>ENA-ORXD01001391-ORXD01001391.1-sediment-metagenome-genome-assembly--contig:-NODE-1391-length-20423-cov-16.436253_pt1 | contig 20423 bp, 19 predicted proteins | sample MGYA00237862_ERZ511471 | MGnify/ENA metagenome assembly ERZ511471
AAAGAAGTGGCTCGCCGGGTGGGAATGCAACCCGAAGCGGAAATCGCCGCTTTTTTTGAGTCGGTCCTGACCGGCATACCCGCTGAAAAGGGATTGTCTGCTTTTACCCGCCTTCTGCGCTTGGCATCCGGCCTGGCGGTGGCGGCAATCGGCTGGTTCAGCGCGCAAAGCTGGATTTTAATGGTTATTGGCGGGATCGTGATGTTCAGCGCAGTGTACGACCGCTGCCCGGTCTACAAGGCCATCTCTGGACGGATCAAAGAGATGTTAAAGGGGTAGAGGAAAGATGCCTTTTCCCCACCGGTGAAAGGGCAGAGTAGATCGACTGCGGCTATACACCCAAAATCTGGCGTGGTTTCTTAAGTCCCTGTAAAAGGTCAAACAAAAATTAAGCCCCATTTTCGTGAATGAAAATGGGGCTGTTGTTATTAATTCAATGAGATGCCATCAAAAAGGTCTTTGGCCAAATACCCCTCAGGGGGTGTGGGATAGGCCTGCATAAAGCGGTCTACTTTGGAATTCAGCATGCGTTGCAACACGCGCACCAGACTGCGCCGATTTTGCTGCCCGCCCTGGCTGGCATGGCAGGCGGCCGCGTTTTCTTGCAGCTGCGCCACACGCTGAAAGTTGACTGCCACATGCACCGGGAACTCGATGTTGGCTAAAGCGGTCAGGTCGATATCTTTGTTGCGTCCGTAACGGCTCGGATCCTGGCCAAGCAGGCGCATCAGCCGGACGGCGGTGCGTAAATACCCACGCGGAATGACATGAAAGAGTAATTTCTGCGGTTTGAAGGGCGGTAAGCCTTCATCGACGCGCACCTGTGGGTCTGAAGCCATTTGGAAGGCCTGCACGGTCGCCTGGTGCATGGCGATATGATCGGGATGGCGGTACCCGCCAATGGGATCAAAGGTCAGGACCACCTGCGGGCGCAGCTTGCGAATGTGATAAACGATCTTTAATGCGACTTCTTCGAGCGGTTGGGCGGCCAGGGCATGCGGGTGACGGTTATCGGGTGAGCCGGGCATGCCCGAATCGCGATAGCCAAGGTAGTTCACGCTCGCCAGACCGAGGGCGTTGGCAGCACAACTTAATTCGTGCATGCGCACTTCTGCCACAGATTGGAACCCATTCATATAGACAGGGTCCACATCCCCGGCTTCGCCGCGCGTTCCGCAAACCAGGTGAACGTCAACGCCTTGCTGCGCGTACAACGCCAACGTACCACCCATGCCAAAACTCTCATCGTCCGGGTGGGCAAGGCTGGCCAATATTACTCCACTTGTTTTTTGCTGCTTTTCCATTCCAAACCTCTACAATTAAATTGCAGGCTGTATTGTATCACCAGGTCTGGTTTATGGGGTAAGGTTGTAGAGGGGGCTGGTCTCATGGATGATGTCACTCAACGCGGCATACGAGACCACCACCGTCTGCGGACCCGCGGCATAAGGCGCTACCTGATATGGGTCATAGGTGATTTGCAAACCATCCGGGGTAATGTTCCAATTGCGGTAATTTTCGAGAGTAGGGTCGGCGCCGTCAAGGAAATCAATATACTCACGGGTGCTGAGGTCCGCTTTACATAAGTCAGCGATGCGCTGAAGGTAATTTGACCCGGGAGTGAAAAGATCGGCCAATGCCAGGTCGCGTCCGCGGGAAAGGTCGAAATTCAAGGTCACAGAATACGGGAATGGGTGGGCGGCGCCAGCTACATACGTATCCAGATTAAACAATATGCTGGTAATGCCGCGCTCATGATAGAGAATCGAGTATTCGAAGTGCATCGTGCTGGCCATTCCGGGCATATTTTCCACCCGCCATTCTTCGATATCGGCCAGGTTGGCGACAAAGCTGTTCACCTGGTCGTCAAAAATTCGCTGGACGAGTGCGTTAAAAATTTCTCCGGCTGGGCCGGCGTTTTGCATCTGCGGGCGGCTGCCGTCAATAATATAGTAAGGAGAAGCGCTTTCGATATATATTGGCTGGGAGATGATTTGCGGGTCGAGGAGTTCGGCCTGGGTAGGCATGGGCGCGATGGTGGGCAAAGGAGTGAAGACCGGCGTGGCGGTATCTTGTGGAGCAGGGGGAAGCTCGGTAGATACGGCGGTGGGGGGAACGGATGTAGGTGGGATGGGGGTGGCTGTGGGATCACTTAATTGCACACTAAAGGAACAAGCCAGCATCGTCAGGGCAATGAAGCCAGTAAAGAGGTACGGTCGAAAACGTTTCACGGGTCTTTCTCCTTGGGTGAATTATTGCGGTTTACCGCATACCGGGCAGTTGGGATGTTTCTGAAGAACGATGGTTTCAAAAGTCATTTCCAGCGCGTTATACAGCAATAGGCGGCCAATCAACGGGGTGCCTGTGCCGGTGATTAATTTTATGGTTTCACTGGCCTCCAGGGTGGCAATGGTGCCGGGCAGCGGTGTAAAGATACCATTGGGTGGCGCGTTGGGTATGTCTTGCGGGGGTTGGCCGGGAAACAGGCAGCGATAACAAGGCCCGCGGCTGGCGTCAAACACGCTGACCTGACCCTCGAATCGATAAATTGCTCCATATACAAAGGGGCGCTGAGTTTGCACAGCCAGTTCGTTGATTAATAGTCTGGTGGAGAAATTATCCGTGCCATCCACCAGAATCTGGTAGTCTTCAGCAATCCGGGCGGCGTTTTCCGGGGTAAAACGGTGCGGGATGGCATTCACTTCAATTTCGGGGTTAATCGCCAGCATTTGTTCGCGAGCAGACTCGGCTTTCAGCATTCCCACCCGCGGGGTGGTGTGAATGATCTGGCGCTGTAAATTGGATAAATCCACTGTGTCCGCATCGATGACGCCAATCCGCCCCACTCCGGAAGCAGCCAGAAAAACGCAGATGGTGGACCCCAAGCCCCCAGCGCCAACCACCAGTACCGAAGCGGCTTTCAGCTTTTGTTGTCCTTCCAGGCCAATTTCAGGCAAAATGAGATGGCGCGCGTAGCGAATTTTTTCCAATTCTGAAAGGGTTTCCATCGTATCCTCCCGATCTATTCGCGTGCATATCGATATTTTTTAATCATCATACCAGAAAGACGGTAATCCGGCGAACAGGTTTAGAGTAATATTGCGCAATCAATTTTTTTTTAGAAATCAGGTTGGTTGATACTTTTGAACGTTTATCGATTTGTTTTGTGACAATAATCACAACTTTGTCATGCAAGCCCCTCACTCTGGTTTGGATGTGGTAAAATGCAAATACCACCGAATAGGTCAAATTAATCATTGAGGAGCCGGAATGCTGAAAGATACATTTGGACGCCAGATCGAATACCTGCGAATTTCAGTCACTGACCGGTGTAATCTGCGTTGTGTATATTGCATGCCGCCAGACGGAATCGAGAAGTTGGAGCATGATCGAATAATGCACTTTGAGGAAATTGCCGAGGTGGTCCGGGTGGCAGCCCAATACGGGGTGCGAGCAGTCCGTTTGACCGGCGGGGAACCGTTGGTGCGCAAAGACCTGCCCCGGTTGGTGGAGATGATTGCCAAAATCCCAGGGATTGAAGATGTTTCATTGACGACCAATGGCATCTTATTGGCGCATCAAGCCGCGGATCTGGCGGCTGCGGGTCTAAAACGGGTAAACGTAAGCCTGGATACACTCAACCCGGAAAAATTTACCCGCATTACCCGTGGTGGCAACATCGAATCTGTCTGGGCGGGAATCGCAGCGGCTGAAAAAGCAGGTCTGTCTCCGATTAAAATCAACGCAGTGGCCATGCGCGGGGTCAACGAAGATGAATTGATGGCTATGGCATTGCTGGCAAAAGAACACCCCTGGAAAGTGCGATTTATCGAATTGATGCCGGTTAAAAATCAGGATTCTTGGGGTGCGGGTTTCCCCAATCCGGAGAAAGCCTTTATCTCCATTCATGAGATGATGCAAATCCTGGAATCAATGAAGCTTGAGCCGTTACCGCGTGAAGTGGGGCTAGGCCCCGCGCGCGAGTTCAGCGTGGCCGGGTGGATGGGAAATGTAGGATTTATTTCTGCGGTGAGCGAGCATTTCTGCGCAGAGTGTAATCGCCTGCGCCTGACCGCGGATGGCAACCTGAGGCCTTGCTTGTTGAGCGATGTGGAGATTCCCTTATTGCCCGCGCTGCGGGCTGGGGAGCCGATTTTACCCCTTCTGCAGCGAGTGTTGGAGATCAAACCCAAAGGGCATACCCTGGCAGAAAATTTGGCTCCCAATGGCCGCTGTATGCAGCAAATTGGCGGTTAATCCGGATTTGCAGCAACTTTACTAAAACAAAATTCAACCCCCGGTCTAATAAAAATGGACTCGGGGGTTGTGGTTCTTAAAGGATAGGTTACGCGGTGCCGAACTGCCGGTCGCCGGCGTCTCCCAGGCCGGGGACGATGTAGCCGTTCTCGTTCAAACGCTCATCAATGGCGGCCAGGTAAATCGGCACATCGGGATGGTGCTTCTGCACTTCGGCAATGCCTTCGGGCGCAGCAATGAGACCGACAAATTTTAATTTTTTGGCGCCCCAGCGCTTGAGCACATCGATGGTGGCAACGGCTGATCCGCCGGTAGCCAGCATGGGATCGAGGATCAAGCAAACCGATACGGTTGGCTCCAGGGGCAGTTTGTTGTAATATTCCACCGGCCGCAAGGTGCGTTCATCGCGATATAAACCGATGTGCCACACCTCTGAAGAAGGCATTAATTCCCAAACACCTTCAACCATGCCCAAGCCGGAGCGTAAAATCGGCACCAGGCCAATCTTTTCTTCCAAATGGGCGCCGGTGGTCATTGCTAAAGGCGTTTGCACCTCGATCGGACGAGTAGTCAGATCTTGGGTCGCTTCATAAGTTAATAAGATGGCCAGCTCGCGAACGACCTCACGAAATTTTTTGGGCTCGGTGTTGACGCTGCGCAGCAGGCTTAATTTATGCGCCACCAACGGGTGGGTTGAGATATGAACATTTGACATGGACCGCTCCAGTTTTGGGATTACTGCCCCTATTATAAAGGAGAATGGCGGATTCGATGCGGTTTAATTTCCGGAAAAAAAAGCAACCCCTTCCCTGCGGCTGAGCCGCCATCCAACACTGGCGGGTTTCGGGCGGTTTTGAGACGGTTTTGTCTCAGAGTCCGTTGGCCCGCCCTCAACACCGCCCTACAAGAGAAGCCAGTTTTTTGCTAGAGATAGGTGTAACCTTGAATATTTGTTCGATAAGATCGTTTGCGGTATAATGTTTTGCATGACGGAGTCCAACAATCGCTTGATAAGTCCCGATAATAAACCGGATGACCGGGTGGATGCCGCGCTGCGCCCGCGCTCGCTGGGGCAGATTATCGGCCAGGATCAGGTCCGCGAGAATCTGGAGATTCTCATCGAAGCGGCCAAACGGCGTGGTGAAGCCATGGATCACGTGCTCTTTTACGGGCCTCCCGGCCTGGGTAAGACCACCATGGCGCATGTGTTGGCTAACGAGATGGGTGTGAATATCAAGGTCACCGCTGGCCCGGCGATTGAACGCGCCGGCGACCTGGTTGCGGTGGTCAGTAACTTGCGCGCCGGGGATATTCTCTTTATCGATGAGATTCACCGCCTGGGACGCGCGGTTGAAGAAGTGCTTTACCCGGCGATGGAAGATTTCGCTCTGGATATTGTCATTGGCAAGGGTCCGGCGGCGCGCTCAATTCGCTTGAAGCTGCCACGTTTCACCGTGATCGGCGCGACCACCCGCCTGGCGCTGGTGACAGCTCCATTACGGGCGCGTTTTGGGGCGGTCTACCGTCTGGATTATTACGACCAACCGGCCATGCAGCATATTGTGCGCCGGGCAGCCAGCCTGATGGAAGTGGGCATCGATGCAAGCGGCGAAGAAGAAGTGGCGCGCCGCGCGCGGGGTACCCCGCGGGTAGCGCTGCGCTTATTGCGCCGGGCGCGAGATTACGCCCAGGTGCGCGCGGACGGGTTCATCGATGGCCATGTGGCTGAAGAAGCCCTGGGCTTGCTGAATGTCGATGCGCTCGGCTTGGACGAAGTCGACCGGCGCGTGCTGCGCACCATTATCGAGAAATACAACGGCGGGCCGGTGGGTTTGGGAACAATCGCCGCCTCGATCAGCGAAGAATCCGATACGATTATGGATGTGGTCGAGCCATATTTATTGCAACTGGGCTTTCTGGACCGCACGCCGCAAGGCCGGGTGGCCACCCGCCTGGCGTACGAGCACTTGAATTTGCCTTATACTCCTGCTACTCAACAACCCAATTTATTTAACAGTGAAAACATCTGATTTTGATTACAACCTTCCCGAGGAAATGATCGCCCAGACCCCGGTTGAGCCGCGGCATGCTTCCCGCCTGCTGGTGCTGCACCGGAATAGCGGCGAATTGGAACACAAGTATTTCTGGCAAATCGGGGATTACTTGCGGCCGGGTGACTTATTGGTGATCAATCGCACGCGCGTAATCCCGGCGCGCCTGTACGCACACAAGGATACCGGCGGCAAAGTGGAATTATTGCTGCTGCGGCGCGTGGACGAGCTGCATTGGGAAGCGCTGGTGGGCGGAAAACGCATGCTGCCGGGTAAAAAGATCACGCTGGAAGATGGCCTGGTGGCTACCATTGCGGCTGAATTGGATGGCGCGCGGCGCTTGATCCGCTTTGATGAGCCCGTGGAAGGTCACTTGCCGCAATTAGGGCACATGCCACTGCCGCCTTATATCCACGAGCGGTTGGATGACCCCGAGCGCTATCAAACCGTTTACAGCCAGACTCCCGGTTCGGCAGCCGCACCCACCGCCGGGCTGCACTTCACCCCAGAATTGATCGAACAATTGAAGGCGCAAGGGATCGCATTTGCGGCGGTGACCCTGCATGTCGGATTGGATACCTTTCAGCCGGTTCATGAAGAGGATCCCCGCGAGCACCAAATCCATACCGAGTGGTGTGAGCTGGGTGAGGAAACCGCGCAAGCCATTCGGGAAGCCAAACAACGCGGCGGACGGGTGATCGCGGTGGGAACCACCAGCGTGCGCACCCTGGAAAGCGCCGCCCGGTTGGCCAGCCAGGAGGAAATCGTGGTGCCGTTTGCCGGGCCAACCGACTTGTTTATTCTGCCAGGATATACCTTCCGCGCGGTGGATGTGATGATCACCAATTTTCACCTGCCACGTTCCACTTTACTGATGCTGGTTTCGGCTTTTGCCGGGCGCGAGCAAGTGCTGAAGGCGTATGAAACCGCCAAACAGTCCGGCTACCGCTTTTTCTCTTTCGGCGATGCCATGTTGTTGGAATAAGGGGTGGGCGTGACCTTTCCAGCTCCCGATTGTTCGGAAAGCCAGAATTGGCAAACCATCCAGGAAGTGCAGGATTGCCTGGTGAATTGCCGGGCCTGTCCGCGGCTGGTGGCGTGGCGTGAAGAAGTGGCTAAAACCCGCCGGCGCGCCTTCCGCGAGGAGATTTATTGGGGTAAGCCGGTTCCCGGATTTGGTGACCCCAACGCGCGTTTGCTGGTGGTGGGCCTCGCGCCAGGAGCGCATGGCTCCAACCGCACCGGACGCATGTTCACCGGAGACGCCTCGGGAGACTTCTTGTATCCGGCTCTGTACCGGGCGGGGTTTGCCAATCAGCCAGATGCCAGCAAGGTTGGCGATGGTCTGGAGTTGCGCGACATCTTCATCACCGCGGTGGGGCGCTGCGCTCCGCCGGATAACAAGCCAACTCCGCAAGAATTGGATCAGTGCCAGCCCTATTTGCTGGCAGAGATGCGCCTGTTGAAGAATCTGCAGGGGGTGGTGGCGCTGGGGCGCATTGCATTTGACCGGTTAACGCGCATTTGGGCTTTGCCCCGCCTGGAATTTGCCCACGCGCGCCTTCATCCATTGCCCGATGGGCTGCCCTGGCTGCTGGCTTCCTACCATCCCAGCCGGCAAAACACCCAGACCGGGCGATTGAGTAAAGAAATGTTTGATGAAGTCTGGCTGACAGCCAAAGACTTATTAAAATAAAATCCCCAAATTGTATAAACTTTGTATATATAGTGCCTTGTGCCCGCCTTCCGGTGGGATTATAGTAGTGTTAAGAAATCTGATTAAGGAGACACTCCATGAAGTGGAAGAAAATTCTTCTCATCGTAGCAGCAGTTTTGGTCATTTTTAGCGGCGTGTTTGTGATTTGGGCTGCGAATCCTTTAAGGCCTGAAAGCGCCGCGTTAAGCGCCTTACAGTCAGACAACGAAGTGATTGTGACGGAAATGCCATCCATGATTGTTTTCGCCCCAGAGGGTGATTTTCCGCAGAAGGGGTTTGTGTTTTATCCCGGCGGGCGAGTGGATTACCGCGCATACGCGCCAGTTTTACATGAAATCGCGAGAAAAGGCATTCTGGTGGTCATGCCGGAAATGCCGCTCAATCTGGCGTTTTTCAGTCCCAATCGGGCGCAGGAGATCATCTTCGCGTATCCACAGGTGGAGACCTGGGCGGTTGGCGGACATTCGCTGGGCGGGGCGATGGCGGCTGAATTTGTCGCTGGTCTTCCTGATCAGGTTGAGGGGTTGATTTTATGGGGTTCGTACCCCGCTGATCAAAACGACTTGACCCAGAGCGGTCTCCAGGTGTTATCGGTGTATGGCAGCGAGGATGGGCAAGTGGAAAAGATCCGCGCCTCCAGTGCTTTGCTGCCCGAAAACGCGGTCTTTGTTGAAATTGCGGGAGGAAATCACGCGCAGTTTGGCAGTTACGGGTTGCAGCCTGGTGACGGCACGGCAGTGATCTCCCCCGCGGAACAATGGCAGCAGGCGGAATTCGCGACCGTTGAGTTTATTGAAAGCCTACCGTGATGGCAAAGAAAAACCTGAGAATTCTTGGAATAATATTGCTGGTTTTGCTGGCACTGTTCTTGATAGGACCTTTTTTGGTGCCAGTGCCAGACCTGCAGGGATTACAGCCAACCCGGTCTCTGGCCGACGCAGACAGCAAGTTTATCGAGATTGAGGGGGTGGAGGTTCACTACAAGGTTCAAGGCCAGGGTGAGCCGCTGTATGTGCTGCTGCATGGGTTTGGGTCCAGTCTGTACACCTGGAATAAGGTGATGCCCTTGTTCGCGGAACAAGGAACGGTGGTGGCTTTTGACCGCCCGGCGTTTGGGCTGACGGAGCGTCCGCTTGGAGACGAACTGGTTGGTGATAACCCTTACACAATCGATTTTCAAGCCAGGCTGGTTCTGGGTCTTATGGACGCGTTGGGCTTTCAAGAGGCGATCCTGGTAGGCAACTCGGCTGGCGGCACTGTGGCAGCCTATACAAAATTGAATTTTCCACAGCGGGTCAGCGGGCTGGTGCTGGTCGACGCGGCCATTTACAACGGCGGTGGTACTCCCGCCTGGATCAGGCCCATTCTGCGAATGCCGCAATTTGATCGATTGGGTTTGTTGGCTTCGCGTTCCATTCAAACGCGCGGACCCGAATTGTTGAACCTGGCCTGGCATGACCCCTCGTTAATCTCCCCAGAAGATTTGGAAAATTACCAAAAACCGCTTCTGGTAGAAAACTGGGACGCGGCGCTATGGGAATTTACCCGCAGCTCAAGACCTTCCGGGGTTTCCGACCGATTGGATGAATTGACTTTGCCGGTGCTGGTGATCACCGGGGATGACGATCGGATTGTGCCCACCGAAGAAAGCCTGCGCCTGGCAGAAGAGCTGCCCAACGCCCGGCTGGCTGTGATGGAGCGCTGCGGACATGTTCCCCAAGAGGAATGTCCCCAGGCGTTCTGGCAGGCAGTGGAGCCATTTATTGAGCAATTTAGTCCGGACAAGGAGTAAGCCATGGCCAATCAACTACAAGAAAATGTGATCGCCCCTGATTTTGAATTAGTCGATACCCGTGATCAGCTGATCCGTCTGTCTGATTTTCGCGGGCAGATCGTGATTTTGGTATTGCTAAGAGGTTTTGTCTGACCCTATTGCCGCGCACACCTGGCCAGGTTGAGTCAGGATCACGAACTATTTCAGCGTTGCGGGGCGAAAATTCTCGCCATGGGACCGGATGGTCCGTTGAGATTCAAACGTTATTGGTCTGACCATGAGATCCCGTTTATTGGGATGTCGGATGTGAAATCGAAAGTGTCAGATCAGTATTATCAGGAAGTCAATTTGTTCAAACTAGGGAGGATGCCGGCGGTATTCATTATCGATCGGCAGGGCGTAATCCGCTACGCCCATTATGGCGATTCAATGTCCGATATTCCTGAAAATCAGGAATTGCTGGATATGATTGATCAATTGGAGCAGGAAGATGGGAAAAACAGCGTTGATTTGGGGCGCGTCGGGCGGGATTGGCCAGGCGTTACTGAAAACACTGGAAAATGATGGTTGGCAGGTAGCCGCGGTTGCCCGACAGATTGACAACATTCAAGGAATGGGAACCTGGCAATTTGAGGCGGATGTAAGCGATGAAATCGCGGTGCAAACCGCCGTCCAGGAAATTGGCATGCAGGCCGGTGAAGTGGATTGGTGGATTTATTCCGCCGGTGATATCCTCTCGACTCCGCTACAAGAGTTGGCATTGAAGGATTGGCAAAGAATCATGAATGCCAACCTGACCGGAGTGTATTTAACCGCGAAGCACAGCCTGCCCTTGCTCACTGGAAGTGCGCCGCTTTATATCTTGGGAGCGGTCAGCGAGCGGATGCGTCTGCCGGGGCTGAGCGCGTACGCGGCAGCGAAAGCCGGGGTGGAGGCGCTGGCTGAAGTGATGAAAAAAGAATTGCGCCGGCAAGTGGTGGTGGTTCGGCCGGGCGCGGTCAGGACAGCCCTATGGGAGAAGGTACCGTTTAAAATTCCGCCCAGCGCGCTCAACCCGCAGGCCCTGGCGGAGAAAATATTGGCTGCATACCAGCAAGGCACCAAAGAATCGAAACTGGATATCTAATAGGTCATTTCGGTTGAAAGGAAAAGCGCGCGGGATTTCCCGCGCGCTTTGTGGTTCTAAAAACGGTGTGGTTACTTGCGAGCCTGTTTCAGCGCGCTCCAGCCGGCGAACACGGCGGTTTCACCCAATTCGGCTTCGATGCGCAGCAACTGGTTGTATTTGGCTACGCGGTCAGAGCGGGCGGGGGCGCCGGTCTTGATTTGGCCGGTGTTGAGGGCCACAGCCAGGTCGGCGATGGTGGCGTCTTCGGTCTCACCGGAGCGGTGGGAGGTCACGGCGGTCCAGCCAGCGCGGTGAGCCAGTTCAACCGCTTCGATGGTCTCGGTCAGCGAGCCGATCTGGTTGACTTTGACCAGCAGCGAGTTGCAAGCCTTTTCTTCGATGGCGCGGCGCACGCGGGCGGGATTGGTCACCAGCAGGTCGTCACCGACGATTTGCAGGCGGTCACCCATTTCGGCGCGGAACATCTTCCAGCCTTCCCAGTCATCCTGGGCGAAGCCGTCTTCGATCGAGACGATCGGGTACTGGTCAACCCAGTTCTTCCAGAAAGCAACCATCTGCTCGGAGGTGAGTTTCTTGCCTTCTTTGCGCAGGTTGTAGATTTTCTCGTCCACTTCGTAGAACTCAGAGGCGGCCGGGTCGAGAGCGATGGCAACTTGTTCGCCCGCTTTGTAACCGGCTTTTTCAATGGCTTCGAGGATCAGTTCGACTGCTTCGGAGTTGGACTTGAGCGCGGGAGCGTATCCGCCTTCGTCGCCAACCAGGGTGGTGTAGCCGTGGGCTTTGAGAACGCCTTTGAGGGCGTGGTAGATCTCTGCACCCCAGCGCACGCACTCGGAGAAGGAGGGCGCGCCGAAGGGCATGACCATGAATTCCTGGGCGTCAGTGGACTGCCAACCAGTGTGGGCGCCACCGTTGAGGATGTTCATCATCGGCACAGGCAGCACATGCGCGTGCACGCCGCCAATGTAGCGGTAGAGCGGCAGACCAACCGCGCTGGCAGCGGCTTTGGCCACGGCCAGGCTGGTGCCCAAAATGGCATTGGCGCCCAATTTCGCCTTGTTGGGGGTGCCATCCAGCTCAAGCAGGGTCAGGTCAATGGCGCGCTGATCAGTGGCGTCGAAGCCAAACAGCGCCTCAGAGATGGTCTCGTTGACGTTCTCAACGGCCTGGAGAACACCTTTGCCGAGGTAGACGCTTTTATCGCCATCGCGCAGTTCAAGCGCTTCGTGAATACCGGTGGAGGCGCCTGAGGGAACCGCGGCGCGACCCCAGCTACCGTCTGCCAGTACAACTTCCACTTCCACAGTGGGGTTTCCTCGAGAGTCGAGGATTTGCTGAGCAGTAATCATATCAATTGTGGTGTCCATTTTTTACCTCTGTGTAAAAATTTAGTTTCTGGCGGCAACCATTTGCCGTGGATGTTTTAATTTTCCAGAATAAGTATAATACGGTTTTATTTTTCCCGCAGGAAAAGAGGGATATTTCAACCTTAAAATATTGTGAAAAATATCACCAACAATTTCTTGCGCGCAAATTTATTCCTGGTTATTCGTCTCCAGTGCTCTGGTTTCGACTCCGGCCCGCTCACAAACAGCGGCGACAAACGCGCTGAACAGAGGGTGCGGGCGATTGGGGCGCGAGAGGAATTCAGGATGGAATTGAGAGCTAACCATAAATGGATGATCTTTCAATTCACAAATTTCCACCAGCGTTCCATCGGGTGAAAGTCCGGAAAATATCATGCCATGGTCTTCATAGGTCTGGCGATAATCATTGTTGAATTCAAAGCGGTGGCGATGGCGTTCTTCCACCTGGTTGACCTGGTAAGCATTTGCCGCGCGAGTACCGGGCTGCAACTGGCAGGGATACAATCCCAGGCGCATGGTGCCGCCCATATCACTAATTGTACGCTGTTCTGGCAGCAGATCGATCACCGGGTAGGGGGTGGTGCGTTCGAATTCAGTGGAATTTGGTTTGTCATTTCCAAAGATGTACCGGCCAAACTCGATGACCATTAATTGCATACCCAGGCATAATCCCAGGTAAGGCACATTATTTTCACGGGCGTGGCGGATGGCCAAAATTTTTCCTTCAATGCCGCGGCTGCCGAATCCGCCAGGGACGAGCACGCCATCTGCCGCATACACATCCTCCCAGCCTTTATTCTTCTCCAGGTCGGCTGAATGCACCCACTGGATATCCACATCCACTCCCAGGTGTAAAGCGGCGTGTTTGAGGGCTTCTCTCACGCTCATATACGCGTCATGCAGCTCGACATATTTTCCCACCAGCGCGATTTTAACCACTGGTTTTTCACGCTGGATTTCATTCACCAGGGCTTTCCAGGTGGTCATATTGGGTTGGGTACGCGCTTCAAGCCCCATGCGATCCAGTATATATTCTCCGATCTTTGCTTCTTCGCACATGAGCGGCACTTCGTATAACGTGTTGGTGGTCACCATGGGTACCACAGCCCGTTTTTCAACATCGCAGAACAGGGCAATTTTATCGACCAGAGATGGCTCGACGGGATAGTCGGAGCGGGCAACAATAATATCCGGAGAGATACCGATGGAACGCAGCTCGCGGACGGAGTGTTGGGTGGGTTTGGTTTTTAATTCACCGGTGGCGCCGATATAGGTGAGCCAGGTCACATGGATGTAGAGCGTGTTTTCCCGCCCCAGATCACCGCGTAATTGGCGAATGGCTTCGAGGAACGGCTGGCTTTCGATATCGCCCACGGTGCCGCCTACTTCAACCAGCACAATTTCTGCGCCAGTGGTTTTGGCCACCAAGCCGATGCGGCGCTTGATTTCATTGGTAATGTGCGGGATGACCTGGATGGTGCCTCCCAAATAATCTCCACGGCGCTCTTTTTGGATGACTTCGGCATAAACCTGGCCGGTGGTGATATTACAAACGGAATTGAGGCGGATATCGATAAACCGTTCGTAATGTCCCAAATCCAGGTCGGTCTCGGCGCCATCATCCAGAACGAACACCTCACCGTGCTGGTAAGGGCTCATGGTGCCCGGGTCAACATTGATGTAAGGATCCAGTTTCTGAACGGCTACTTTAAATCCACGCTCTTTGAGTAAGCGACCCACCGCGGCAGCGGTAACCCCTTTGCCCACAGAGCTGACCACGCCGCCAGTGAAGAATATATATTTTGTATCCATACGATTCTCCTTCAAATCCAATAATTGCTTTCGTTTCTCCAGTTTAACAAAGAGATGGGGAGGGCCGTTTTACCGGCGCCTCCCCATCGTGTGGTTGAGTCGGTTTTCTTTGTTGATATGGTGATGTGTAAGCACTTTCATAAGCGATCACCAAAAATAAAGCCTGACGTGCGTACCGTTTTTTTTAACCGGTCTCGGTCAAGCTTTTTGTGTAAGCGAACCAATTTGAGTTTAACAAAATTAGTTTACCATAATATTTTCAGTTTGCAAGAGAGCAATTCTTAGAATTGAATGAGTGTTCTTCACCTGTTTGCGCCAACCATTTGGGAAGGCGATTCAACCCAGGGTTAAGATTGCATTCGCTGAAGTTATGGTCACACAGTCTGGCTAAGCGGATGCCAGGGAAAATTAAAAGTAAAGCCCCGAAAAGATCGGGGCTGATACCTTTGAGCGAATGGGAGTTTGTGGTTTGATGGCTTGGTGGGGGCCATCCTCCCCAAAAGATTACTCTTCGGTGCTCTTTTGTTCCAGGGTGCGAGCCATAATTTGCTCTTGCTCGTGAGAAACGTTCTTCTCGCGTTTAGAGCGCTCAGCTTGTTGCTTGCGGGACTTGGCGCGTTCCATGGCTTCGCGCATGGCGATTTCCATGAAGGTCGGTTCGCTTTCCCCTTCGGGGGTGCTGTTGAATTCGTAAGAAATTTCGCCACCATCAAATTTCTCGCGCTGCTTGCGTTGTTTCTTGCGCGGGGCGCTGGGGCGCGGAGCGCGAGCGGCACGTTCGCCGGTTTCAAATGCCTGCTGGCTCTTGCTGGCGGGCACGGATGCTTCTTCTTTTTCTTCAGGAACGGGCTGTAAAGCCTTCATGCTCAGCTTGATCTGTTTCTTGCGGCGATTGACTTCCAGAACTTCGGCTTCAATCTCATCACCGTCTTTGAGCATATCAGATGGCTGGCGGACGTATCCATGAGCCATTTCACTGATGTGAACCAGACCGGGGCGCTCGGCGCCGATTTCGACAAAGGCGCCAAATTTCTCCAGGCGGACCACTTTGCCTTTGACGGTCATGCCTTTTTTGATCTCACGCCACTCCAGATCCAAGGGCTTGATCATGGTCAATTCAATGTGATCATCTTTGATGCGATGAACGTAAACATTGACTTCGTCGCCTTCTTTGAACAGCTCGTCTACGCGATTAACCACGATTTTTGAATCGGTTGGGTTAATCATTTGCGAAACGTGCATGACAGCCGGAGTACCGACACCAATGTCGATTAATGCTCCGGCCAGGCTGGTCTTCACAACCTTACCTGTAAACTGCATTTTTGGTTTGATTTCGGGGCGATTTTCATTCGCCGCTGCATTTAATTCCATATACCACACTCCCATCGATTTTATTCAGCGAGGGTCAATTATACACTGCTGACCCTGAACTGTCAATTAATATTTTCTAATAATAATTCTCAACTTGTTCGCTGTGGTTCAAAAAATCAGCGGCTTTTTCAGCCGCTGATATGATTATTTTGATTCTTTTAGAATTTCTATGGCTTTTTGAAGTTGTGTATCGATATTGTTTTCAATATCTTGTTCCGTGATTTCGACGGTGTAATCTGGCTCAATCCCAATTTCATGGATCTGGCGCTCATTGGGGGTGTACCACCGCGCAATTGTTACCCGCACGGCTCCCTGGTTGTTGCTCAATGGGATCCAATTTTGTACGGACCCTTTTCCAAAAGTGATTGTGCCCACCAGTACTCCGCGCTTGAGGTCCTGGATCGCGCCCGCGGTGATTTCGGAAGCAGACGCGGAACCCTCGTTCACCAATACCACCAGGGGGATGTCTGTCGCCAGTCCGTCGCCGCGCGAATAGTACATGTCGCGTTTGCCGTTACCGAAATCTTCGATCATGACCAGCTGATCTTTTTCTGTAAATTCAGACAACACATCAATCGCGGTGTCCAGATACCCACCACCGTTATAGCGCAAATCCAGAATCAGTCCGTCCGGGTTGTTGGCGAGCAATTCTTCCAATGTTTTCCGCAATTCGGTGTGGGTACGTTCGCCAAAAGTCACCAGCTGCACGTAGGCGATATTTTCGCCTTCGACCATTTCACCGTATACACTGGCCAAGTCAATCTTGGCGCGGGTGATGGTTACGTCTAGCGGTTCTGTCAGATCTTCACGCTCGATGGTGAGGGTAACGGTAGTGCCTGCCGGTCCCAACACGCGGCGCAACACCAGTTCAGGGGTAAGGCTGGTGACATCTTCCCCGTCTATGGCAATAATCCGGTCATCTGGTTGCAAACCGGCTTTTTCAGCCGGTGAATCGGGCATGGGACTGATGATGGTCAGACGCTCGCCAGTGGTGTCCACCCAGGCGCCAATTCCCTCATAACTTCCGTTAAGCGGTTGGTTGGCCTGTTCGTACTGAATGGGGTCCATGTAACTGGTGTGCTGATCTCCTAAAGCTTCCAGCATGCCGCGAATGGCGCCGTGCATCAGTTCAACATCATCCACTGGTTGGTCAATATAATCCTGATGAACGATATCCCAGGCTTCCCAAAATGGGGCGAAAAGTTCTTCGGTGTTGGCTGGCGGGCTTGATTGAAGGGAATTTGTCTTGGTAAATAAAGGCCAATCGATGCGGATTGCCTCGCCTTTGCTTTGATAGGCAAGGAAGGCAAAACCCGCCATGGCCCCTCCCAAGAATGAGCCAACAACCAGACCAACAACGAGCAAACCCAGAATGATTCGGCGAGCGTTCATACAACTATTCTCCAATGTATTAATCCAATGTCATATCCTGATTAAAGGCTATCACACAATTATGAATCGCAATTAAAAATGTGCCTAAGGTTTTAAGATCATCTAAAAACCAAAATCTCCCAGACCAAGGGTTTGGTTGGCAGAATCTTCCATTTTTATTTCTCGCGCGGCGAGCGTTTTGGCCAGACGGGTAATTCCAGCCCGCAGATCTTCTTTAAAGGCGCCATTGGGATGGCAGCCATCTTCCCACCACCAATTCAAAATGGATAACTGGCGGGTTTTCTTGTCCAGCCGTGGCTCAAAGCGCGCGATCAGATTTTCTCCGTAGAGAACCGGCAGGACATAATACCCGTAGACCCGTTCTTCAACAGGTTTATACACTTCCCAGCGATAATGAAAGTCAAATAAGGCGTGGATCATGCGCCGGTCCCACATCAGGTTGTCCAGGGGGGCTAAAAAGGTAACCTGTTGCTCAACCAGTTCACGCTTCTCCGGGATGGATTCTAGCAGCGCAAGACTTTCAGTGGGAATGTAGAACGGGTATGGGATATCGGCCACTTTAACCGGCAGAATGCGCCCTTCTTGTTCCAGGCGCTGAATCGCCACCTCGCGCTGAGGGGATTTTAAACCGAATACACCCAACCAGGCGTCTCCGCTGCGATTCCACACTAATCCCGCGCTGGCAATACGCCGGGCGATATGCCAGGCGAAATAATCTTCATCCTGTGGGTTGGGGTCGGGAGTTTGAATGATATCTGCGGGCAGGCAGCGATGGGCGAAGTCGTAGTATTTGCGCGTGTTGACTTTGTGGTGAATCACCAATTCGCCCCAATAAAACATGCTTTCCAAAGCGGCGCGAGAGGCACGCGTGGGCGCCCAAAACCAATCGACGGTGTGATTGATGTCCAGGTCTTTGGAAGACAAAGGCCCGCGTTCAGCAATCGCGGCGCGCACCTGGGGAATGATTTCCGAGGATTTCCGCTCCGCTTTGGTGAGGCGGTGATGATAATGATCGCGATAGCGCTGGAAATATGGCCAGTCTTCTACCGGATAGATTGACATCATTTTATCCCAACCATCTAATAAGGACCGGTCTTCATATAATAATGATCTAAGATCCTGTGGAGAGAAATCTGCCACCCGCGCGTTCAACACCAGCTCGTGATTGTGGCCGGCGATATTGAGCGGGTCAAATTGAATGCAACCCACTTTGCGGATATATTGCATAATTCCATCTTTTCCGCGCAGTTGGGCGGGTGGGTAAAGTCCCTGGTAGGCGAGGATAAAGCGACGGGCTTGCGATAAATTAATTTGGATGATGGACATGACCTGTTCCAGAAGGGAAATTATGGGGCTTTTCGCCGGTTGAAAATCCGGTTTTAGTTGATCTTGGGCAATACATCTGCCAGAAAATCAATGCTGCTAATCGAATGATTTGCCTCGGCCGGAGATTTTTCAGGGGGACCGACATGAACGGTAAAAAGACCAGCCGAATGGGCCGCGCGAATATTACGCGGGCTGTCATCCACCAGCGCGCAGGTGGAGGGATCCGTCATTTCAGCCAAAAGCAGCGCGGCCTGAAAGGCTTCCGGATTGGGTTTGCAATAGGGCGCCACATCCATCACGTCGATGATGCGCTCAAAGCAGGTGAAGATATCAAAAAATTCCAGCACCCGGCGCGAGTGATTGCGATCCGAGTTGGTGAAGATTAATTTGCGGTGGGGGATGGAGCTGATTACATTCTTCAAGTTGGGATTTGGGGTCAGCAAATCTCTTAAAGGAATATCATGGACATAATCAAGATATTCTTGAGGGTTGATGCCATATTCTGTTTGCAGGCCGCGCAGCGTGGTTCCGTATTGCTGAAAAAGCCTTTGGCGAAGCGCGGGAATGCTGAGCGGATCCAGGCCAATTTTCTGGTGGATGAACGTATCAATCCGCGCGCCAATGGCTTCCCAAACCCCATCCTGGGGCGGGTAGATGGTGTCATCCAGGTCAATGAATAGCGTGGTTACAGGCATACCCCCCAAGTATACCGCGAAGTCAGGGATAAGGCGAAAAACTAGCGCAAGGCAGGCACGATCATCGCCTGGCCATTGTGTCGATCAGAAATCACATCCAAAGGCAGCTGGTAGGCGCGGCTGAGCAGCCCGGCGTTTAACACCCGCGCAGGCGTGTCCAGAGCGTCTATGCGCCCGTTGACCAGCAAGGCCACCCGGTCGGTATAGCGGGAAACCAGATTCAAATCGTGCAGGGTAATGATGATGGTCAGGCCATCTTCCCGCGCCAGGCGGCGCACCAGATCCAGCAAACTATACTGGTATTTCAAGTCAAGGTGGGTGGTGGGCTCATCCAGCATCAATACCGGAGCAGACTGGCATAACGCGCGCGCCAGCAGTAAGCGCTGCTGCTCGCCGCCAGACATTTCGCAGATCGGCCGGTCTGCCAGATGCAGAGTCTCGGTGCGTTGCATGGCCAGGCGGGCGATCTCCTGATCTCGGGCGGAGACATGGCCCAGCCAACTGATATGCGGTGTGCGGCCAAGGATTACGGTTTCCCAGCCGGTAAAGGCGGGTGGCAGGGAACGCGCCTGAGGCACAACCGCCATTAACCGCGCTCTCTCATTGGAGGTGAGGCCAGTGATGTCTTTCCCCATCACCCTTACGGAACCGCGTTCCAGGGGGATGGAGGCGCTGATCGCGCGCAGTAGCGTCGATTTGCCGACTCCGTTGGGACCAATGATGCCCAAGACCTCACCGCGCGCGACGTGAAGATTGATATCACTGAGAATTCGATTGTTGGAGAAAGATACGCAAACATCGTTTACATTAAGCATAGGTCACCAAAAATTTTGTTGTTTCGCGCGGCGCAGCACCCATAAGAAGAAGGGTGCTCCACCCAACGCGGTGATAATGCCGACCGGTACTTCACGGGGGGCCAGTACCAGACGGGCAAGAATATCGGCGCATAACAGCAAGGTCGCCCCATTGAGAATGGACAGGGGAAGCAGGCGCCGATAATCGCCGCCCCAGATCAGGCGCACGGTATGAGGCACAATCAGCCCGACAAAGCCAATAATCCCGGCGAAGGAAACCGCCGCGGCAGTGGTCAGTGAAGCGGCCAAAATAACCAGCCAGCGAACGCGGTTGACTGGCAAGCCCAATTGCTGCGCCTGTTCATCACCAAATTGCATTACATTTAAAGCGTGCCCCAGGCTGGCCAGGATACCGAGCCCGAGGATCACAAAGGGCAGGATGGCCAACACCGGCTGCCAGCCAGTGTGCGATGCGCCACCCAACAACCAGACCAACGCGCGGCGCAGCTCGCCGCTGGCGCTGATCATCAAGTATGAGGTGAGCGCGGTGGTGAAGGAGCTGATTGCCACCCCGGCCAGGATGAGATTGGTTACCGGCAGCGTCTTGCCTACGCGCGCCAACTGGTAGACTGCCAGCACAGCGACCATTGCAGTGAGAAAAGAGAAAACCGGGACAGCCAGCAATCCCCAGATCGAATAAGGCCATTGGATACTCATCGCCAGAACCGCGCCCAATCC
>ENA-ORXD01001392-ORXD01001392.1-sediment-metagenome-genome-assembly--contig:-NODE-1392-length-20417-cov-4.238692_pt1 | contig 20417 bp, 16 predicted proteins | sample MGYA00237862_ERZ511471 | MGnify/ENA metagenome assembly ERZ511471
TTTTGGAGTCCCACTTAATAGAAGTATTCGCTTGTAGCATAAATATAGCACAGCCCGCATGAAAATTGCAAGCATTTGCCGGTAATGATTGACACAACCTTGAGGTTAAGGTTACCATAACAAATGTATCATGCTTGCCAAGGCCTTTAGTTGCGCCCTCGTCGGGCTTGAGGGCGCAATTGTCGAAGTAGAAGTGGATATCTCCCCGGGGCTGCCTTCTTTCACCATTGTCGGCCTGGGGGATACTGCAGTCCAGGAAGCCAGGGAACGCGTACGGGCCGCCATCCGTAACTCCGGTTTTTCCTTCCCATGCCGGCGCATCACCGTTAACCTCGCCCCTGCTGATTTAAAAAAAGCCGGCCCGTCGTACGACCTTCCTATCGCCCTGGCTGTCCTGCTCGGGTCCGGCCAGTGCCAGGGTGACGTATCCGATGCGCTGCTACTGGGGGAACTTTCCCTGGACGGCAGCCTGAGGCAAACCAACGGCATACTGCCCATGGTGGCTTTTGCCCGGGACAGGGGAATACCCCGCGTCATCGTGCCCGAAGTAAATGCTGCCGAAGCCGGGCTGGTTGAAAACGTCAAAATCGGCGCATTTGCCTCCCTGCGCCAGATAGTTACAGCTTTATCCAGCCCCGAACCTATAGCGTATTACGAACCGCCGGCGCATGTCCCTGCCGCTCCGGCGGTTGAAAACATCGCCGACCTGGCATATGTCAAAGGCCAGGAACATATCAAGCGCGCGCTCGAAGTAGCCGCCGCCGGCGCGCACAACCTGGTTATGACCGGCCCGCCGGGCAGCGGAAAAACACTGCTGGCCCGCGCCCTCCCGACCATATTGCCTCCCATGACCAGGGGCGAATCCCTGGAGGTTACCAAAATATATTCGGTAAGCGGGCTGCTGCCGCCGGAAACCCCGCTGGTTTTCAACCGGCCTTTCAGGTCTCCGCATTACACCATTTCCAACGCCGGGCTGGTTGGCGGAGGTTCGTGGCCGAAACCGGGAGAAATAAGCCTTAGTCACCGTGGAGTGCTGTTTCTGGATGAACTGCCTGAATTCGGCCAGGCCAGGCTCGAACTGCTGCGCCAGCCTCTCGAAGACAAAGTGGTAACCATCAGCCGGGCCAGAGGCAGCCTGTCATTTCCTTCCAATTTCATGCTGGTCGGAGCTATGAACCCGTGCCCGTGCAGAATGTAATCGCTACTATTGAAAAGCAGGTAGTGCTAGAAAAGGGGTAAGGTTGCGAATGCCTCAAATCGGGCTAATTTAGCCTTAAATAGCTGCTTTTATCACTGTGCCAAAACAGTAATTTACGTTTGATTCAGACTAATGGTGATTAACAAATAATAGCAAATAGAATAGCAGATTAGGTTTTTGACAACCTTTTTTCGTAGCATTGAATATTGTAAAAATCGCAAAAACTCCTTACTTCCTTTGGTATGCTCCATGCAACCAATATTGCTTTTATGTTCCCTGAAGTTATAGGTATGTGCTTTTCACTGCACATTAAAGCCTTGTATTTAATAGCCTGATGGGCACCAGGTAACGGGGTGGTGGTTTCGATTTCTACTACAGCATATTCATCGTTCAGCATTTCAAAGACAACATCGGCACGGTCTCCAGATATAAACGGGTATTCGACAATACCTGGAACGGTAATGACGCCCTGTAGCCCAAGTTCGTCAGGATGTTTGGCGCACCAGTTCTTTAGTTGTTTATGAGCAGAGCCTTCGCCACAGGGGCCATACTTCATCTCTATTTGAAGATTATATTCATCGTATTCTTCAATGTATTTCATTACTTCTTTTCTATATTTCCTCATGCTGTCATCACCAGCATACCAAATGTTGCTTCGGCCCATTTCGCCCGGATGACCTCGTGGAATACGAAAATTCCTTCCACTTGGAGGTAGCAGGGTGCAATCTTCTTTCGCTGCACTCGCTATATAAAAAAAATAGCGCCCTTCATCACCGTCATCCCTGGTAATTCCAGGGGCTATGGTCTCTGGAATAAGTCTGTTGTATGCCCAGGTTGGCGTTTGGAATTCTTTATGAACTGTGGCGTTTTTATACCATCCAACAATATATGTACCACCCAAATCCCGATTTCTAGCCACCCATATCACTAACACATTTGAAACTTTATTTGCATATGGAGAAGCACCAATCCTTGTTATGGATAAATTGCCGCCTTTTGTTGTTTCAACAAATCCATACATCGTTCCTTGCCATGGTTTGAAATTCAATATCTCATGTCCATAACCGGTACTTCCGACAAACTCACCCCCGCCTTCAATAGAATCTCCTTCAAGCCCTTGATACCTATCCATCCACCCTATATTGAAAAACACAATCTCTTGCACTTGGTTCTCCTTCCATTAATTTGTTCTTTCTAGAGTTTGCCCTCCAATTAAGTATACGCTTGAAATAAAGGGGGTCAATAAGGCTTCAAGCCTGGGTAGTTTATAATTTTCAATTCTGCAGCGTTTCAATTCGAACTAAATAAAGGTGGTTTTTTGATTGATTGTGTCTGAAGCTGTCAATATGTAGGATATTGAGCTTGTAATTCTACAACGATATAGGTTGGAGTGTGTCTGTTGTTAATTACTTCTTTAACAATCTTTTCAACTAGTCGCTCGTTGAAGTAAGCATAATCCTTTACTTTCAATGGCTCCGCTTTAGATTTAAGAATTAGTGCTGACTTGATGCAATTTATGGTTGTTCTGATTTTGAGAGCATTGTTATCTCGAGGGGTGAGGATAGTAGGACAATCTATATTATGCGCATCAGTCAAATTTACAATAACTACGTGACCGCTAGCATTTGGTTTTGTAAGAATTACCCAACGATGCCTTCCGTTGTCATCTGGCAGATAAAAAGAATCGCCCACTTTGCAGGAAAATGGCATCTATCATTTCAATGAGTTAATAAACTTCATCTCTTTAAGGTCCGAAGAAAAACCGGCAATCTCTGCTTCGGATTTTCCCAACGTTTTTAACAAGGTTTCATAATCTGTTTTGATACTTGAGCCATGAGGATTAACATACTCGGGTGTAATTTTAGGGTTATGGTGTTCTGCCTCTAGGTCTTCGGGTTTTTTATCAAGATTTCGTGCGTAAATATTCTTAATCAAGGCAACATCAGCCTTGGATAATCTATCCTTACCACAATCTTTTATAAGGTGAACGGTTTTTGCTATTCCTTTTTTAGTCGTTTTGAAACAATCCCCCCAAATACCAACAGGTGGGTTGGATTTGATATTATCATATGTATAACTAACCACTTGTCCATGAGGCATTGAAACCAATTTATCATAAGTAAACGGGCACGAATATAGCTTTATAGATTCTTTTTCTATTGCGTAGAGCAACTTAATAAGTTTTAGCAGGTTCTCTGTTCCACCGTTCAATTTTAAGAGTAATCCAGCAGTTTGCGCTGCTTTCAATTCATCATATAGTTTATGATTCATAAAATTATTATAACACCGATGTAAAGAACCAACAATCTTTTCAAGCTAGTTCAAAACATTCACAGTCAATTTTCCACAATTCGAAATGATAAACTACCAAACCCTGACGATGCCGGTCCACTTGTTCTTCTTGGGAATACGCTGATTTTGCTGTTCCTCGGGCGGGACCGGTTGAATCACCGAAAACCTTTCCCCGAAATAACAGAAATATTTCACTGTGAATTTCACTGTTTTTTACAGAAATTATTTCAGAGTTTATTTTAGAGTATCAAGGACCTATGTGTAATAAATACTAAAGAAAACTCTAAAATGTAAACTCTAAAATGTAAAATGTAAACTCTAAACTCTGAAACTGTGAAGCGTGAATTGTGAAGTGGAATATTATTGATAAATATAGGGCTGCCATCTCTAGCCGACTCCATGAGCGTAAAAATACGGACCACGCTTGGTTTCTGGTCTGCCAGTCTCTATAGCAAAAATATCCAGCTGTTGGATGATGACGATAAGTATCAAAGGTGCTCCGTTTATGGGTTATGCGATAACGCTTTATGATAGTCAGGCTAGCAGGTAACAACCTGCGGCGCTATTTGTTTGATTATTTACGAAGTTTTTTTCGACGTCTCGGTGGTGTATTTTGTTCCACTCGAATGATTGTTTTATCATCGGATTCATGTATTATTATGGTTCTTTCCCTCAAACTTGCAGTTTTTTTATTGAGGTTTATTACAAGTATCCAAAAACTATTACGCAACCATAGCTTGGGTGAGCTTATTAACCAATCAGTTAGATTATATATAACTAGGACGCCCTTACCTCTTTTTTGATTTTGGTCTAGATAAGTCAATAATTGGGTTATGTTTTTTCTAATGCTTGCTTCATTAATTGTTTGTCCTTCCCTATACAATTTTGTTTCAACAACAAAACTATCTGGAAAATCTTGAACGAACAAGTCAATTTCATTACTCCCGAATTTAATACCGTAGCAAGGAATGTTTCTCTCAATCAAGAATTTGCATAATTCTCTTTGAAGAAGTAATTCGTCCTTTGATTCAAACTCTAACAAGTTACTAGGACACATTACCTCGAGTCCAAGTTTATGTTGTTTCAATGCAGTCTCGACAGGAGATGATTCAACAGCATATGCGAGTATTATATTAAGAACTTTTTTAATATTTAGAAAAGCATAAGCATTTGAATTCAGATTAGATTTTTCTCTTTTGGCATTGTTTAATTCGGAGCCAGTAAACAAGATGCCATCCTTGGAGACGCCTAGAGCAGCCGACAGTACCGCCACATCAGTAGTAATAAACCGACTTTCTTGCCAAAATAATACGAGCCTTGCGACAGCTGATAATATTTCGGATTCCCAATAAGAAAACTTCATAAGTAAGGATGATTCATTTAGTGCGATAAGCCTTAAAGCTGCGATTGAATTAGTAGAATATTGATATTTATTCTCCTTAAATCTCTCAACAATCAACCTTGGCTTTAGTGAGATTGAATACCTAGCAATTTTTTTTCGAGTGGAATTAAAATCGGTTGGTTTTAGAAAATCTGGGTCAATAATATCTTCAACAACTTGTAGGGCAGCTTTACGCATTCCGAAATCAGAAAGAATACTACCCCAAATTTGAGATATTGCATTATCATCTAGTATATCTAGTTTATTTTTAACTAACCCTTCGATTTCTGGAAGCCGAATATTAAAATATGCTGCACATATTAGTATATTCATCAATATGTGCTCTCCAGCAAAATCTATATTGACTGCTATATCAGAGCTATCCATTTTGGGAGCTTTTTCTATCAATTCATTAATAAACTTCTCCAAGGATTCTATTTCTTTTTCGAAATCAAAAGTAAGTTCTCCGATATTTATTGGTTCTTTTTGGATAGAAATGAATCTTACCAATCTGATTAAATCCAACAACGAGGAACTATCAACGGAAAGGAAGCCTTTTAATTTATTTTCAAGTGCGATAATATCGAATGATTCAGAGATTAGCTTAAAGGTATGGATTATTATCGTTTGAAGGTCATTCGATATGTCAATTTCTTTATCCGAGTATTTTTCTAATTCCTCAAGAACGGATAGCAGTACAGATGATTTTGGCATTCACTTACATCCTCGTTGCAATGTGTTATTTTGAGCTGATTATACTCCTGAAATCCCCGGTGTCAATAAGGCAATGATATTCGGACTAGTCCCACATCTGTTCCAGCCCCACCAGCCCCTCCAGAATCGGTTCCTGGCTCTCGGGCTATACCGAGGACCCCTATAGACTGGGTCCTGCTAACCAGAGGGTTCAAACAGCCGGATTTACAAATGGCTAATTCTTGGCAGTGAGTATGACCCGCCGCACATTTAATTTAGAGTTACAGCAAGCAGCTCTGCCCAGATGCTCAACTGATTGGCACAGTGTAAATACGATTCTTCCGTATAATCACCCATCGGGTCTTGAACCTCTTGCCCTGCGTATCCTATATAATCGCCATACATATACAGCTTGCCACTCTTGGTATGCCAAAACGATTATACAACCGAAATACCTGATGTCAATACGACTATTACAACAGGATGACTTGTCATGTGCGTCATCCTGCCATGGGCTGATGCCGAAGGCGGAAACACGGAGGGAAGGATTCAAATTAACGATTCAAGACCGCATCTGTATAGGGACCCAGTCCTACGTATAGTCGTCGTCGGGGTCGTCGTCGGGGTCGTGGTCGTAGGTCGTAGTAGGGGTCATTGTCATACGTCATACATCATACCCTCGGGCTGATTTAGCTGATGACTAGTCATAGGACGGGTACGACTACCATGACGATGACTGGGATGACCGGTCATAGGACGTCATGTTTTTGGGAGTCGTTATTTGTGCTACTTTAATGTTGCAACCATAACGATGTCGGTCCTCCTGTTCTTTCTGGGAACACCCTGATTCGGCTCTTCCCTCTTTCCCGAGTGGGACCGGATAAATCGCTGGAAACAGGAAACTTACCCCAGAAAAACAGAAATATTTCACTGTGAATTTCACTGTTTTTCACAGAAATTATTTCAGAGTTTATTTCAGAGTATCAAGGACCTACGTGTAATAAAAACTGAAGAAAACACTGAACTGTGAAACTCTAAACTCTGAAACTGTGAAGTGTGAATTGTGAAGTGGCATATTTCTGATGAATATAGGGCTGTCATCTCCAGCCGGTGCCATGAGCAATAAAAATACGGACCACGTCTGATTTTAATCTTACCGGGCTTTCCAGAATCGATATTTAGCCGTTTAATGGTGCCGAGGACTGGGCTGCTTGGTTCCGGTTAAGTAGGCACACAGTAAACCATTTCCATTGGCAGCCCTTGGTAACCTAAATCAGGTTTTTCGGGTATTGTCACGAGTTTGTCTCTACCGAGCAACCCAGTAACTGCACCTACTAGGGCATCTAGAATATCATCTCGGGCAACTTCCTTACGGCTATACTCATTCAAGGCGTAATCATATATATCCCTTGAAATAGGGTAAATGCAGGACAGCAAACCCAGCCGTTCAACAATTCCCATAGACCTCTTCTTATTATAAAACATGGCCTTACTGGAATTTAGGGCCCAGAAGCATATTTCAGGATGAATCTCTCGAAAACTTTTTCTGGTAGCAACTTCATAAACAAGAAGTTTATTTACTTGTTCAATTTTATCGATGATTCCAAGTGTTTGTTTGGTTAGTTTTTTGCCCGTTGTTCGATGATTTACCCATTTCGCATGTGGTTTCTCACGTACAGCCTGCCAGCATGGGACTGGAAATACACTTGAGGCTCTCGGTTGACCTAGTAATCTCCGGGCGGTCATATCGCAAGCCCTACTGTATGGCTCTTTGTCTGGCAAGCCGATGGGTATGTCAATGAGTATCAAGCTGGCATCGCTGTAGTTGTTCCAAAGGGTACCTATATCAGGGTGGATACCCATATGCCATTTGCCTTTTTCAGTAACAGCGATGGCTAGCCAACCAGCTTTACAGCCATCTACTCCTACAAACAACTCGCTATTACTTTGTATTATCGGAACCTTTCTACAACTTTGAATGAAACTTGGCAAATTTGGCATTTTCTCTGTCACTATTGAGCTTTTCAAGCATAATCTGTTTCACGCTTGAGGTGCTATGTTTAACTTCATTATATAGAGAATCAAAGGCCGCAGATGAGCGTTCGTGCCCAAGACTTAATATATTATACATTTCCTTGGTTTCGTCGATTAGCTTTTTCATTTGCCCTAACAAAAGTGGTTGGTTTCTTGATAATACCTTATCATGATGCGCAAGACGCTGGTCACGAAAACTCTTAAGATTGTTTCGCAACTTTTCATTGTTGTTAATCATATCTTCAACTTTTTGTAAATCATTTATTTCAGCATGAGGGGCAAACACACCTGGATTGGCTTTAGCGGTATTGAGCAAGTTTGTTATACTTACTGCACGAGGGTTTCGGTCAAACACCTTTGCAAATTGCAGAATCGCCATGTGTTTCAATGATAATTGTACTGGCACGAAGAAATCTCTATAACGATTTAAGGCGTGGACTGAATCCTCATCAAGATTTTCTATTTCGCACCAAGCAGCGAAATAGGCTACCCCATCAGATATTAAATTCCTTAACTCGTGAAGCTGGTTTTTGTATTCTTCGATTGTCATAATTCCCCAGTTTTGATAGCCTTCCTGTATTCGAGCACCATATTCTTCAGAGGGTTGCGCTACTTTCATTTCTCTGACCTTCACATATGTAATAGCCCGGACAACCTCACCTTTATATAGAACGACATCAACTGTAATCTTGTCGTAAACATAGGGGAAACCCTCATATTTATCAAGGTTTTTCAAATCATTGTCGGGAACCTCATAGATAGCACCTAATACTTTATTATTCTTTTCAAATTGAATTGTAGCTGTACCATCTTTCTTCGTATCAGACCTCTCGGTAAAAACAAGTTTGTAGTTAGGAAGTGTAGCTGTAAAAAGTGGTTGACTATTTGGGCATCTCTGCTTCATCTGATTTTGAGACAGGTTGGAGCCGTAAGCAAAGTAATACATATACTGCGGTTTGTATCACTCACTCTATTCTATAAATATTCAAAATGCAACCACGAATCATCTAGAAAAATCAGTTTCAAATAAGATGCCGACTTCTTATAGATTCGTCACACATGGTTTGTTATACCAAGTATATTTATTACCAGAAGCCAAATTCTTTGAAGCTTCAATAAGTGCTTGTAAAGCTAATTGGTAGTCTGTGTTGCCTGTCGCACATATAGGACATTGAACTAGTTCCGGAAGGTTGCCAAAATTTGAATTACAAAAATAACGCTTTTGATATTCTTGGTTATGGTCATTTAGTAATTCTCCGTAAATACTAACAATAGTCGACGCTTGTTTTGTCTTGACTTTTGTTGAAGGCCTTACTCTAAATTTGGCCCAACCAACTATCTGTCTTCTCGATGAATTAGGAACTCTAAAATGATACCTTGTGTTTTCTGGTGTCGCCTCAAGAATAATTTCAAGAGGGTAAATCTGTTGGCCACAATTTATCGCAAGTAAAGCTAAAATACCTTTAAGATAGGGAGTTTCACGTTTAACCATATCGGCTACTCCTTAATATTTATTATTTAATAACTCCAATCCTGGTGGCTTAACGGACTCCGGTTTAGCTCTGTTTTATATGATTTCCACATAGGCAGATAGTTATCCATGTGAGCAGTGAATGCTTGGCTGTGTTTACGTTCTATTAAATGAACCATCTCATGAACAACGACATACTCGATACACGGCAATGGTTTCTTGGCTAATTCGAGGTTTAACCAGATTCGACCCGCCTTATGGTTACAACTACCCCATTTGGTTTTCATCTTCTTAATGCCGAAGGAATTAACTTTTACATTTAGCTTGGGTTCCCACTGTTTGATATATCGTGGCACAATTTCCTTTAGCTGTTTTCGATACCATTCATCAAGAATCAATTCACGCTTTTCTGGTGAAGTACCAGGCCGTATCTGCATATCAATAGCATCATGATTAAGAATGACAGATGGAGTTGCTTCCAGTTCTGATATTTTTAGCAGAAACCGTTTTCCTAGATAGTAATGGCTTTCTCGGCTAACGAAATCACGAGGGGTTTCCCTGGCTTGCTCCCTCAATATTGACTGTTGTTTTCTTATCCATTCCAGCTTTGAAATGGCAAATGCCCTTATTGTATCTATGTCCAGACGTAATGGAGCAGATATTCGTACTGCTCCATGGGGCGGGTATACACTCAAATGCAGGTTCTTAATATCTTTATAAAGAACTTCTGCTTTAATTTCCCCCAGAGATATTTGCGCCATCTCAATACCCGTTCTGCTGCCTTACTATTTCAAACAGCCGCTCAACTTCAGTTATATCTTTAATAACTTTGTACATTGCCGCCTTAATCTCGTTCTGCTTGGCGATGTTACCACGCCAATCAGCCTTTTTGACCTTCTTTATTGCTTCATCCAGAGCAACGGCAAGAGTAACGTTTTTACCTGTGTTGTTAAATAGAGCACGTTGTTCGGCTGTCTTTATTTCTGCCGGCAAATCATCCCTGGTTGTCTGGCTTACCTTTTTTGACAGTTCGACTATCTTATTCAAATACTCCTCGTAGCTTACAGCGTTCGCCTTTCTTTCTCTTATGAGTGCATCAAGCAATATGGACATTTCCTCGAAATATGCAGGGTCTATCAGGTGGTCCTTGATTATCTTCTTGCGCACATTGTTGGTTATCGTTTCGGCTACCGCATCCTTGTTGGACCTGATGCTGCCCGGCAGGCTATCTAACGCATCGGCGAGCCCTGAATTAACAATAATATCGAGAAGCGACATGTCTCCGAAAGGTGAAATACTTCTCGGCTCTTCAGCCTGTATATAGTTGTCTATCAGGTGCCGCATATCTGCTTCATAAGTCTTGGTATCGAGAACCTCGCCGCTGGCATTCTTGATTTCAGCTCTCAACTTGGTGTAAAAATCAACCCGGCCTTTTACATATTCAATATCATGCTGCGAATAGCCAGCTTCTTCAAGGTCATCAGCAATATTGGCATATGCCCTGATTAAAGCAACGGTGTTTTTATAAAGGAACATTCTTTTGGTTTCGGTTTCTTTCAACGCATCCTTATTTTCCGGGTTACCGCAGAAATAGCGAATATACGCCATCAGGTCCTTTGGTGGCTCTACGGGCTCGCACAGCAGGATTATCTCTTCAAGGGCATTATCCAGTTGCTCTTTACCCGCTTTGAGCCTGTCATTTATCAGAATATCGACCTCGTCTTCACCGAAGGTATCGTAATCAAGCTCGGAAGTGTAAACTTCTATCGAATCCTTAACCTTTCTGAACAGGTCCTTGTAATCGATGATATAGCCGAACAGCTTATCTTCAGTATCTAGCCGATTTACCCTGCAGATAGCCTGGAATAAACCATGGTCTTGCATACTCTTGTCAATGAACAAATATGAGCACGGCGGTGCGTCAAACCCTACCAGCAGTTTATCGACCACTATCAGCAACTTCATATTTGCAGGTTCTTTGATAAACTTGGTTTTGGCTTTGTCTTCGTAACTTTCCGCACTTCCTTCCCCAATCAGCTTTTTATAAGTGTTGTAGATAAACTCCTTTTCGGTTTCCGTTCCGGCGCCGGTATCCTCTGTTGCAATATCACTGACGTTGGGATTATAAGAAGTGACAACAGCACATTTATCCCCTAATCCAGTTGGTTGAAAAAGCTCAAAATATCGGCAGGCCTCGTATATACTTGAGGCAACAAGCAGTGCATTACCAAAATCACTGGACAGACGAGCTTTGGTCGCAAAATCAAGGACTATATCGTTTACAATCTTTTCCAAACGTGAGCGGGAACCGAGCAAGTGCTGCATCGTGCCCCACTTCCTTTTAAGCTCCGATTTCTGGAAGTCGTTCAAGCCCCTGGTTTTGGCTTCAAACCACTGGTCAACTCTTTGCGGCGAGGTGAGTTTCTGGTCTATATCACGGGCCTCATATACCAGGTCAAGCACTACATTATCTTCAACTGCTTCGTTAAACTTGTACGTATGAATATATCCGCCAAACACCTCCAGGCTTGTCTGCTTATCTGTTTTTAACAGCGGGGTACCCGTAAAACCGATAAAAACAGCATTTTTCAACATCGCTTTCATCGCCTTATGCAATTTCCCGGATTGGGTACGATGGCACTCATCAACGAATATGAACAAATCGCCCATGGTTAAGGAGGGTCCAGCTTGAAGTTCTTTAATAAATTCATTAAAGTCGTCAACATCCCGCCTTCCAAATTTATGCACTAGTGAACAAAGCATCCGGGGCGATGGATTTCCTAGCTGTTCCATCAATTCCCTTCCACTTCTGCTCCTTACAATTCTTTCATCGGCGTCCTGAAATACACGCTCAATCTGTTTGTCCAGTTCGTCACGGTCGGTAATAATAACCACCCTTGCACCGGATTTGTTTTCAAGTATCCATTTTGCCAGCCATACCATTACGAGACTCTTGCCGCTGCCCTGGGTGTGCCAGATAATGCCTCCCTGGCGTCTCTGAATGTGCTCTTGGGCTGCCTTTACGCCAAAATACTGGTGATGGCGGCAGAGCTTTTTTATACCTGCATCAAACAGGGTAAAGTGATATACAATCTCAAGGAAACGCTCTTTATTGCAGATTTTGGTGAGGTATTTGTCCAGCGGAATTTGTATCTCCTCTTCATCTTCCTTCCACTTCAGATAGTATTTTTCAGGCGTACCTATAGTACCGTAACGCAGTCCTTCGGTGTCATTACCGGCGAAAATCAGTTGCATTGTTGTAAAGAAGGGTTGGATAAATTCCCTATCCTGGTTACGAATATTCTGGCGGATGCCTTCGCCCACAGAAACGATGCTGCGCTTGAGTTCAATAATACCCAGGGCAATACCATTGACATACAGAACAATATCAGGCCTTTTGCTGTGCAGCCCTAAAACGGTTACCTCTTCGGCTATAGCAAAATCATTATCAAAGGGGTGGTTCCAGTCAATCAATTCAACCGTCTCGAAATTCTGACCGGCTTCAGCTTTTACTTCTACACCATAGCGGAGTAAGCCGTAGACTTTTTTATTTGCTGCATAAAGCCCGTCGCTCAAGTCGGCAGCAGCTGCCTTCAGCTTGAATATAGCCTTATCGATAAGAGTCTGGCTGTACTTTCTCTTTCTTGTAAAGTATTTACGCAGCAATTCTTCTTCGATGTTTGAGTTGTCAGAACGGCATTCCCAGTTGCCCAAATAGGCATAACCCAAATGCTCCCTGAAAAGCCTTATAATACGGTCCTGGGTTAACCGTTCAGTATCCCCGATTTCGCTCATGCTGACCCCTTCTTGATTGAACTACATTGGAAGTGTGTCCAAATTATATAAATCACGGTACCAGGAAACCCATTTACTCAAATCATTATCCTGGTGTCTTGAAGCTGTCTTTATAACATCTTTAGATGTAAAAGACGTAAATTTAGGGTTGTTGGACGTTAGCTTCTTATATGCGGCAATGGTGCCATCCAGGCTTACATTCTCCGGATGTTTTACTACCGAAAAGTAGACGTGTTTGTAAGGTTGTGAGTCGTCATTTTCAATAGCCAACCCGAGGAGCTGGTTACGCCACAGTTGATTCATGCCTTCCTTGAAAGGGCAGCTAGTAAGCTGGTTGTTGTTCTGAAAAAATGATGAGTTGTCTTTGGTTATTCCCCAATACCTGTAATGGCATTTCTCATGATAGTAGCACAGACCAGGGTTCATCAATATTTCTATATAACTGCTATTACAATCGCACGTAGGGCAAGGTTTCTTCCGGTTGCTCTTGTAACCACCGCATTCAGTGAACTCTTTTTCTGTCAGCTTGTGTTCTACGAGCCAAAGGCATAATTCTTGTTCTTTATTGTAATACGAGATGGCAATGTCGGCATCTGTGCCAGCAAAGGCGTTATGGTCGTTAAGTAGGCCTTTTCCGATTCTGGGTCCCCAGAACTCAATTTGAAACCCATTATCAAGATAGTCGGTAGCTAGGGAATCAAAATCGGGTTTTAATTCTGACAATATTGAGTTCACTTTAGGATGAAGGAGGACGGGCAGGAACAGGTTAGCATTAGCCGCTTGGGAGCTTGCCATGTGGTTGAAGTGCTTGTGGAGTTTGAAGTGAAAGTCTTTATTATGGCTTCTTACCTTGTCTCTTATTGGAGAATATAGAATTTCTAGAGATTTGATATATCTATGGGGCAGGATTGCATCGTATGCAATTTCCTGCTCTCGATATTTATAATATCCCGGCTCTTTAGTGATTTTCTTGTGTTTCCAATCGATAAGGTGAATATACATAGATTGCTGAAAGTTGTTTAAGGAGTTGGGTAATTTATAAGCCTTGCCATTGACTATTATTTCTTTCATACAAGCCGTTTCCTGCCAGTAAGTAATTCCTGCATCATTCCCTGTTTTATTAGCTGACATTTGGATAACTTCCGCTCAAGGGCTTCTATTTCTGAATCCATATCAAATAATATTTGGGCGATAGCTTCCTGCTCTTTTTTTTCAACTGGGTAATATACTTTGAGTTCATTGAATTTTTTTAAGGTAATAACGTATCTTTGTCCGCTTCCTTCACAATAACTTTCTGCTTGTGTTAAGAAAAACCTAGTCTTAAACATATAAATTCTGAATTTTAAGCTTATTTCTTCATGTAATCGTAGCCTAACTACATGATAACTATATGCTGCATCTGGAATATCTTCCATGGCGACGGCAGTTATACCAATATCGTGTGGAACTTCTGAAGACGGGGTAAAAAATATGTCCCCCTTTCTAACTGAACACTTTTCGGCTTTCTGCGGTGGAGCAGAAGAAACCCAACTAAACTCGTTTGAGTACAAAGCGTTCTTCCTGTAAACATCCAAGTAATTAATGAGTCTAACCAATTTTTCTTCTGGTTTTATTCTCTTATCAACGCCGCTACCTGAAATCTGCCCAATTTCACTAATGGTTTTCGCTGCCCATTCCCCGTTAAACCCCAATAGCCGCTTATTCCCCGTAAGGAGTTGCTGCATGGTTCCCTGCTTGATTTTTTGTTTTTTGTTAATGAGGTTCCCAAGACTAGTAATCAGGGAGTCTATGTCAGAGAGAGTAGTTGCGATTGAAGACTGCTCCATAATATTGTTTGGAAAAGCCAATAAATAAGTCTTCAAATCTCCAGTGTTAAGGTTACCTTTTCCTCCTCCTACCATTAGCCGCTTCATTTCTTTTTCGCCATGATAAGAATTCATGTGATAACATAGATAATAAGGGTTAAGCTCTTGTTTTTTAGGTGTAATTATCAATGTGGTAAAAGTTTGACACCCATTCAATTCTGAAGGTAATACGCAAGTCTGCCCGAGATTCGCACCTGTATGGACTACTAAAACATCCAACCCTTTTGCAGCTTTGGATTTATTAGCTTCTGCAAACGTTGAATCTATAAAAAGCATATCGCTTCCATCGAAAAATCCGTCTTTAATATTCAAATTGCGGACGATTGGGACACCGCTACCTCTGTAGTATTTTGTAACAGATGTTGCAAGGCCCACAGATATCCTTTCACAAATTTGATGAAGGTGCTTTACTCCCCAATCTTTTGGAATTATGCCAAGCTCGGTATCTTTATATCCCGCTTTTATTCCCATATGTAACCCAACTTTTCAAGATGAGATTCAACCTTTTTCTCGAGCTCGGTAACTTCATCACTCAATTCTGGTAGAGTATATTTATAACGTTCTGACAATTCCCTTATGCGTCTATTGAGTTGTTTTCCAATATTTTGGATTTCGGCGAGGATATCCTGACATATATCGCCGAGCCACTTATCGTCTACAATTAACGTCCTAGCAGCCTCATCACTTAACGCTTGATATCTTGCTCTTGTCTGATTATCTAAAGATTGCCGTGCGTCCTTTACGCTTTTCTTCAAAATAGCTTCTTGGTCCAACAGACCAAGGTATCGGTTCAATTCAACAACCTCATCTACGAAATCGGCATCGCCATATATTTCCCTAAATCTTTTGTTAATATCACCTTTGTTGATTTTACCTTTATCATTAATCACTTCACTTAACAAACCATCGTCTCCGCCGTTTTCTTCAATCATTTCGTCCATCTGCTGGCTTACTTTATCAAGTTCAGCTTCCAAGCGTTCTACTGCTTTTTGTTCTGAACCGAAATATCGGTTAATTATTGTTTGCTTCGGAATTACACGTCCTTCCCAAATATTCTTCTTCTTGCCATTATGCTCTATAGCTTTGCCAGCTTCCCATCCACCGTCGACAATGGCATACACGTCATCTTGCATTGTATCGTACCAGTAAGTCATCAACCTCTGATATATATCGTATTTGTCTATCAGACGAAATCCAGTAAATGTCTGCAATAAATCTTCTGATAACTCGTGTATTACCTGTTTGGGCTTGCTATCAGAGTTGATTGTTTTAAGTATCGGTTTATTTCGTTCTTTCCATTGATTGAAAAGCACCGTTATCTCATCGGCATATGCAACAAACTCTGGATGAGAGTTGATGGTATCCCTAATTTCGTCCGGTTCTATTTTGAGCTTGCTATATTCTTGTCGGTCCGTTCCACTAAATAATGCCTCTTTTAGAGATGGGCAGACCTGCCAGTATTGCTGTAAGGCATCAATATCTGTATTTGGTATGCCACCCAACAAGTGGGCTTCAATATCCTGAACATCTTCTTGTTCTTGGCTGTCGATATAACGAGATATATTAAGGTTATAACCGTTCTTTTCAATTCCAGCGAAAGGTACATTACGGCTGTATCCTTCTATCTCAATTTGTCTATTGAACGCATCAACTATTTTGTGAATATCCTGCTCACGCAAGCGGTTCTTGTTACCATCCTTAACAAATCCTTTTGAGGCATCAATAATAAATATTCCCTTGCGGTTTTCGGCATCCTCTTTATCCAATACTACAATGCAGGCTGGGATGCCCGTGCCATAAAAAAGATTAGGCGGCAAGCCGATGATACCCTTGATATACCCCCTTTTTATAACGTTGCGTCGGATTTCGGCTTCAGCGTTCCCTCTGAAGAGCACCCCATGCGGCAGGACTACTGCTCCTTTGCCCCTGCTTTTCATTGACCGGATAATATGAAGCAAGAAAGCATAATCTCCGTTCTTCTTGGGTGGAACACCAAAGCCTGTAAACCGGTTATGCGGGTCGTTAATGCTACCTGAATTCCAAGCAAAGCCATTGGTCCAAGATTTATACGAAAACGGGGGATTAGCTACCACAAAGTCGAAGGTCTTCAGGCTGCCATCTTTGTTAAGATGAAGGGGGCTAGAAAGTGTGCTTTGCCCCTTTTCAATCTCGGCGCTGGCGTAGTTGTGTATTACCATATTCATCTTTGCCAGCCCGGCAGTAGATACATCCATTTCCTGACCGTATAGCGATATTTGACTATCGGCTTCATCTGCAACTCTTAACAAAAGAGACCCGGACCCGCAAGTTGGGTCATAAGCGGTTGTTGCCGGTGTTGTGTGCGAACCTATTCCTATCACCTTGGCTATAACCCTGCTTACTTCAGCCGGGGTATAGAAGTTGCCTTTGCTTTTACCGCTTTGGGTAGCGAAATTTCGCATAAGATATTCATAGGCATCACCAAGAATATCATCACCGCCAGCTTGGTTTTGACTGAAATCCAATTCTGGCTTTTCAAAGATTGCTATAAGATTTGATAGGCGGTCTACCATTTCCTTGCCACGGCCGAGCTTATCAGGGTTATTGAAGTCTGGCATCTCACCAAGTTTGTTGGCTTCAGCGATAGGGGCAATAATTTTCTTGTTAATATCATCACCAATAGTCGGCTTACCTTTAAGAGCTACCATATCCTGAAAGTAGGCACCTGGAGGTACGATAATCTGGGCGTAAGGCTTACCTGCGTATTTGTCGGAAATATATTTAATAAATAATAATACCAGAACGTAATCTTTGTATTGGGAAGCATCCATACCTCCACGTAATTCATCGCAGCTTGCCCATATTGAGATATAGAGTTCAGATTTTTTTATTGCCATTTATCACTCCATTATGAATTATAGACACCAATTAGTAACCGTGAACAGGTAATTACATATTTCGTTTATCCGCTGATTATACAACCGGGTGTTTATCAAGAACAATAAAATTTAGGCATGGCATTACAATTATTCGCCAACCGAGGTAGTTTACCATCTGGCTGCGACACTATAGAGAATATTTTGCGGATTAGCCTTCGGCTGGCCACACTCGCTCTTGGATGTATCGAAAACACTACTCTAATAGTGTATTACGATTGGCGGATGGACACGATTATTTTTTGAAATTAGGTTTCTTTTTTACACAATGTATGTTGTGTGCAAATGTTATTGTAGGAATTATCCCAGCCAAAGCTGAAGACTGCGTTCATAAATTCAGGCTTGGATTTTGTAATCAACCTTTTCCAGGACCTGCTTTCGGACTGGGATATTTAATAAGTTGATGTATACTAGGTACATATTAAAGTCGGTTCGCCAATGTATCCAACGATACAGTACCCACCCATACGTCCTTTACAAGGTGCTGGGTTCATTAAGTAGATACAAATTCTATTTGGCTATTTGTTCCTAGAGAGCACACCAAGCTGTTACGTAATGAACTTGCCAGGCGGTATTGTATCGTAATTGCGGGAGGGGCCGTTCTAGATGGTGTAAACTCTACACATTGACTAACGAAGGAGAAATAATACAATAAGATGTCCAAGCTACGGATACCAATACCCAAAAACCATTTATTTGCGCTTGGGAGAATCACATCAGAGTTTGCTTTCATAGACTTGGCTCTGAATATGAGTATATGGACGATGATGAAAGGGGCGCATAGTACAGGTGAAATCATCACTTCCAGCTTATCGTATGCGCAAAAGAGGGATTTATTCAGAGCACTATACATCCAAAAATACAACCCTGAAGAGGAAAGCATATCCAAACTCAATGATTTAATTGTCAGGATTCAAAAAGCTGGTGAAAAGAGAAACACAATCGTTCATTCAATCTGGATGACCAGAGCAAATCAGCCACGGTTTACCATTTCGAGAATAAATACTTCAGTCAGGATGAGGTCAGGCTTTCAGCGTAAGATTGACGACATGAAGGCAAAGGACTTACTTGAAATAGCAGACTCCTTCAAAGAACTTGCCAATAACATTATATATTTCATGGGTTTGATAGACGATGAGGACCGCTAATCTTGAAAAGCTAATTAAATCAACGGTAAGATGCCCTAGAATCGCTGATTATGGGTTGCAACCAAACCATAAAGCCATATCTCCATCGAGTCCGAGGTTTCTTTGGGTTAATTTTCTGTGTTCACGAGAACTAGGGCTTTAACTCTCCATCTGCAGCAACCAAGATGCTGGCACCTTGAGAGCTCTAGCGAACGCAACTACTTCCATATCGGTGACTGGCCGTTGGCCATGCTCTATTTTCGATAAGGCTGATTGTTCTATTTTCATACCCAAGACCTGCAGACGAGCTATTAGGTCCCGTTGAGTAATGAGCGGCTTGGCTTTGCGCCGAGCTTCGATGATTCGAGTACCCACGATATTCTTTGATTCCACGCATAAATCATAGAAAATATTCCCCCGGGATATATTCTCATTGAGAATATTTAGGAGTATAATTTTTCCAATCCTATACTTATTGGGGGGCGATAAATGCGAACACAAAGAATCAGGCAAATTGTGGCTGAATTTGAAAAGAAGATAAACGCAGCTACAACTGTTTCGTATAATGATAAAGTTGCCTCGGAAATAACAAGTGAAGGCTTTCAGCAAGAAGTTCAAGAAGAACTGGATTCTACTAGCCAACACAAAGGAAAAAAAATATTGACTGGGGTCCCCGCTTCGCCTGGCATCGTAATAGGGACAATCAGAAATATCGGAAAGGAGAACCTAAACCTTTTATCAGAGATGCAAAGGGGCGAAATAATAGTATCTGAAGAATTAGTTCGTGACGAGAGCGACCCATATTTTGATATTGCCCTTGCCTTTATTACTGACTTTGAGAAATATAATAGCGACATTGGCACTATTGCGAGATTTTTGAAAAAACCGGCTGTAGTACTCACATCTAAATACGATACTTATGCTACAGAAATATTGGAAACTGGACAGAAAGTAGTAGTTGACGGAAACCAAGGAGCCGTGTATTTATACCATTAATATCCAATTTGGATAAAACCAATATTCTCTCATATTATGCATCATGGGAATCCCTGGACCACGACTGGCAAATCTTGCAAGAACCTTTCAATGCCAATCCGTGGCTAATTTCCTTGAGATGTGCAAGCATATTAGTAGATACCTGGCTCATACCTTTGTGGCTGTTGATAGTTTCCCAATCTTTTATTTCTTGAAAATCCGGGTACATATACCGAAGATGGTCTAGTAAACAAGTTGAATCGAGTCTATCTGCATCTTGAAGTTCGATTTTATCGTCTTCTTTAGTAACTAAATATCCACGTAAAATATTCCCGTTAATAACAGCTTCTTTATGCTCTTTTACTGCTTTGATATTCCAGCGTATTTTTTCTGCAACAACGGCAAGACGAGCATGGTGCTCGGAAGGTCTGGGTTTTATTCGAGGGATTTTTACTCTGCTTGGCTTGACATGACCGTAGTGCATTAATATCGATGTCGCACCAAGTTTGCTGATTTTTACTTCAGTCTTCTCTTGTAACCATTGGTTGTTATTCAATTCAATTACGATGGCGCAGTCTACTGCGTGGTCATAGCAAAAGGATATAGCTTCTTCATATTTTAACACCTTGAACCATTTTTCTACAGCTACGACTTTCTTTTTTCCAACGCTT
>ENA-ORXD01001395-ORXD01001395.1-sediment-metagenome-genome-assembly--contig:-NODE-1395-length-20342-cov-4.081964_pt1 | contig 20342 bp, 22 predicted proteins | sample MGYA00237862_ERZ511471 | MGnify/ENA metagenome assembly ERZ511471
GCGGCGTGGTGCTCGAGCACCACGCCGCTGTCGCGCTCGAGCACCCAGCGGTCGGGCTCGACGGTGCCGTCGACCAGGCCCTGGTTCAGGCCGTGGACGGCCTCGACCAGGGCCTGGTCGACGCGCTCGGGGTGACGGCTGAAGGCGACGCCGGAGCGCTCGCCGGCGACGATCTCCTGGACCACCACGGCCATGCGGCTGCGCAGCGGGTCGAGGCCGAGCTCGCGCCGGTAGAGCAGGGCGGCGTCGGACCACAGCGAGGCCCAGACCAGGCGGACGTGCTCGAGAACGGCGTCGAGGCCGCGCACGTTGACGTACGACTCGTGGAGCCCGGCGAACGAGGCGCCGGCCGAGTCCTCACCCGGCGCCGAAGAGCGCACGACGACCGGCCCCTCGCCGGCACGTGCGCCCAGCGCGGCGGCCAGCGCATCGTGGAGCGCTGCCGGCAGCGGCGTGGCGAGGAAGAGGTTGCGGATGCGCAGGGCGGCGTCCCAGATCTCCTCCCAGCGCATGTCGGCGACGTCCTTGCGCTCGAGCTCGAAGAGGATGCGCGCCTGCAGCGGGCCGTCGACGAAGGCCTCGTACGCCGCCGTGGTGACGACCGAGAACGGCGGCACGGCGAGGCCGGCGCGACCGAGCTTGGCGAGCGCCAGCGCCTTGCCCCCGACGTACGGCGCCACGCGTGCGTCGACCTCGGCCTCGGGCAGGACCAGCGGCACCGGCGCGTTCATCGCATGTGGAGCTCGGTGACCGTCTGGAAGCGCCGCACGAGGTAGTAGCTCTCGACGTCGAGGGCGAGCAGGGCGGTCGTGGGTGCGGTCGCGAAGTCGGCGAGGTGCGGGTGACGGGCGACGAACCGGGCGCACGCCCCGTCGCGCGCCTCGCCCTCGAGCTCGGCGACCGGGCCGACTGCGGTGACGGCGGTCGCACGGTGGAAGTCGAGGTCGGCGTCGGAGCGGCTGTCGATGAGCATGGCGACGCGCGGCTCGGCGGTGAGGAACTGGAACTTGCGCGTCGCCCGCGTCGTCGCGAAGGTGAGGCGCCCGAGGTCGTCGGTGGCGGCGAAGGCGACGAGGCTCGCGTAGGGCCCGCTCTCGCCGTGCGTCGCCAGCACGCCGAGGCGCTGGCGCGAGAGGAGCTCGCGCAGGAGGTCGAGTGTGACGTCGCGTTCGTCCATGGCCCGTGGGCGGCGACGCCTGTCGCCGCCCACGGGGAAGCTTATCCGATGTCGGGGACGGCGCCGCCGTCGGGCGTCGCTCAGCGCCGTCCTTTCGCGAGCCCGGCCAGCGCCCTCGACACCGCGTCGTCGAGGGCGAACGCCGGCTCGGTCGACTGCAGTTCCGCGAGCCGCTCGCGGACCCGCTCGAGCAGCGTGCGGCCGCCGGCCGCCGACCAGCGCTCGTGCGACGCCTGGTCGATCAGTTCCGGCTGCCAGAAGAGCCGGTGTCGCTCGCGGGTCAACCGGCGGCCGAGATGGTCGCCGCCCGGCCCGACGGCGGCGACCTCGCCGAAGGCGAAGTCCTCGTCGCCGCTCGGGAGCTCGGCGAGGAGGGCGCGGGCGTAGCCCGCGATCTCGTCGCCGAGCACCATGCCCTCGAGGGCGCCCTGCAGGCCCGACTCGAGGTAGCCGACGTCGTGCAGCAGGGTGGCGCGCGACAGGGCGCCGAGGAGCGTCGAGACGGCGAGCTCGAGGGACCACTGCTCGTCGAGCAGCTTGCTGTCGGAGTGACCGGCGTACGACCAGCTGGGCAGGCCGTAGTGGGCGATGAGGTCGAGCTGTGCCTGATTGGCGAGGAAGACCCCAGGCGAGTTGTAAGGGTCGATGGCGGTGCGCATGTTGAGGACGCCGACCCCGGCGCCGCAGACGAAGGGCGCGCCCGGCGCGGCGAGCTGGTGGAGCACGAGCCCCGCCAGCATCTCGGCATTGACGACGCTGATGCAGGCGGCGAGCGAAGCCGGGCCGCCGGAGCCGGCCGAGACCGAGCCGGCGAGCACGAGCGGGACGCCGAGACGCGCGCAGGCGACGATCTTGTCGCAGGCCACAGGGTCGAGCTGCAGCGGCGGCGACGACATCGCCAGGCACAGCAGGCTGTCGCGCTCGCCCGCCGCGGCCGCCATCTCCTGCATGACCGCGAGCGACTCGCCCCCGAAGGGGCTCGAGACGACGACCGGCTTGCGCGTCGCGCCGAGCATGACGGCGAGCTGGGCGAGGTCGACCCTCGTCGGCGGGGCGTCCTCGGGCAGCCCCATCGACATGACGAAGTCGAGGTGGGGGAGCCGCTCGGCGAGAGCGGCCGCGGCACGCACGTCGTCGAGCCGCGCCCGGCGGCGCTCGCCGCTGCGCACGTCGCGCACGTAGAGGCAGTCGGGCCCGGTGCCGAAGAAGGTCGCACCTTGGGCGAGCTCGAGCGGCGCGGTAGCGCCGCCGCGGGGTAGCACGGTGAAGCGGCGCGGCGCGCTGTCGAGGGCAGCGTCGACCATCGCGGCCGGGAAGCAGGCGCGCGTGCCGTCGAGGCGCGCGCCGTGCGCCGCGCAGAGTGCGCGCGCCTCGTCGCCCTTCAGCTCGACGCCGACTTCGGCGAGCAGGCGCAGCGTGGCCGCGTGCGCGTGGGCGCAGCGCTCTTCGTCCCAGACTCTCAGCGTGGCGTGGGGCACGCGCGTCCCCTCCCGTCGGCTCCCTGTGCGCCGCCGTGCCACCCGGCGTCGCTTGCGGCAGGGTCATTGAACGCGCGCTGTCGGCCGGAGTCAATCGAGCCGCGCGGTCCCGCTCGCGAGGCCGGGGCACACTCGCTTCGGCCCCTCCCGTGCGGCCGCTGCGGGGCGCCGGCGCGGCGCTTCCGGTCTTCGGGCGAGGACCTGCGGTTACGTGAAATCGTGTGAAGATGCGCGCGCTATTCGCACGACACACTTGCAATCCCAGCCAGTTTGCGTAATTTTTCTCCCCACAGGACCTGCACGTGGGTCGTGCGCGGCGCGTCGTGGGGGGAGGTCGCGCGAGTCCGGTTGGGCGCGGGTCATCATCTGTGAGGGGGAGGCTATGGAAGAACGGGACATCGTCATCCAGAATCAGAAGGAGCTCGTCGGTCTCTGCAAGGAGGCCAAGCGGGGCGGCATCACACGGCGCCAGTTCGTCGAGCGGGCGCTGATCCTCGGCCTCTCGGCCGGTGCCGTGGGCGCCCTCGTCGGCGCCTGCGGTGAGGAGGAGGCCGAGCCCGAGGCGCCGCAGGTCGAGATGCCGGTCATGGACGAGACCATGCCGGAGGAGATCACGCTCTACAACTGGACCGACTACATGGACCCCGACATCCGCAAGCAGTTCAGGGCGGAGACCGGGATCAAGGTCAACGAGACCTACTTCGCGAGCAACGAGGAGCTGCTCGCCAAGCTGCGCGCCGGCTCGACCGGCTACGACATCATCGTCCCGTCCGACTACATGTGTCAGATCATGATCATGAGCGAGCTGCTGCAGCCGCTCGACATCGACGGCTACATCCCGAACTTCGCCGGCGTTCTGGAGGAGCTCAAGGCGCCGGCGTTCGACGACCCCGCCGATCAGGGCGGCATGAAGTACAGCGTGCCGTACTTCTACGGCACCACCGGCTACGCGACCCGCACCGACAAGGTGTCGCCGACGCCGACCGACTGGACGCCGCTCTTCGACCCGGCCAATGGCGGCAAGATCCAGCTGCTCGACGACGAGCGCGAGTGCCTGGGCATGGGCCTGATCGTCTGCGGCTACTCGGTCAACACGAAGGACCAGGCCGAGCTCGACGAGGCGACCGAGAAGCTCATCGAGCAGAAGCCGCTGGTGAGCACCTACGACTCGGTCAACATGAAGCGCGCCATCGTCCAGGGCGTCCCGTATGTGATGTGCTGGGACGGCGACGTGCTCATGGCCATCGACGCGCTGGGCGGCGAGGACTACGAGGACATGGTCGACTGGGTGCTGCCGTCCGAGGGCTTCGTCCGCTGGACCGACGCCATGTCGATGCCCGTCTCGGCGGCCAGCCGGTACGGCGGTCACCTGTTCATGAACTACATCCTCGACCCCGAGGTCGCCGGCCAGAACGCGAGCTGGGTGTGGTACCTGTCGGCGGTGCCGGCGTCGCGCGACTTCACCGACCCGTTCGCCCTCATCCTCACCCCGAGCGACGAGGACATGGCGCGCTCGGAGGAGCTCGAGGACCTCGGCGAGTTCGCCGCCGCCTATCAGATGGCCTGGACCAAGGTGAAGAGCGCCTGACCAAAGGCCCATTCGAACGTCCGCGAGGGGCGGCCGGTGGCTCTGCCACCGGCCGCCCCTCGCTCGTTCAGCCTTGGAGCGCCGAGTCGGCCGCGCGGCGGGCGCTCCGGCCGCGCCGCACGTCCGCCGGCTGCGGCGGCGGCAGGCCGGCCACGCTCCGTCGGCTCGGCGCTCAGGCCGTGTGCATGAAGTGGATCACGTCGCCGTCGCGGACGACGTAGTCCTTGCCCTCGGTGCGGAGCAGGGCCTTCTCGCGCGCCGCGGCGAACGAGCCGCAGGCCAGGAGGTCGTCTATCTGCACGACCTGGGCACGCACGAAGCCGCGCTCGATGTCGGAGTGGATGCGGCCCGCGGCCTGGCGGGCCGTCCAGCCCTGCGGGAGCTGCCAGGCGCGGGACTCGCTCGACTTGAAGTCGCCGGTGAAGAAGGTGAGGTAGCCGAGCACGTCGTAGGCGGCGCGAAGGACGACCTCGACGGCGCCGGCGGCCACGCCGAGCTCGGTGCGGAAGGCGTCGGCCTCGTCGGGGTCGAGGTCGGCGAGCTCGGCCTCGAGGCGCGCGGCGACGGCGACCACGTCGTCGCCGCGCTCCCGCGCCCAGGCGACGAAGGCGGCGTGCTCCGCCATGGCTCCGTCGGGAGTCGCCTCGTCGTCGATGTTGAGCACGAAGAGCGCGGGGCGGTCGCTCACCAGGGCGAGCTCGCGGTACAGCGCCTCGTCCTCGCGGTCGCGGGCGACGTCGCGCGCCCGGGTGCCGTCGCGCAGGGCGGCGGCGAGCCCCTCCAGGGTCGCCAGCTCCCTCTGGGCCGCCTTGTCCCCGCTGCGTGCGGCCTTGACGGCCTTCTCCATGCGCCGTTCGACCAGCTCGAGGTCGCTGAGCACGAGCTCGGTCTCGACCAGCTCGACGTCGGCGCGAGGGTCGACGGCGCCGTCGGCGCCGGCGATCTCGGGGTGCTGATAGCAGCGCACGACGTGGGCGACGGCGTCGACGCCGCGGATGTCGGCGACGAAGCGCGCCCCGAGACCCTCGCCCTGCGAAGCGCCCTCGGCGAGCCCGGGGATGTCGACGACGTCGATCGTGGCGTAGACCTTCTTGGGGGTCTGCAGGACCTCGTCCAGCCGGTCGAGCCGGTCGTCGGGCACGCTGACGACGCCGCGGTTCGACTCGGCTGACGTGTACGCGTAGGCAGTGGCGGCAGCGTGGCCATGGGTCAGGGCGTTGAAGAGCGTGGTCTTGCCCACGTTCGGCAGCCCGACGATACCGAGTCTCATGTCGGCGGCTCCAGTGTGCTGGTCAGCAGTTCCTCGAGCAGGCGCGCCCCGTCGCCGAGTTGCCGCTCGAGCAGTCCCGCGTCGCCGCCGAGCAGGCGGCGCACGGTGTCGCGGGGGGTGCCGGCGACGGCGGTGGGCTTCTCCGCGTCCACCCGGCCATCCGTTGCGGCGGCGGCGCTCACGAGCCCCGCGTACGGGATCTCGGCCGCGGCGAAGGCGCCGTGCTCGCCGCTTGTCGCGACGACAGCCTCGGTCAGCGTCACGTCACTCCGCTCGGCGGCGATCGCCAGCGCGCTCCGCAGCCACGTCGCATCGGTCTCGGGGCCGTAGGCGACGAGCTCGGCGCCGCCGCCGACCGTGTCGAGGTCGATCATGCCGAGCAAGGCGTCGCGCTCGAAGTCCTCGAGGTTCTCGACGAAGAACGAGGCTCCGGCCGCCTGCTGCCAGTGAGCGCCGAAGGCGACGAAGACGATCGTGCTCGGCGTCTCTACCTCACGGAGGCGGCCGGCCATCTCGAGCAGCAGGCCGATGCCGGTGGCGTTGTCCGTGGCGCCCTGCGACCCCGGCAGGGTGTCGTAGTGCGCCCCGACGACGAGCGTCGTGCCCGAGGTCCCCTCCTTCGTCACGATGATGTTGGCCGAGAGCAGGTGGTCGGCAGGGTCTCCGACGAGGAACTCCTGCGCCCGCGTCGGGTAGCCGAGCTGCTGGAACGCGAGAGTGACGAAGGCCCGCGCTTCGATATCGCCCCAGCTGCCCGTCGGGCGAGGGCCGACGCGGCGCGCGAACTGGACGGTCTCGGTCGCGGCGAGGAGGCCGTGGTCGGAGGCCGCGACGTCCTGGGAGGCGCGCGAGTCGTACGAGGGCTGGCTGCAGCCACCGGCTGCGACCGGCAGGACCAGGGCGAGCAGGGCCAGGGCGAGCAGCGCCGGCGCCCCGAAGCGCGTGCCCGGGCGGGAGCGGCCGGCGGACGGCGCGGTGCAGGCACGCCGGCTCACAGCGGCGGCCCGACGAGCCACAGGGTGGCGATGCCGAAGAGGAGCCCCCAGAAGAGACCGCCGGCGACGTCGCCGAGGTAGTGCACGCCGAGGTAGACGCGACTGAAGCACAGCACCGCGGTGAGGGCGAGGAGCGGCGGCACCCAGGCCGCGTACATGACGCCCATCGTCATCGTGCCGACGACGGCCATGCTGGCGTGCGAGGAGGGGAAGGACGGCGTGATCGGCCGGCGGATCTGCTCCGGCAGGGCGGGGTCGGCCACGGTGGGCCGCCGTCGGCGGACGACGCTCTTGATGCCGAAGCCGAGCACCTCGACGAGGGTGACCGGCACGGCGACGTAGAGGTAGGCGGCGAAAGGCCGCGCGTGGCCGGCCAGCCACGGCAGCAGGCTGAGGCCGTACCACAGGATGCCGTGGTTCGCCGAGCGCGAGACGAGGCCGAGGGGCCGCGTGAACCAGGCCGGGTGCGGCCAGACGACGGCGACGCGCCGCGAGACGCGGCGGTCGGCTTCGTCGAGCCGCGCGAGCCACGACGGTCGCGCGGCCTCTCCGGTCGGCACGTCCGCCTGCTCCGCCTCGTTCGAGGCCGCCGGCGCCGCCGGGAACGCGGCTGCCGGCTCCGCATCGGGGGCGGGAGCCCCCCCAGAGTCGGCGGCAGCCATCGGGTCTGAGTAGGTCGCAGGCGTCAAGTCTGTCCTGGGGCGGGTGGCGGGTCGGGGCCGGGGACGAGCATGGTCGCGAGTCGCCTATAGTATACTTCGCTCCCGTTTCCTCGACTGGAGCCTCGCATGCGGACCACGGTCATCGTCACCGCCCTGGGCCCCGACAGCCATGGGCTGCTGGCCCAGGTCGCCACGACCATCGCCGAGCAGGACGCCAATATCGACGACGTCAGCCAGACCGTCGCCAACGGCATGTTCACGATGATCATGTTCGTCTCGTTCGACCAGAGCGAGACGACGATGGCACAGCTCAAGGAGGCGCTCGAGGCGACGGGCGAGCGCATCGGGCTGCAGGTCCACGTGCAGCACGAGAACATCTTCCGCTTCATGCACCGCGTCTGAGGGGCGACCGCGTGGTCTTCATCACCGCCGAGGAGATCCTCGAGACCGTCAGCATGATCCGCTCGGAGAACCTCGACGTGCGCGCCATCACGATGGGGATCTCGCTCGACGACTGCGCCGAGCGCGAGGCGCGCCGCACGGCCGAGCGCATCCACGCCAAGGTCGTGCGCCGCGCCGGCCGCCTGGTCGACGTCGCCCACGAGCTGCAGGAGAAGTACGGCATCCCCATCGTCAACCGCCGCGTCTCGCTGACCCCGATCGCCGAGGTCGTGGGCAGCGACGACCCCGCCGACCTCGTCGAGGTCGCGCACGCGCTCGACGCGGCCGCCGAAGAGGTCGGCATCGACTTCATCGGCGGCTTCAGCGCCCTCGTGCAGAAGGGCTTCACGAGGAGCGACGCGGCGCTGATCGAGGCGATCCCCGAGGCCATCGGCGGCACCCGCCGCGTCTGCTCGTCGGTCAACGTCGCCTCGACCCGCGCCGGCATCAACATGGACGCCGTGGTGCGCATGGCCGACGTCGTGCTGGCGCTCGCCAGGCGCACGGCGGCGCACGACTCGATCGGCTGCGCCAAGCTCGTCGTGTTCTGCAACGTGCCTGAGGACAACCCGTTCATGGCCGGCGCCCTGCACGGCAGCGGCGAGCCCGAGGTGAGCATCAACGTGGCGATCTCAGGCCCCGGGGTGGTGCGGACCATGGTCGCGAACCACCCGCACGCCTCGCTCATCGAGCTCGCCGACCTCATCAAGCGCACGACGTTCAAGATCACCCGCGTCGGCGAGCTCGTCGCCCGCGAGGCGTCGCAGATGCTCGACGCGCAGATGGGCATCATCGACCTCTCGCTGGCGCCGACCCCCGCGGTCGGTGACTCGATCGCCGAGATCCTCCAGGCCATGGGCCTCGAGCAGCCGGGCGCGCCCGGCACGACGGCGGCGCTCGCCATGCTGAACGACGCCGTCAAGAAGGGCGGCACGATGGCCACCTCGTCCACCGGCGGGCTCTCGGGTGCCTTCATCCCCGTGAGCGAAGACGCCGCGATGGCGCGCGCCGCCGCGAGCGGGGCACTCACCATCGAGAAACTCGAGGCCATGACCGCCGTGTGCTCGCTCGGGCTCGACATGATCGTCGTGCCCGGCGACATCAGCCGCAACGCCCTCGCCGGCATGATCGCCGACGTCATGGCGATCGGCATGATCAACTCGAAGACGACGGGCGCCCGGCTCATTCCCGCCTACGGCAAGCAGGTGGGCGAGTGGGTGAAGCTCGGCGGCCTCTTCGGTGAGGCCCCGGTCATGCCGGTCAGCGCGGCCGGCAACGACGCCTTCGTGGGGCGGGGCGGGCGCATACCGGCGCCGCTCCAGAGCCTGACGAACTAGCGGCGCCGGGCTCGGTGGGGCTGCGCGGCAGAGTACCGGCGCCGCTCCAGAGCCTGACGGACCAGCGGCGCCGGGCGGCCGGTCTGCGTCAGTCCTGCAGCTCGCACATCATCGTCTTGATGCGCGCGGCCGTCTCGTCCATGCCGAGCGTGCGGCTGATCTTCTCGGCCTCGGTGAGCTGCAGGATCGCGTCGACCGTCTGGCCCGCAGCGGAGAACTCGGACGCCTGGTCGATCTCGTAGCGCACCAGCTCGGTGAGCATGCGGCGCACCTCGGGGTCATCGAGGTCGACCATCTTCCGGCTCGTGGTGACGATGATGCGGGAGAGGGGGACCATGCGGGGCGCCGGTGGCTCTGCCGGGCCTGGGCCCGGTGCCGCCTCCGGTGCCTCGGTCGTGAGCTCGGCCTCGGCGACGATCTCTCGCTCGCCGATCGTCGCCTCCGTCAAGTCTTCAGTCTCGGCCCCCGCTTCGTCAACGGCAGTCCGAGCCTCCGTCGCGGCTTCTGCTTCGGTCCCCGCTTCGTGGACGTCGGCTTGCGCCCCTTTCACGTCGTCGGCCTCGACGGCAGCCGCGCCCTCGGTCGCGTCCGTGGTCTCCTCTGTGGCCTCGGCAGCCGCTTCGTCTGCCGCCGCGGCCGCCGGTCCGCCGCCGCCGGCCGGCTCCTCGTGCTCGCCCGCGGTCGACGGCTTGCCGTCGTCCTCGCCCGGCGCTTCATGCTCTGCCGCCGCTTCGTCCTCGATCAGGCGTGCCGGCTCTTCCTGCCCTTCCGCGGTCGACGGCTCGCCGTCATGCTCGGCCGGCGGCTCAGTCTCGCCGAGGCCCGTCGGCGCTTCCTCGGGCGCCGTCGTGGCCGCGCCGTTCGCGGCGGCAGGCGCGTCGGCGACCGCGACGTCCTCGCCGGTGTGACCCCAGTCGAGGCGGAACTCGTCGTCGGTCCCCGCGGCGGTCTCCGGCTCGCCGAGCCCGGCGAAGGTGTCCTGGGGGCGCGAGCCGAGGAACGACTCGCCGGGTCCGTCGTCCGACGCTTCGGCCTTGCGGCGTCGCGAGACGAAGACGGCCACGAGCACCAGCACGGCGACCGTAGCCGCGGCCGCGATCGCGATGATGATGGGCAGCGTGCTCATGTGTCGCCCTCGACCTCCGTCGTGGCCTCCGTCCAGCTAGCTTCGCGCCACGCTCACTATTCCCTGCCGGCGCGGTACAATCGCGACCGTGATCGCGCGCTCCGAGATCGAGACCGCCGTCGCCGAGCTCGGCGCGGCGCCGTACCGCGCGCGGCAGGTCTACCAAGCGCTCACCCAGGGGCTGGCCGTCGACTTCGAAGAGATGACGGTCCTGCCGCGCGCCCTGCGTGCCTCCCTGGGCGCGCGTCTGACCCCGCGCACGCTCGAGCCGGTCGAGGACTGGCGCTCTCCGGCGGGCGACACCGAGAAGACGCTCTTCGCCACACGCGACGGGCACGGCGTCGAGGCCGTCCTGCTGCGCTACCCGCGGCGAGCCACCGTCTGCGTGTCCTCGCAGGTCGGGTGTGCCGTCGGGTGCCCGTTCTGCTCGTCCGGGCGGCTGGGCTTCACGCGCCAGCTCACCGCCGAAGAGATGATGGACCAGGTGCTCCACTGGGCCCGGCTGCTGCGGCCCGAGGGCCGGCGCGTCACCAACGTGGTCTTCATGGGCATGGGCGAGCCGCTCCTCAACGCCGACGAGACCTTGCGCGCCTGCGGCCTGCTCAACGACCCCGAGGGCTTCGCACTCGCCGCCCGTGCCCTCTCGATCTCCACCGTCGGCGTGGTGCCCGGCATCGAGCGGTTGAGCCGCGAGGCGCCGCAGGTCAACCTCGCGGTCAGCCTCCACGCGGCGACCGATGACCTGCGCGACCGCCTCGTGCCCTTGAACCGGCGCTTCGGGCTCGACGTCGTCTTCGCCGCCTGCGCGCGTCACGTGCGCGCGACCCGGCGCAAACTCTTCTTCGAGTGGGTCGTGCTGCCCGGGGTCAACGACGGCGACGAGCAGGTCGCCGCCGCCGCGTCACGCTTGCGGCGACCCCTCTACCACCTGAACCTGATCCCGTTCAACGAGGCCGGCGGCGGGTTCAGGGCGCCGACGCGGGACGAGGTGGAGAGCCTGCGCGGGCGCTTTGTCGCCGCCGGCGTGCGCTGCACCGTGCGACGCTCGCCCGGCGGAGAGATCGAAGCGGCCTGCGGTCAGCTCGCCTTGCGGCGGCTCGAGCGCTGAGCCCGGCCGCGGGTCGCGGGCAGGCGCCGACCCGACGGGAAGTCCGGGTGAGGGCCGCCGACCGCGGGCGCGAGCCGGTTCGGCGGCGCGGACGTCCGGAGCAGCGGGGCGCACCGCGACGGGCGATCAGGCGGCGCCGCGGTCAGTCCGCGTCGAGCGAGGCGTCGAGGATCTTGCTCTGGTCGTCCTGTCTGGAGCGATAGAGCTGGCGTGCGTCCTTGAGGCGCTCGTAGCTGTCGTCGAGCACGGCGCCCATCTCGCGCCACAGGCAGACGTCCCTCTTCAGGTAGCGGGCACGGATCTTGTCGCTGCACTCGCCGGTCAGAGGGCAGGCGTAGCAGACCTCCTCCACGACGGCGGCGGCCTTGCGTGCCCGCTCGCCCTCGTCGATGCGCCGGTAGGCGTCGAGCAGCAACTCCTGCGCGTTGCCCTCGATCGCCACCTGGAAGTGGGGCATGACCTCGGGCTCGTCGTAGAGGAAGACGCCGTGGCGCCAGTGGGCGAGCTCGAAGACCTGGTCCATGGTCTGCTTGGCCATGATGCCGCGGATGGTCGCCTCGTCGGTCACGCCGCGCTCGATCAGCCGCTGCCCCAGGGGCTTCGCGCGGCGCTGGTCGTGAGAGAGGCCGGCGTCCTCCATGAGTGCCTCGGCGAGCTGCTGTTCGGAGAGGCAGCCGGCCCGTACGAGACGGCTGCCCAGCTTCTCGTCGGTGATCGGCAGCGAGATGCCCTCGACCCTGCCCTTGACGAGGTAGATGAAGCCGTACTCCTCAAAGTCCCGCACCTCGAGCACCCCGGTGCAGCCGACCTGCGCCAGGTACTGCAGGATCCCCGCCAGATTGAAGCGCCTTATCTGTCCTTCGAGCAGCATCCTCACCACGGTCCGCTGGCCGTCTCTCCCGTATGTCGGCACAAGGCGGCCATGTGCTTAGTGAGGCGTGCACAGGGGCCGCGTTGACCCACGCTCGGCGACGCCGCTATACTCGTCGTTCTGCAGAGTGGCAAACGAGCGAGGCAGTCGTGAAGAGGACGTATCAGCCGAACACCCGCAAGCGCAAGAAGACCCACGGGTTCCGGCAGCGCATGAGCACGCGGGCGGGTCGGGCGGTCATCAAGCGGCGGCGGCAGAAGGGGCGCAAGCGTCTCTCGGCCTGAGCCCGGCCGATGAACGCCAAGCGCTCGCGCCTGTCGCGCTCCTCCGACTTCCAGCGCATCTACCGGCAAGGGAGCTCGACGGCCTCACGGCACCTCGTGCTGTACGCCTTCAAGCGCGCCGAGGGCGCGCCGGCCGAAGGTCCGCGGCTGGGGTTGTCCGTGTCGAAGAAGCTGGGCGGCGCCGTCGTGCGCAACCGCGTCAAGCGCTTGTTGCGCGAGGCGTTCGCCGCCCATGAGCCGCACGTGTCAAGGGAGTACGACGTGGTGTTCATCGCGCGCCCGCAGGTCCTCGAGCTCGTCGCCCGCCAGCAGGAGGGCGAGAAGGGGCTCGTGACCGCGGCCGTCCGCGACCTCCTCGAGCGCGCCGGCCTCCTCGCCGTGCCACCCGCGGAGCCGCCGTCGTGAGCAAGGTCCTCATCGCCCTCGTCCGCGCGTACCAGACCGTGATCTCGCCTCTCTTCGGCCCGCGCTGCCGCTTCTACCCGAGCTGTTCGAGCTACGCCATCGAGGCCATGCGCGTTCACGGCGCCTTGCGCGGCAGCGGCATGGCCGCCTGGCGCGTGCTGCGCTGCAACCCGTTCAACGACGGCGGCCTCGACCCGGTGCCGCCGCGCCATGACTGACGACCTTCTTCACACCGGAGTGCCTTCTTGAGCTCTGTACCGATCATCAGCCAGCTGGTCGACCTGCTCCACTGGGCCTTGACGAGCATCCACGGCCTCATGCCGGCGAGCCTCGAAGAGGTCGCCTGGGGGCTGTCGATCATCGTCCTGACGATCATCGTCCGGCTCTTCCTGTTCCCCCTGACCTGGAAGCAGTACCGCAGCGCGCAGTCGATGCAGGTCGTGCAGCCCAAGATCAAGGAGCTGCAGAAGAAGTACAAGGACGACCGGGCCAAGCTCCAGGCGGAGACGATGAAGCTCTACCAGGAGCACCACGTCAACCCGTTCGCCTCCTGTCTGCCGCTGCTGCTGCAGCTGCCGGTGTTCATCAGCCTCTACTACGCCATCCGGGGCACCGAGGAGATCAATGCCGCGAGCTTCCTCTGGATCGACAGCCTCGGCGACCCGAACACCTTCCTGCTCGTCATCTACGTGGTCACCCAGCTCATCTCGACCGAGCTCACCCTGACGACGATGTCAGACCCGCGGCAGAAGTGGATGATGCGGGCCATGCCCTTCATCTTCGTCGTCATCCTCATCAACTTCCCCGCCGGTCTCTTCCTCTACTGGATCACCACCAACCTGTGGACGATCGGGCAGCAGCTCATCATCCGCCAGCTCGCGCCGGTCACGGCGAAGGCCGGCGGCAAGCCGCCGAAGCGCAGCCGTTTCATGGAGTCGATGATGGCGGCGCAGGATCAGCGCACCCGCCAGCGCGACGAGATGCTGGAGTCGAAGTCGAGCGGCAAGGCCGCGGGCGGCAAGACTGCGGCGGGTAAGCCCGGCGGCAAGGGCGCCGCGCGCAAGGGTGGGCAGCCGGCCAAGGGCGGGCGACCCGCGAAGGGTGGCCAGCAGAGCAAGGGTGGCCAGCAGAGCAAGACCGGCCAGCAGCGCAAGACCGGCCAGCAGGCCAAGGGCGGTCAGCAGCGCAAGACCGGCCAGCAGGTCAAGGGCGGAGGCAAGCCGCCGTCCGGCGGTGGCCAGGGCGGGGCCAAGCGATCGTCCGGCGGCAAGGCCGGCCCCGCCGGGAGTGCACAACCGAGCGGCGGCGAGCCGCAAGGCAGCTGACCGGCGTTCGAGGCGGAGGGTCGCGTGGACGAAGACTATCTCCCCGACGAGGCGGTCGAGGACGACGATACTGATTTCGCGACCGTCGCTGCGGGGTCGACGGTCGAAGAGGCGCGCCGCACGGCGATCGCCCAGCTCCGCAAGGTGGTGCCCTCCTTCGACGAGTCCGACGTCGAGTTCATCACTCTCGAAGAGGGCAGCCGCGGCGGCTTCTTCGGGCGCGGCAAGAGCCAGGCCCAGGTGGAGGCACACCTGCGGCCCGCGGCGGCCTCCGCACCGGCCGGCGCCGAAGGCGACGACGACGGCGCCGAGGCTGTCGAGCGGCTGAGGGGCTTCCTCGAGCAGACCCTCGAGCTGATGGGTATCGACGCCGGGGTCGAGGCCGCGGAGACGCCCGACGGCGTGCGCGCCGACATCAGCGGCGACGACCTCGGCCTGCTGATCGGCCGGCACGGCTCCACGATCGACGCGCTGCAGTACGTCGCCGCGATCGTGGTCAACGGGGACCGCCGCCAGCGGAGGCAGGTCGTCGTCGACGCCGAGGGCTACCGCGTGCGCCGTGAGAGCATCCTCAGGGCGCTCGCCGAGCGCACGGCGACGCGTGTCGCCCGCGACAACGCGGCCGTCACGCTGAAGCCGATGTCGGCCGCCGAGCGCAAGGTCATCCACCTGTACCTGAAGGACCACCCGCGAGTCGAGACCGTGTCCGAGGGCAACGAGCCCTTCCGCGCGGTCGTCGTCTCGCCTCGCCGCCGGGCCTGACGTCGGGCCGGCGCCCGCGCGGTCGCCCGCCCGGGCCGGCAGGCGCCGGCGGGTCCCTGCCGAAGAGGTCCGGGGCGCCTGCAGCGACGGCTCAAGTGCGCCCGAACCGGGGACGATAAACACATCTGGCCGCCCGCCGGCGGCAGACGAACGCGCAGCTGCCCCTGAGAGACGGAGGAGAGACGATGCACCGCACGAGACTCACGACCCTACTGATGGCGCTCCTGGCGCTGGCCGCCGTCCTCGCCTTTGCGGCCGGGTGCGGCGGCGACGGCGAAGAGCCGGCGGCCGAAGCGCCGCAGGTCGCCGAGCTGACGGCGGAGGAGATCGTCGCCCAGAGCGAACAGGCCATGCAAGACATCGCGAGTGCGTCGTTCAGCGTCGACCTGTCGATCAAGGTCGAAGGCGACCCGAGCGAGGCGAGCGACCCGCAGGCACAGGCGCTCATGCAGTCCCCGATGACCGTGAAGGCGAGTGGTGCGAGCAGCGACGACCCCGTCGCGGCCGACCTGTCGATGACCTTCGGCCTCATGGGCCAGAACATCAAGATGGAGATGCGGGCGAAGGACGACGAGGCCTGGGTCGCCTACGAGGACCAGTGGTACAAGGTCCCGGCCGAGGACTCGAAGAACGCGACCGGGCAGCTCTCCGAGGGGGCCCTGCCGACCGATCAGCTCAAGGACATCGGGCTCGACCCGAATGAGTGGGACCTGACCTGGGAGCTCGTCGGCACCGAGGACCTCGCCGGCACGCAGGTCTACCACGTGAAGGGCACGGCCGACGCGGCGAAGTTCGCCGAGAGCCTCATGAAGGCGCTCGACGACCCGCAGCTGGCCGAGAAGCTCGGCTCCGACGCCGCTCAGCAGCTGCAGGGCACCAGGGCGCAGAGCGAGGAGGAACTCGAGCAGCTGCAGAAGGCGCTCGAGGACGTGAGCGTCGACACCTGGTACGAGGTCGAGACGTTCTATCTGCGCAAGGTCGATGCGAAGGCCGCCTTCGACATGACCGGCCTCGAGGACGCCGAAGGCATGACGGCGATGGACTTCACCATGCTGGTCGAGCTCGACGGCTTCAACGAGCCGGTCGAGGTCGAGGCGCCGAAGGACGCGCAGCCGCTCGAGAAGCTGATGGAGGCCATGTTCGGCGGCATGTCGCTGGACGGCATGGACTTCTGAGTGAGACGGCGCCGCGAGGCGCCGGGACGAGACGACGGCGGGGGCCGGCGCCTGTGGCGCCGGCCCCCGCCGTCGTCTCGGTGTGGTGCGCTCACCAGTTGAAGTCGCGCGCCTGCGTCTGCTCCCAGGAGGGCTTCTCGTCGTCGGTGCGCTGCCCGAGCAGCGACTGCGAGACGATCTCGGGTGGGCGCTCGGCTGCATCCCGCGGTGTGCGTGGCCCGGACGGCGCCTCTTCTTCGGGGGGCGCCGCGGGCTCGCGGTCGCGCGCTGCCCTGCTGAGCTGCGCCGGGGCGAGCTGGACCGTGCCGTCGGGTCGTACACTGGCGTTGGGCTGCAGGTCGGGGCGGTCTTCGTAGCCGCGCTCGGCGAGGCGCACGCTGCCGGCGCCCTCGATGTCGACGGCGAAGCGGTACCAGCCGAGCGACCAGAGGAAGGTCACGGCGGCCGTCTGGCCGTCGAAGCCCACGTGGACCTGAGGTACGCCGAGGTCGGCGCTCGTGTCGGCGACCTTGCGGGGCACCGGGCTGACGTTGAGGATGTCGACGCCGCGCTGGAGCAGCGTGAGCGACGACACGCCCTCGTCGGGCTCGTCGCCGGGGGCCATCGTGCTCTCGCTGTCGTCGTGCGGCGCCGCGGCCGCGGCGCCGCCGAGGGCCGACATGGAGGCCGTGTCCTCGCCTGCCGCCGGTCCGCCGGCCTCGGCGGCGGGGCCCGGCTCGATCACGGGCTCGTCGGCCGGCACTTCGCCCGCCTCGTCGTACGCCGCTTTGCTCGGCTCGTCGTACGGCACTTCGCCCGCCTCGTCGTACGTCGAGTCGCCGTACGTCGCCTCGCCGAGCGTACCCGCGGCCGGCGTTGCCTCGGGCTCTGAGCCCACGAGCGGTGCCGCGTCGAGCACTGCCCGCTCGTCGTACGGCGCCTCGGGGGCGAGCGCGTGCTCGCCGGTGACCTCATGGTCGCCGACCAGGGCGGCGCCCTCGGGCGTGGGCGGGGCCGCCCCCTCGCCCTGCACGCGCAGGAGGGCGAGCTGACCTGCAAGCTCCGCCCTCTCGGCCTCGCTGCGTGCGAGACGGGCCTCGAGGTGCTCGATCTGTGCGTCCTTCTCCTTGAGGGCACGCCAGAATTTGTCGCTGTCGCTGCGGTCCTTGTCGCCGGTGTCGGGCGCGGAGCCCTTGAAGATGTGCGCCTCGCCCTTCTCCGCCGACGGCTGGCCGCACAGCGAGCAGATCAGGAGCTCGTTGCCGTCGTCGTCGACGATGCGATGCGTCAGCTCACCGGCGAGGAGCGACCGGCCGCACTCCGCGCAGACGGAGCCGGAGGTGTCACGCTTGCCGCGTCCGAAGAGTCCCAACCGTCATCACTCCTCACGCCGGGCAGCCCGAAAGGGCTGGGGAGGGCCTGTCCGAAGGGCAAATGATAGCACGCAGGCTAGACGTCCTCGTCCTCTTCTTCGGGCATGGTCTCGTACTGGGCGAGGACGTCGCGGGCGCGGTCGGCGTCGGCCTCGCGCACCAGCACGCGGAAGGGCGAGACCGACGGCGTCGGCAGGGCGTCCTCGCGCCCGCTGCCGCTGACCACCGCCTCGATGCCGGCCTGCTCGAGAACGCCGACGATGACGTTGGCGAGACCGGTGTCGTTCACGCTCGTCACTGGGACCAGATCCATCGCGTCACCTCGCAGTCCGGCGTGGCGGTGGCGCCGTGTGGCGCACCCCGAGTATACCCGGCACCCGACGGGGCACCGGGACGGGGCGTCGCGCGCTGCCCGGCGCCCGTCGGCTGGAGTCGTGCGGCACGCCCGGGGTCCAGGCCCCGGGTCCAGGCCCGGAGTTCAGGCCCGGGGTCCGGGGCCGGGGCTCAGCGCCTGTCGGGGCGCTCTCTCGTCGATCGGCTCCCGATCGTCGCCGGCGGTTCAGGGCGCGCGAAGGCCGCTCTCGTCCGACCCATGGCCGTCGGCCGACGCCCGGCCGCCCTCGGTCGGGTCGCCGCCTGCCTTCGACTCGTCCTACGTACCGGGATCGTCGTCGTCGGCGGCGAGCACGGCCGCCGCGCGCGCCGCGTCGTCCTCGAAGACGGTGACGGTGACCGCCGCCACCTGCGGTATGCCGGCGTAGAGGCGGCCGAGGAACTCGCCGGAGACGATCGCCGGGATCCCTTCGGCCTCCAGAGCCGTGCGCCAGATGTGGGCGAGGGCGTGGTCGGTGGTCTGGGCGATGACGACCGTGCGCCGCGTGTCCGCGCTCACGCGTCGCTCCGCAGGCTGCGCAGCAGCTCGACGTTGCGCAGATCGGGGCCTTCGCCGTCGAAGCCGGGCACCTCGAGGACGCCCGGCAGCCCGGCGAAGGCCGGATGGTTGACGATCTCGCGGAAGGCCTCGAGGCCCAGCTCACCCTCGCCGATGTTGGCGTGCCGGTCGCGGTTGGAGCCCAGCGGCGTCTTCGAGTCGTTGACGTGGAGGAGCTCAAGGCGCTCGAGGCCGCAGGCCGTGTCGAGCGCCTTGAGCGCCCGGTCGATGCCCGCGCGGGTGCGCAGGTCGAAGCCGGCGGCGAAGAGGTGGCAGGTGTCGAGGCAGAGCCCGACGCGCGGGTCGCCGCCGACCGAGTCGATCATCGCGCCGAGCTCGTCGAAGTCGACGCCCATCGTGCCACCGGCCCCGGCCGTGTCCTCGAGCAGCACGCGCACCGCGGAGTCCCCGACCTCTTCGAGCACTTCGCCGAGGGCGTGCTGCACGCGCGCGAGGCCGGCCTCGAAGCCGGCGCCCTGGTGCGAGCCGATGTGGGTGACGATCGCGTCGGCGCCGAGCTGCTCGGCCGCTCGTGCGGCGCCGACGAGGGCGGCGACCGACTTCTCGTAGAACTCCTCGTTGGTCGTCGCCAGGTTGATCAGGTAGATCGTGTGGATGACGGCGTAGCGGATCGGGGATGCGGCGCGGGCCTCGCGGAAGCGCGCTGCGTCCTTCTCCTTGTAGACCATCGGCGCCCAGGTGCGCGGACTGCCGGCGAAGAACTGGATCGCCTCGCAGCCCAGCTCGACGCCGTTGTCGATCGCCTTCCAGACGCCGCCCGAGGCCTTCACGTGGGCGCCGATGTACATGCCGTCCTCCTCTCGCCTTCAGACCAGGTCGCGGGGGAAGCTGCGCACCCACGTGCGGGCGAACACCTCGTGCTCTTCCCGAGCGCCGCCGTCCTGGGCCGCCGCGTCGGCGGCCGTGCCGGACTCTCCGGACGACGCGGCGCGGGCACCGCAGGTCTCCGCGCCGGACTTCCCCGGCGAGGCCGCCGGAGCACCGCCGCCTTCCCTCACCGAGACCGTGCTCCTGACGTGGAAACGCTCCGCGTCGGAGGACATCTCCCCCTGGGTGACGACATGGAAGCGCCCTTGGGCGCCGCGGGTCAGGACCGCGTCGACCGCCACGGTGACGCGGGCGCTCAGCGGGTCCCCCTCGCGGATCGAGTAGCTGACCTCGTTGTGCTCCGCGGTCTCCCAGCCATTCGGGAGCACGACGGCGCCGCCGTCCACGTAGGTGAACGTCCAGGTCAGGCTGTCGTCGGCGAGGTCGCGGGTGTAGCGGCGGCCGCCGGGGCCGCCGCCCACCGTGCGCTCGCCGATGCCCGCGGCGGTCTCCGGGGGGCCGAAGTCGGGCAATGCGGCATCCTCCGCCCGCGGCGGTCGCACCGGCAGTTCGAGCCGCGAGTCGCCGGCGACGACCAGAAGGGTCACGGCCTCGGGGGAGGGCCACGCCCACGGCCAGTACGTGGGCGAGAGCGCGAGACGCAGGCGGTGGCCGGGCGGGAAGACGTGGGCGACGGCGTCGAGCCGCACCGTCGCCTCGTACTCCCGGCCGGGCTCGAGCGCCTGCGGCGCGGCGTGGCCGGCGAGATGCGTGAGGTTGAAGAGCTGTTGCGCGACCACCCGCGACGCGCCGTCGGGGGCGACGTCGGCGAGACGCGCGGCGACGAGCGCCCGTGGCCGGTCGCTCGCGACGCGCAGCCGCACCACCGGGTGGCCGAGGATCTCGAGCCGCGCGGCCAGCGGTGCCGAGGTGAAGACGAGCGACTGGCCCTCGGCGGCGCGCTGGTCGGGCGCCCAGTCGGAGGGCTGTCCCTCGGCGCACCAGGCGCCGGCGTCGGCGCCGCAGAGCTGGGCGCCGCGGATGCGGAGGCGTCCGCGCTCGTCGGCGCCGTTCGCCGCGGCGGCCTCGGGATCGACGTCGCGGCCGGTGCCGGGTCCGCGTGTGCCCGAGGGCGCCTCGGTCTCGTCATGTGCGCCGGCCGCGGCCGCCGACTGACCGCCGGCGCATACCGGCGGCGTCGTTCGAAGGACTGGTCACGACAGAAGG
>ENA-ORXD01001397-ORXD01001397.1-sediment-metagenome-genome-assembly--contig:-NODE-1397-length-20326-cov-9.464418_pt1 | contig 20326 bp, 14 predicted proteins | sample MGYA00237862_ERZ511471 | MGnify/ENA metagenome assembly ERZ511471
GTCGGCTCCCATGTCACGATCCGTTTCCCCCTCAGATACCGCCACCAAGCCACCGCTATGGAGAGATTCACCCGGACAAAATAGGCAGCCACACGCACGAGGGGATTTTCATTTTTTCTTTTTTTGATTCCCGCCGCAGCTGCCAGATAGAAGACAAGCTGGAAAACGAAGAGGATAAGATATGTCACTGACTGAAATACCAGAAACGCGTTGGCGACAGAGGCGATCAGCAGAAATAAAGGAACGAGCCAGCGCAACAGCTTGTGGCAGAGAAGTTCGTAGGAGGGAATCCCGTATCTCCACACCGCCAGCAGATCGATGTTCCTGAAAAAAACGGTGAGGGCTCGCACCATGGTCCGCACCTTGCGATCAAATTCGTCGGATTCATCGGGGACATCCCGGTAGAACCCAACCACAAGAGGATCGCTCACGCCCCGCAGGCCCTCGCGGATACAGACGAGGACCGTCCTGAAATCGCTCTGCAGCTCGCCGGAAAAGTCCCGGCAGAGGGATGAACGAACTGCGAAAAGAGAACCGCTCAAACCGACAACCGATCCGACCCGCGACTCCAGGGTCCGGAGCCACATCTCGTACCGCACGTAGACCCCCTCGCCTCCTATTTCTCCGTTCTCCTTGATGACCCTGTCTTTGCTGGTAACACACCCCACCGTCTCATCGGCAAAGTTACGGACCAGATTCTTCAGACACTGAGAATCGCTCATGGTCGCCACATCCGTGAAGACAATGACTTCTCCCCGGGCATGGGACAGTCCCCGCTTCTGCGCCCCTTCCTTCCCCACACGCCCGCCCGTTTCAACGAGCTGCACGCCCCTTTCAGCGTACTTGGTGACGAGACGGTTCGTCCCATCGGTCGAGCCGTCCGAAACCACGATAATCTGAAGCCTGTCCCGGGGATACTCCATGAGGAGGGTATTCTCAAGTTTCGCGTCGATTTTCGTCTCTTCATTATAGGCCGCGATAATGACGGCAATGGCGGGGGTGATGTCGGACCGCCGGACCGACCTTTCCCTGACCGTTGAAAGTGCGAGAAGCGTGAGCGGGTAGCCGAGGTACGCAAAGAGAATAAGTAGTACTGCGGTTATGAACAGTGTCTCTATCATGCTGATCCTCGGAACAATTACATCAGGGCCGGCAGATGGCGATCAGACGGCGACATCCTTCGGGCGGTCCCTCCTGCAGGTACCGCCGCCAGTAGCGCTCCTTTGCCCGGCTGATGACATCGACTGCACGGGGGTATTCCCAGCAAAACCGATCTGAGTAGCAGATCAGCGAAAGGATATTCATCGTCGAAAATATCCTGCCGTGCATGGGAGATACTTTGCTGTGACCGGTGACGGCCACCTCTCCGAAAAACGGTCCCAGTGTCTCCCGCAGGGTTATTTCCGTGTAATGCCTGAAATGCTTCTCTTCGAGAGGCTTCCTGACCGAGGGAACCGTAAAGATAACAACGGCATCGTCCGTGACAACCGATCTTATCCCCTTGATGAAGGCCGGCATATCGTCATCGGGGATATGTTCAAGGACCTCGAGGGCGACCGCACCATCGAACACCCCCCGCAGGTTCAGGGTCTCTATCCGTTTGTTATGAAACGCGACCTCAGGATTGAACGCCCGCGCCCACTCAAGCGCCCTTTCTGATATATCGAGCCCCGCGACGCGTAGATAGTTCTTGGCAAAAAAGCAGAACCGGCCATCGCCGCACCCCACATCGATCACATGACCTTTCCCGGCCCGGCGAAATGCCCCCACGATGAACGTGAAGACAGAGTTCCGTTCAATCGACTGTCCCGGAGCGAAGACGTCCTTATAGTGATAGGGAACCACATACTCCTCTTCCTGTATCGCGTGTCTCTTCTCTTTCAGCAGATTGTCTCCGGTATCATCCGGCATCATTCATATTCTCCGATACAGCGTACATGTATCCTGCAGTATGGAGCGGCACACTAAAAAGCGCTCGCTCACACCATGGTGCGATACAACGCAAGGTAATCCCGCGCCATCCGCTCAGCACTGAATGAGGTCTTCACCTTTATCACTGCGGCGCGGGACATGGAATCGTACAGTTCGAAGTCCTCCATAAGCTCCAGGCACCGGTCGGCGTAACGGGATGGAGTCCTCTCGCCGATCAGATACCCGTCGATCCCGTCGGTTACCAGTTCGCCCAGTCCCCCGACGCGGGGGGCGACAACGGGGAGACCGTGGAGCATCGCCTCAAGGACGCTCACAGGAATTCCCTCATGCAGGGAGGTGTTGATATACAGATCCAGCCCCCGGTAAAAACCCTCCATATCGTCAACCGCACCCACACAGAAAAACACATCCTCCAGCTTGTGGACCCTGACGAGTTTCCGGACCCTATCAAAGTCCGGTCCGTTCCCCGCCAGCCTGAAGAGGACGGTTGCGTTTCGCTCCCGGACGGAGGCGGCGACTGCGACAAGGAAAGGAAAATCCTTCACGGGAACGAACCTCCCGCACGATCCGATCACGAACTTCTCCTCCCGCTTCGGTCTCCGCCCATCGATCTGCACATCAATCCCGTTCCTGATGACCTCGGTCTTCCTCCCCATCTTTCCGTTTTCTCCGATCAGGATCCGCCTCATGTCCTCGGACACACAGACGAGGCGGTCGAAGAAACGGGAAATGACAGAGAGGTTCATATGATTCAGAAACCGGTATTTCAGATCAAGCCTCCTCCCGTACACCTCCGGCCACCCGTGTTGCGTGGCAACCAGCCGCACTGCAGGTAACAGCCTCGATGCGGCAAAGGCAACCATGTTCTCCTTGTATCCGTGGGAGTGGAGGATCACCGGGCTCTCACGGTTCAAGCGCCCTCTGACCTCTCCCGCTAGGCGCGGCAGCGAGTGTTTCCTCTCGTCGATGACAGTCACATCAATGCCGTCTTCCTCCATCAATTGCTGAAGCCTGCCTTCGTTGAAGATGACAACCGAGATCTGTACGCCCAGGGCCCTCAACGCTCGGCTGAGATGATAGACGACCGCCTCCGCGCCCCCCCACAGGTCGCCGGAGACGATATGGCACACCTTCAGGAGCCCCTTTTCCACGCCATGAGTCACTTGAGCTTCCCTATCTCTTCCTGAACAACCGAAAAGATATTTCTCCACTCCCGGTTGATTGTCCCGCTCAACTCCCGGATCCCGGCACGCAGATCTTCCTTTCTCTGCAGCGCCTCGCGGATACCCCATGCAATGGATCGCGAATCGGGTTTCACATAGATACATCCCCGGTTGAAATAGGACCGGAGCGCCTTTGTGTCGGACAGGATCAGCGGCCTGCCGAGCGCGACTGTTTCATACGCCCCGCAGACGAGACAGCCCTCCCTCAGCGTCAGGACCATCACGGCATCCGATGCGGCGAGGAGCGACCAGTAAGCTGACTCATCGATAAATCCCGTCAGATCAACATTGGACGGGAGGGATTTCACATCGATTCTGCTCCGGTGATTGCCCGTGATGTACACAACAATGTTCTCATCGAGGAGCGCGGCTGCCTTGATCACCTCTTCATACGGCTCGTCCTCACTGAAGGTGCAGATGTAGGTGACAGATCTGCCGCCGCGGGTCGCAGCCGGTTCGGCTGAAGGAACCTCCGGAAGCCTGTCGGGAAGCACCGCTGCCTTTCCGCCGTTTCCTCCCACCATGGCCTTCATCTCTTCGTTGGTCACAATAGTCAGGTCCGCCCTCCGCTGAATCCACCGCGAGATTTTCAGAAGGATTTCGGATCTCCCTTCCAGGGGAGCGAGTCCGCTGTTATGTGCATCGATGACACACTTATACTCCATGATCCCCTTGCAGATGACACCGAGCAGGGCCAGGACGATGGAGGGATTCTGGACACAGACAATGGTAGGTTTCTCCCTGAGAATGGTCTGTATCGTCTTTACGATCAGGCGGCTGTACCGGATCAACCGCGGGGACCCGTCGATCATCTCATAGAGGGGCCACCCCAGGGCCGCACTGATGCCGATGTTCCGCCTCTGCCGCTCCCACGTTATCCAGATACCGTCAGTCATCGAGTATCTCCACAGAAATTCATCGGAAGGATAAATCCTCTACTTTCTCCATATCATTCAGGGATGTACCGGTCATTCTACGCAACTCGCACACTATACGGGTGTTGGGAATTGCCCATAACACTCCCCGTTCTTTTCAGCAATTCATTTTATAAACACCCTAATTCCAACTACCGGAGATACTTTTCCAAGGCTCTGTAACTGTCTCGCATCCTTTCCCATGCCCCCGGGTCGTAATAGTCCATCTCGGGCGCGTTCACCTTGATCTCCAAGCACGAGTTGATCCTGATCAACTGTTTCTCTTCGATCCGTTTCATCACCTTTACCAGTTTCTGTGTCGCAATCTCTGGAGATATGTTGTTCCGTATCCACCGGCCCGGGGAACGGTTCTCAAATCCCTTCAGTATATTATCGAGATCATCGAGAAATGAGGCAAGACCGCCCTTTCTGATATAGCCGCCCGTCTCTTCATTGATATACTGGTACTTTTCGCCGTAGTTATGACCCTCCAGGATGAACACGGGGACGCCGGCGTACATCGCCTCGATGATCGACTTGTTGAATCCCTCTTTCTTCGACAGGAGGATGAGGCACCGCGACTTGTTGAGGAGCAGGTTTATCTTCCCCTGCGGTATTCCTTCGTGGAAATCGAGCCGGTCGAGGACACCGTAATAGCGCGCCTCGTCTTCGATATCCCCCCGTTTCCTCCCCCACGGGTTGCCGACGAGGGCCACCTTCCGTTTGATGCGCGCCACCGACATCGCCTCGAAGAGGTGATAGTGGCGCTTGAAGTCCGCCCATATCGCGACCATCGTGATATCGTATTCCTTCAAAAGATCACCGAGAGGGATAAAGACTCTGTCGTCGACCCACCAGTTGGCACCCGCCTCCACCGGGTAGATATTAGACCGCAAAGACTCTATGAATCGATAATCTTCTCTTTCGGAGGCCTCGATCACCACGGGACCCGGTGCCGAAAGGAGGCAGAGGATATCCTCATCGAAGTATCCACTGTAGCTCGGCTCGAAGACCGCGACATAATCGCGGCAGAGCTTCTCCATATCGAAGACCGCCAGAAACGATTTGAAGTAATCGGTGAATTTGATGATCAGCACGCCCTTCTCATCCTCCCGGGGAGAGGATAGAATCAGGAGACGCCTGTCGAAGGGCCGGTTCTCGCCCTCCGCGATACTTCCCGCAAGTCTGGAGACGGCCTCCTGGTCGAGACGCCTCCCCGTCAGGGCCAGAAATTGGTTGCCCAAGCTCTGCGTCCCGGAGGATTGGCACTTCTGTAGAAGCGCTTTCGTCGCCGCCTCTCGTATCGAGGGGAACTGGGTGTGCCTGAAAATCTTCCCGAGGACAAGGATCGCCTCCGCCCGTCCCTTCCTCGCCCTGACATACAGATAGTACACAAGGTAAGCGGAGGTGAGGACGAGGGACAGCGCCTTCGAATCGAAGCGTACGAACTCCTTCGCCTTCCTCATCCAGATCCTTATCCCGACCCGGATCCGTCTTGTCATCGTCATCTCATCCATCTTGCTCAACGGTTCTGAATTCCTATGGAAACGACAAACCGGGGTACGTTTCCCCCGTTCCCTTCATGAATATTTACCCGCTTGAGGAGGAGGGGGTTCGCACCCGGTTTGTTATATCCCTTCTGAAGCGTCACGGCACCCGCGTATCCCCGATCTTCCAGGACCGACACCACTTCATCGCTGAATTTTCCGTCGGGGTAGCAGAAGAGGGGCTTGAGGAGAATCCCCTCTCTCCCGTATGCCTCACGGGGAAGGGCGATCTCTTCTTCCAGCAGGTCCGCGGGGACTTGCGTCAGTATGGGGTGCGTCCTCGAATGATACCCGAAATCAACCCCGTGTTCCTGCGCCTCCCGCATATCGCCCCATGACATGGTTTCATACTTCCACCTGATCGTATCGAGATCGAAGGTATCGGAGAGATAGCGGTTGATGCCGGCGGAGGTCTTCATGAATTCGTCGTACGGGAGTTTTCTGATCCGGTTGATCACCTGCCGGGCCTTCTCCACACGGTCGCTAATCGCCTCCGACTCGATCAAGGCGTCGATCTCGGCGACACCGGACCTGATATCGCCCAGGTGACCCGTCATCCGGATAGCCTCAAAGACGCCGTCAAGCCCTTCAGGGCCCCGCGAGCCTACCATGCCCCCGACTGAAAAGACCGTCGCCGGGACGCCATATTCCTTAAGAAGGGGAAGGGCGTAATCATGCACATCCTTCCATCCGTCGTCAAAGGTGAACGCGCAGAGTGGTTCTTCCCACCGTACCCCGTTACGTATCAGCGCTATGATTTTTTCGAGAGGTTCAACCCTGAAATGCCGCGTCAGCCAGCCGAGGTGCCCTTCAAAGGATTCCGTGGAGAGGTACATCCCCGTCATCAGGCTATTATCCCGGATCAGCCTTCCCGGAACTACGTGATGATACGCGAGGATAAGGGCCTTCCCCCTACACGCCCGTTTCAGAAAAAGGGAGGCCGCCCCCGGTGCATAGAGGACTTGTGCAGCGATATCACTCAGGATGCTGCTCTTCATGTTGGGAATCTTTTGGTTGCACGTTACTTTTAATAATAGTCAAATTTATAGGCACTTGCGGGGGGCACATCCCTTTAGCCAACGAATAAACGTCAGCCCCTATATTTGTTCTATCCAAAGCCGCTCTGAAAGCTTTAGACGTTTCTCCAACCCTATAATTGCAGACGTAACTATAACATCCATCTGCTACTTGAAAATTCGGGCTGGCATTCAATGAATGAATATCAAGTCCGCTAAACTTTTGCCATTCATACAGCGAGAATAAACGTTTTCCATAATATCGAATAGATTTATCGTATTTAGAATTATAATAACAATTAAAATCAATTGTATGGTTATGGTTATAAGGTTTTGCTCTATAAGCAGTGATGATAAGTTCAGGCATTACTCGATTGGTACTGTTGATGAGCAAGTTATTTGTTACGGTACAATTTGTGAGTTTCTGAGATCTGGTTTCTCCCAGCACAATACCTGTGCCACAGCCTACAATAGTGTTGTGGTCAATTCTGCTGAAACTGCCACCAGGTCCTCCTGCTTCACTGTATATCAACATACCAATCTTGCAATTCACTACTAAATTATGGGCAATAGTTGAATGATCTCCATTTAAATTGATCCCTATGCTGTTCTCTCCCAAGTCATTAATATAATTATATCTTATTATTAAATGCCTGCCAGGGCCGCCATGTTTGTTATCGATTCCTTTAAGTCCAACAGCATAAATTTCATTGTGTTCTACTGTTAGATACGAGGTTTCACGCCATATTTTTATGGCGGTTCGATAGGACGTTCGTTCGTCATCGCCACGTAGTGTGCAATCGACTATCTTACAATCTCTTGTGCTACTAAACCGCACAAGTGAAGGATTATGCGAGGCAAATTCTTTGCCTCCTCTATTCCATATCTCACAGTCTTTAATCGTAATATGAGAGCAACAATGATTAGGACCACCACCGACCTGAATATTGCCTCCACCCCATCCACCCGTGATCTCCAATCCTGATATTGTTACGTAATGCAATGGTTTATTATTTTTATCTGAAACAAGATAAAAGACATAACGCTTGGAAAATAGATCTTGCTTCCCATCAATTATAACCTGCTCGTCCTTTGCAGCCCTTATTGTAGTTGGCGCCTCTTTAGTCCCTGAGAAAGGAATACGTAAATCGTACTCATTATAAACTCCTTCATGAATAGTAATGATGTCCCCACCTTTTATTCGTGAAAGCGCATAACCGATGGTATTCCAACTATTGGACAAAGACCCATTTCCTTTGGTGTCACTCCCTTTCTTGCTCACATGATACTCATGCGCGGCTGAGACAGAAACGCAAGAAACGCAGTACAATCCCAGAAAAGATATCAAAAGCACATAAAGAATGAGTTTTGTTTCCTTCATTATTGTATACATATCCAATTTTAATAGCATCAATTACCAAACATTTATCGTGTTGGGTCAGCCAGCAAAATTCACCAACGTTCCTCGGCAAACAAAGCCCGTAGAAATAATCTATAGAAAAAGTCGATAGACCGATGCCACACTCGTATTTCTCAGAAATTCATTTTGGTAATATTAGAGAGGCTACTGGTTCAGTCTTTGTAAAAATTCCTGAAACGCGATGCACTTGATTTCTTGTATGACCAACGATCTATTTAGCCTTATCTTCCAACCTGTTATATTCCTGTTCTACCTTTATAATGATCAGATCTAAATGTCATCCATGTTTCAGTGTAATCGCCTCGTTCTGTGAAATGGACCCCTCTTTATGATCCAAATCCTTCAGAGATTTTCCTATCTATCTTTAAAGAATTCGCGGACCGCATCGATCACACGATCCTGATCCTCTCTGGTCAGCTCATAGTAGCAGGGAAGCCGTATCAGCCGCTCGCTCATATCCTCCGTCACCGGGAGATCCCCTTCTCCGTACCCCATCTTCCGGCCCATCGGCGAGGTGTGGAGCGGGACATAGTGGAAGACCGCGCCGATTCCCTTTTTCTTCAGATGTGCGATCAGCCGCCCCCGATCGGCCGGCTCTGTCTCGACAATGAGGTAGAAGAGGTGGGCGTTGTGCCGACACCCATCAGGGGCCGCCGGCATCCGGAAGAGGCCGCGCTCCGAGAGCGGCCTCAGCTGCTCGGCATAATACCCGAAGATCTCGTGCCTTTTGCGCGTGATGGTGTCGGCCTCCTCGAGCTGCGCGTAGAGGAAGGCCGCGACGATCTCTGAAGGAAGAAACGACGATCCGACATCGACCCAGGTATACTTATCCACCTCGCCGCGGAAGAACTTGCTGCGGTTGGTCCCTTTCTCGCGGATGATCTCGGCCCGCTCGGCAAACCGATCGTCATTCACCACCAGCGCCCCCCCCTCACCGCTGATAAAATTCTTCGTCTCGTGAAAGCTGTACGCGCCGAGATGGCCGATGGTTCCCAGATAGCGTCCCCTGTATGTCGCATTCACTCCCTGGGCGGCATCCTCCACCACCAGGAGATTATGCCGACGTGCGACCTCTGTAATCGTATCCATCTCGCAGGACACGCCCGCGTAGTGGACCGGTACGATGACCTTCGTTCTTTCCGTAACGGCGCCCTCGATCAGTTGCTCGTCCATATTGAGCGTATCGGAACGGATGTCGACAAACCGGACATGCGCCCCGCGCAGGGCGAAGGCGTTGGCCGTGGAGACAAAGGTGAAGGAGGGCATGATCACCTCGTCTCCCGGCTCGAGGTCGCACAGCATGGCGGACATATCGAGCGCGGCGGTCCCCGAATGCGTCAGGAGCACCCTTTTTGCGCCGAATTCTCGCTCCATCCACTCATTGCACTTCTTCGTAAAGGCCCCGTCTCCGGCCAGGTGCCCGCCCTGAACGGCCTGGGCGATATAGTACAGCTCCTTGCCGACAATGAACGGCCTATTAAAGGGAATTTTTGTCATATCGTCATCACTTCCTTTTCAATCGCATGCTTTCTTAAATATCATATCTTTTTCTAGACCCTTACAGGTCATGATTAGCAAGGCCCCAATAAATTGATTAAGAATTATCCCAGCAAAATTTAAGAAGCTTACCAGCAAAGCAGTCTCCTGAGGAACCCCAAAGAAACCATATAATAGTATATAGACCCCTTCTCTTATACCGATACTTCCAAAAGATATCGGCAGTATAAAAATAAAATAGAAAATAGGACATAGAAATAAATTGACCATTATTGGAATCGGATAGCCAACTGCTCGAAAAAAGATCTGATTCCCCACAGCTGACACAAATTGGATGGTTAATGACAACAAGAAGATCTTTGACAAAGGCACCGGTGTTGTTAAAGGCTTAAACAATTTTGAAAAAGAAATATGAGCACTACCCATCACATCTGAAGACTTTGATATTTCTTCGACTTTCATGGATATCTTTTTGATAATATTATTTATCTTCTCATTCAGCCACAAAATAAAACGATGTTTCATCAGTAAACCGAGACAGAATATACCTATAACCAATATGAGTAGAATATAATTTGCCATCTGAGTAAGATATTGTACAAACTTATAATCATTTATTATGTACCCGTTTACAAATGGGAATAATACAACAATTAGGAAACAAACACTTAGCAGAGCCATAAATTTCTCAACAAGTATGGTCGCTATATTTTTTAAATAATGTCCATATTTCTTCCCTGCTACAGCTACTTTATATACATCCCAACCCAAAGAAGCTGGAGCAAAAAATCCTAAAGTCAAACCAATCCAATAATGACGAAGAAAAAACCCAACGCTCAGTTTCTTTCCTAAATATTCCCTTGCAATAACTTGCCATCGAATACCCCCAATTAATATCACAATAGGGTAATACGCGATGCCGATTATGAACCACCATACATTTGTCTTAACGATATTCGACTTAAATGCCACAAGATCTATTTGTTGGAATATTATGTACAATATTCCAACTGGCAGTATAAACCGCACAGTACTGAATATGTATTTTATATTTTTTCTTTGTATAATGATATTCACTGGTTTTTAGGCATATGCCTCATTCACATCGATTTCATTCATACGGGTATCTCGCCCATCCCACATCTCTTTGTAAAAGTACCCTATTATTTTTACAGCAACATACTCAGAGACGCTCAACGATCTATCAAAATAACCTTTCAGAAACGCTAATAAAACATTCCTTGGCTCCGCTATGTTTCTTTTTCAATAACCTTGAATTTTCCCGTTGCCGATACGGGGAATCCTTCTACAAAACGAACGTTTAAAGGGGAAAAATATTTGCCGAATGCCGTTGACAAATCAGAGAGGCAAAGCTTCTTGTTTTCTTCAGTATCATATGCCAGATGAATCTGGAATTCAATGTCGTCAGTTTTAGTTTGAATAATTTTATATTTCTTTATGTATTTGTAATCTTTAAAATAATTGTAAAAGAAATGCCAATTAAACATCCTTCCGTTATAGTGTACTACATCGTCGTTTCTACCGAGAACTTTCCCGAGGACGGGCAGAGTACGCCCACAATGACATACGAGGTTCGTAGGACACAATATTACATCCCCTAAATCATATCTAATAAAAGGCATCGTATAATTTTCAAGATTTGTAACAATTATAGAGCCCGTTTTGCTGTTATCAGGTGTTGTTGCTAGGTTGTGAAAATTCACAACCACGCTCTCCATCTCAACATGCAAGTTATGAGTATCATTGATTTGGGGACATTCCCAAGCGATATTTCCAATCTCATTACAGCCGTAAATTTCCAATGTGCTACAATCAAAAACCTCCTCGAACAACCGTCGATGTTCATTAGTAAGCATTTCAGAACCTGACACTAAGATTCGAGGTTTTATTTGGTAGTTTCCTTTCTTTAGACCATCCGCAAGAATTTCGAGTGAAGAACGTGACGAAAAAAGAACATCACAACGGTTCCTTGTTATTTCTTTTATCTGCGTATCCACATCATTCAAAAACGAAACATACTGCCGATTGAATAGCCCAAGTTTTTGTATTGCCATTTTCTTACTACCATGAACATCTCTCCAGAGTTGCACTGTTTGATCAAATGCTGAATATCCCCATTCACGAAGAAAACGAATACATTTCATTGATTGCACAATGCTATCCGTCCTGTCACTCCATATCTCTAAAGGTTCTCCAGTGGAACCACTGGTGGATTCTTTGAAAACATCTCGCTCACGTATATGGGAATCAACTCTTGTTTTTAGCGGAAAACTACGAATGATATCCTTTGTAATAATAGGGACATCTTCAATATCCTGATAGCTACGAATGGAGAAAGGGTTGAAGCGATGTGAATCATAAAACTCACGGTACATAGGCACTCGTTCGTATGCGTGTTGCAACAATTTCTTAAATCTATCAAGTTGGTAATTCCTAATATCCTGAATATGAGTGTATTGGAAGAATTTTAGCCTTTGCCAAGTCTTAAGGAGTCTCCAATAGTTTATCATACTCTTACTCCCCTATCGTTCCATATATGGACAGATACGTTCGCATAATGCCGATTTTCTGAAATATGGTCAAATTGGTGATTTTAAAAAGGGCTTTGACTAGAACAGCGGTTTATTTTTGAAGTTCTTTAACAATAATTTATAGTTATCGATGCCACGGTTGTTGAACCGAGATATTTGAACAACCCCTCAACTTTTTCGTTTTTCAGACTATCAAAGGGAGCATCATAAACCTCCCTAATAATCCCAGATCCGTTCCATCGACCGATCTCTAAAAAATAGCCAGTCGTTCAAACGTTTCTCCTTTTCATTATCCCTTTCTTTAATTATCAAACAAGAAGCTCCTCTCAACAAGACATGGGGTATTCCGCAAAGTATTCTCATGAAACAAACTTAAGGATTGGCAACTTCCAGGGCAAGATAAGCAGTGTTGTCTCCTGCCAAGTCACCTGATTTACAAAATGCCCATATCACTTCTTGCGGCAGATTGATCATTTGAGCAAGGGGTAGCGGCTTAAGTCCAATAAGCTTTTCACTAACAATTATAAGGCCGACTTCTTTTATTTGACTCCTCAACAATGCTAAAGTGTAAACACGTCTATGCCCAACTCGTTTATCATTATCAGACAATTCATTGATATCTTTTATTAATCCCATCCTTAAGGCTATGACTCGATGTACTGAATTTGCGTTCGGCACTGCTAAAAAAATGCGTCCGTCTTTATCTAGATAATTCTTTATTTTTCTAAGTACTGATACGGGATCTAATAAATGCTCCAGCAAAAAAGTTATATAAATATGTTCCCATTTTTTCCCCGAATCAGGTTCAAAATCTTCAACAAGAGCTAAATGCCCCCTTAATTTTGCCTTACAATTGATATTGTGATCTTTCACTTGTTTTAACAAGGTGGCCGAGCCGTCCACTACATCAATTGAATTATAACGCTCACACAGCACCTTTGTCCAAAGTCCTTTCCCGCATCCCAATTCCAATGCTGATTGGCCACCACATTCAGGAATAATCGAATCACGTAAGAATATGTGATACAGTTCATTAACTCCAGCCAGGGTTTCGTCGTTATAGACAAACCCAAGTTTTTCAACTCTACCTAACTCAGCGTTGTTTCCCATCGTTTCTCTTTTCAAAAACAATCATATTGCGAATTTGAAAGTTTGGTGTTTTGTTAACTTCTTCAAGTACGCGAAAGACGTATTGCCCAAGAAAACCTATCGCCGCAAGCATTAATCCAGAAAAAAAACATATGCTCGTAATCAAAGACGTCCACCCTGGTGACTTAATCGGCCAAGGTATACCGGTGATATATTGAAATACGAAAAATAACGAAGCACTTATAGATAATATGGAAATACCAAAACCAATATTCGTAATGTACCGCATCGGAAAATCTGTAAAATTCTGAAGATTTTTGTAAAAAACGCCGATCAGGCTAGACAACGAATAGTTTGAGCAACGAAGCCCTTGCTGATGCTCAACAAGAGTATTGGTAACCCGGCGCGTGGCCTTAAAGATCAATGGGCCAAGTATAGGATTCGCGGTTCGATATTCAAGCATGCGTTTGACAAACGAGCCCGTCATTAATCGAAACCCACCAGAGTGTAACTGTTTTGGTTTATTATACATTATCGTGTTAACCTGATTGGTAAACCAACTGCCAATATTACGCCATATTTTCCTTTTCCTAAAGCTGGGCGCCCCGATCACGACATCCCACCTGTCAGGTTCATCATTGAATTTTTTCAGGAGGCGATCGATCTGATCGGGCTGATATTCCAGATCATCATCGAAGGTTACGACATAGTCCCCGGAGGCATGCGCCAGCCCCGCCATGAGCGCGTGGAACTGTCCGCGGTTGGTGAACAGCTGCACGATGGTCATGTCAAGAGCGCTCTTTCCGGCTACCTCCTTCAGCTTCTCATAGGTGCCGTCCAGACTGCCGTCGTCAACAATCACCACCTCGAAATCATGCCCACTCCCGGCGGCATACCGCTCGATGGCGGAGACGGTCTCTTCAATGAATCCCGATGAATTATAGGTCGGAATGACTATCGATATCAGCATTTACTGTACCTCGATATGGAGTTCCTGAATGATGCTGTCCGCAAACCATTCAGCGGCATCGGCATCCTCAGCCGTTACTACGACACTTCCGATCCTGTCCGGCCCTACGCAAAATTTGCGTACCGAACTGCCAACCGGATAATCCAAATCAATCGCAACCACCCCTTTACGACCCATGAGTTCCTCGGGGGCACGGTAAGAAACCAAGCTACCGGACCGCGGGGCCTCCACGATCCTGATCGCAGAGGCCGGCCCTGTCAGCAATGATATCACAGGCCTTTCACCGAGGGCAAAGGAAAGGGCCAGTTTGTACAGGTCGATTCCATAATGGAGGAGTACAATTTCAGGGATCCCTGTCGCCCCGACCCGGGCACCGATCTCGAGAACCCTCACGCCTCCTTTGGTGTGAATAAGGTCGCAGTTGCACACGGCATCGGTCACTCCCAGCGCACAGGCAGCCCTCGCGCAGACATCCCGCGCCTCATCCTGCACATCCCGCGGCAGCCGGGTCGGGCACGAATGGCCGACAGGTACCGTAACCGGAGGGGGTGTCACCATATCGTTGTGGCACAGGAAGGCAGCCATCTCCCCGTCGACAATCACGGCCTGCGCGCCGAACTCTTCACCAACGAGGAACTCTTCGACCAGGACGGCAGAGCCGGAAGCAATCTCTTTCGAAAATCGGAACGCCTCTTCCAGACGATCCCCGGAATCTACGACCGTCACCCCCCGCGATCCCGAACTGTTCGGCGCCTTGATGATAACGGGCAAACCGATCTCTTCCACGGCCGACTTTGCATCGCCCAGTGTCATGCACTCGAAGAAACGGGCAGCCGACACCCTTTTGTCCTTAAAGCGCCGCTGCATCAGGATCTTGTCGCTCGTGAGAATCGCGGTCTCAAAGCCGACCCCCGGCAATCCGAGGCTATCGTTCAGGTAGCCGATCGCCGGCACCGCGACATCGGTACCGGTAGTCGTTACGGCATCAATCTTATGTTTTTTTGCGAGGCTGAGGAGCGTTTCCCTGTCCGTCGTATCGACATGCCACACGTCGTGGGCGATCTTCATCCCCGGGTAGTCACCATATGAGGCAACCGTGACACGGTACCCGGACCCAACCGCCCGTCTGATCAGGGGGACCTGGTACACGCCGGCGCCAAGGATCAGGATATGTTTTGGCCTCATCTGCCGTGCCCCCTTCGCCGGTCAATTATCGCCCGCCGCATCAGCACACTACCCTTCCCTCCCTCCGGTAGCCTTCATGACCTGATACACCCTGACATCGCCGTTGCCATATATCTTCTTCATAAAGGGAGACCCTTCGATCCTCTCTTCGCATCCGGGGAAACTGCCGCGCTCCTTCTCGCCGACAAACAGATACCCGATGCCAAGTTCCTCCAGGAACCGCAAACGCTCGCCGTCATCGGCGCTCTGGAAGATCCGTCGTATCTTATCGACCCTTCCGTCGATGGCCACCTTGTTCGGATACCTGTTACGCGCTATCTTCCAGTGCGCGAGGGCCGCCCTCCTTTCTCCAAAACAGACGGTAAGCGAATAGTCGAAGTGCCCGGGATAATCGATCCTTGACTGGACGACGGCATCCTCGGGCGTGTTTTGCCGTATCCACATGGCCGCGTCCATCTCTTCCCAAGATATGTATGTAGTAAAGGTTTCGTCATTCGTATCGATCAGGGCGTATATATCCGTCGCCACCGTAGGCAACGCGACGAACGCGCAGGCAAGCATGATCAGCATGCCCTTCTTCATCGCCGCGTCATACAGGTAATATCCCGCCGACAGGAAAAGGGGGAGCGTGAGCAGGTAGAGACCCTTCCGCAGGAAGACGTTTCCCTCCAGTGTCTCCGTCACAAAGCCCATCGCAAGAAGGGACACCACCATCATGGAAAGGAGCAGTACCCCTTCGCGCCTCTTCATCAGCGCCCCCGACCCCAGTATCCCCCACACAAGCAGAAAACCCAGCTCCATGGGGAGAAGGACAAACAGCAACACCGTGTTGATGCCCGGCCTGATAACGATACTGTTTGAGTATTTCTCCACGGCAAAGACATCGATGTGGTACATCAGCAGGGCAACACCGATCCCTACGGTGAGGAGAGTCAGGAGCTGCACGACCTCCCTCCTGTCCCGTGAACGGTACATCCCCCATATCCAGTAGACCGCATACGAGGCCGCGAAGAGAAAAAAAACGACAAGATCGGTCATGGCGAGCCCCGACAGGAGGAGACCCAGAACGATCCCCCGGGTATAGGACGGTCTATTTCGAATGATAATCATCACGAGGGTGATCATCATGACGGCCAGAGGAAACTGTGGCTCGAACAGGATAATTCTCGTCCATGACTGCGAGGTATAGCTCATCTGATCGGCCAGGGCGTTCAGGGGGGCTACATCCACCCGTCCGGCGAGCCACTTCAGGGAGAAAAACACCCAGTGATACGAGGAGAGGAATAGGGCCACGGACGCTACGAGCAGGAGCCGCCCCTTCTTCAGGATCACATTCCTATTCCCATCGGTGACCATCTCAGCGAGTTTCAGGAACAGGATGGAGAAGAAGAAGGGGACATTGATGATCGAGACGACCGAGACGATCTTTCTTATATCATCTGCCCTGCCGCCGAGATTGTATATGAATGCCGGGAGGGTGTACCAGAGGAAATAGTAGTTGTGCATCTTCATCCCCGCATAATAGTAGCTGTCGGGGGGAACGCCGTGGGACAGGGCGACCGCGGTCAGCGCGCGGAGAATGTAGTCGTGCCCGAAGAGACCGGTAAAGGCATACCCCTTATCCGTCAGGACACCCGCATTTGCAAAGGGCAGCGTGACGACCGTGATGATGTACAAGGCCACGACCATGCCGACAGCAACCGGGATAACGTATGTCTTCTCCGGAAGATTGCCGCGCTCATCCTTTTTCTTCGACAGGTAGGCCAGGGCAGCCAGAAGAAGAATTATCCCGATATAACCGGACAGCAGGGCGGGGACGTGCCATCCCGTCTTTGCCACGACGACGAGGATGGCCAAGCCGGTTACCGCGATCCCCAGCGGGGCACCATAGACCAGAGCCAAAAAGGGCCGGTCTCCGCGGACACTGAAATACACGTACCCCGGAAAGATAAAGAGTGCATATCCCGCAATCACCTCTGCAACGACTCTCGTATCGGCAATGAACAGCAGGCTCGCACAGAGCGCCGTCACGAGCGGTACGACCAAGATCAACCATTGCTGGATGAATTTACTGTTCACGTTGTTGCCGGTAATCATCTGTCCTGAGAAGTGTTTTCTGGATTGGCGGTTTCTTCATTATATGAACCAGTCCTTCCGGAATCCATCTTATACCGAGAGAGGTGCGCCTTGCAGTTGTTCATTGTCCTTCCCAATATAACTACCAAGTTCATTGAGCCTAGCTTCTGCAACCTTTTTCGTTACAATGAGAAACGCGGTGAGATACCAAAATTGAGGATAATACAGGACCGAAAGACCTGTAGCGGAGACAAAGAACCCTGCAAACGACGCCATGAATGCGAGGGATAAGGTATATAGGTAATGGAGTTCTCTATCTTGGCTTTCACTTAGAAGTTTTAAGAATATGAGATCTTTAATGTTATAATAAATAATTAGAAAATAAATGATCACTCCCGGAATTCCCAACTCGGGAAGGAGGGTATACCATAAGGAGTGCGCGACACGCCCCCACATTCCTCTTTTGAATTCTTTTGTCTGAAAATCTTCAAAATATAAGGGAAAATTATTGCCGCCCACACCAAACGGGTAATGGAAAAACATATTTCGTGCCACTTTCCATGTCATAATTCTCCCATGAATTGTGCCTGATTTTGTATCTGTGACCGTTGACATTTCCTGTTTGTATTCCTCCCCAACGAAGGAAAGAAATACCAAACTTAATAGCGCAATAATTAAGAAATTCCGGATCCGTCTTCTGCTTATAAACCATCCCACAAAAAGCACTGCAACAAATCCCACAAATCCACCACGGGAATTAGAAATAACAATTGTAGTAATTGCCATGACGAGGATACCAATATATGCAAGTTTTTTAAACTTTTTCTCTTCCTGATAGTATAGATGAACCACGAAGGGAATCATTGAGTTGATGTAGAGTGAAAGATCATTTTCATCCATGAACCAGCCCCCTGACCCCAGTCCTCCATGGGTAATCCCGTAGATGCAGCTATAGACCATGATCACAATGCTAAAAAATATTAGCTTCTTCAATCGATCAATCGAATCAACCAGAATGACGACTGAGAGAATAAACGGCATGAATTTCAGCATACCCTGTGCTGCTATGAGAGCATAATAGTGATTTCTTGCGAAAGGAACATGGATGAAAAGAAGAATAATAAAGGCCCAGATAAGCCGTGTCTGGTGATTCCATGAAAGATGGATCTTGCCGCTGAACACCACGCATCCCGTAAGAAGCACAATGGTGATCGCCCCGGGCCGGAGATATCCGAGGAAGGGAAGAACGTCCTGAGGACGGACATAGTCAACAAACAGGTAAAGCATGGCAAGGAAAAACCATCCACGGTACCTGCTCGCTTCCTCTTCCTGCCCGACCGCCTGGATGGGCATCTCATGCGTGATCATTCAGCTGTCTTCTTTCTCTTGGAGCGGTTTCACCCATCACCGTAAGAAACAAAGCTCTTCCCGTTTACCGAACCAGGCCGGAAGCAACCATAGCAGGGGAGCATGATTGCGTCAATATCTTCCGCACATCCTCTCCTTATGCCTCCACCTTCGGCTCACTGTGCAGTACCGGACGCTCACGACGGGTCAGCAGTCCCCACAACACCGATATCACGTTGCGCTGAAAAAGCGCATAGTATCCCACATATGAGGCCGCCCCCAGGACAAGGGTCGCGATGATATACACAACGTTCACACCCTTCTGGGGTTCGAGGGCCGCGAAATAAACGGACCGGAAAGAGATCAGGACGACCATCATTGACAGGACGGCATATACCGGGTGGCTGATCGCTTTGAGATAGGATGAGATCCGGAGGGCAAGGAGGCGAAGGGTCATCCAGGTCTGCACGATCCGTATCAGCGGGTGGATAGTAATCCATGGTATCGCGACATAGATCAGGCCGTACCGCGCGGCAATAAAGAATGACAGGGGGAGCAAAATGACATTGGCCAGGTTGAAGTAGACATTCACCCGCGGCAGGCCTTTCGCGTTGTACACGATCGCATTTACCGACGCCAGGGCCACAAATATCTGAGCGACGCACAACATCTTGAACGGTATAATCGCATCGATCCATTTGGTGCCGAGGAGGGCGAGGATCAGCTCGTCGGCGATGAATATCCCCCCGCAGTAGAGCGGCAGTGAAATGATCCCCAGGATTTTCACCATTTTCAGGAAGAAATCGTTAAAGGTCTTCGGGTCGTTCTGGCACCGAGAGAAAAGGGGAAACGACACACGATTTATCAGCGAGATGACCTTGTCGGTCGGGATGACCGACAACTGGAGCGCCATGGAATAATAGCCCAGCTTCGAGGCGCCCAGCATGCGGCCCGCAAAAAAGCGATCGCTCTTCATATAGATATAGTAAAAGGTATTGCCAACCGCGACATTGATCCCGTATTGGAGGTACGGCTTCAATCGATCAAATCCAAAACTGAACCGGGGCCGCCACCCTGAGAAACACATGACGAGCACCGCCCGGCATGCCGTTTTCACAATATTGCCTCCGATCAGCGTCCAGACACCGCTCCCCAGCGATGCCATGATGATCATGCTGACGCAGGATATGATTACAGACGTAGCTTCAATAAGGCCGATGAGCTTGAATTTCAAGTTGCGCAGGAGGATATTCTGCGGAACGATGATCAGGGCTCCCAGCATAAAGATGACCGCCACTGACTGGGTGAGGGGGATCAGACTCTCGTTGTGGAAAACCGCGGCGGTCGGGTACGCAATGACAAGGCAGGAAAGACTGAGGAGAAACCCCCATCCCACGACAAACCAGAAGATGCTCGACAGTTCGTCTTCTGTGATCTCATCCCGTTGGACGATAGCCGAACCGAGGCCGATCTCGCTGAAGAGCACGACGTACCCGGTGAAAATCGTGGCCATCTCCATCATCCCATAATCCTCGGGGACGAGGATCCGGGCGATGAT
>ENA-ORXD01001398-ORXD01001398.1-sediment-metagenome-genome-assembly--contig:-NODE-1398-length-20321-cov-4.467991_pt1 | contig 20321 bp, 21 predicted proteins | sample MGYA00237862_ERZ511471 | MGnify/ENA metagenome assembly ERZ511471
GCCTTCCCGGGCGGCAACGATGATGAACTTGGCAAGCTTCTGGAAGACCGCACCCTTCTTTGCGTCCTGTGCTCCCTTGCGATGCTTGATGTTAGCCCACTTTGAATGTCCTGACATTGACGATCACCTCTTCATCAAGCTTGTTTCGTTTCGCCAATCCGGCAAAGGGGAGGCGTGTTTCTCTTGTGTTCGGAACGGACGCGGGAACGCTCCACGAAATCCCGCACCTTTTCAGGACCCTCTCCCAATGCCAGGTAACGGTCGAGTTCATCATAAGTGACACCCATTTCGCCTTCATCTGTCTGTCCCTGCCATAAGCCGGCCGAAGGCGGTTTTTCGATGACGGGCGCCGGGATTTCCAATAAGCTGGCCAGTTGCCTGACCTCTCCCTTAAGGAGGTCTCCAAGCGGGAGAAGATCGACTCCGGAATCGCCGTACTTCGTGAAGTATCCAACCGTGAGTTCAACCCTGTTTCCGGTTCCGCAAACAAGCAGGTTCTTTTCCTGTGCGATGAAATAAAGGGTGCTCATCCGAAGGCGGGGCTTCAGGTTTGCAGTCGCGAGTTCTCCCCCGGCACCGCCATGGGGTGAAAGGGCCCCAAGAAGTGTATCGTAGGTGGCGGAAAGGTCGACGACGAGGTGGGGAAGTTCGAAACGGCGGACAATCATTTCTGCGTGAAGACGGTCCTCGGGGTGACTGTGGCAAGGCATGATGACGGTCATCATGCGATCCCCGCAGATTCTCTTCAGCATTGCCGCGACGACGGCAGAGTCGATGCCTCCGCTCAGACCGACAATACCGCCCTTGTTGCCTGCAGCGCGAAGTTTTTCCCTTAGCCAGCTTTCGATCGAGTTGAGCAGGATAGAGGGGTTCCTGTAAAGGGTGGACATTTGTCATTTCTCCTGACGCAAAAGGTTAAAGCCAGAAACATTCTAGCATATCGGCCCTGGCGCTTAAGGCTCCCCCTCAGATCGAGGAAACCAGGGAATAGAGGCTGCGCCGCCTGCTCTCAAGGACAGGGAATGCCTTCCGGACCCGGTCGACTTCCAGCGGGTCGATTTCCACCAAGAGGTTTTCGTCGCCTGTCCCCGCTTCCGCAAGGATGGCGCCATCCGGAGCGATCGCCATCGAGTGTCCGCCAAAAAGCGTTTCTCCTGACAGGCCGTTCCTGTTGCAGGCAATCACGAACACCTGGTTTTCGATCGCCCTGGCCTGCAGCAGGGTCCTCCAGTGCCCGATCCTGCTTTCGGGCCAGGCCGCAGGAATGAGAAGGACTCGGGCGCCGGCAAGGGTTATTCCCCTGATGAACTCGGGGAAACGGATGTCGTAGCAGATAGCATTTCCGCAGACGATGCCTTGCCAAAGGAAAAGAGAACCTCCGTCTCCAGGTTTGAAAAATGTGGTTTCGTTCATCATCGGGATCAGGTGGGCCTTGTCGTATGAGGCGACGGTGTTTCCGTCCTCCCCGACGAAGAAAGTCCGGTTCACGAGGTGATTGCCTGCTTCCCACGGCAAGCTGCCGCAGTGGACAGCGCAAAGGTGCTCTCTGGCCCAGGTCGCGAGGCGACATAGAATGGAAGGACTGAACCGTTCCTTCCCGGGGAGCGATTCATCGAAACGTGAAACCGTCCAGAGTTCTGGTAAGATGACAAGGGACACCCCTTCGGGAAGTTTCGCAAGCCGGGCCTCGACCTGTGAAGCCAGTTCCAGGGGCGAATCCGAGGTGCTGTTCATCTGGACGATTGCAACATGAACGGGTGACCGCATGTTTCACACACTCCCTTCCCGGGCGATGGAGGTCCATCCTTATGGAAGAAATGGTACGTTTCAGTGTTTCAATGCCGGAAGACCTGGCGAAGGAATTCGACCGCTGGATCGACGAAAAACAACTGAAAAACCGGTCCGACGCGCTCAGGCAAATTATCCGAAGCTACATCGGGCAAGCCATGTGGGAGGTTCTGGAGGGAGAAGCCTATGGAACCTTCACTTTCTCCTACGACCACCACAGCCGCGATGCCAGCCGGGAGATCACGCGCCTCCAGCACGACTTCGGTGAATTCATAATCTGCACGACACACGTGCATATCGACCATGATACCTGCATGGAGGTTGTCCTGCTACGTGGAGCCACCCGTGAAATCCACCGTTTCGTTGAAGCCGCCTCTTCCCTCGGCTGTATCCGGGTGGGGGTGCCCAGCCTCCTGCCCCCCATCTGACCGGCGTTTCGCTGCATCGTTCACCGGGTAAAAAGGGGGGGCGCCTCGAGGCGCCCCCCCTTTTTTATTTATGACTTAATTCCCCAGCGTTGCGACCATCACTGCCTTGATCGTGTGCAGGCGGTTCTCGGCTTCATCAAAAACCTTTGAGTTCCTTGACTCGAAGACATCCTCGGTCACTTCCTTGCCTTTGACCGCGGGGAGGCAATGGAGAAAGATCGTTTCGTCCTTCCCCGTCGCGGCCATGAGCTTTGCGTTGACCTGGTACGGGGAAAGTAGCGCAACCCTTTCGGCCATCTTGTCTTCCTCTCCCATGGAAGCCCAGACGTCCGTATAGATCGCATCGGCGTTCTTGACGGCTGCAAGCGCATCTTCCATGAACTCGATGGTTGCCCCGGTTTCCTTGGCGATGGCCTGGCAGGTTTCGACGAGCTCCGATTCCGGCCAGAGAGATTTTGGCGCTGCGATGACGAAGTGGAGGCCCATCTTCGCGGAACCGATCATCAGGGAGTTGGCCATGTTGTTCCGGCCATCTCCACAGTAGACCAGGCGAATTCCCTTCAGCCGCCCGAAATTTTCCTGGATGGTCAGGAAATCGGCAAGGATCTGTGTCGGGTGGTACGTGTCAGTCAGGCCATTCCAGACCGGGACTCCGCTGAAGCAGGCGAGTTCCTCAACAACACTCTGCTTGAAGCCTCGGAACTCGATCCCGTCGAACATGCGGCCCAGCACCCGGGCCGTATCCTTCACGTCTTCCTTGTGCCCGAGCTGGATATCGTTCTTGCCCAGGTACTCCGGGTGTGCCCCCTCGTCGACGCAGGCGACGGTGAATGCGCACCGGGTGCGGGTTGAAGGTTTCTCGAAGATAAGGGCGACATTTTTGCCCTCGAGCGAGTTGCCCTTGATCCCCATGCGTTTCTTGGCTTTCAGGTCAGCGGAAAGCTGAAGGAGATACCCGATCTCCTCCGATGAAAAGTCCTTGAGTGTCAGGAAACTGCGTCCTTTCAGGTTCACTGGCATTGTCTGCTTCCTCCTCCTGTAGGGTGTTGGTTCGTTTTATGATCGCGCTTCCCGCTCGAGCGGCATGCTCATGCAGCGGGGCCCGCCTCTTCCCCTGCCCAGTTCGGCCCCCCGTATCTCGTAAACCTTGATTCCGTTTTCACGGAGAACGGTGTTGGATACGACGTTTCGCCTATAAGTCACGACAACACCCGGTGCGATCGAAAACGTGTTCGTTCCGTCGTTCCATTGGTCCCTTGCCGCCATGACGGGATCTCCTCCTCCGGTCTCGATCAGGCGCACCTGGTCGAGGTGGAGGGTTCGTTTCAAGGTGTCCACGAGGTTCCTGCTTTCATCGATGCGAACCAGGTTGCCTCCCTCGTCGTATCCCAGTTCCCAGACACGGGTCCGGTCTGCAACCCCCGGGAAGATGGTGAAGGCATCCCAGTCCACCATCGTGAAAACCGTGTCCAGGTGCATATAGGCGCGGTGCTTGGGGATGTCGACGGCCAGCACCGTCCGTATCCCGGCTTCCTTGGCCAGCCTTCGGCCCACGATCTGGACCGAGCCTGCCGATGTTCTCTGGCTGATTCCGATAGCGACGGTGTCCTCGGAAAAAACGTGGAAATCTCCGCCTTCGATACAGTACGGAAAGGTGTCGAGCTTCTCCTCGCCGAAATAGATTTTCACGTCCTTGAAATAGGGATGGTACTTGAAGATATAGCGGGCGTAAATCGGCTCGCGCTGCCGGGCGTCATAGCTCATTACGCTGATGATGACTCCGTTTCGAACGAAAGAATAAGGATCTCTCTGGAAGTAGAGGTTGGGCAGGGGGCGGATCAAGAGCTCATGGTCGGCCAGCGTGTTCAGGACCAGGCTCTGGCAGTTGCCCAGGAGCTTGCGGGCTTCATCCTTGGTGATGCCTCCCGTAAGGATTTCGGCCAATTCGGGCGAGGGAACTTCCATCATCTCGGACTTTAGGGCACAGGAGAGAGGATAATCCAGCGCTTCCCAGGCGAGAACCTCATCGAGCAGCATGGACCGGATTTCTTCTTCCCTGAGGACATGGGCCAGGCAGTTCCGGAAGTAAACGACCTCGACCCCGTTGTCCCTGAGGAGATCAGCGTAAGCGTCATGTTCCTTCTGGGCTTCCTCGACCCAGAGGATATCGTCGAACAGCAGATCGTCCTTGTTGTCGATCGTCAGTCGTTCCAATTCCTTCCCCGGCCTGTGGAGCATCACGCGCTTGAGTCGTCCGACTTCCGAAGAAACGTTGAAACCGTTTGTCCCGTTACCCATGGTCCCCTCCTTAAAAATGAACCAAAAAGGAGATTCGGTTCAGGATAAGACATTTATAGCACAAAGGGGTCGTACAGGAAAAGGGTTATCTCCACTGGATGAGGGCTTCTCGTACGCATTTTGCGGCCAGGGCCGAAGTGATGTTGTTCACGTCAAGGTCCGGGGCGACCTCCACAAGGTCGAATCCTACGATATCCAGCCCTTCCAGGCACCTGATTGCCTGGAGCAGCTCCCGGGAAGAGATGCCCCCGGCCTCCGGGGTTCCCGTACCTGGCGCTGCAGCGGGATCAACGACATCGATGTCGATGGACAGGTAGACGGGGTACCCCTCAAGCTCTCCGAGGGAGCGACTGAGGGGCTCCAGAACGTTGAAAAGGTTGAGGTTCGTATGCCCCTTGCCCCATTCCATTTCCTCAGTGCAACCGGAGCGGATTCCGAACTGGTAAAGACGGTTGGGTTCCTCAAGACAGGTTTGGGCAACGTGCCGCATGACGGAGGAATGGCTCAGGGAGCCTCCGCGCAGGCTTATCCGAAGGTCGGCGTGGGCGTCGAAATGCACGACCCTCAAGTTGCTCCAAAATGAAGAGGCAGCCCGGATCAAGGGAAGGGAAACCAGGTGTTCGCCGCCCAGGCTCGCGATGTGCCTTCCCTGGTTAAAAAAACGTCTCGCGACGCTCTCGATCGTTCCAAGGGCGCGCGGGACATCACCGTAGGGAAAACTCAGGTCCTCCAGGTCGTAAAAGGAGACCTCGGAAAGATCCCTATCCTGGGCTGGACTGTAGGTTTCAAGGTTGTGAGACTCGGCCCGGATGGATTCCGGGCCGAACCTGCTCCCAGCTTTGCGCGAAACCGTGAAATCCATCGGGATTCCCAGGAGTATCCACTTGGAGTCGCCTAAACTCGGGGAACTGCCAATGAAGCGGGTCACAACAGCTTTTACCCTTCTTCGTTAAGGATTTTTTCGAGGAATGGAGGCAGAACGAAACAGGCCTCGTGGATTTTCCGGGAATAATATTTAGTTCCCTCGGGCGGCAGGCGCAAGGGCTTGCGAGGGTCATGCACCTTGGAGGCAATGGTGTAGGTCCATGATCCCGTCGGGTAAGTCGGCATGATTCCCCAGCAGAGCTCCACAACGGGGAAGACTTTTTTCATTTCCCGGTAGGCTGTTCGGAGGATGTCGGGATGCCCCATAGGGGATTCCGTCTGGGAAACGACCATTCCACCCTCGCGCAGGGCGCGGTGGACGTCACGGAAGAAGGCTTCCTCGGAAAGACCGGCAGCGAAATCGACAGGATCCGTGCTGTCTACGATGATCACGTCGAATTCATCCTGGTGGTCCTTGATGTAGACAAGGGCGTCCATCGGCCGGACCTCCACCTTGGGGTGGTCCAGGGCACAACTTATGGAGGGGAAAAATTTCCGGGAGGCCTCGATAACCTGTTCGTCGATATCGACAAGCGTGACTTTTTCAAGCACTTCATAACCCACCAGTTCGCGGACGATACCGCCGTCTCCTCCGCCTACGACGAGGACACGTCTTGGTGAGGGGTGGGAACAAAGGGCGATGTGGCTCATCATCTCGTGATAGGTGACTTCGTCCTTGTCCGTGACCATGATGGCCCCGTCAAGGGCCATCAGGTTTCCATACTGCTCTGTCTTCACGACGAGCAGGTGCTGGAAGGGGGTCTGGACGTTCAGCAGGATGTCGCTGATCCGCAGGCCCAGCCTCATGTCCGGGGTCTGGTATTCAGTGAACCAGAGATCCGTTTCGCGACGCGCCATAGGTTCCATGTGCGGGACTACTCTCCCTTCGCCGGATAAAACAGGGGGCAGCCTGCAAAAACGCTTCCGCACTGCTCCACAACGTGGTCCACGGCCTTGACCTTGACTTCCTTCAGGGACAGGTTCCTCATCTCGAATGCTTCCCGCACCATTTCCTCGACCTTGCGGGCAGCTTCCTCAGCCGAGCAGAAACCGGAATACTCCATGATCATCCCGAAACTCTCGGGATCCTCGGGGACACCGACGCCGATGGCGGCCGCAATTCTTTCACCCGGTACGTCGCTTGAAATGGAGCCGTATGCGATCGGCAGAAGGCTGCCAAAGGGCATTTCCATCTTCGGAACGAAACGGCAGCGTGGCGGCAGGACGCTGGAAACCCTCAACAGGTTCATGTTGCCGACTCCTGCTTCCAGGAGCCCGGCGTCGAACGCGGTCAGCTTTTTTTCTCCTTCTCCTTTTCCCACGACCAGGGTGTACAGGCCAGGTGTTTCAATCATCAGGGAAGTCCTCCTTCATATGCAGATGTTTCCCAAGGGACCTCGGGACAGGGGCGAAATTCATTATACCGGGCCCCCCCCCTCTGTCAATCGAATGGCGGAAGAAAATAAGGCGGTATGGAAATAAGTTGGATTATGTTAAGGAGAAAACCGGGGAGAAGCCCTCTCAGTTCGGCAACGGGCCAATCTGGTCCAAAACCGATTTCAGGACATCTTCGAGGTTGTCAGTTTCGGCTTTGGCGATCACCTTGCCATGGGAAAAGAGAATGAAGCCGTTGGGCGAGCCCGATATGCCGAGATCCGCATGCGCGGCTTCGCGCGGCCCGTTCACTTCGCATCCCATGACGGCGACGCTGAATCCGTCCGGAAGGGATGCCAGGCTCGGGATCAGCCTCCGGACCAGGGCCTCTACGTCGATTCGCCTTCGACCGCAAGTCGGGCAGGAAATCAAGTCGAATCCCCTCCGACGAATTTCCATTGCGTTGAGGATGAAGAACCCGGTTTCCACTTCGTTCTCTGAAGGCCCCGTAACGCTTACGCGGATCGTGTCGCCGATTCCCTGGTTCAGCAGGATCCCGATGCCAGCGGCATTTTTTACGACTCCCCTGAGTCCCGGTCCTGCTTCCGTGATCCCGATATGGAGAGGATAGGGATATCTTTCGGAAAGAAGCGCGTTGGCCCGGACCGTTTCAGGGATAGACGTGGATTTTGCGGAGAGGATGATATTTTCAAACCGGTGCTTCATGAGGAACTCAAGCTGCTCCTCGACGGCCATCACCAGTGCCTTTGCCCGGTCGCCACCTGCTTGTGCCAGCTGGGGCCCCGAAAGGGAGCCTCCGTTGGCACCGATGCGGATGACTGCCTGGCGGTCGTTTGCCAATTGGAGGATCTCGGCCAGTGCCTCCGGGCTTCCCATGTTGCCCGGGTTGATACGGATAGCCGGAACTCCCGATCGCAGGCTCAAGACCGCGAGGTCGGGATTGAAATGGATATCCGCCATCAGGGGGATTTCGGCCTGTGACAGAAGGAAGCGAAGGGCTTCGGCTTTCGAGGGGTCGGGGAAAGCCACCCGGACCATCTCGCAACCCGCTTTCGCAAGCCGATTCAGTTCGAGTGCGCACCCATCGAGGTCGTCCAGGGGCGTCTTGAGCATGCTTTCGACGCGGACGGGATTGTTGCCGCCGATTTTAAGATTACCGACTGAAACGCTCCGGATCGACATCTGGGTGATTCTCTCCCTTGGATTCCTGCTCTACCCTATGGACGGGCGAGGCGGAGGATATCCTTCCAGGTCACGAAGACGATCAGCGCCAGCAGCAATGCGAAGCCGGCCAGATGGATCAGGTTTTCCCACTTTGGGGGTAGGCGGCGACCGGTCACCATTTCCCCTACCAGGAACGACAGCCTGCCCCCGTCAAGAGCGGGGAAGGGAAAAAGGTTCAGGATCCCAAGATTGAGGTTTATGACTGCCAGGAATGAAATGAAGGACCACCAGCCCTGCCTTGCGGCATCTCCGGCCATTGAGGCAATACCCACCGGGCCGGCGAATTCCACGCTTTGTTTTCCGAAAGCCCAGGTCCATAAACCTCTCAGTATGGATACCGTCATTTCCCAAGCCGTTCCAACCGAACGGAAGAGAGCTTCCGGCAGGGAATACCTGACATTCCGGGGTCGGATTCCCAGTAGATAGACCCCATATTTGCCATCCTTTTCGACAAGGACGGAAAGGGTTCGGCTCTCCCCGTTCCGGTCGATCTCGAGAGCAAGCGCTCCCTTGGGTGCTTCCTGTCGTAGTGTCGAGGACATGGATTCCCAGTTGGTCACCGTTTTCCCGTTGATCGACAGGATACGGTCTCCCTCGGAGAGCCCGATCCGTTCCGCGGGGTATCCAGCCATGGTGGACCCGACCGTTGCGGTGCGCAAATCGAGAACTCCGTGAAAGGCCAAAAGGGCGGTCGTCAGGACAATAGCCAGCAGGATGTTGAAAAGAGGGCCACCGGCGAGGATGGCAAAGCGCTGGAGAGGGGTTTTGTTCGGATAGGTTCTCTCGGGCGGGGCGCTTTCTCCATCTTGCTCCTCCTCCATCCCCGCAAGGCGGACAAAGCCACCTATGGGAAATGCGCGGAGCGAATAGACCGTTTCCCCGCGGCGTTTTTGAAAGAAGGCGGGGCCCATGCCGAACGCAAATTCGTAGACCTTGACACCGAACCGGATGGAAAAGAGGAAATGCCCGAGTTCGTGGATGACCACGCTGATGCCGATGACGAGCAAAAACGATAATAGGCTGACGATCAAGAGGAAGACCTCCTCGAGGATTTCTCCGGGCTGATAAGTTCCAGGGCTTTTCGCCTGGACCATTCCATTATAGCGATTGCCTCTTCTGCGGAGTTGGGTCCGGATCCCTGGTAAGACGTCAGGACTTTTTCGATGAGACGGGGAATTGCCTTGAAAGAAAGGTCTTCCTCCAGGAACGCCTTGACCGCGATCTCGTCTGCTCCGACAAGCAGGGCTGGTGCAGCTCCACCCGTGCGGGCCGCTTCAAGAGCCAGTGAAAGGCAAGGAAAACGGTTCAGGTCGGGTTGTTCGAAGGAAAGCGACAAGGTCTCGAGGGGAGGGAACTCGAGTGCGGCATCCTCCTTGACCTGGAGCCGTTCCGGGTATGCAAGTGCGACAGCGGCAGGAATCCTCATGTCCGGATTCGAGAGGAGCCATTTCATCGTGCAGTCGGAAAAAACGACCATTCCGTGGACCAACGATTGGGGATGCACGAGGGCCCGGACTCTTGCTGCAGGTAGATTGAAAAGCTGCATGGCCTCGAGGATTTCCAATCCTTTGTTCATCAATGTCGCACTGTCGACAGTGATCTTTGCCCCCATCGCCCACACGGGGTGCCTGAGGGCCATTCTCGGGGTGACATGCTCGAGTTCGGAGATTTCCAGCGTACGGAAAGGTCCCCCTGATGCGGTCAGGACGATTTCCCTGATGCTCCGGTTCATTTCTCCCGCGAGGCATTGCCAAACGGCGTTGTGTTCGCTGTCCAGCGGCCGAAGCTGGTTCTTCCCACTGGCAAGGGGCATGACCCATGGGCCCGCAATGACAAGGCTTTCCTTGTTGGCGAGGGAGACGGTTTTCCCTGTCCTGAGCGTGGCCATGAGCGAGGGAATAGCCGCAGTTCCCGAGGAGGCGAAAACAACGTGGTCGGATTCCGGGGAAAGGGCAAGCTCTTCCAGAGAATCGAGTCCCGAGAGAACCCTTGTTCCGGGAGAAACGAGTGGCCTGAGTCGTTTAGCCGCTTCCGGGTCCACCATCGCAACGAGTTCCGGAGAGAATTCCGCTGAAAGCCCGGCCATCCTCGAAACGTTGGCCAGGCCCGCGAGGGCTTTAACCCGGAATCTGCCTGGATGCCTCCTGCAGATGTCGAGGACTGCCCCCCCGACACTACCCGTTGCACCGATCACGGAAATACGGGTATGAGAAGGGGTTTCGTTTCCGGTCAATGCCAGATCACCTCGAAGATCAGGAAGGCGAGAGTGGCGTTGACGAGGATGCTGTCGAAACGGTCCAGCATTCCCCCGTGGCCGGGTATCAGCTTCCCGGCATCCTTGACGCCGGCTTCACGCTTCAGAAGTGATTCGCCAAGGTCTCCGATTTGCCCGGCGAGGCCGCAGAGAAGCCCCAGGAGTAGGAGCGGAAAAGGCGGGAACTGCCAGGCGAAGGCCAGGAGCCCGGCACAGAAAAGACTACCTGCCACTCCGGCAGCGAATCCTTCCCAGGTTTTTTTCGGGCTGACATTCTCACAGAGGTAGGTCCTTCCCCATCGGACTCCGACGAGGTAGGCCGTGATGTCGCAACTCCAGGTACAAGCGAAAAGGGTGATCAGGAGCATGGTCCCCCAGGGCTCCGCCCGGAGAAGTACGAGGAAGGTCCATGGAAGTGCGATGAAGATCAGGCCGACCAGGGTTCCTCCCATGTTGAAGATCGCGTGGCTGTTTTGGAGCATCTGGCGCCTGACGATCTCGATGCAGAGCACGAGGAAGGGGATTAGGGCGGTGATGGCCAGGATGGCGGCTGAACTGAAATTAAGAGTTGCAGCGGCGATTAGGAGAAGGGCAGAAATAAAGCCGATTCCACGAGTGACTTTCACTTTGACGGATAAGAGGTTGTAAAACTCCCAAAGGGAGATCAGGGCGATGAGGGTCACGATGAAAGACCAGTACACCCCACCAAGCAGGATTCCCCCAAGGATGGCCAGAACCACGAAAGCTCCGCTCAGGGCCCGGATGATGAGTTCACTGCCGAAGGTGCGGCTAGACGGATCCATATCGTCTCTCCCTTCCCTGGTAAACGTTCAGGGCTGTTTCGAGGTCCTCGGGGCCAAAATCCGGCCAGAGCTTTTCCGAAAAATAAAATTCGCTGTAGGCGCTGCCCCAAAGCCAGAAATTGCTGAGCCTCATCTCGCCGCTTGTCCTGATGATCAGGTCCGGATCGGGTACATCCGGAAGATAAAGGTACTTCCTGAAAGCTTTCTCGTCTAGGGGGGCGGGCCCAGCCGATTCGACAATTTTTCTGACCGCATCGAGGATTTCCTGCCTACCTCCGTAGTTGAGGCAGACAACCAACTGCAATTTCTCCTGATTGACTGTTTTTTCCTCAGCTTCCCTGATGATCGACTGGACGTCGGGAGGGAGTCCTTCGATCCTGCCGGCGAACCGGATGCGGGCACCTTCCTGCAGCAACTGGCCGATCTTGCTCCGAATGTAGATGCGGAAAAGGGTCATCAGGCCCGAAACTTCACTTTCGGGTCTTTTCCAGTTTTCAGTGGAAAAGGCATAGAGAGAAAGTGTCTTGATTCCGGAATCCCTTGCGGCCCTGACGGTTCGTTCAACTGCCCTGACACCCGCGTGGTGTCCCATGATCCGGGGCAGTTTCCTCCTTTTCGCCCAGCGTCCGTTCCCATCCATGATGATCGCCACGTGGGAAGGGGGCTGACGCTCTTCGCCCTCAGGCTGATTCATCCCCGGGACTCCTCCACATGACGGATCTCGTCCCAGCGTCTCTTGACCTCCCTGATGTCCTTCCAGGTGAGGTCCTTTGGGCTGCCTACGGCCCTGGATTGGTTGCGCAGGAGGTAACTGGGATGATACATGGGAAAAACCTCGATTCCCCTCCAATTGAACCAGCGCCCTCTCAACTCACCGATTGGCGCAGTGGTCTTGAGAATCCAGCGTGTCGGGGTGCTTCCCAGGAGCACGAGGATCCGGGGGGAAATTAGGGCAATCTGGGCCTGTAGGTAGGTATCGCATGTCATCATTTCCTCCACGGATGGGACCCTGTTGCCCGGTGGCCTGCATTTGACGACGTTCCCGATGAAGATTTCCCCGCGATCGATCCCGGCGGCGGAAAGGATGGTGGTCAAAAGCTGGCCGGCCTTCCCCACGAACGGGAGTCCCTGCTCGTCTTCGTCAGCTCCAGGCCCCTCGCCGACGAGCATCAGGGAAGTTTCCATCGGTCCGTCACCGAAGACGGTGCTGTTGCGCGTTTCCGCCAGGGGGCAGAGGCGGCATCTCGACACGTCTTCCTGCAGGCGGGACCACAACAGCTTTCGCCGGGATGAGATTTCTTCCGGGGAAGGAAAGATGATCGAGTTAGTCTTTTGCTCCATGGAGCTCCACCTCCGTGACAACGACGTCAACCCCTCTGACGTCCAGGCCCATGAAATAGCTGACGCTTGAGGAGATGCGGACCTTGACGGTTCGGGCAATCTCGACAAGATTTCTCTCTCCAAGGATAACCCCGATTTTCAGTTGCAGCGAGACGCCTTCGGAGCCTGGCTTGATACGAATTTCCTGGATGCTCTTGACCTGAGGTGTGCGCAAGGCAACATGCCTGGCCAGGTCTTCAATGGCCTGGGGTTCGATGCGCAGGGCCCCGATAAAGCTGAAAGGAGGCCTCACGATCGTTTTTTCCCCCTCGTACTTGTTTTTCCCCTTCCAGAAAACCCGAAGTTTCCCGACAAGCTTGCCCGCAAAATTTTTCCTGACCTGAACCTGTGAAACGGGAATCACGTGCTGTCCCTTGACTTTCCTTTCCAGCCTCGCCCGCCGGATTTCCTCGGGCGTCGCAACATCCTCTATCCGAATGACATTTTCCGGTGCGGGTATCCCAAGACGCCTGGCAATCTGGGCAGCCATGCCCTCGGACGTTGCGATGATCATGACCGTGCACGGTTGGGCCTGCTGAAAGAACTCCTGGATCTCCAGCCTGTGATCCGGGAACTCCATCATGGCGCGACGGATCGCGCGAACCTGGTTTCTTTCGGTCTTGGCACTGCGTCCCGAAACGATCTGTCCCTTGCGGATCACCAACCCGTCATCGAGTATGTAGTCAATGTCCAGGTTCCGTGCCAGGACTTGTGCCCTTTGGCTTTTCCCGGTGCCTGCCTTTCCGACGAACGAAATGACCTTGACGCTGGAAAGGGATAGCCTGTCACTTTCCGGCAAGCCGCTTCAACACCTTTCCCAGGCTCTGGAGGAACAGGTTGTTTTCTTCGGACAAGCCCACCGTCACCCTTAGGTGCCCCGGGTAGCCCAAGTCGTCTCCGAGTCGGACGATGACGCCTTCCGATAGCAGATTCTCGTAGATGGTTCTGGCTTCCTGTATTTCAAGAACGAGAAAGTTCGTTTGAGTCGGCTTGACCCGGATTCCCATTTCGCGAAGCGCAACATACAGCCTTTCCCGTTCGGCCAGGGTCTTCTCTCGGACTTCCTGTATGTAGCCGGTTTCGGAAAGTGCGGCCAATGCGGCGCTCTGGGCGATGCTGTTGACCTCGAACACCTTGCGGACCTTGAGATAGGTCTCAACCACGGGTTTGGGGGCGATGGCGTAGCCCACGCGCAAAGCCGCCAATCCGTATATCTTGGAAAAAGTCCTCAGCATGACGATATTGCCGAGCTGGTCGAACAGGTCGATGCCGGAAGCGTACTTTGGGTCCTCGACATAATCCGCATAGGCCTCGTCAAGGATGAGCAAAGTTTCACGCCCGTTCAGTGAATTCGCGAGTGTTGTCAAATCAGCCCGGGTCATGATGGATCCGGTCGGGTTATTCGGGTTGCAGATCACAAGGGCCTTGGTCCTTGGCCCGCAGGCTCCGATAAGCTGGTCAAGCCCGGCCTCTCCCGAGCTCCCGTCATTTGGGATCTCTATTCTCTTCGCTCCCGATGCGGCGGCGGCAAGACGGTATAGGGGGTATGTCGGAACGGCGTAGGCGACCTCGTCCCCTTCGTCAATGATCGACTGGAAGAGGGAATAAAGGATTCCTTCCGTTCCCGCACCCACGATCACCTCCGCCGGGGAACGGCCCCACTTCATGGCGATTGCCCTCTTGAGCCGATATGAAGCCGGATCCGGGTAACGGCATGTTTCACCCGATGCAAGGCGAACGGCCTCGATCACACTCTCGGGCAAGGGCCATGGGTTCTCGTTTGAACATAGCCTGATAGCCGATTGCAGGCCGAGCTCGCGCTGCACCTCGGATATGGGTTTCCCCGGCTTGTAGGGTTCGATCCCTGCCAGTGATTTCCTGACGATGTGGTTTTTCCAGGACATGCGTTTCCCTCCCCGCTCTCGTTCTCTAGAATTTGGGGCCCTCGTTTTCGTCGCATGGGACGATTTCAACGTCTCCGCCAAGTGAGCGGAGTTTTTCCACCATATTTTCATACCCGCGCTGGATATGCCCCATCTGGTAGATGCAGGTGTAGCCGCTCGCCGCGAGGCCGGCGAGTACCAGGGCGGCGCCTGCCCGCAGGTCGGTAGCCCGGACCTCGGCTCCCGTAAGGTGTTCAACCCCGGTGATGATAGCCGTGTCACCCTGCAGCTCGATCTGGCATCCCATACGCTTTAATTCGCTAACGTGGAGGAAGCGGGACTCAAAGACCCTTTCCTGGATGACGCTCGTTCCCTTGGCCAGGCAGAGGGCAGCCATGATCTGGGGCTGGAGGTCTGTTGGGAAGCCCGGGTAAGGCAGTGTTTTCAGGGAGACAGCGGAGAGGTGCCCTTCGGGCATGGTTCTGACGCAATCGCCCTGTATCGAAAGACGAGCTCCGGCTTCCTCAAGCTTAGCCAGCAGGGCTTCCAGGTGTTCCGGTTCCATTCCCTTTACCGTCACATCGCCGCCTGTGACCACTCCGGCCAGGATATAGGTGGAGGCCTCTATGCGGTCGGGAATGATCGTGATCTCGCTTCCGTGGAGCTCCTCAACCCCCTTGACCCGAATCGTGCCGGTTCCGTCCCCTTCGATTTGCCCCCCCATGCGGATGAGCGTTTCGGCCAGGTTTGAAATTTCCGGTTCTCTTGCCGCGTTCTCGATCACTGTTTCCCCTTCTGCGAGTACTGCAGCCATCAGCAGGTTCTCTGTGGCTCCCACCGACGGGAAGTCAAGGTAAATGCGCGCTCCCCTGAGCCTCTTGGCTTCCGCGTGGACGGAACCATGCTCAAGCCGGATTTCCGCACCCATCTTGGTCAGCCCCTTCAGGTGAAGATCGATAGGGCGACTCCCGATGGCGCATCCCCCGGGAAGCGGCAGAACCGCCCTGTGGCAGCGTGCGAGCAGGGGGCCAAGAACCAGGGAGGAAGCTCTCATTTTCCTGACGAGGGCGGGAGGGGTCGCCCAGTCCAGCTGATCCGGGGTCACAATTTTCATGTGCCCATCGGAGAAAAGGACTTCGGCCCCAAGATTCCGCAAAAGGTCTGACATCGTCTGGATGTCGTGAAGATCGGGAACACGGTTCAACTCCAAGGTCCCGTTTTTCATAAGAAGCGCAGAAGCCATGACGGGAAGGGCCGCGTTCTTCGCGCCCTGGGCCTTGATGCTTCCCTTCAGGGGCCGATCGCCCCTCACCACCAGTTTGTGGTTCAAAGTCCCTCACTCCTCTCACGGGACCAAGTCCCGCAACGGTCGATCAGTCCCGGATACCGAGGAACCGTTCGACTTCATGGACGATCCTGTCGGATGCGTGTCCGTCCCCGAAGGGGTTCTGGCATTTGGAGAGCAGATCCTCATAAGACTTTTTATCCTCCATGAGGGGGATTGCCGAGTTCAGGATCTTCTCCTCGTCCGTACCAACCAGAATAGCCGAACCCGATTCGACGGCTTCTGGCCTTTCCGTCACATCACGCAGGACGAGAACCGGTTTCTTAAGTGCGGAGGCCTCTTCCTGCACTCCCCCGCTGTCGCTCAATATGAGCCGGCTGCGGTTCATTGCCCACACAAAATCAGGATAATCGAGCGGGTCGCAAAGGATCACCCGCTCACGGTTCCTGAAAAAGGCTTCGATCGTTTCCCGAACGGCAGGGTTTCTGTGCATGGGAATCACAAACCAGAGATTCGGGAAGGAAACCCTGAGTTTCTCCACGGCCTGGCAGATTTTGCTTAGGGGTTCGCCCCAGGATTCCCGCCGGTGCGCAGTGAGCAGGATCATTTCTGCTTCTTCCGGGATGGACAGCAGGGACTCCAGTGACGGTTTTGTACGGTTTTCCCGGGTCCATAGCAAAGCATCGATCACGGTGTTCCCCGTGACCGAAATATGGTCCGGCTGTATCCCTTCAAGCTCCAGGTTTCTCCGGGCCCCTTCGGTAGGGGCAAACCAAAGTGAAGCAACACGATCCGTCAACAGCCGGTTCATCTCTTCCGGGAATGGCAGATAAACGTTTCGGCTCCGCAGGCCAGCTTCCACGTGACCGACGGGAATTTTCCTGTAGAACGCGGCCAGGGATGCAGCGAATGTCGTTGTCGTGTCACCGTGAACGAGAACCATGTCGGGACGGTTCCGGTCCAGGGTCTGCCCCACCCCTTCCAGGACAGCTGCAGTGAGGTAGTCCAACGTCTGTCTTTCTTTCATGACGTTCAAATCGACGTCTGCCCGAAGGTCGAAATGATCGAGAGCCTGGTGCAGCATCTGTGTGTGCTGCCCGGTGGCCAGGAGAAAACACTCGAGTCTTGAAGATTGTGCCACGCGCAAGGCGACGGGGGCCATCTTGATGGCTTCCGGTCTCGTGCCGACCACTACGCAGATTTTTTTGCAGGCCTGTTCCATCTTTTTCCGTCTCCTTGTCGGTTCCTTCAAGGGTTTATGCCTGAAATATAGCGGGATAAAGCGATACCGGCCAAGAGGAGGGCCAGGTGCATTGAACCCATCGTCACAATAATAGCGGTAATGGGAAAGGATCGGTCCAAAAGCCGGTGATGGATATGCCCTCTGTCAGGGAGGAAAGGAGACCTTCCAACGACCAGCCTTCTGCCTACGGCAACAAGCGTGTCCAAAACCGGTATCCCCCCCAGAAGCGCAAGGACGGGAATCAGTCCCGCCGGATCCAGGGAGGCTGAGGAAAGGCCTGTCGCCATCTGCGAGGCACAGAGAAAGCCCAGCAGGGTGCTCCCACCGTCTCCGAGGAAGGTTCGTGCCCGGGGAAAAGGGAAATTCCAGACGAGAACGCCACAACAGAGTCCGGCCAGCGGCAGCCAGAGGGATTTCTCACCGAAAACAGAGAGAGTTAGCCCCGTTACGATTGCAAGGGAAAGGCAAAGTCCATCCATCCCGTCAATAAGATTGTAGGCGTTGGTGCAGCCGGCGATCCAGAATGCCAGAAGAGCCTTCTCCAGCGGTGCCAGGGGCAACGGAAGGGTGACAAGCAAAGCGGCTATCCCGTGAAAAGCCAGCCTGACAAAGGGCGAAGTTTGTTTCATGTCGTCCACGTACCCCACAAGGAAGACCAGAGTGCCCCCGATGGCGATCATCCGGGTGCCCTGCAAAGGCCATCCGAAGAGCAAAACCCAGAGGAGGTAGCCGAACCACAGGACAATACCCGCTCCGCGAGGGACGACTCCGCTGTGGATTTTACGCCCTCCCGGAGCGTCAAGCACACGAAATCGACGTGCCAGGGAAATGGAGAGGGGCGTCACGAAGAGTCCCCAGCCGAACGCTGACAGGACCTGCAAGGTCAAGAAATTCAAGTCCGGGGTCCCCTTTCGCCTCCCAGGATTGGGTTCCGCGTCCTATTTCGTCCCGAAGAGACGGTCACCCGCATCTCCCAGGCCCGGGACGATGTATCCGTGGTCGTTGAGGTGGCTGTCGAGTGCTGCCGTGAAGATCGAGACCTCGGGATGGTTCCTGTGAACGAGCGCCACTCCCTCTGGAGCGGCGATCAGGCAGACCAGGGTGATTTTCCTTCCACCCCTCTTCTTGATCAGGTCGATGGCTGCGGAGGACGAACCTCCGGTTGCCAGCATCGGGTCAAGGATAAAGATGTCCCGTTCTTCTATGTCCCCGGGGAGCTTGCAGTAATACTCGACGGGGAGCAGGGTTTCGGGGTCCCTGTAAAGGCCGATATGGCCGACTTTCGCATTCGGGATTATGCGCAGGATTCCCTCGACCATGCCCAGGCCTGCCCTCAGGATGGGAACGATGGCGAGTTTTTTCCCGGAAAGGGTCAGGACCTTTGTCCGGCTGATCGGAGTCTCGACCTCGGTTTCTTCAAGGGAGAGGGCTCTCGTGATTTCGTAAACCATCAACCCTGCGATTTCCTGGACAAGTTCCCTGAACTCTTTCACCGAAGTATTCCGGTCACGGATGATCCCGACCTTGTGCTGGATCAACGGGTGATCGAGGACAATCAACGGATTGCCATTGGATCGATTCGGGAAAGTAGGCATCTGGGACTCATAGGACTCAATCTTCCTGAGGCGAGCCACATGCCTTCCCCCCTCGAAGGGAGTTTCAAGCCAGACCTTGACGATTTCCCTTGCCACCTCTTCGCCAAGGATTCTTCCTCCAAGGACAAGGACGTTTGAATTGTTATGCATGCGGCTTAGGCGGGCGGTTGTCGGGTCGTTGCAGAGGGCGCCGTAAACTCCCGGGACCTTGTTGGCGGCGATTGACATCCCTATGCCGGATCCACAAATGAGGATTCCCCTGTCCGACTGGCCCGAAGCGACACTTTCACCCACCTTGAAGCCGTAATCAGGGTAATCGACGCTCAGTTCTGCGGAATGGGTTCCAAAATCGTGGATTTCGCACCCGAATTCCAGGAGAAACCCCTTGATTTGTTCCTTCAGGACAAAACCGGCATGGTCCGAGCCGATGGCAACGCGCATGGTGTACCGACCTCCTTGGGTAACCTCTTCAGAGCCTGATAATCATAACATTGCCGGGCCACACGCACCTCTCGGCAAATCGGCAGTGGGTATTTCCCCGCCCTTCGTCCTGCCTTGACCGCAAGATGCAGTTCGCCCGACTTTCGCGGGAAGGTCAATCGACGGGATCCGTCAGGATGCTCCCGAGGACGCGCTCGGCCACCTCGTAAGGGTTGGTTTTGCGTTCGGCGAGGGATTCGAAAAGATCGGGGGATTTTTCCTTCTCCCACGCGTTTTCCACGAGGCTGGCAATTTCCCGCCGAAGGATTTCCTCGACCTCCATCCCAAGGCGCTGCCATTTCCTCCGGCGTCCTTCTTCACTGACTCGGAGGAAATCAGCATGACGAATCATCTCCGAAACCACTTCCTTCACGCCTTCTCCCCGTTCGGCAACCGTTTTCAGCACGGGTGGGCGCCAGGGGCGCATGCCCAGGAGATCCAGCATCATGTTGACCTCGGTTGAAACCCTGTCGGCCCCGTCCCTGTCCGCCTTGTTCACGATGAAGACATCGGCGATTTCCATGATTCCCGCCTTCATGACCTGGATATCGTCTCCCATCCCCGGAACGAGGATAAGACCAACGGTGTCCGCGATCTTGACGATATCAACTTCCGATTGGCCGACTCCGACCGTTTCAATGATGACGATGTCCTTCCCGCAAGCATCAAGGATCAGTGCGGCCTCCTGCGTGGAGCGGCTGAGGCCCCCAAGCGAGCCGCGCGTGCCCATGCTCCGTATGAAGATATCCGGATCCACCGCATGCTGCTGCATCCGCAGACGATCCCCGAGAATGGCTCCGCCCGTAAAGGGGCTGGAAGGGTCAACCGCGATGACCCCGATTTTCTTGCCGAGTTCCTTGAAATGGGCGATGATCTTGTCTGCAAGGGTACTCTTTCCTGCCCCGGGGCTTCCGGTGAGGCCGATAATGTGGGCCTTCCCCGAATGGGGATAGATTTTCCGCATGATGTGCTCGGCCTGGGGAGACTCGCTTTCCACCAGGCTGATCAGCCTGGCAATGGAGCGATGGTCCCCGTCCAGGGCTTTTGCGACGAGTTTGTCCACTTTCAGGCGGTCTCCCTGGCCCATTTTTCCCGGACTGCGGCGTTGAGCCAGTCGATGCAGACGGAAGTCGGGGTCCCGGGGCCGAAGATGGCTCCCGCACCCATGGCCTGCAGTTTCGGCACGTCGTCCTCGGGGATCACGCCGCCACCGAACACCAGGATGTCCGACGACTTCCTCTCCTTCAGCAGCTCGATGATGCGGCCGAAGTAGAACTCGTGCGCTCCGCTCAGGATGCTGATCCCGATCGCGTCCGCGTCCTCCTGCACCGCCGCCTGCAC
>ENA-ORXD01001399-ORXD01001399.1-sediment-metagenome-genome-assembly--contig:-NODE-1399-length-20317-cov-4.246739_pt1 | contig 20317 bp, 20 predicted proteins | sample MGYA00237862_ERZ511471 | MGnify/ENA metagenome assembly ERZ511471
AGGGCAAGCTGGCCGATATGTACTGCTGGTACAAGGCCTGCCGGTGGATGGCTTACAGCGCCGCCGCCTACTGCGACTCGCTGGATCACAAAGCGGGCGGAAAGGGAACGGACCTCGACCGTATGGCCGCCGCGTCCCTCCTCTTCTGCGGCGAAATGGGAACCAAGATCGGCCTCGAAGCCATTCAGATCCACGGCGGGTACGGCTACTGCCAGGAATACGGCGTGACGAGACACTTCCTGGATCAGAAACTCTGGGAAATCGGCGCCGGTACGTCCGAAGTGAGAAGGATGATCATCGCCCGCGAACTCATGCGCGACGACTTCAAGAGCGGTCTGTAATAAGAACCGCGATACCCGGCAATGTCATTCAGGCCGCCGCTCCCCCAGGGGGCGGCGGCCCTTTTTTTCATCCCGTTACCGGCACTTCCCTGTTTGACATCCATCGAGGGCTCCGATATAAGATCAGCGGCTTCGTGGACGATACGCTCCGTTCGCCGGGATCGGGCGCCTCGCTCCGGAGCGTTTTCCGATGCCGTTCGACAGGGCTTTTTTGTTTTTACGAGTCCGCCGATATTTGATAAACTGTCGGACGGTCCAACAGAACGGCGGTGCCGATGGAAGGAGTGCGATGAGAAGGGTTGTCTCCCCGGAAGAGGCTTCCGGCTTTTTGCGGGCGGTTCCCGCAGCGAAGTCTCCCGTTGCCGTCGCGGTACTGTGCGTTTTCCTCCTGTCGTTCCTGCTTTGCCTTCCCGGACCGGAGAACGCCGCCTCCCGGGAAGGGGAGGACACCGTTCATATCTCCCTCCACAAGAGAATTCTCCGGGGCAAGATGACGGAACCCTACACCGTCCAGCGAGGGGAATGGATCCTGAAGATCATCCGGGATGTGTACCGCGTGTCTCCCGGAGAAGAGGATGAAATTCTGAAGGCCGTCCGGTCCATGAATCCCGGGATTTCGAATTTCGACAGGATTTATCCCGGCCAGGAAATCTATCTTCCCGCCCGGGAGGAACCGTCTCCTTCCGGAAAACAGGCCGCCGCGCCCCAGGAGGTCTCCGAGTCGAAAAAAGAGCAGACGGGCGGAAAAGAAACGGACAAGGAAGGAATGTTGTCCTGGAGGATCCGCCGGGGGGAAACGGTTTCCGGCGTTCTCGTCCGCCGTTTCGGCGTTTCCGGCAAGGATCTGGAAGCGGGGCTTGTCGAAGTGAAGCGCATGAACCCCGGCCTTTCCAATCTCGACCGGATCTATCCGGGGCAGATTCTCCGCTTCCCCGCCGATTGGGCCCGGCGACGGGACGAGGCGCGGACCCCCGTGGAAACGGGGAAGGCGCTGCGGGCCGTTCCCGAAAAATCGCTGCCTGCGCTCAGGGAAATTCTTCAGCGGGCGGGGGGACATCTCGAGACGGAGGGCGTGTATTATATCCCGGTGGTTCCCTCGGGGACGATCCATCTCCCCTGCCGCCGTTTTCCCGTGGTGGAATTTCCGAACGGGAGAAAGATCGTTCTCAATCTTCCGGGAAATATGGAGGAGCCCCTGAAGGAACTTCTCAGGACATCCTGGGAGGGATGCTCCATCTTCGACCCTCCGGCCGGCGGGGGGTTCGCAAACATCCTGAGAGGAATCCTCCGGCTTCCCGGCGGTTATGAGGTCACACACCCGGAGGAACCGGTCGAAATGAAGGGAAACCCGAAGATCCGGGTGCGGATTCATCAGAAGATCGCATGGAAGGCCGACGGGACCGGCGGCGGATGGTTCGGCATCCGCTACGTTCGGAACAGGGAGGAACTTCTCACGGAGAATCTGAAGCGGGCCCTCCGGGAACGGGGACTCGACCTCGTCGAGATCCTGGAAGGGGAGGAAGGGGCGGAAATCGTCTCGGGCGCCCTTTTCGGAGGCAGGGAGCCGGAACGGCTGGAGGGCGCGGATAACATGGATCTCGCCCTGTCATTCCTCACCCGTCTCGGATTTTCCGTCCGCCCCGACCGGGAGATGACCTTTTTCCAGTCCGGGGGCGGTGCGGCCGGTCTGTCCATACGGGCGGACCTCTATGCGAAAAAGGGGGAAACCGTCCTTGCTCTCTTTTCGGAGGAACCCCGGCCGGATTTGAAGAAAGCCATGTCCGGGAAAGGAATCCTCGCCGAAACCCTTCCCGGCGGGAGAAACCGGAAGGCGACCCTGGAGAGGATTCTTTCCCTCCTGAACCTGCCCGCCCGCTCCGAGAATCTGACGTTCCCCCTGCCGGGAGACGGAGGGGAGGAAATCGTTCTGTCGGTGATCCGCTTCAACCTGGACGGGGAGACCGTGTGCCTCGTCGAGGGGGACCCGGGGAGGGACATGACGGGATATCTGGCCGAAAAACATGGACTCAAGGCGGTTATATTTTGAAAGTGAAGGCCCTGTCTTTGTTGTCGGGTGGCCTGGACAGCATTCTCGCGGTCCGGGTCATCATCGATCAGGAAATCGAGGTGACCGGAATCAGTTTCGTCACCCCGTTCTTTAACGCCGCCCGCGCGAAACGGGCCGCGGAACACCTCGGCATTCCCCTTTTGGTCATCGATTTTACGGAAGAGCACCTGGCCATGCTGGCCAATCCCCGCTACGGGTACGGGAGGAACATGAACCCGTGCATCGACTGTCACGCCCTCATGCTGCGGATGGCGGGACGGAAGATGGAGGAGATGGGATTCGATTTCCTCTTCACCGGGGAGGTCCTCGGCCAGAGGCCCATGTCGCAGACCAGGCAGTCCCTCCACGTCGTGGCCCGCTACTCCGGCTTCGAGGATGTGATTCTGAGGCCGCTCAGCGCGAAACTGCTGCCGGAGACGAAACCGGAACGGGAAGGCAGGGTCGATCGCTCCCGGCTCCTCGATATCCAGGGAAGGGGCCGCAAAACGCAGATCGCCATGGCGGAGAAATACGGCATCCGGGACTACGCGACTCCCGCCGGGGGATGCCTCCTCACGGATCCCGTTTTTTCGAAGAGGCTGAAGGACCTGTTCGTCCATTCCGGGGGCTTTCCCCTCCGGGACGTGGAACTCCTCAAGACGGGAAGGCATTTCCGGCTGGGCCCCCGCACGAAGCTCGTCGTCGGAAGAAACCAGGGGGAGAACCGGGTGATTCAGGATCTCGCGGGGACGGAGGATACCATGCTCAGGATGCGGTATTTCCCGGGTCCCCTCGTTCTTCTGACGGGGGATGAGGACGAGGAATCCCTGCGGTTTGCCGCGGCGATCTGTGCGCGGTACGGTGACGCCCCTCCGGGGGAAACGGTGGAGGTGGCCCTTCACTCCCGCGGCGCGGTCCGGTATGTTTCGGTCGTTCCCCTGGACCCCAGGGAGGCCGAGGAAAAACTGCTCTAGGCTTTTTCCCTGTGTTCCGGCCTGAGGAGGTCGTCCACGGTCTTCACGGGGTTGAACGTGATGATGGGGACCTCGACGAACAGGGTCGTCCACCGGGCCATTCCCCCGTTCCACAGACCGGGAAGCTCCAGGGCCTTCAGGTCCCTTCCCTCGTGCGATTTCTTCGCGATGATGACCGCCTTCGGATCGGTGAACCGTTCGAGGTCGAATTTCTCCCCCCGGTAATCCCGGATCGCGCATGCCAGATCGACGGGATTGAAATGGGTGGACGATTTCCAGACGGCCTTCTGTTCCGCCGAGTCGCCGTCGATCTCGGACTCCTCGACGATCTGCAGGGACCGGCTCCCGTCTGCCCCGGCGACCCAGAAGGGCCCTCCTCCCGGTTCCCCCTCGTTTTTCACCATTCCGCACACGCGGATCGGGCGGTTCAGGGTCTCGAAGAGGATCCCCGCTTTTTCCTTTCCGGGGGCCAGGGGAAACGTCTTGGGCAGATCGAGGAACAATTCCTTTTCGCAGAAACGGGCGATTTCCTCGAGAAGGGCGTCGGACGGTTCCTCCCGTTCCAGGAGGCGGAGGTACCGGAACACCCGTTCCCGGACCCGGAGGAGGCAGCCCCCGAGGATTTTCTTGTATCGGATCGTTTCCCCCTTCAGACGGTCGGGTACGACGTTGTCGATGTTTTTCAGAAAGGCGATGTCGACGTCCAGCCGGTTCAGGTTGGCGAGAAGGGCGCCGTGCCCGCCGGGGCGGAAGAGGAGATCCCCTCCGTCGTCCCGGAAAGGCTCGTCTTCGAGGTCCACGGCGATGGTGTTCGTGGCGGGGGACTGGATGGAGACCGACCAGTCGTACCGGACTCCCAGCAGGGCCTCGTAGGCTTCGACGACCCCGCCGACGGCCTCCCGGACCTGGGTCTCGTGTTCCCCGGAAACGGTGAAGTGGAGCGCGCACACGCCGTTTCCGTCGCGGACATATCCTGCCGCCTCGACCAGATGCTCCTCCAGCGAGGTCCGTGTGTCGTTCCCGCAGGTGTGGAATTTCAGGAGGGCCTTGGGGAGATGGGCATAGTCGAGGCCCCTTTCCGTCAGGATGTATCCCAGGATTTCCCGGTATTTTCCTTCCTCGACCAGGACGTCCAGCGGCCGTCCCGCTTTTTTCGTGACCACGGAAAGGTCCCCGTAAAAGGGATAGAGGGGGAGTTGCCGCGAAAATTCCTTTCCCGCGCCGGTGCCGTCGAAACCTTCATCCTGGTAGTCCCGGAACCAGTCCCGGAACATCCGGGTCGCCGCCCCCGAGGCGGGGACGAACTTGACGGACCGGAGGTCCCCCTGCCGCGCTTCGAAAAGTTCCTGAAGTTCCCGTTCCTCCGCACCGGAGAAGACGAGGATGCCGTCCCCCGCCGTGCAGGGCCGGTCCAGCCGCCTGGGGCCCGGAGGGTTCCGGAAGAGCGCCATCTGCTCCCGGATCTTTCCCAGGGGAACGCCCTCCCTTGAAATCCGTTCCCTGTCCCTTGCGGAAAATTCGATGGGGGCCATGGTCCCTCCCTCCTGCAGTGGTCGGATCCGGTTTCACGGCATCGCGGGCGGAGGGAACCGGGGGGATCCCCTTCCCGCGGGTGACGGGCCGACCGTTCGAAGGGGCGGCCATTTCCGGAACGTTCGGAAAATGGTACCACAAGTCGCGCCGTCCGTCGACGGGAAACGGCGCGGCGGCGCGTCATGCGGGCCGTTTGTCCGCGATGATGCAGTAGAATCCCGGTTCGTCCGCGAACAGATCGATGCTCAGTCCCGCGTTCGCCAGCAGGGAACGCATCGCCGTTTCGCCGGGAAGGCGATCGTGCATGACTGCATGGCACGATGCGTGGTGCCGGTTGATTCCCTCCGCCGAGTCGAAATGCGACACGACAAACGTTCCGCGGGGTTTCAGGACCCTTGAAAGGGCGGCCGCGGCTTTTTCCTTGTCGTGAAAGTGGGGAAAACAGGAGAAACAGATCACCGCATCGCACGAGGCGTCGTCCAGCGGCGTGTTCTCCGCATCGGCAAGGATGAACCGGACACCCTCCGTCTCATGCAGCCTCCGGTTGGTTTCCAGCATCCTTTCGGCGAAATCCATTTCGTAGAGAATTCCCGAGGGTCCGATCCGCTCCAGGATGTACGGAACCAGCACGCCGGTCCCGCATCCGGCGTCCAGGACGTGATCCCCGGGGTTCAGCGTCAGGCGAGAAAAGAGGCGTTCGAAGTCCTTCTCGTGCCTGTCGTATTGTCCGGTGTCCGGGTCCCTGTACCACATGTCGCGCCACTTTTCGGCGCGGTCGTTGAAGAACTGTTTTCTTGCGCGGTAGATTTCATCGGGCGTCATCTTCATGAGACGGGTTTTCCTTTCTTTGGGCCGGCCTTGCGGCGCTTGGGTGAGAAGACATACGCGGCGGCGAAGATCGCGGTCGCCGCGAGGACCACCGCCGCCCCGGAAGGCAGGTCGAGGAGATACGATGCGACAAGCCCCAGAAGGCAGGCGGCGATTCCCGAAAAAGCGGAGATGATGAAAAAATGTTTCAGATTGTAGGTGAGTTGAAGCGCCGTTGCGCCGGGCTGGACGAGCAGGGCGAAAATAAGAAGGCCGCCGACGGTGGTCAGGTTCGAGGACACGATCGCGCCGGTGAGAAACAGCAGGGCATAGTAGATCGGCCGTTCGGGAACGCCGCTCGCCGCGGCCAGCCGCCGGTTGAACAGGACGGAGCGGATCTCCTTGAAGAAAAGGAGGATGAACGCGACGAGGAGGACCGTGACCGCCGCCAGGACCGCGAGATGGGGACCGGAAAGCGACAACAGGCTTCCCCATATGAGGTTGAGGGCCTCGGCCTTCGTGTGGGTGAGGATCCCCATGCCGAGAAAGGCGACGCCCATGAGGAAGGAAAAAAGGATGCCGAGTACGTTCTCCGGGGCGATATCCGTCCGGTCCGAAAGGGGGCCCAGGATCCCCGCCGTGAGAAGGCAGAGAATCAATCCGCTCAGGAAGGGATTGACGTGGATCAGCATGCCCAGGACGGCCCCCGCGAAGGCGGCGTGCGACATGGAGACGCCGATCAGCGGCATCTTCATGAGCACGACGAAAACGGAAAGGAGGGAACAGCCGGCGCCGCAGAGCACGCATGCGAGGACGGCCCGTTGGATGGGCGGGTACGCGAGGGCGTCGATCAGCTGTTCCATCGCGGCGAACCCGTGAAGAAGTCCGGGGATGTTTTTTCAAACGGCAAAGTAAAAAAAGCTCCAGAGGCAAGGCGCCCGAGTCCCGACGAATGAGACGCACTTGTGGTACGTCGCAGTGAGGAGGGAAGAAGGGCAACGCAGCATATGGAGCTTTTTACTTTGCCGTCAGTCATAGGAAACGTATCTCCTCCCGTTGCGCTCGAACAGTTCGATGGGATACCGGAAAAGCCCGCTCAAAGTCTCGCTCGACAGGGCGCCGCTCACGTCGCCGTCGAAGACTACCCTGCCCCGGTCCAGCAGCACGGCCCGGCGCATCGCCGCGGGCAGCATCGTGAAGTCGTGGGTGACGAAAAGAAAGGTCATGTTTTCCCGCCGGTGGAGTTCGTTGATGAGTATGAGGACCTCCCTCTGGACGGCGATGTCCAGATTCGCCGTGGGCTCGTCCATGAGGAGGATGTCCGGTTCCTGGAGAATGGCGCGCGCCAGCGACACCTTCTGCCGTTCCCCCCCCGAGAGCTGGCCCAGGGGGCTGTCCGCCAGGTGGGCCATGCGCATCATCTCCATCAGCCGCATCGCCTTTTCCCGCTCCGCCTCGCCGGACCGGCGGAAGAATCCCAGGCGGCCGACGGCGCCCGTCATCACCGCCTCCGCGGCGAGGATCGGAAAGGCCGGATCGATGGGAAAGAGCTGGGGGACATATCCGATCCGCAACTGCGTTTCCCGGGTCCGTTTCCGGGACTCGCGGCGCCCGAACAGGCGAAGCGCGCCCTCGAACCGCTCGAATCCGGCGATGACGTTCAAAAGCGTCGTTTTTCCGGCGCCGTTGGGACCGATGATCCCGACGAACTCATTGCGGGACACGCGAAGGCTGACGTCGTCCAGGAGAAGCCCCCTCGATTTCCGGACGGTGATTCCCTCCAGTTCCATGACGGGATCGTGCACTGCGGATCCGGACGCCCCCGTTCTTTTCATTTTCGCAATGCGGCCATGATGACGGCCGTGTTCTCGCCGAGCGTGGCGAGATAACCTTCCTCGGACGGGAAATTGGTCAGGACCACGTGCGGGATGCCCAGGGTCTCGGCGATTCCCCTTCCTGCGTCGGGCCCCGACTGGAGATTGTCCACCACGGCGATCGCATGCCGTTCCTTTCCCGTTTTGACGATCCGCACGATTTCCCCGGCGGACATCGCCTCCGGTCTGCCGTATTCCCCGACGACGAGAAAACCCATCCACTCGAGCGGTTCCTTCTGCATGGAGGATGCGATGACCGGTTTTCCCGAAAGACCCGCCCGTCGAATGTTCCGAACGAGTGATCGGGACGTGTTTCTGACCGTCCGGGTCGTTTCCTCCTTGCACCTCAGAATGGTCTCCCTGTCTTCCGGAAAACGTTTCGAAAGCTCGCCGGCAAGGAGACCCAGGCCATGGAGATAGGAATCCGGCACCATCCAGTTGCGGTCCTCCGTATCCACAAGCAACAGCTTCCGGCCCTCCGCGCCGATGATCTTCATGAAGGGCATCCCCGTGAAGGAAACGACCAGATCGGCCCTTTTGATCTTCTCGATGTCCGAGAACTTGACGTCGTAGTGGCCGGGGCATTGCCCCGGCGACAGGACCGCGTCCACGACGTAGCGGCCGGGAGGCAGAAGCGAGGCGATCATGCCGGACAGGATCGTATCCGACGTCACGACAACGCGGGCCTTTCCCGCCTCCCCCGGCGGCGGGGCGCCCGACAGGCCGGCGGAGGCGATGAGGAGCGCGGCGGCCGCAGCCGCGAGAAACGTGATCCATTTTCCCCGCATCGAACGATCCTTTCCCGGGGAAGGAGCGGCGCCCGGTGACGCCGCTCCCGGTTCCCCGAAGCCCAATTAATTGAATTTCAGACTCACGCCGGCGAACACCGTGATTCCCGGCATGGTGTAGCCTTTTGCGTACTCGTATTCCGTGTTGAAAATGTTGTTGACCGCGAGGAAGGCTTCCGAATCCTTCAGGCGGAGCGTTTCGCAGTCGAAACGATAACTCAGGCGGGTGTTTGCCACGGTCATGTTGTCGAGCTTCTTCGCTTCGGTCAGTTCCGAGAAGTTGAACGTGGCGGTTCGCATGCTCGTGGCGGAATACACGTTCCTGAGGTGCTGGACGTCCATGAAGAGCCGGAAGCGCTCCAGGAACTTCCAGTTGAGGCCGGCCTGAAACTGGAAACTGGGGGTGTAGGGCATCTTGTCCCGTTCGATCCCGTCGCTGCCCCTGGCCTCGACCTCCATCCAGGTGGCGCCGGCGGTGAGCTCGAGGTTTTTCAGCGGGGTTACCGTGCCGGTCAGTTCCAGCCCGCGGATTTCATACCTGCCGATGAGGTCGTTGAATTGCGTGGGGATCGCGCCGTACATGTAGGCCTGAAAGCGGTCCTTGCCCCTGTCGTAGAAGGCCGTTGCCCCCAGGGAAGCCGTTTCCGGCCAGGTGTGGGTCAGCCCCACCTCGTAGTGGTCCACGACCTCCGGTTTGAGGTCCTTCCAGTACTGGCCGGGATCGCTTACCGAGGAACCTTCGAGCACCAGGTTCATGAGGACGACCGGAGAGGGGTAATTGACGCCCCGGGCGTAGTTGAAATGGAGGTCGGTATTTCCGTAGCCCGCCGACAGCCCGGCCTGGGGCGACGAGACGTCCTCGAACTCGTTGTGCCGGTAATAGCGGAAACCCGCCGACGGCGTGACGTGGAACCCTTCAGGCGTGCCGATCTTCTGACTCACGGCGACATAGGGAGAGAGGATCATCGTGTTGGGGAAATCCCAGAGCCGTTCCGCCTTGCCTCCGTTGATCCCGGCCGCCGCCTCACCGCTGTAGGTCCTTTGGGTGTTTTCCAGGGCGGTCCAGTCCATGTCCACGCCGGCGACGATTTCGCCGCCCGTCCACAGCGCCAGGTCCTCTCTGGCCCGGATTCCGTTCTGGGTGATCTCCTGACGGGACCAGAGCCCGCCGGTTCCGCTGCCGTAGCGCTGTCCGTTCTTCAATTCCTGAAGAATGTCGAAATCGGTGTCGTTCCAGTAGGCCTTGAGGTAGCCGTTGACGTCCTCGTTCTGATGCGCCACCGTCAGGGTGGTGAAGGTGGTGTCGGTGTCGTACCGTTCCGCGCCGGGCCAGCTCACGCCGTTCGTCGAGGTGGGCGTGACCTCCGGCATGGGCGCCAGGGTCTGGCTTTCCACGTGGTTGATCAGAAACCGGACGTTCCAGATCCGGTTGATCTGATACCCCATGTTGGCGTAATAGTTCTGCTGCTGGGCGCGGGAATGGTCGACGTGGCCGTCCGTGGAGGCCCAGCTCTGCGAGAGGTAGGCATCGAAGGGCCCCTGCCTGACGCCGCCGGAGAGGCTCTCGCTGAAGGTGCCGTGGCTGCCGGCGCTCGTATCGACGATCACCTCGCGTCCCTCTTCCCTGAGGTACTTGGGAAGGACGTTGATCATGGCGTAGCCGCTCCCGAATCGTGACGGCTGCGGGCTCTTGTAGACCTCCACCCCCCCGATCGTGGAGACGGCGATGCCGTCGCCCAGCACCTGGCCGAAAAGGGCGCCGAAACGGGGAACCCCGTCATACTGGATGACGATGTCGGAGCTGGGGTGGCTGGCCCCGCGTCCGCGAACGTAAATGCTGTGGCTGGTCTGGCTTCCCATCAGATTCTTGCTCTGGAACATGACCCCCGGAACGTCGCGCAGGGTGGACTGGAAGTCGTAGGCGTTCTGCTCCTTGATCTGCTCTTCCGTCACCAGGTTGTACTGGGTTCCGAAAGGGGTGTTGATGGGCGTGACCGGATTGATGTACGGGGTGCCGAATACGGTGATCTCCTCCAGGGTCACCGGCTTCTCCTTCTCTTCGCTTCCCTTTCCCTCCTGCCGCTCCTCCGCCCATCCGGGCATGCTCATGACGAAGAAGCACAACAAAATGCAGACGGTGAATCTCAAGGTTCTTTTCATTGGTGAGTTTCCCTTTCCTTTTCGCCACCGCCTCTGATAGAATCATCGAGAAAAGGCGGTGTCACGTACATCGCTTCTTTCCGGGGGGCGGGGCGGTTCCCGACAAGGCGGCCCTGCCCTCTCTCATGATCCGTATGCGAACTTTCCTTTTTCGTCATCGAAACGATTCCATCACCTCCCGTCGCTCTTCGAGAATCTCGAATGGAATGGGTATATGGAAGGATCGCCGGAGCATTCAGGTGCCGTCGATCCCCGATCCGCGAAGCCTGTAGAGGATGGGCAGGCAGACGGCGACCCTGCAGGGCGCCTTCCTCATGACGCGGGTCCTCGCCACGGCGTCTCTCGCGCTGTCGTCCAGGAGCCGGCACTCCGAACTGTCGATGATCCTGATCTCGCTCGTCGTTCCATCTTCCAGAACGACGAAGGAGATGAGAACCGTTCCCTCGATGCCCAGCCTCCTCGCCCGTTCCGGATAACGGATGTTCATCATGACCGCGTTGCGGATGCAGCTGTAGTCTTCGCCCCCCGCAGCCGCATTTCCCCCGTTTCGATCCCCCGCCCGTCCGCCGTACTCCATTCCCTCCGCCGGCCCGTTTTGCGCCGGCGGCGCGCCGGCCGGTTCCGGCGCGGAAGGGGCGTCCGTTTCGCCCGGAGGGTCCGACAGGGCGGCGACGGCCGTCCCCTCGGAAAATGCGGCCTGTTCCTTTGCAGGTACGGGCGCCGCCTTCTTTTTCGCCGCCCGCTTCGGTGCAACCGCCTTTACCGCCGCCGGTTTGCTTTTCGGGACCGGCTGCCTTTTTCTGACCGCCGGTGCATCGCCCTTCGGAGCGGACGGTTTCTGGAACGAATCCCCGGGAACGGAAAAATCGACCATGACCACGTTGAACGTCCGTTCCTGCCTTTCGAAGGAAGGGATCATCAACAGCGACAGGACGCACAAATGCATGGCGACGGATATGAATGTCGCCGAGTGACGCTCTTTCATGGGTCCGACGATCGGAGGCTTCGCAAAACGTTCATGGGAACCGTCCGCCTTGACGGGATCGGATGTCCCGACCCGTTCCGGAGGACGGATATCAAGGCCTTCCCGTCCCCCCGGAAAGCATTGATGTCATGTATATAAAATTCGTAACACCGAGGGCGAAAAAAAATCGCCAGCCGATCCCGCCGCCGGACGTTCGTTAGCCCGGCGGGAACTGCCTGCCCGTGGCGGCCGTCGATGCGCACAACGGCAGCGGCCGTTTCGTGGCCTTTCCCGCATGCCCCGGTACCGGCATCCGGCGGACCGGATTCCGCGGGTCCCCGGGCGGCGGGTGCGCACCCTCTCCCGGCTCAGGCACCGAGCCTCTCCGGAAGCGACTTTTCCAGGGAAACTCCGAAGCGAACCACTGAAGACATCTTCAGATCTGCGTGCTACTTTTTTTGTTTTCATAACACATCCGGGAGACCTGTCAAGGACAACTTTTTGGCGGTGAGAAACAATTCTTGACAGGACGGGAAGGATTCCCTTACATTCTTCTTGCCTTACACGGCGGCGGTCCCGCCGGGCAGGGCGGATCACACATCATCCCGGGGAGGGACCATGGCGAAAATCGACGCTTTTTTCCAGTTGATGCACGAGCAGGGTGCATCGGACCTTCATCTTACCGCGGGTCTGCAGCCGAGCATCCGGATCCGGGGGGAGATCGAACGGATCAAGTATCATCCCCTGGACAGCGACGAGCTTCGGGCCATGCTTTACGAAATCACGGCGGAACACAAGATCAAGCAGTTCGAGGAAACGGGTGATGTCGATTTCGCGTATGAGATCCCGGGCCTTGCCCGGTACCGGGCGAATTTCTTCATGCAGAAGAACGGGGTTGCCGCGGCTTTCCGTGAAATTCCCACGAAGATCCAGACGGCGAAAGAACTGGGACTGCCCCTGGTGATCACGAAGCTCGCCGCCCTTCCCCGGGGACTGGTCCTCGTGACGGGCCCCACGGGGAGCGGGAAATCGACCACCCTCGCCTCCATCATCGACGAGGCGAACCGGAACCGGAAGGACCACATCATCACCATCGAGGACCCCATCGAATTCGTTCACGAGAGCAAGGGATGCATCGTGAACCACAGGGAGGTGGGGCTTCACACGAAATCCTTCGCCGCCGCCCTGAGAGGGGCCCTCCGGGAGGACCCGGACATCATCCTGGTCGGTGAAATGCGCGACATGGAAACCATTTCCCTTGCCGTGGAGGCGGCGAACACGGGGCACCTCGTTTTTTCCACCCTTCACACGACGAGCGCCGCCAAGACGGTCGACCGGATCATCGAAGTCTTTCCACCGGACGAGCAGGGCCAGATCCGGTCCACCCTGGCGGACGGCATCCGGGCGATCATTTCCCAGACGCTTCTGAAGCGGATCGACCGCCCGGGACGGGTGGCGGCCCTGGAGATCATGATCGCCACGCCGGCGGTCCGGAACCTCATCCGGGAGGCCAAGACGTACCAGCTGCCCTCCATGATCCAGACGGGTAAGAAATACGGCATGCAGCTCCTGGACGACGCCATCATGGAACTCCTGAACCGCGGCGTCATCGGCGCCGACGACGGGTATCTCAAGGCGAACGACAAGGCCCGGTTCCGGCCTTTCCTCAAGTCGCAGCCGACGGACTTCACGGAAGTGTGACAGGAGGGAGGGGAAGATGTTCCGAAAACAGGACATGGATTACATCCTGGATCACATGCTCCAGTTCCGCGAAAGGATCTCCGACCTGAACATGACCGTGGGCAAGCCCCTGCAGGTGGAAAGCGACGGGGTCCTCATACCCGCGGACCTCGATCCCCCGCTGGGGAACCTGACCCCGTTTCAGACGGAAATGCTCGCCATGGCCCTCCTCAACCGGGACCGCCGCCTCACCGACACCCTTCTCCGGGAGGGCTCCTGCGACCTTTCCTGGGAGATCCCCGGAAAGGCGCGGCTTCGCGTGAATATTTTCTCCCAGAAGGAGAATTATTCCATCGCCCTGAGAAAACTCGCCGCGGAGGTCCCCACCATCGACGATCTGGGACTGCCGGGCGCCTTCCTCGATATGGCGAAGGAGAAAAACGGCCTCATCCTGGTCACCGGCGCCACAGGGTCCGGGAAATCCACATCGCTGGCCGCCCTCCTCGAAAAAATCAACGAGGAGCAGTCCGTTCACATCATCACCCTCGAGGATCCCGTCGAGTACCAGCACACCCACAGGAAAGCCACCTTCAACCAGCGGGAGCTGGGGGCGGACTTCGACAGCTTCGCGAACGGGCTCCGGGCGGCCCTTCGCCAGGCGCCGAAGGTCATCCTCCTCGGGGAAATGCGTGACAGGGAATCGGTGGAGATCGGCCTGAGCGCCGCCGAAACGGGGCATCTCGTTCTGTCCACCCTTCACACGGTGGATGCCGGCCAGACGATTCACCGCATCCTCGGGATGTTTTCCACGGAGGAGGAGAACCAGATCCGGGTCCGTCTTGCCGACACGGTCCGCTGGATCGTCTGCCAGCGTCTTCTCCCGAAGGTCGGCGGCGGCCGTGTGGCCGCCTTCGAGATCATGAGGTCGAACATCCGGGTGAGGGACGCGGTCCTCCACGGGGAGGCGGAGGGAAAGACCTTCCGGGACATCATCGAGGCGGGGCGGGCCTTCAACATGATCTCCTTCGACGAATACATCGTCGGGATGTACCGGGACGGCCTCATCGAGGAGGAGACGGCCCTGGCCTACGGGACCACGAAAGGGGTCGTGAGCCGCGGGATCGACACGATCAAGAGTACCCGGGGCGAGAAGACGACGGGAATCGAGGGGCTCGAACTGGACCGCGGGTACGGAAGGGACAAAAGACGGATCTGAATCCGGAAAGAGGGGAATGAGGAATGCCGTCATACGGGGATGTGCCGTTCGATCTGATCGAAGAGGGGAAGGAAAAGCTCCTCCTTCTGGAGTCTCTGGAGGAAAGGCGGGAGAAGATCCGCGACATCCTCGCCGGGGAAGGGTACCACGTGCTGGTCCCGGCGGGGGAGGAAGCGGCGCTGGAAAAGTTCCGGTTTCAGGAGTGTTCCGTCATCCTGGCCGGGGAGCATTCCCGCCCGGAGGGTGCCGGGACCCCCTCCATCCTGGACTACATCCGGCGGATCCCCTCGGGAGAGCGGAGAAGATTCTTCGTCGTTCTCCTCAGCGAAACCCTTCCCACCATGGACTCCATGGCCGCTTTCCGGCAGAGCGTGAACCTCGTGGTGAATTACGAAAACCTGGACCAGCTTCCGGGCATCCTCCGGCGGGCGCAGGTGGCCCACGACGAGCAGTATGCCGTTCTGCGGGAATCCCTGAGACGGGCGGGACGGATCTGAAGGACGGCGGGCGGCCGTCTCCGGAGGGGGGAAGGCCGCCCGTGCGGGTTCAGGATTCTTTGTGCAAAACCGTTATTTCTTAGCCGCCAGATAGGCCTTCGCCAGGCTCGTGTTCACGTGGACGACCCCTTTGTTCATGTTCTTCATGGGGTAGTCTTCGGTGATTTCGGGAAGGCGGTCCGCCTCTTCCTGGGTCCGGAGGACGGAACCCGCCGGGACGTAGCGGCGGTCGGGCACGGAAACGCCCATGAGGATCGCCCCCGGTTCGATGACGCAGAATTTCCCCACGACAGAGCGGAAAACGAGCACCTTCATCCCGACAAACGTGTCGTCCCCGATGACGGACGGACCGTGCACCTGGACCTGATGGGCCAGGGAGACCCTCTTCCCGACGTATACGGCGTACTTCTTCCCGTTCACCTCGAAGAGGTTCTTCTCCACCGCTTTCCCGTCCAGTTCCGTTTCCAGGGCGTGAATGACGACGCCGTCCTGGACGTTTGAGTCGTCGCCGACGGAAAGGGGCTGTCCTTCGTCCCCGCGGACGCAGGCCGTCGGGGCGACCATGACGTTTGCGCCGATCCGGACGTTTCCGATGACGGCTGCCAGCGGGTGGATGTAGGCCGTCGGATCGACGGCCGGCTCGGAAATCGTCGCGCTGAAATCGGTTTTTACATTCTTTTCGATCATTCTCTTCTTGTCCCTCCCTTTTGTTCCTCTGTGCGCATTTCCGGGGAAGCGGGTTTACCGGGGGCCTCTCTGCGCTCCCGTTCCAGTTCCACCAGCCGGGGCCAGAGAAGGTCGATCTGCCGTTGCGTCTCCGCCGGGGTCCCCTCGTTGTGAATCACCACATCGGCGTAACGGAGCTTGTCGTCGATGGGCATCTGGGAATGGAGCCGTTCCAGGGCCTCCCGCCGGCTGATGCCGTTGCGCTTCATGACCCTGCGGACCTGCTCGTCCGGGGGGATGTGGACCAGGAGCACCAGATCCACGTCCTTTACCCACCCCACCTCGATGAGAAGGGGGATGTCGGAAATGACGATGGCGTCCTCACGGTTTTCCCCGATCCCGCGGACCCTGTCCTTCCATGCCCGGTACACGGCGGGGTGAACGATCCGGTTCAGCAGCTCCCGCTTCGCCGGGTTCGGGAATACCCGTTCCCCCAGTTTGTCCCGGTCGATGGACCGGTCCCCGGCAAGGATGTCCGTCCCGAAGGAAGCGACGATCTCCTTCCACACCGGTTGCCCCGGTTCCTCCAGTTCGTGGACCAGGCCGTCGATGTCCAGGTGGACGGCTCCCTTGCCCACGAGAAATCGGGCGACCGTCGATTTTCCGCTTCCGATGCCGCCGGTGAGTCCAATGTTCAGCATGACCCCGCCTTCTATCACAAGGCCCCCGGCGGGGCAACGAAAAAAAAAGCGAAAGGCAAGGAGAAAAGAGGGTTTATCTCCCCCGCCGGCGGGAGGGGGATTCCCCCAGGATTTCCCAGGATCGGCGGAGGGCGAGTCTTTTCAGGGCCCGGTCGGGACACACAGCCACCGGTTTTCCGACCGCTTCGAGCAGGGGAAGGTCGTGGATCGAGTCGCCGTAAGCCGTGCATTCGCGAAGGGAGATCCCTTTCTCGGCGCACATCCGGCGGGCGATCCGGAGCTTTTCCGCGTGAAAGGGATGGACGGGGGGCGGGAGGGGACGGAAACGGCCGTCCGATACGGCGCAGACCGTCGCCCGGACCGCGTCGATGCCCCCGTGACGGGCCACCGGTTCGGCGATCGCCGCGAGGGTTCCCGTGAGGAGGACCGTTTCGTCGCCGTTTTGCCGGTGCCGGGCGATCCGGTCCGTCATTTCCCGCCGCAGGGACGGGAGAAGCTCCTTTCCGACGAATTCGCCGGCCCTTTCGGCCACGTACTCCTCGGAAAGACCGGAAAGATAGGCCTTGTTTTTTTTCCAGACCGATTTCCCGAGGCGGGGCCAGCGGCGTAAGGCAAAAAAGAGGAAGTGGGAAATCTGGGGAATCCCGAGGGCCCCCTTTCTCAGGAGATACAGGAAGAACCGCCGTTCGGAGCTTTCCTTTTCGATCAACGTTCCGTCGAGGTCGATGAAGACGATCGCCATGTCATTGCCGCCGGTTGGATCGGGACCTTCCGATATTGCGGAAGGGCCCGTCCGATTTGAAGGCGAACTCGAGGATCACCGGAAGGGCGCGCAGGATGCACAGGAAAACCGTGGTGTACACAAGCAGGAATTTCAATCCTTCCAGCTCGGGCCGGGTCGCCTCGTACAGGCCGGGGGCGACGAGAGGAAGGGGATAAATGAGCAGCAGGTAGCCGAAGGTGACGGCTTTCGCGATCCCGTAGAGAAGCCGCAGCGTCTTTCCCGAGACGAGGAGTTTTCCGAGTTTCGATTCCACCATGCCGAAGGGCGTCAGACCGCGGGAGGCCCCGTAACTCCGGATGGTGTCCACGAGGAAGCTCCTCGTGATGAAGAGAATGGCGACCCAGACGGGGACCAGGTCGAGATCGGCGACCACGATCCACAGGACGTTTTCCACGATCCGGTCCGCGGCGATGTCGAAGAGCGCCCCGAAATGGGAGGTCTCGTTCCGAAGGCGGGCGACGAAGCCGTCGAAGGCATCCATGAAAAAGATGACCCCGAGGAGGGGGACGTTCAGGAGCTGCAGAACGGGGGGCGCCTGATAGGCGATGATGACGAGAACAAAGAGCAGGAGCAATCGGGACAGGGTGATGAGATTCGCCATGGCGTGCCCTGACAGGATCCTGGAAAATCAAACAACTCATTGTTAATACATGAATTCCTACCGTTCCCCGGAAACGGCGAACGGTCGGCCCCCGCCGTCTCTAATATGAAATGATTAGTGATTCCATAGCATTAGGTTCCACCTTTGTCAAGACAAAAGTGACCCGTCCCCCTCCGGCCGTTCCGGGAATCCCGCCCCTTCCGGAGAAATTTCCATTCGGGCTTTCCGCCGGCGGGTCGCGCTTGATTTCTCGGGCGGCTTCGACTATGGAACTCGAAAAAGCCGCGAGGTGATCGCCATGGCGTATATCTTCCGATCCCCGTCGGGAACGTTTCTCATCGGTCCCGACGAGGAGGACCTTTCCTTGTGCAAGCTTTGCATCGGCGGCCTCTGGCTCCGGTCGTTCGAGACGGAGGAAGCCGCGGCGGCGGCCGTTCGCCACAAGTGCACGGGCTGGCCCGAATGGGACCGGGCGGAGGAACCCTGCGGTCCGGACGACCTCTCCGGATGGGAGGAAATCTGACGGCTTCGTCAAAGTTCCCGCGCCGCCCTTTGTCCCATGCCCCTGCGGCATGCCCTCCGCATGCCCCGGCTCCCGGGATCGGGGCCCGGCCGGCGGGATTTTCCCCTGACCTTCGGGAGAAGCGTTTTCCGGCAGGTTGCGGGTTCGTCGAACCGTGGCCGGCGGGGCCGCGGGAGCCCGGAGGCCGCCGCAAATAGGACTTGATCATCCCTCGTTTTCGAGGGTATATACGTGCGAGCGCGGTAAGGAAGGAGGAATCGCCATGTATTGGCAGAAGGAACTGGAAGTGATCCCGAGGGAGGAACTGGAGGCATTGCAGTGGAAGCGGCTGCAGGAGACGCTGGACAGGGCGGGCCGCTCCCCTTATTACGGCTCCTCGCCGGGACGGCCGGGACTTGCAGCGGCGGACCTCCATTCCCTGAAGGATGTGGAAAAGCTGCCCTTCACCACGAAGGACGATCTCAGGGAGCACTGGCCCTATGGGTTCATCGCCGTGTCGAAGGACGAACTCGTCCGGATGCACTCGTCTTCCGGGACGACGGGCCGGGCGACGGTGATTTTTCACACGGTTGAGGACATCGCCGAATGGACGAACCTGGTGGCCCGCTCCATGTTCATGACGGGCATGCGGAAGGGGGACGTCTTTCAGAACATGATGACGTACGGGCTGTTCACGGGCGGCCTCGGCTTCCACTACGGAGCGGAAAAGCTCGGGGCCCTGGTCATCCCCGCCGGGGCGGGAAACAGCAAAAGACAGATCCAGCTCATGCAGGATTTCGATACCACGGTGATCCACATCATCCCCAGCTATGCCCTTCACCTGTACCTTGTCTTCGAGGAGATGGGCGTGGATCCGAAAAGGGACACGAAACTGAAAATCGCCTTCATCGGCGCCGAGCCCCACTCGGAGAAGACCCGCCTGAAGATCGAGGAGCTTTACGGGATCAAGGCCTTCAATTCCTACGGGCTTTCCGAGATGAACGGCCCGGGGGTCGCTTTCGAGTGCACCTGCCAGAACGGGCTGCACATCTGGGAAGACAACTTTCTCGTCGAAATCATCGACCCCAAGACCCTGCGCCCCGTTCCGGACGGGGAGGAAGGGGAACTGGTGCTGACGACCCTGGTCCGCCGGGGCATGCCGATCATCCGGTACCGGACGAAGGACCTGACCCGGATCATCCCGGGGCCCTGCCCCTGCGGGAGAACCCACAGGAGAATCGAGCGGATCAAGGGCCGCACCGACGACATGATGATCATCAAGGGGGTGAACATCTTCCCCATTCAGATCGAGAAAAAGCTCATGGACATCCCCGGCGTGGGAACGAACTTTCTCATCATCCTGGAGCGGGAGGGCTTCAATGACGACATGATCGTCAAGGTGGAGGTCCAGAAGGAGTATTTTACCGGCGATCTGAAAAAGCTGGAGGGGCTCCGCAGGAAGGTCGTCGAGGAGCTGAAGAGCGACATCCTCATCTCGCCGAAGGTGATCCTGGTCGAGCCGAACAGCCTTCCGAAGACGGAGGGGAAGGCCATCCGGGTCGTGGACAACCGGAAGGACGAGTAAGCGCGGGGAAGGAGGGAACGCGGAAGATGGTTACCTATCAATTGTCCGTTTTTGCCGAGAACAAGCCGGGACGGCTTGCCAAGGTGACGGGGATCCTCGGAAAGGAGAAGATCAACATCCGGGCCATCACCATCGCCACGTCCGACGTCTTCGGGGTGGTGAACCTCCTCGTCGACGACCCCCAGAGGGCGGTGAAGGCCCTGGAAAAAGAGGGGCTGACGGTGAGTCTCCGCCAGGTCGTGGCGGTTCTCATCGAGGACCGTCCCGGTGGGCTCGACCGGCTCGTCCAGCTTCTGGCGAAGGAAGGGATCAACGTGGAAAACGCTTACGGATTCGTTCTCGAAAGCTGGAAAAGGGCGGTTTTCGTCATCGATGTGGACCAGATGGAGAAAACCCAGCGCGTCCTCGAGGCGGCCGGCTTCGAGACCCTGAGCGCGCAGGCTTTGTCCAACGCCGAGCCCTTTCACTACATGAAGTACTGACGGCCTCGTAAAAAGCCCATATGCTGCGTTCCCCTTCATCCCTCGACCCTTTGGCGTACCATCAGTACGCCTTCCTCGGGATTCGGGCGCCTTGCCTATGGAGCTTTTTCCTTTG
>ENA-ORXD01001400-ORXD01001400.1-sediment-metagenome-genome-assembly--contig:-NODE-1400-length-20300-cov-4.336943_pt1 | contig 20300 bp, 19 predicted proteins | sample MGYA00237862_ERZ511471 | MGnify/ENA metagenome assembly ERZ511471
CCGGCTATCCGTCGAGGACAACGGACCCGTGGCTTTGCGTCCCCAGGTTACCCTGGGTTTGCCTTTTTCGAAAGCTTACTTGCACAGAGATAAGGCAAAAATGATGCCACAACGTAAAGGATGAATAACCGCTTGAATTCATTCCTTGTTATAGATTAAAAATTGGCATTATTTAATCTTGCTAACGAGTTGTACTTTAAAGGACGGAATGGCGGTGACAGGGAATGTCAAAACGAGGGGAAAGAGAGTAATGGGATTAAAAAATAAAGCCAGATTGGTATTAAGTCGGAACCTCTTCTATTGGAATTCCAATCAATCCGGATTGGCGAGACTGCAGAATCCGAACCATTTGGCATTCCCCTTTGGAGAAAGTCTGTCCACCTACCTTAACGGACAGATAATTGCGTGTCAGCCCTTTCCGACTCGAATTTTGCCCTGCTCCCTCAAAAACCACCTCCATCAAGGAGCCGACAAAAGTGTCCCCAAAACGGGCCAGCTTTTCTTCACCAATATTCCTTAAACAGGCAGACCTTTCCTTGGCCAGATGGGCAGGGACTTGATTAGGCATGTGTGCTGCAGGGGTCCCCGGGCGTCGGCTGAAAGGGAACACATGCAGATGAGTGAACGGCAGGGCTTTTAAAAAATTCAGCGTATTCGTGAATTCCCCTTCTGTTTCGCCGGGGAACCCGCTGATAACGTCAAGGCCGATGGCTGCATCGGGCATCCGCTTTCGAACCTTTTCAATGATAAGACGGAATGTCTCTATTGTGTAGTTTCGCCCCATGCGCCGCAGAACCTGATCATCTCCAGCTTGCAAGGGAATATGAAAATGGCGGCATAAGGCCGGCGAAGCTGCCACCAACTCAATGAGCTCATCGCTGATTTCCAACGGCTCGATAGAGCCGAGTCTCAACCTCTTTACCTCGGTTTCAATGCAGATTTTCTCGACCAGTCGCACCAATGGAAAGGGTGAGGAAAAATCGAGTCCATAGCAGCCGATATGAATGCCGGTCAAAACGATTTCCGGATAGCCAGCTTCTACCAATTTGTGGACCTGTGCAATGACCTGGTCCACGGGGACCGAGCGACTGCGACCACGTGCGTAAGGGATGATGCAGTAGCTGCAAAAATCATCGCAACCGTTTTGGATTTGCAGAAAGGCCCGGCTGCGTCCGGCAAATGACGACAGAGCTGGAACTTCGGCACTCGTTTGGGCACGGATGTCCCCGACTTCAACACGCCCGTCATTGTTCGAACTCAAATAGTTAACCAGGTCCTTCTTTTCGGCATTGCCGATAACCAGCGTCACACCAGGTAATTGCAGCAGAGGTTGAGGATCGATTTGAGCATAGCAGCCGGTCACCACCACTCGGCAGGCAGGATTGAGGCGGCGGGCGCGTCGAATCAGGTTGCGGGATTGCGAATCTGTCGCAGCAGTGACCGTGCAGGTGTTGATCACGACCAGATCGGCACCGGCAGCAAAAGGAACGATCTCATAGCCTGCGCTGCGCAATTGTTCCTCCATAGCTGCAGACTCGAATTGATTGGTTTTGCAGCCGAGAGTGGCAAGGGAGACGGTCGAGGTCATCATACTTCGATCCACCCTCCGCCAAGGACTCGCTCGCCAGAAAAAAAGACAGCAGCCTGGCCAGGAGTTATCCCTTGTTGAGGTTCGGCAAAAACGACGCGCGCTCGCCCATCTGATAAAGGAGTGATTTCAGCCTCTTCTTCCCGATGTCGATAGCGGATACGGCACTTGGCCGTAAAAGATTCAGTAGGAATTGAAATCAACCAGTTGAGCTGAGTTGCAATGAGTTCCCGACGCAACAGGTGTTCACGTTCGCCGACCACAACCCGGTTGTTCTCGGCATCGATTTTCGCAACAAACAAAGGTTCACTCCAGCCGACCCCAAGACCGCGTCGCTGACCAATGGTGTAGCAATGAATACCACGGTGCTGGCCAAGCACCTTCCCTGAAACATGCACCAATGGCCCGGCCTGTCCCCTCCCTTGGATCTGCTTTTCAAGAAACCCGACATGATTTCCATCAGGCACAAAGCAGATATCCTGGCTTTCAGGTTTTTCATGCACAGGGAGAGCAAACTGGGCGGCAAGTTGGCGGACTTCGCTCTTTCTGTATTCTCCCAAGGGGAAAAGGATGCGATCGAGGTTTTCTCGTTGGATCACAAACAGAAAATAACTTTGGTCCTTATGATGGTCCTGGCCTTTGCATAGCGAGGGTTCACCATTGACGGTTGCAATGCGAGCGTAGTGGCCGGTTGCCAGATAATCGGCACCGAGTTCTCTCGCTTTGGAAAACAGTTGGCCGAATTTGAGAAGTGCATTGCAACGAACACAAGGATTGGGGGTTCGACCGATTTGGTACTCAGCGCAGAAATAATCGATGACGTGTGACTGAAAAAATTCCCGGCAATCGATCAGATGATGGGGAATGCCTAGACAATCCGCCACACCCTTGGCATCGCGTGCGGCAACACTGCCGTTTTCACCAGAGGGGAACAAGTCCATGGTCAAGCCAAAGACATCGTAACCCTGCTGCTGTAACAAAGCTGCAGTTACAGAGGAGTCAACGCCACCGCTCATGGCGACTGCGACCTTTTTTCGAGTCGTCATACAAACAGCCTTCCGGCATGAAAACAGGGAGGGCAGCCTGGGTGGCTGATCCCTCCCCTGTGTTGGTCTTCCACAAACTTCATTCGTTTTCTAAACAGAATTCTAAAGCCCGTGAGTTTCTTTATAGTTTTTGATGGCCTCGTGAAGAGCGTCCGCCGCCAGGTTGGAGCAGTGCATCTTGGCGGCAGGCAAGCCGTCAAGGGCCTCGGCAACCAATTCGTTGGTCAGCGTCAGGGCTTCGTCCAGGGTTTTCCCTTTGGCCATTTCTGTCACCATGGAAGAGGTGGCAATGGCGGCACCGCAACCGAAAGTTTTGAATTTTACATCCTGAATGACATTGCCCTCAACTTTGAGAAAAATCTTCATGATGTCGCCACAAGAGGCATTTCCAACCTCACCTACCCCATTGGCATCATCGATTTCCCCCACGTTTCTCGGATTGGTGAAATGATCCATAACTTTATCAGAATACATCGAACAACTCCTTCTTCTTGGTCAATGATCAGCTTTAAATTAACGGGGTCCATCCGCTATCAACTGGTGTGGCATTTGACCACGGTACAGGTTTGACAGGTCAAGGGTTCCCCTTTTCGGTTGTAAAACGGGCTCATCTGCCGCAACCGCTCAACCATGGCGGGCAGTTCGGCCAAAACGTAATCGACATCCTCTTCGGTTGAATTGGGTCCAAGGCTGAAACGGGTACTGGAATGGGCGAGAAGGACATCCACGCACATGGCACCCAGCACGTGGGATGGTTCCAGCGACCCGGAGGTGCAGGCCGATCCGGACGACGCGGCGATTCCCTTCATATCCAGATTCAGCAGAAGGGACTCACCCTCGATATAGGCAAAGGACACATTCAGGGTATTGGGTAGCCGCTCTGTCGGATGGCCGTTCAACTTGATGTCGGGAACGCTATTGAAGATACCTGTTTCAAGCTTGTCTCGCAGCGTTTTAAGGCGCTTCGCATAGCCCTCAAGCTCTGCACCAGCCAGTTCACAAGCCAGGCCCAAGCCGACAATACCGGCGGAATTATGGGTTCCTGCCCGACGATGGCGCTCTTGATGTCCACCATGCATAAAGGGTGTTATTTTGGTGCCGCGACGGACGTAAATGGCGCCAACACCTTTGGGTGCTCCGAGTTTATGGCCAGAAATCACCAACAGATCAAGGTTGGTCGCCTGAACATCGACAGGGACTTTACCGACAGCCTGGACAGCATCGGAATGGAACCGGACTTTGCGCCGCTTGGCAATCTCGCCAATTTCAGCGATAGGGAAAATAGTACCGGTTTCATTGTTGGCCCACATAACGGAAATCAGGATGGTTTTGTCGGTGATGGCATTTTCCAGCACCTGCAGATCCAGCATCCCGTCCTTGTCGACCGGCAGATAAGTCACATCGAAACCGCGCTTTTCGAGAAACTGACAGGTTTCCAGAACGGCAGGGTGTTCGACCGAAGTCGTGATAATGTGGTTCCCTTTATCGCGCAGGGCATCAGCAGTCCCTTTGATTGCGTAGTTGTCACCTTCGCTGCCGCAGGAGGTAAAAACGATTTCGGCAGGCGAACAGTTAATCAGATTGGCAACCTGCTCGCGCGCCTTTTCAATCGCACCGCTAACGGCCCGCCCGGCCCAGTGGACACTGGAAGGATTGCCGAAATTGTCACGATAAAAGGGCAGAATGGCCTCCAGAACCTCCGGACGAACCGGAGTGGTGGCGTTATTGTCAAAATATACTTTTCTCACGAGATATTCCTCCCACAGCCAAATTAACGAAAACCTCACTATATTGTCATAAGACTCTCTGCAAACCCAGAAAAATCTATTGATTCAACGACGAGTTACTTCAGATTCATACGAGGGATTTTCAACCGGTATCCACTGTCGTCCGTTTACTCAATCCTTTGGCCTCATCGGTTAGATCGGCCACGGTAATCGACGCGAGGAAGTGGCGAATCCTTTCCGCCAGTCCATGCCAGACACTGTGCGTCACACAGTGATCTTCACAACTGCAACAGCCCCCTTCATCCATACAGGCCACAGGGTTCAACCCTTCTTCAACGCTGTCGATGATTTCATCGATGCGAATCTGTTCAGCCGGTCTGGCCAGGACATAGCCACCGCCAGGTCCACGCACGCTCTGAACAATATCAGCCCGCCGCAGTTTAACGAAAAGCTGCTCAAGATAAGTGATAGATAAATCTTCTCGAGCGGCAATATCCTTAAGGGTCACAGGAGCACCGTTGGCATAAAGATTCAAACTTACCATGGCGCGCACGGCGTACTGAGCTTTGGTCGACAATCGCATGGCCGAATCCTACTTGGTGCCGCCGGCGGCAGCCTTTTTCTTGGCTGGGGCCTTTTCATCGGCAGCGTTGCTGGCCAGCGATTCCACGCGTTTTTCAAGGTTGCGGATCTGGTCAAACATACAGGTGAAAGCCTTGGCCACCGGGTCGGGCAGTTCGGCGTGATCGAGATCGACTCCAACCTTCCGCTCTTCCATGGACATAACGATTCGACCGGGAATTCCAACGACTGTGGAATTTGCGGGGACCTCTTTAATGACCACCGAATTGGAGCCGATTTTACTGTTATCGCCTACCTTGAAAGGTCCAAGGATTTTGGCACCCGAACCAACCACAACGTTGTTCCCCAGAGTCGGATGGCGTTTCTCTTTAGCCCAGGAGGTCCCACCCAGGGTCACGCCGTGATAAAGGGTGCAGTCATCACCGATCTCAGCCGTTTCACCAATGACCACTCCCATGCCGTGGTCAATAAAAAACCGCCGGCCGATTTTGGCACCGGGGTGAATTTCGATGCCGGTCAGAAACCGACCGATATGGGAAAGGAGGCGTCCGAGAAAATACATTTTTCGAACCCAAAGTGCGTGGCCTACACGATAAAATAACAGCGCGTGGAAACCCGGGTAACAGAAAATGATTTCCAAAACGCTGCGCGCAGCAGGATCCCGTTCGAAAACAATTTGAAAGTCTTCTTTGATTCGAGCTAGCACCTCGGCTCTCCTTCCCTTTGACTCTGACAGCCTGCCTCAAAACACCAAAACCGGGTATGCATTAATGTCAGCGAATTATGTCCAAGGGATAACATACCTGAGTAATATTGTCAATTATTTTGACATTAAAACTCGATATCTAGCGTTTACGTTTTACAGAAAAAGCTGATAGGCGGGATTGGTGGTTTCCTCGAAATAGTGGTAGCCAAGATTGGTGAGGAAGTTGCGGAAGGTCCCCTCTTCTCCGGCCGGAAGCTCCAAGCCGATCAGCACCCGGCCAAAATCCCCCCCCTGCATGCGGTAGTGAAACAGAGAGATATTCCAATCGGCCCCCATCGTGCCCAAAAATTTGGTTAAGGCACCTGGACGTTCCGGGAACCAGAATCGATACAGCACCTCGTTTAAAACGTCCATGGAACGACCACCGACCATGTAGCGCACATGTGTCTTGGCCAGGTCATTGTCGGTTAAGTCAAGGTTCTCAAAACCCTTACTGGTCAGTTCTTCGCTGAATGCCTGCCGTTCCTTGGCATTCCGGATCGATATGCCGACAAAAATATGCGCCTTGTCGCGCCCTGACAGCCGGTAATTGAACTCGGTGATATTCCGTTCTCCGAGCAATTCAGAACAAAAACGCTTCAAGGAACCGGGTTTTTCTGGAATGGAGACGGCAAACAAGGCTTCCTGCTTTTCGCCGACGAGGGTCCGCTCGGCCACGTAGCGCAGCCGTTCGAAATTCATGTTCGCGCCGGAATTGATCGCCACCAGGTTGAGGCCATTACAGTTGCGCTCACGGATATATTTCAGCAGCCCGGCCATCCCTAAGGCTCCGGCCGGTTCGACAATGGACCGACTCGCCTGATAGACAGCTTTAATGGCACTGCACAACTCATCCGTATCGACCCGGATGATCTCATCCACATATTTCCGGCATAACTCGAACGTCAGCTTCCCAACCTCGCGCACGGCAACACCATCAGCAAAAATCCCCACGGACGACAAAACAATCCGCCGCCCTTCCTCGAGGGAACGCGCCATGGCGTCACTCTCCACCGGTTCCACGCCGATGATTCGCACATCAGGGCGCAATGCTTTGAAATACGCAGCGATGCCAGCGATGAGCCCACCACCACCGACGGGAACAAACACCGCATCGACCTTGCCGCTGCTCTGACGCAGGATCTCATCCGCGACGGTCCCCTGCCCGGCTATCACCAGTTCATCGTCAAAAGGATGAATGAAAGTCATATCCCGTTCTGCCTGCACCTGCTGACAATAATCGGCGGCTTCGGAATAGTTATCCCCGTACAGCAAAACCTCAGCCCCGAAACCCTCGACTGCCGAAACCTTGATGCGCGGCGTGGTCTGAGGCATAACGATGGTCGCTGGAATCTGCATGCGCTGGGCCGCAAAGGCTACCCCCTGGGCATGGTTGCCGGCAGATGCAGTAATAACCCCATTCTTTTTCTCATCATCCGTCAGATGGGCTATACGATTGTAAGCGCCTCGCAACTTAAAGGAAAAAACCGGCTGCAAATCCTCCCGCTTCAGGAAAATCCGATTGCCGTGAAGGCGGGACAAACCTGGCGCTTCTTCCAGCGGGGTTTCAACAGCAGCTTCGTAAACCTTGGATGTTAAAATGAGACGCAACATTTTCTGCATGACCGTGATCCATCAGAATAAGGATTGAAAAAAAAGAAAGCCGGCCTGGAACAGGACAGCACTCATGTCCTTTATCACAAACCGGCTATTGAGGCAACGTTATCGGGCTATTCAGTCGCGTTCCAGGATCATGGCACAGGCCATGGCGCCTGCGGCACACACCGAAATCAAACCGTAGCGGGACTTGCGGCGCGCCATCTCATTGGCCAAGGTGGTAACGATCCGCGCTCCGGTCGCACCGAAGGGATGCCCGACAGCGATGGAACTCCCCAGCGGGTTGAGCTTGTTCGGATCGACTTCACCGATGGCCGGTTCCTTCCAATCTTTCTTCCAGGCAGCAAGGTTGCATGCCACTTGAGCGCCAAACGCCTCATGCACTTCAATGATGTCCATTTGATTCAGGCTCAGGCCTGTTTTCGCAAGGAGCCGAGGCACAGCTACAGCCGGTGCCATGAGCAACCCGTCGCGAGGGTCAATCGCAGCATATTCAACGGCCCGGATAAAAGCCAACGGTTCTTTTCCCGAAGCCGCAGCCTGCGCTTCGGACATCAGCAACACAGCCGCAGCACCGTCGGTCAGCGGGCTGGAATTACCAGCCGTTATGGTTCCCTGTTCGGAAGGATCGAAAACCGGTTTCAATGAAGCCAGCCGTTCCAGGCTGGTGTCACCCCGAACAATAGTGTCGGCAGCGACCCCTTGCAAAGGATGAATCTCGGCTGACAGACGGCCATCCTTGGTCGCGGCAGCAGCACGCTGATGGCTGCGAAGGGCGATCACATCCTGTTCTTGCCGGCCAATGTGCCATTCCTTGGCGGTAATTTCAGCATGCTGTCCCATAGTCAGACCGGTACTCGGCTCGGCAAAGGCAAGCGGGACCGGCTTAAAGTGTCTTGGCCGCAATTCAAGCAGAATCTTTAGTCGATCCTTGACGGTCTTGGACAGTCCAGCGCGGAGAAACAAGCGAGAAGCTTCACGTCCGAACAGCACAGGAGCGTTGGACATCGATTCAACCCCACCAGCAATTCCTACACTGGCGCGGCCATGACCGATACTGTCTGCAACATGGGTTACAGCGTGCAGACTGGAGATGCAGTTGTTGGAAACAAGATGGGCGCGAATACTGGCTGGCAAGCCCATCCGCAAGACGATTTCGCGGCCTAGGTTGGAGATGAATGGGTCGTGAAGAACCCGTCCCCAAACCAATTCTTCAATATGTTCAGGGACAATGGCAAAACGCTTAACGAGACCATCCACCGCATGCATCGAAAGATCAAGTTGTGTCAAGTCGCTGAATACGGTCCCCGCCTTGACGAAGGGGGTACGCATACCGCCGATAACAGCAACACGCTGTGTATTTTCCTTGGTCATGGCTGACTCCTTGCCTTGTAAAGGCATTCCAATTTTTTCTCCACTGGATTAACCAAGTGGGGAAAAAGAAACTGTTTTAAGACTGAAACTTAGTGTCGACAAATGAATATTGGTCCTATATAATGGTATACTGTATACATTGTTCGGAGCGGGGGAAGCGAGCTCCTCCTGCAATTATATTATCTTAAAAAGGAGAGAAGACCATGCCGGAGTTCACTTATCAGGATCCCTTTCCCTTGGCAAAAGACGAAACTAAGTACTACAAGATCCCCGGATCGGAAAAGTACGTTTCGGTCGCTCAGTTTGATGGGAAAGATGTTGTCAAAGTTGATCCAGAAGCACTTACCGTCCTTGCCAACCAGGCAATGAAAGACGTCTCCTTCCTCCTTCGTCCGGAGCACAACGAACAGGTTGCCAAGATTCTCCGCGACCCGGAATCATCCCCCAATGATCGCGGCGTGGCCATGGCTTTTTTACGCAATGCTGAAATCGCGGCCAATTTCGAGCTGCCTATCTGCCAAGACACCGGCACCGCGACCATCGTTGCCAAAAAAGGTCAGCAAGTCTGGACCGGCGTGAAAGACGAAGAGTACCTCTCCAAAGGTGTCTTCAAAACCTACACTGAAGAAAACCTGCGCTACAGCCAGACTGTTGCCCTTGATATGTACAAAGAGAAAAATACCGGCACCAACCTGCCGGCCCAGATCGACATCATGGCGACCGAAGGCGACTACTACAAGTTCTTGTTCATCGCCAAAGGCGGCGGCAGCGCCAACAAGACCATGCTTTACCAGGAAACCAAGGCCCTGCTCACCCCTGAAAAACTGGAAAAATTCCTTATCGAAAAAATGAAGTATCTTGGCACCGCGGCCTGCCCTCCTTACCACATCGCTTTTGTGGTTGGCGGCACTAGCGCTGACTCGGTTATGAAGACCGTCAAACTGGCCACCGCCAAGGAACTTGACGGACTGCCGACTACCGGCAACGAGCACGGCCAAGCTTTCCGCGACACCGCTTTGGAAGCCAAACTCCTCGAAGCCGCTCAGAAGCTCGGAATCGGCGCCCAATTCGGTGGCAAATACTTCGCTCACGACGTCCGCGTCATCCGTCTCCCCCGCCATGGCGCTTCCTGCCCGCTGGGGATGGCGGTTTCCTGCTCCGCCGACCGCAACATCAAAGCGAAAATCACCAAGGACGGCCTGTTCGTGGAAGAGATGGACCGTAACCCTGGCCGCCTGATTCCTGATCAGTACCGCGGCAAGCATGGCCACGGCACCAAGATCGATCTCAACAAACCGATGAAGGAAATCCTCGCCGAGTTGTCCAAACTCGAAGTCGGTGCCCCCCTGCTGCTCAAAGGCACCATCGTGGTCGGCCGCGACATCGCACACGCCAAGTTTAAAGAGATTCTCGACAGCGGCAAGCCGCTGCCCGAGTATCTTAAGAAGCACCCGATCTACTACGCCGGTCCGGCCAAAACGCCCAAAGGCAAAGCCTCCGGCTCCTTCGGTCCCACCACCGCCGGTCGCATGGACTCCTACGTCGACCTGCTGCAGGCTAACGGCGGATCCATGGTCATGATTGCCAAAGGTAATCGCTCGCAGCAGGTTACCGATGCCTGCAAAAAACACGGCGGTTTCTACCTCGGCTCCATCGGCGGTCCGGCTGCCGTTCTGGCTGAAGAAAACATCAAGAAAGTCGAGTGCATCGACTTCCCTGAGCTGGGCATGGAAGCTGTGTGGCAGATCGAAGTCGAAGACTTCCCCGCCTTCATCCTGGTGGATGATAAGGGGAACGACTTCTTTAAAAAGCTTGGCCTGTAATTCTTCAGCAGAGCCTAAACAGAAGCAAGCCCCGGTTCTCAACGGAACCGGGGCTTTTTTCTGTACCACCCCTTAATATTAAGATGCAACACGCTGAAAATCCTGATAAATATGTTCAAATGCCCTTGTAGAGGATAACGCCGGGGAAAAATCGACGTTATTTTAACCACTAACTGTCGCGAGCAGGGAGAACTCAATGGACAACCGCTTTCTTCTCACCGCCTACGGCAAGGACCGCCCTGGCATTGTCGCTGATGTAACCCGCATCCTTTATCAGAACGGATGCAATCTCGAAGACACGTCGATGACCCTGTTGGTGGATGAGTTCACACTGACCCTCCTCTTCACCTGCCCTAACGCCAAATGTGAAGAACGTCTCCACAACGAGTGCAGGCAATTGGAAGAGGAAAAAGGGATTGCCGCCATCATCCGGCCCTTGCAACAACGGCGAGAATTGCCGGTCAATAACAAAACCGAGTGCACTATCCACGTTGAAGGTGAAGATCAGGCTGGGATCGTTTACAAAATCAGTCAGTTCCTAGCCGATACAGGAGTCAATATCCTCGATCTGAAGTCCACCGTCAAAGCCTCGCCGGGGAGTGGGACCGCCATTTATATGATGGGGATTCTCGTTCAGGTTCCTGCATCGGTATCCCTTCCGCAACTTGAGGATGGGCTGACCGGGGTCGCCGAAGAATTACACGTCGACATCTCCTTGAGCAGGTAATGATTTAAAAAATCCCCGCAGCTAAAGATGCCGCGGGGATTTTTTCTTCGTTCTATATCTGAAGCACTTGAACGGCCTCGTTTATTTGTCTTCGTCGTCCAACAGAGTCCCTCGCCGCAATAATCGACCGCCAAACCGCTGTTGAACCTGATCGATTGCCCGATCCAACTCTTGCCGTTGCTGTTTGCTGCGATCAGGAAACAAACTGTCCTGAACGCTTTCTGCAGACTCCAAGCTCCCGGCATACAGTCCGAGCAAACGCACCGGCCGTTGCCCGGCCTCGGTTTTCGGGAGCAACTCTCGGGCCGATTGGTAGAGGACCAAGCCGTTATCCGTCGCATCGTTCAAGGTCAGCCGTCGGGTCACGGTGGAAAAATCCTCGTAGCGAACCTTGATTGTCACAGTCCTGGCATTCAGGTTCTTGCGGCGCAGCCGAGCAGCAACCTTTTCAGCCTGTGCAAGAAGATGGCGTTGCACAGATTCCAGCGAGGTCAGATCAATGGAAAATGTTTCTTCCGCACCGATCGATTTGGCCTCATGCTCCATCTCAACCTCGCGCCGGTCAATCCCTCGGGACAACTGATAGAGTTGTCCTCCCCAACTGCCAAACAACCCAAGGAGTTGTTTTTCTCCAAGTCGGCGCAAATCTGCAACGGTACGACAGCCAAGGCGGTGCAACTGTGCCGCTGCTTTGGCACCAACCCCCCACAATCTTTCCACCGGCAATGGCAGTAGAAATTCGTCAATTCGGTCTGCGTCGATTTCAAACAGACCATCCGGTTTGGCGCTCTCCGAGGCCAGTTTGGCGAGAAACTTGTTGGGTGCTATCCCGGCACTCACCACCAGTCCAAGCTCCCGCCGTACCTCCTGCCGGATGCGAACAGCAATCTGCCGCGCCGTCCCGAACAGTCGAGCGCAATCTGCAACATCAAGAAACGCTTCATCCACGGACAAAGGTTCGATGCGATCGGTATAACGGCTGAAAATGGCAAAGACCTGCCGAGAAACATCCTGGTACCGAGACATGCGCACCGGCAGAACAACGGCTTCGGGGCATAACCTGACGGCACGCTGCATCGGCATGGCCGAACGCACTCCGTATGGCCTGGCCTCGTAGGAACAGGCAGAGACCACCCCACGTTCGCGACTGCCTCCGACAATGACCGGCTTCCCACGCAGCTCCGGATGATCAAGTTGTTCGACTGACGCATAAAAAGCATCCATATCGAGATGGATAATGGTATTAGGCATGCTAGCTACAGAAAAAAGGCATAGAACGGAAAAGAGTCCGGGGGCCGGGGGAAACAGGGGAGTTCATGGGTCAAGTATAGCTTCAAACGCGCACAACGCCTGACGAAAGGGTTGCGGTAAACGGCCCGCTTTTCGTTTGGCGTAATCAAAAGCGACCAGGTTGGTGAGTCCTTCCGCTGTCGGTTGGCCGTTTCGTTCGATACGGTACTCCATGACGAAGGCTGAATTGCGCAGGGAGGTGACCTTGACTCCTATCAGCAGATCATCGTGCAAAAACATTTCCGCCAGGTAATGCACCTGTGCCTCGGGGAGGATCATGCCCCTCCCCTCACCGATATCGAGTTCAGTGAAGGGTCCGAGATTTGCCAAATAGGCAATCCGGGCATCCTGGAAAAAATTGAGGACCGCGGCATTTGAAACGTGACCGCCATAATTGACGTCGGCGACGCGGACCCGATAGGGCATGGTAAAACGATAGCCGTCCATGTTGGAAGATCCTCTCGATTCGGATGACTCGTCTCAGCGCTGGCAGTTCCCGCAAAAATAGGTAGAGCGTTGTCCCAAACGCTTCGTCTGAATTGTCCCCCCGCAGGTCGGGCATTTTTCACCTGCCTTGCCATAAACTCGCAACTGCAGAAAAAAGTACCCGGGACTCCCTTCAGCATTGGTGAAATCACGCATTGTGGTACCGCCAGCCAGAATCGCTTCTTCGAGCACTTGCCGAACAGTCTTTTCCAAACGCTGCCAACGGTCCAGGCTAAGACTGCAGGCGGTGCAGGTAGGCCGGATGCCCGCTCGGAATAAAGCTTCGTTGGCATAAATATTCCCGACCCCGACCACAACTTTGCTGTCCATGAGAAACAGCTTCACTGCCAGTTTGCGTCCCTTGGCACGGCGAAGAAGGTATTCGGCAGTGAATTCCCGGCCTAACGGTTCCGGGCCAAGTTCAGCCAACAAGGGGTGCAGCAATGGGTCTTCGCTGGTCCAGAGGACCGCACCAAACCGCCGAGGATCATGCAATCGCAAGCATTGACCATTGTCCAGAATCAAATCGAAATGATCGTGTTTTCCAGGGGCAACGTCTTTGGAAATAACCCGCAGGGAACCGGACATGCCGAGATGCAGCAGCAAGAAGCCGACCTCACAATCAATGAGCAGATATTTTCCCCGACGCAGAACCGCCCGAATCGTCCGTCCGGGCAATTGAGATTTCAAACTGGCCGGGACAGGCCAACGCAGACGGGGTTGCCGAATAACAACGTCTGCAACTCGTTGTCTAACCAGGTGAGGCTCGATGCCGCGGCGGGTGGTTTCAACTTCGGGCAATTCAGGCATAGGTCAGTTTCCCAGCAAACCGATTTGATTAAAGAGAACCACCAACACTGCCAAAGGAGCAAGAAAACGCAGCAGGAAATGCCACACGGGGAACAACCAAGGACGTTTGTAAGAACCAACCAGTTCGGACTTCTCCCCTTCCCCTCCCCAGCACCAGCCGGCATAGATAGCAATCAGGACACCGCCCAAAGGGAGCATGTAGGAGGAGGTAAGAACATCAAAAAAGTCGAAAAAGGTCTTGCCGAATAAAGGGGTCCAGGTTGACCAGAGATTGAAGGACAGCGCGCTTGGAATGCCGAGCAAAAATGCCAGGCTGCCGAACAGCGCAGTAGCCTTACGACGGCTCCAGCCCTTTTCATCAATGAGATAGGCGACAGGGACTTCGAGCATGGAGACCGATGAAGACAGAGCAGCAAAGACCAGCAGGATGAAAAAGATCAGCGCTAAAATGTTGCCGAACGGCAGTGAGCTGAACGCGATGGGGATGGTCTGGAAAACCAGCCCTGGCCCTCCCCCTGGTTCAAGACCTGCAGCAAAGACGATCGGGAAAATCGCCAGCCCTGCCAGCAAAGCCACCACGGTATCGAGAAGGGATATTTTCAACGACAGCCCGAGCAGATCAGTGTCCGGCTGCAAATAAGAACCGTAGGTGATCATCACCCCTGCCCCCAGTGACAGAGTGAAAAAGGCCTGCCCAAGGGCTTCTAAAACAGCTCGAGAGGTCAGAGCAGAAAAATCGGGTTTGAACATGAATTCAAGAGCGGCCTGAGCGCCGCTGGAGGTCATGCCACGCACAAACAAAAAAAACAGCAAAAGGAAGAGGAGCGGCATGAGAATTTTATTGGAACGCTCGATCCCCCCCTGGATACCACGAGAGACAATCCATATATTGGCTAGGAGGAATAAGCCCTGCCAGCCGACCACGGTCAGCGGCGACGAGATCAAGATTGCGAACTGAGAAGAAATCTGTTCCGCGCTCTGACCGACAAAACTTCCAGCGGCAGCTTTGACCACATAGTCAAGGCACCAACCGGCCACCACCGAATAGAAAGATAGGATGATAAAGGACGCAACCAAGCCGGCCCATCCGACCAGTTGCCAAGAACTTTTTGGCCCGGCCAGTGAGCGAAACGAACCGACGGCATCGCGCTGGCCATGCCGGCCGATAAGAAACTCAGCCATCATGATCGGCAGACCGACCAGCAGAATACACAACAAATAGACCAAGACGAACGCACCGCCGCCATTGCGGCCGGTCATGTAAGGGAATTTCCAGATGTTCCCCAGCCCCACGGCGCTGCCGGCGGCCGCCAGGACAAAACCAAGCCGACTGGCCCACTGGCCGCGCGGCCCAGGACTGTTCTCCTTATCGATCACCGTTTTTATTCTCCCCGGCCAGAAGTTAAAACCTGGAAAGCGCGCTGCCGCACATCCCGAAGATATTTTTCAGCCTCGGCACTTTCTTCGGCTGGCGCCCAGGATGCGAAATCCTTGTCCGCCAATGGTTCATAAGGGCCTGGCTTGGCTTCGAAAAATACCCCTCCAGGTTCCAGACTGATGATCGAATGCCAAGTACCACTTTTAAGGTCGATCCCAAGGCAAGGTTGATCCGTTCCCAGTTGGAAAACGTGGCTGATTTCCCCCTTTTCAGAAAAAACAAGGGCCAGGAACCGGCCGCGCAACGCAATGAAACATTCGTCTTTGGGTGGATTGCTGTGCCGATGTGGCCGGATATAGGACTCAGGTTCGACGGCATTGAGCAGACGTTGACAGGGCTCTTGATAATCAGCGTGCAGGTTGAAATTTTGCCGTCGCCGGGACCGACTCTGTGCTTGAGATCTCACCTGGGCGAGAAGATTATCGTCGATCACCTGGAATGACATGGGACCACCATGAATGACAGTGAAAATTAAAAGAAGACCTTTTGCGCAACCCGTTCAAAATCCGCCCAGGTGATGTTTTCAACAGGACCGGAAAAATCCTGTCGATCCAGTTTCTGGGCGGAATGATACCGCCAACCGGCAGAGGTTTTCAGCAACAGGATGGATTCAAAGATCGCAGAGCGCACCCCACGGTTTATCACCTCCATGAAGAGCAGAATCTGAGCCTGGTCGCCGCGCCCAGTGATTTTGTCAGCCATGATTCGATAATCGGTGATGGAAAAATCCTGGGCGAGGGAGGACCGGCCAAAGTCGATGTACTCATTACGGCTGGAAAATTGCTGGCGAAAATTGGAATCCGGGTGATAAGTATCAAAGATGAAACCAAAATCCCTGGTCATAAAGGCCTGGCGGCGAGCATTGATAAGTTCACCAGGGTTCAACTGAGCCAGGAAAGCAACGGCAGAGGCAGGAGCATTCAAACAACAGGTTTTATATTTTTTCCCGCTGCCACACGGGCAGGGTTCATTGCGGCCGATCCCCAAGCGTTTACTCCTTGAGCCGGGGATCAAGAGCATCACGAATCCCCTCGCCGAGCAAGTTGTAGCCCAGGACGGTAATCAGTATGGCCAACCCGGGAAAGGCCGACAACCACCAGGCTGTACCGAGGGTCTGTTTCCCGGCAATCAGCATATTGCCCCAGGACGGCGTCGGTGGTTGCACCCCAATACCGAGGAAGGACAGGGCGCTCTCGGTCAGAATGGCCCCGGCTACCCCTAGGGTTGCCGAAACCAGCACAGGTGATATGGCATTGGGGAGGATGTGTCGAAAAATAATCCGGGCATCCTTGGCACCCAACGCTTTGGCAGCGACGACAAAATCTCTCTCCCGCAGCGAGAGGAATTCGGCACGGATCAACCGTGCCACTCCCATCCATCCGGTAAGGCCGATGATGATCATGATGTTCCAGATGGAGGGTTCCAGAAAAGCGATGACAGCGAGGATCAGGAAGAAGGATGGAAAACAGAGCATGATGTCGACAAAGCGCATGATCAGGCTGTCGACCCAGCCGCCGTAATAACCGGCCAGAGAACCGAGGGCAATGCCGATCGTCGTAGCAATGCCGACAGCCACAAACCCGACCAGCAAAGAGATGCGCGCCCCGTAGAGGATGCGAGCCAGCACATCCCGCCCCAGGTCATCCGTGCCAAGAGGATAGGACCAGCTCGGGGACTGCAGTTGCAGACCGATGTCAATAGCTCCCGGGTCACGAGCCAGAGCAGGTGCAAGAACAGCCAGGAGGAACATCAACAGCACGATACAGGCGCCGGCCATGGCCAGACGGTTGTTCTTTATCCGCTGCCAGAACAGCCCGCGGGATGCAGCAGAAGTGTTCACGATCGGTGTTCCTCCGTTATCCAGAACTATGGAGTTAATACCTTAGCAGGGATGAATTGAAAAGGAAAGTCAGCGGGATTTTTCCCAGTTCCACGCGGTACGCACAATATACTCAAGATTGTCGTGCCGGGGTCGCCAGTGGGTTTCGTCCAAGATGCGACGGTTGTCGGCAATAAGAGCGGCAGGATCGCCGGCTCGACGTTCAACATCCTCAACACGAAAATCGACCCCGGTCACATTCTTGGCCATTGCAATCACTTCGCGAACCGAATAGCCATGCCCGTATCCACAGTTGAAAATTCGGCTCCCCCCACCTTGGGCAAGGAAACGCAGGGCTTCAAGGTGGGCGGCAGCTAGATCGTCAACATGGATGTAATCGCGAATACCGGTCCCATCCGGAGTCGGGTAATCGGTCCCATAGACTTGCAGTTTCGGGAATTCACCCTTGGCGGTTTTCAAAGCACGCGTAATCAGGTGGGAGGCATTTTCATAGGCCTGGCCGATCCGCCCCTCACCATCAGCACCCGCCACATTGAAATAGCGTAACGCCACATAACGGAAGTCCTGATCAGCTGCATCCAGATCAGCCAACAGTCGTTCGGTCATCATTTTCGAGGCACCGTAAGGGTTGATCGGCAGCAAAGGATCTCCCTCGGCCACAGGGGTTTTCTCCGGCGTGCCATAAACAGCGGCGGTGGAACTGAAAATGAAATTACCGATGCCCAATTCACGCAGGGTTTCCAGCAGAATCAGAGCGTTAACCGTGTTGTTGCGGTAGTATTTCAGCGGCCGAGTAACACTCTCACCCACTTCGATAAAAGCGGCGAAGTGGATGACCGCATCGGGCCGAAAATCCTCCAGGGCCTGTTTGAGTGTGACACGGTCGGCCAAATCGCCTTCCACCAGATCACCGTACAGCACAGCCCAGCGGTTGCCGCTGGACAGGTTGTCATAGGTACGGACCACATAGCCTGCTTCGCCTAAGGCCTTCACCACATGGCTGCCGATATAGCCGGCGCCGCCGGTCACGAAAATCCGTTTCACCCTGCCCTCCTCAGCGAATCCATTTGATTTATTATTTGCGACCGATGCCGACGTAATCGAACCCTTCTTCCTTAACAATCTGCGGGTCGTACTGATTTCGACCATCGAAAATCATCATCTGCTTCATCAGCTTGCGCATGGCGCGGAAGTCAGGATGACGGAAGGGTTTCCATTCGGTGACCAGGACCATGGCATCGACCCCTTGCAACGCATCATACTGATGATCGGTCAGGGTCAGTTGGCCTGATTCGAACCAGGCCTTGGGCAAATCCTCCCGCGCCACGTCCATGGCTTCGGGATCGTAGGCCCGAACTTTGGCTCCTGCAGCAATCAGTTCATGCAGCAAAACTACTGCCGGAGCCTCGCGCATGTCGTCGGTCCCGGGTTTGAAGGCTAAGCCCCAGACTCCAAAGGTCAAACCGGTCATATCCTCCCCGAAACGCTCACTAACCTTACTGAACAGAACGTGCTTCTGCTGCTCGTTGCGATTGTGCACGGCATTCAGGACCAGCGGCGGCAGATGATTGTCCTCGGCCATACGAATCAAGGCTTTGACGTCTTTGGGGAAACAGGAGCCACCGTAGCCGCAACCGGGATAAATGAAGGAATAGCCGATACGTTTGTCCGAACCGATCCCAAGCCGAACTTTTTCGACGTCGACACCGAGCCTGTCGCAGAGCCCGGCGATCTCGTTCATGAAGGAAATCTTGGTGGCCAGCATGGCATTGGCGGCGTACTTGGTCATCTCGGCGTCGCGAATCCCCATGAACATGATGCGGTCATGGTTGCGGGAAAAGTCGGCATACAACCGGCGCATAATCTCTTTTGCCCGATCGCTGTCAGTACCGACAACGATACGGTCTGGCCGCATGAAGTCCTCGACAGCAGCCCCTTCCTTGAGGAACTCAGGATTGCTGACGACATCAAAAGGAATCTGAACGCCGCGCTTGGTCAATTCGTCCTGCAGGGCAGCCCGAACCTTGTCAGCCGTTCCTACCGGCACGGTCGACTTGTCAACAACCACGAGATAATCCTGCAGATGTTGCCCGACCTCCCGAGCCACCGCCAGGACATACTGCAGGTCGGCTGAACCGTCCTCTCCGGGCGGAGTCCCGACAGCAATAAAAAGCACCTCGGCGTCAACCATTGCTTCGGCCAGGGAGGTGGTGAAGAGAAGGCGCCCTTCTGCATGGTTACTTTTGACCAATGCCTCCAGACCCGGTTCATATATAGGAATCCTGCCCTCTTTGAGGGCAGTGATTTTACGATTATCGACATCAACGCAAGTGACCTGGTTGCCCATTTCAGAAAAACAGGTTCCTGTAACCAGACCGACATAACCGGTCCCGACAACAGCGATTTTCATGGTGAATCGTGACTCCTTGTAGGGTGAGTTTGACGCGGACCGGGCGGTTCAACCAATCCCTGCCCACCAATGACTTGCCATATTTAACAGAATTTATCCAATAAGGCGAGGAGTTCGGCTGTCTTTTCTTCCATCAAGCCCTGGTTGCCACGGGACTCCACATTCAGACGAACCAATGGTTCAGTATTGGAACAGCGCAAATTGAACCGCCAGTCGGTATACTCAACACTTAGGCCGTCCGTATGATCAACGGCCAGCGCCGGCAACGCATAGCGGCGTTCCACCTCTGCTAGGGCAACAGCAGGATCACCCAGGGTGCGGTTGATCTCCCCACTGGCCGGGAACAGAGCAATCCGTTCATCGACCAAGGCGGACAGTGGCAACCCACGCCGGGCCATCAGCTCCAGCACCAGCAGCCAGGGAATCATCCCGCTGTCGCAATAAGCAAATTCCCGGAAATAATGGTGGGCACTCATCTCACCACCGTAAATTGCATCTTCCAGGCGCATGCGCTCCTTGATAAAGGCGTGCCCGGTCTTGCTCTGCACAGGAACCCCACCGGCCTGGCGCACCAGATCAATAGTATTCCAGGTCAATCGTGGGTCATGAATAATTTTGGCACCCGGATGACGCTGCAAAAGAGCACTGGCCAGCAGGCCGACGATGTAATACCCCTCGATGAATCGCCCTTGTTCATCAAACAGAAAACAGCGATCGAAGTCACCATCCCAGGCTATGCCGACGTCGGCCCCATGTTCAAGCACAGCCTTGGCAGTGGCATCGCGGTTCTCGGGAAG
>ENA-ORXD01001401-ORXD01001401.1-sediment-metagenome-genome-assembly--contig:-NODE-1401-length-20281-cov-4.514849_pt1 | contig 20281 bp, 11 predicted proteins | sample MGYA00237862_ERZ511471 | MGnify/ENA metagenome assembly ERZ511471
ATGAGACGCAGGAAGTCGATGAAGAGTTCCCTGTCCCTGGGCCAGCCGACAAGAATCGTGTTGCTCTCGATCCCGGCGATTCCGCCGGCCTGGGACACGTTGGTGATCCCTTCGACAACATCCTTCACCACGTTGACCTCGGCGAACACGGGAAGACCTTCCCCGTCGAGCATATCCTGCATGTTTTTCCGGGCCGAGATCACGTCGATGTTTTCATCGAAAAGGTCTCCGACGATGAGGTGGCAGGCCGTGACGACGCCCCGTCCCTGGCTGAACCAGTTCCCGAAGCGGATGAGGTCGAGATGAAGTGTCGGATCTGACACGAAAACGAATAGATGGGGGCGCCAGTTTCTTGCGTGCATGGGCCGGACGGTGAGCCGGAAAAGAGCCCAGCGGATAAGGGTTTCGTAGATCCCTCTCCGGGCGTCGCCCCAGCGGGCCTGGTTTTCCCTGCGGGAAAGGATCATCCAGAGGGACAGTTCAAGCACGACGGCAATGATGCCCGCAAGGGCGCTGAACAGAAAAATGACGGCGACGCAGGCAATCCCGCCGGCAAGATTCACATACCAGGGGATGCGGATCTTCGGCCGCCAGGAAGGGTCGCCGCTCAGGGATTCCAGCGCGGCGGCGATGTTCACCATGCCGTAGGTGGTAAGGAAAAAAACGGTGACCACGGAAGCCACGGCATTCAGGTTTCCAAGCAGGACGGCTCCCAGAGCGATGAGGAGGGAAAGGATCATCCCGGGGGTGAGTTCCTTCCAGTTCCCCGTTCTTCTCCCGAAAAAGCCGGGGGCCAGTCTGTCCATGGCAAGGGCCTGGAGGGTTCTCGGGGCGCCCAGCATGGAACCGACGGCGGAGGAGAAGATAGCCCCCCAGAGGCCGGGAAGGATCAACCAGGGTCCGAGGGGGGCGATTTTGAGCCAGACCAGGGTGTCCCCTTTCAGGTCACTTTGCGAGGCCCCGAAAATGAGGACAAAAGGGACGGCGAGATAAACGACGAAGCCCGTAAGAACGGCGGCGATGGCACCCCTCGGAATGGCCCGGCCGGGATCCCGGAGGTCCCCCGACAGGCCGAGACCCGCCATGACCCCGGTGACCGCCGGGAAAAAGATGGCGAATCCGGACCAGAAGGGGATGTCTTTCGTGGGGGGAATCAACGGAAGAGGGGTTCCCCACGAGTGGTGTATCGCGCCCGCGGCTAGCGCCAGGATGGAGACGGCGATGCCGATCATGATGGGGATCTGGGCTTTCAGGGCGAAACGGGCTCCGGGGATGGAGAGCCCGCCGACGAACAGGACGATGAAGAAGACCGCCTCCCGAATGGGCACATCCGGCCACACGAAACGGATGGATTCCGCCAGACCGTAAGCATAAAGAGTCACGGAAAAGGTCTGGGAAAGAAAAAGGGGGAGACCGATGGCCCCGCCGATTTCCAGTCCAAGGCTCCGGGAGATAATGTAATAGGCGCCGCCCACGCCGACGCGGGTATTGGTGGCCACGGAGGAAAAGGAAAGGGTGGTGATCAGCGTGATGGCATTTGCCAGGATGACGATGAGGATGACCTGGTAAAGACCCATGTGTCCCACGAGCCACCCAAGCCGGAGATACAGAATGACGCCGATGATCGTGAGAATGGTCGGCGTGAAGACTCCCAGAAAGGTTCCTAACTTCCCGTCGCTGTTCTGATGTGCCATGGGCGTTTATGCGTCGTACATCGCGTTCCGCTGTACCGCGGACCAGCGGTTCCGTTCCGATGCCGCTTTCGGAGGATCCGTCCGGGAATTGATATCGACCGGCGTATGTCAAGGATTCGTAAAGACATCCGTGGAAAGATGTAGCAGCATTCGGGATCAGATTCTACAGATATTTTCGAAGGCGCGTCCTTTGCGGGCGGTCATGTTTCTCTTCGTCATTCTGTTTTCCCGGTCGTGCCCGGAGAAGTTCGGGGCCTTTTCCCGTCCGTGAGACCGGCGTTCAGGCCGATCGTGACGGTCGTTCAGGTTCCCCTGCATCGTTTTCCGCTTATGGAAACGGTTTCGATGATTCCGCGGCGGATCTTCAGGCGGCGGCAATCCCTCGGTGCCATGCCCCCGGAGCGGCCTTCCGAGGGGATCTTTCATTACCGTCTTTCAATAAACGGCGCTTACTATAACTTATTTTTATATTTATTTCAGTTGACAATATAAAACGTATAGTATATCGTCTATTCCATTCATCCCAGGAGATAGCCCCGATGCAAAGGCTCCTTAACCTTTGCAACTCATGGAACCCGGCGGGGTTATCTCCAAGGTATTATTGTCCGTATTTAGAATCAACCCTTTTCCCCCCGGGATTTTGTCGGTTCGAACAGGATCCCGGGTTTTTTTTGCCGCGGTCTCCGGACGATTCGGTTCTTTTCCTTTACACTTTCACATGACCCGTGCGGGCGATTTCCTCGGCAAGGACCCAGCAGCGGATCGATGGCTGCGATCACGGGATTCCGAGATCCGGATCCCCGATGGTATCGTCGTCCGTCCCGAAGAAAGGGACTGTTTTGGGAATTGACATTGCCGTTCCCGTAGTATAGGATAAAGTTATAAAACGTCCACGGAGATAACCTCAGGAAAGGGCCCCCTCCCAATGCTCTTTCCATTCCCCTACGGGGTTATCTCCATGGCATCATCCTGAAGCACCGTGGCGTAGGGGGCTCACCCCGGCCTGAACAGTCACGGACGACCGGCATGTGAGCCATGCCGGTCATCCCCCGTTCCCCAAAAATCCCGCAACCTTCTCTTCGACCGATCGCCCCCGTCCTTCGGGGGGTTCCTGCCGGCCGGTTTCCGACTTTCCGTTATTCACGATGACGGCGGAGACGATCTCCAGGATCCCGGGTTCTTCCCCGCTGTCGGCAAAGAACCCGGCGGCGGATCCGGCCGGATCATCCACAAGCCTGTGGATAACCCTGTTGAAAAGGTTGTTGATATGTCCGGTAACCGGTCCGAAAAGCAATGAGAATCTTCGGATTGTTCAGTTTTTGGGCGATACATTGTGCAATGATAACAATTGGATAATAAATTCGGTTCAGGTTCGGGGGGCTTATCAACAACCTTTGAATATTCCTCCAGGAAATTGGTTTGATCGTGACCGGTGTCACAGGATCGCCTGTGTCCTGGCGGCTTTTCATCGATCGCCTCCGGTTCGTTTGGCTTGCTCCTTTTCCGGCGCCCCGGCGTTCGGAATGACGGTCCTTTACCGGGATGCCCCGGTCCGGGGCCGCTGCGGAGCGGGGCGGAAGGCGGACCGGAGGCGCGCCGACCCGAAGTGTCGGCGGTGTTCCACCGGAGACGGCGGGTTCTGCGAACCACTCGTGGAATTGCGAAGGGAAGCGCCTTGGGAAATCCTCGAGGAAATATCGCCTGTTGAGAACGGACAAAAGCTCGAAGCGGCGGTCACCGCCCTTTGGCTCGTTTTCCGGGAGGCGGCGTTTCTCCCGGTCGCCGGTTCAGGGAGAGAGCGGGTATTTCCGCCCCGGCGCTTTCAAGGCGCCGGGGCGTGACAACCGATTCTTCCGGACGTCGTCCTTGACGGCTTCGTAAAAAGCCCATATGCTGCGTTACCCTTCTTCCCTCGTCCCTTTGGCGTACCATCAGTACGCCTCATTCCTCGGGATTCGGGCGCCTTGCCTATGGAGCTTTTTACTTTGCCGTTCGAAAAAGTGTTGAAATGGCCTTTTACGACTTCATCATGCGTCGATGAACGGCTTATGCGAAAAGAAGCATGGTCGATGTCTGATTGATGTGCCCGAAAAGCTCCTCGCCGTAAGTGCTGAAACCGACAGTCGGAATATCCTTGAAGATGGCCGCGTATGGACCCACCTGGTTTTTGCTCTTCAGCTCGAGCGTTCTCAGAATGCAGTGGAAGTTGATGATCCCCGAGACGGAGCCCATGCCGTTTTTCATGTCGGCAACCGCCTTTTGCGTGTCCGCGACGATATCCGTCGACTCCAGGAGGGAGAGTTCCATGCCTTCCAGGATGTTGCAGTAGAAGACGATGCTGTTTCCCTCGATTCTCTGCGGGCTTCTCACATAAGGATCGCCGTCGATGACAAGGCCGATGGGATAACGCATAAAGGCATCCGACGCTTTTTCGGCGGGCACTCCCACGGCTTCCGCATAAGCTTCTACGGCACTTTTCCCGTTGAATTCGATCACTTCGCGATATTTTTCGTTGACCTTTGTCGCCACAAGGGTTTTGTCAAGGATTCGGAAGCTCTGGGTCTTCAATATCGAGAAGGGTCCGGCCGCTTTCACCAGGGCGAGAATCGCGGCGTTGGAATAAGCCTTGCCGTGGGCGAACACGAATGTTTTGGCAAACTTCAGGTCGTCTCCGGCCGATCCGCCGATGATGTTGATGTTGGTGACGTTGCCGACGGCATCCATCAGGATTTCTTCCGTGCCGCTCAGGCCGTCGATCAGGATCAGGCCGACATACTTGTTAAAATCCATTTCCGACAGGGGTATTTTAAAATGCGCGTGAAAGGCGTCGATGGCCTTGTTCAGGGCGCCTTTGGCGTTTCCTTTCACGTCTTCCAGAACCTCCACCCGGAGATCCTCGATGATGCCGCCGGTCATCGCCATGGCGACGATGGAGTTTTCCGACATGAATCCCGAGCATATCTCTCCGGCGGTGGTGCAACCGAATACGGATACGCCGGGGAAAGCCTTCTCCATTGCCGAGGCCAGTTCATCCGGCGGAAAGGCGGATGAGGCAAAGAACAGGACCGCCTTGGTCTCCATTCCGGAAAAATCCGATTTCAATGCAGAGACGGCCGCATCGGTCTGCTTTTCCGTGGTATACGAAACTTTGATTTTCATTGTCTGTCCACCTCCCTTGAAATTAGAGTTTTATGCCCATCTCTGCGGCAATGTTCCTGACCTTGTCGACTACAGCCGGATCGTCATCGGACTGGCCCGTGAATTTGTTGGGATTCAAGCCTTTCAGGATCAGTTTGGTTGTCGTGGCAGCAGCCAGGGTGGGATTGCCTCCCGATTTCGAGGCGATGATCGTGTCGAGCATCTTCTTGATCTTGCCAGCCATTTTATACCTCCCGATATTTTACATTTGACGAACTCGTAAAAATGCCTGTCGACACTTTTTACGAAGCCGTCACATTTTGTTCATCCTGATACATGCTGCCCCGGTGCGGACGCCACCGTCGATCGCGGCACCGAGGAACCGTCCGCGCGAGGAATGCATCGCTGATAAAGAGCAATCGCCATACCAGGACAATCGATCTATAATAAGTTGTTTGATTCTCTATCCTTCGCAGGGAACCGGTTTTCGGGTGGTGTCAGCTTTCCGTGTAACCGGCCCGTCAATTTTTCCCCTTTTCCCCGGAGGAAATCCCGTCAATCCCGTTCGTCCCGTCCGTGGGGATTGCAGGGGCGCCCCCGGCGTATCGCTCCGCAGCTTTCAGCCGGCCGCTATCGGAAGGGCCCCGGCATTTCCGGATGTGTCCGAGTGCTTTGCGGAGGATAAGAATTCCCTGCGGCGCTTTTTCGCGGATCGGGAGGAATCGGATGGGCCCGGGCCGCTGCCGCCGCCGATGACGGCAATGAGATCATCCACATAAGATTTCATCTGGTCCGCCTGGGCGTTCAATTCTTCGGATGCGCCGGCCGATTCCTCGGCATTCGCCGCCGTCGACTGGATCCCCTTGTTCATCTTCGATACCGCGTCGTTCACCTGGGAAATTCCCCCCGCCTGTTCCTGGGAGGCAACGGCGATTTCATCGATCAACTTGGCTATTTTTAAGGATATTTCCGTATTTTCCTGAAACGCCGCCTGGGTCTTCCGCGTCAACTCGCTCCCTTCATGAACGGCCTTGATGGTGCTGTCGATCAGTTCGTTCGTGTTTTTGGCGGCCTCCCCGGCCCTCATCGCCAGGTTTCTGACCTCGTCGGCGACGACGGCAAAGCCGGCACCGGCCTCCCCGGCGCGGGCCGCCTCCACGGCGGCGTTCAACGCCAGCAGATTGGTCTGAAACGCGATCTCGTCGATGGTTTTGATGATCTTGCCCGTATCTTCGCTCGTTTTGTTGATGACGGAAATGGCGTTCACCATTTCATTCATGTGCGCGTTGGCCTTGTCCACGATCTGCCTGGCGTCCGACATCATCGTTTTTGCGTGTCCCGCGTTGTCGGCGTTCTGTCTGGTCGTGGCGGACATCTCTTCCACGGAGGATGACGTTTCCTCCAGGGATACCGCCTGATCGGATGTGCCTTCGGCCAGATTCTGACTGGAGGAGGATACCTGGTTGGCAGCCGCCGCGACCTTCTCGGCTCCGCTTCGCAAGCCTTCGATGACCCGGCTCAGAGGACCGGTTATGGACCTGATGAGGACGAAGCTCAGGACCCCCATGATCACCAGTCCGACGATGCTGATCATTACAATATTGCCGGCGATGTTGCCGCTGATCTCATCGTAGCGCGTGTTGGGCACCCCCACATAAAACATTCCGATGATCGCGCCTTCGGCGTTCCTGATGGGTTCATAGGCGGTCTGATTCCATGTTCCGACGACATTGGCCTTGCCGATGTAGCGCCTGCCGCCGGTGAGGGTTGTGTCGATGACGTTCTGCGACGCTTTTGTTCCCACCGCGCGTTTGCCGGAAGACATTTTCACGTTCGTGGCCACTCGGGTGTCGCCCTGGAAGAGGGTCACCGTATCCCCGGTGAGTTCTCCGATCGCATCGACGACGGCGAAATTGCCGCTCATTTCGGTTTCCCCCTTGAACAGTTTCCCGTCGCGGATCGACCAGACTCCCGGATACTTTTCGCTCAGGAGCGTACTGCCCATGGCCAGATCGCCGGCCAGTTTCTCCCGGGCGGTGGTGATGACCTTGCTTTTAACGATCCATATCGTCGAAAATCCGATGGCCACGATGATGAGCAGAAAAACAAACACGAACGAGAGAATCTTCATTTTCAGATTGAACTTCATTTTCATTTCCCCCTGTAATGATGATGGAACCGCTGCGACAGGCGTGCAACCCCCGTTCGACGCCGCGGGCACGATATCGAAAGACATCGGGACGGCGCCGTTTCCCAACGATTGCGGGAGTCGGTGCTTCTCTTGAGAAAAGAAATTTCCGGAAATCGGGAATGACGGCCGCACAGATGCCCGATGGCGGCCCTGCGGCGAAAACATTCGGAACCATCCCTCTCCATGAGGGCCGCGGCATGTGCATGGGAGACATGGAACAGGCGGGAAGGCCGGCGAACGCGGCGACAAGCCCGTCGCCATCTCCTTTGCGCGCGTGTTTTGCGGAGGTCCTCAGGCCCTTTGAGGCGCTGCCCGTCCGGGAACGGTTCCGCAAAGGATCGATGAAAGGCTTTTCCTCAGGCCTTTCCCGATCGGCAAGGGTTTTTTCCATGTCAAGTCGCCGGAACTTCTCCATTGTATATCCGCTTGCGATGTGCGTGGTCTCGGTTAGAAGATCACGATCCCTCAAATGCGTTGTCGGTGCAGGATCTCCGGCCCGTCATGGAGTCTTATCGGTGATCTTGGAAGATCACTTTAGTTTTTGATTCATGAGATGGTGATTCACTCGGTGGGTGAGACTGGGGAAGGGGGTTCCTTTGAACGGCCGCCGATTGCGATCTTTGCGCGGGGGAGAAACGCCGTGGTACGATCAGGGGGACATCGCGGCCCGATGCTTTGAGCGGTGCGTCGGGTCCGGTTGCCTTTCTTACCGGAAACCGGGCCAGGCGGCGATCATGTCCAGGTCCGTTTCGATGTTCCGCCCCGCCGTGGTCAGATAGTTCCCGATCATGAGGCCGTCCGCCCCGGCATGAAAGATCCAGGACTGGTAGTCCCGGAGGGTCACCTCCCTCCCGCCGCAGACGAGGATCTCCCGGCCGGGGAGGATGAACCGGAAGAGGGAGATGCATTTGAGCGCCTCCAGAGGGGGCAGAAGGGGCCGGCCGGCCAGGGCCGTTCCTGGAACGGGGTTCAGGAAGTTCATGGGCACGCCGTCCACTTCCAGGTCCCGGAGCGTGAAGGCCAGCTCCAGCCTCTCGGCCCAACCCTCGCCCAGTCCGAAGATGCCCCCGGAGCAGGTCCTGAGGCCCGCCTTTTTCGCGATCCGCACCGTTTCCACGTCCTCCTCGTACGCGTGGGTCGTGCAGACCCTGTGGAAGAAACTCCGTGCCGTTTCCAGATTGTGATGATAGGTCGTGACGCCGCTTTCCTTCAACGTTCCCGCTGAGGCCTCGGAAAGCATCCCGAGGGAGGCGCACACGGCGAGGTCCGTCCGTTCCCGGATGAGCCGGACCCCCCGGGCGACCTGATCGAGTTCCCTTTCATTCAGGGCGACCCCGCTCGTGACGATGGAGAACCGGGTGGCCCCCCTTTCCGCCATCTCGACCGCCCGCCCGGCCATCCGTTCGGGGGAGACGAGGGGAAAGGTCTCGACGCCCGTCCGATGCCGGGCGGACTGGGCGCAAAAGGCGCAGTCCTCGCTGCAGAAACCCGACTTGGCGTTCAGGATGGCGCACAGCACCGGCGGACCGGACCTCCCGAACCGCCTTGCGATCCTGTGGGCGAAATGAAAAAGATCGGTGGTTTCCCCGTCGGGAAGGGCGGCGAGACGTTCGGCTTCTCCGGGGGAAAGTTCCCGTTCTCCATATTCCAGAATGCGGTCCGCCAGGGGGGCGATGAGGGGATTTGTCATGGGTCCATGGTCCTTTCGCATAGAGAGACTTTCTCATAACGAATGAGAGCCCATTCGTCAACCATAAAAAACGGATTGGTTTACAGTAAAAGGGGTCCTTCGAACGCGGCATCCCGATCCTGACAGGTTTTGCCTTTCCCTGCCGCGCGCGACGGGAAGGAAGAACGCGGGAACGATCGGGATGATGGAGACGAAATGGCCGGCCGTAATCCCGGCTGACGCCGGTTCCAGTGCTTCCATTGCGGGAAGACGGACAAAGCGTGGCGATGGCGAAAAGAGGACGAAACGGGAACGGCCGGAAAGGTGATGTGAATTCCGGGCCGTTCCCGTTCGTGATCCGATTTCGTTTCGCACACGCCGCAGGCGTCTCTGGGCTTTCCGCCCTCTTCCGGTTTTACGGGCGCCGCAGTTTCATCAGCTCCGGATCGGGTACCGCAGGCGTATAGGGAAAGACCTTGAATCCCGTTGCCGACACGACCGGCGCAGGGGTGGAGACATAGAAGGTGAAGTACCTGTTCACGCCGGGCACCAGATCGCTCCCGCTCAGGGGATCCCCGGTGACGCCGCTCACCCCCGAGAAACTGATGCTGTAAGTGCCGACGTCGTCCGGAGCTTCGATCCCGGCGAGCATGGCCGTGTGGACATCGGCGGAAAGGTCCATGTCATAAGTTGCGCAATAAGCCCCCGGACTTGCGTAGAGCGTTCCCTGGTAGCCGCCGTCCACGTACAGGGCGAAGGCGTCGTCTTTCAGCCCCCCGTCGTCGCAGACCGTGATTTTCACCTTTCCTTCGGCCACTTCGTAGACGACGGGATTGGACCAGTCGCCCCAGGTCCCGTCGAATCTCACCCGTGCCTTGACATCGTACTGCCCCGGCTCCAGGTCCGGTATCACGATCCCGAGGGCCGTTTCCGAGGCTGTTGTTACAGGTGCGGCCTTTGTTCCCACCATGACCGCGTTTTCCGAGACGAGGGCGCTGAACCCCGCCCCGTAAACGGTTGCGGGGGCGTTTTTCCCGCCCTTCTCCGGTTCGATGGACGAAAGTTCGACGTCTTCCACGAGGATCACCGCGGGATCCTTCTCCACCTTGCAATCCGGCTCGCTCTTCGGGTGATGGACGATGACCTTGAGCGGTCCCTTGGTGTTCTTGTCCAGCCACCAGCCGGGCACGGTGACGGTCATCCGCTTTCCGTCCGGAGCGATCTGCGTCGCGTCGATCACGTACTCGTTCCCGTTCCTGTCCATGAAAACGACTTCGGGGTAGCGGGTGATGCTCCAGGAGTACAGGGCGTTTCCCCGTTCTTCCACGATGGGGCTGAATCCCTGCCCCTGAATGATGAATGCCTTGTTCTTCCCGTCGGCCTTCACCTTTCCCGGAATCACGGCATCGATGTCCAGCGGGAAGTCCACGTCGAACTCGATGACGTTGTCAGTGGTGGTGATGTCGGTCACCGTTTTTCCGACGGTGATCACATTCGATGCAATTCCAAGGATATCGATTACTCCGAGAAGCCCTCCGATCGGGGAGAGCCTGGCGGCAACCTTGGCCGACAACCTTCTGATCATCGTACCGACCACGGCCGAGGCGGCGGATTGGCTCGCCTGCGTGAAAAGCGCCTTGGCGATGGGACCGCACTTCGAGAAATCGGCCCACAGGAAGTAGATGAATTCTTTCACGCCCCCCGTCACGTCCCCGTTGGAGAAGGACTCCAGGCTGCCGCCCAGATCCGTCGAGTCGGCGAGCACGACGGTTACGATCTTTACGGGGACGAATTTCGGACCGAGGTCTTTGAAGGACATGACGGTGCCGATGACGGGCGAAATGATCCGCTCGATAACGGTGCGAGAGGTGATCCATTTGTAGGCCGGGTGTGTCCAGGGTACCTTCCTTTTCGGGTCGAAGTGCGTGTCGCAGCCGGGAGTGATGATCTGAACGGTGGAATCCTTCCTCCGGGGCTGGTTGAAGTCGGACTTGACCCATGCCCCGCCCAGGTATCCCTGGGGGGGCACCATTCCCCAAATGCCGGAGATATGGGGAGTCAGGATTTTCCCGTCCCTGGAAGTGATCTGCACCGACAGGTACAGCATGCTGTCGTTTTCGACGGCGATGTTGCCCGAATTGCCGTCTTCGTATACCTGGATGTCGTCGACTTCCTTGGGCGTGATGTCCGCGCCCTCTGTCGACAGGAGATCCTTGAAGGTCGGAAAGGCCGGGGGAGGGGTGAAACTGCCGGAATTGAGTTCCCCCTCAATGGCGGCGGCGGCGGCGACGAGGGCGTCCGCGGCAGTCCGGGCGAGATCGGCATCGTCCTTGTTCCTGAGATAGGGATCCGATGCGAGCTTTTGTTCCAGCTTTTCGCCGAGGGCCGTTACCTCGCCCAGCCCGTTGATCAGGTCGCGGGCATCGCTCAGGTCCGATTCGGAGACGAGGGCGTGCACGGAGAGCGCGCCCCACACCATGGCGAGGGCCGTGCCGCGGCTGTCCATGACGACAAATGCGTCGTCCTGCAATGCAAGGGCTTCGAGAAAAACGGCGTATTTCTCCGAGCCGTCCGGCGTCGGTTCCTGGATCAGCGCCGTGACGATCGTGGGAGCGTTCATGTCGACCCTGGTCGAGAAGTTCCCGGAAGCATCGGGATATCTCTCATTGTCCGGGTGAACGGACCACGAGACATTGAGGGCCGTCACATCCACCGGGGATCCCGCCGGCAGGGCGACCCGGCCGCTGATGTTTTTATAAAGCTCGATGTAAATCACGTTGGAATCGCCTCTTGAGGACGAGACGAACACCGGTCCGGTGACGGTTCCCGCCGGGACCCACACCGTAACCCGGTCCGCGCTCCCGGTGCTGTTGTCGTAAACCGTGCTGCTTCCGGTGAAATTGACGGTCAGGTTGGCTTTCAGATTGAAACCGTACAGCGTGGCCCTGGACCCGTCAAAATCCGCGTTGTTGAGTATCGGTGCCGTACCGTCCACGGCCAGGACATCCAGGGGATCCGTGACGCAGCCGCCGCCGGCCAGTGAGACCAGGACGGTGCCTCCGTGAATGTCCGGAGGCCAGGTGAAGTGAAGGCCCTCCTCGTCGGCCAGATCCGGCGTCAGGTTCAGCACGCCGGTTTCCCCTCGGATGATCATCACGGCATCCTCCGTCATGGAAGGAAGATTGTGGCCCGAAAGGGTGACGGCGTCGCCTGCCCGGGCGACATCGGTGATCCCAAGGGTATCGTTTATGAAATCGCGAAGCATCATGGGGCCCTCGGGGGTCGACAGGCTGTCGGCATTGTAGGACGGCGCAAGAGGTGTCAGACGGTCCGCGTCTCTCGAGTCCACAAGCCCGTCGTCATCGTCGTCCGTATCCGCGAAGTCGGGAATCCCATCGCCGTCACTGTCCAGGGGGTCGGTCGGGTTCACCCCCGCCTCGACGGGATCGGGGATACCGTTCCCGTCGCTGTCCGTATCCAGAAAATTGGGTACGCCGTCCCCGTCCGCATCGTTCAACAGACTCAGTGTTTCCGGCGTCAGGTCGGGATGTTTCTCCGCCGTGAGGAATTCCACGCCATCCGGAATCCCGTCGCCGTCGGAATCGGAATCCCACCAGCCGGGCATTCCGTCCCCGTCGGGATCGCTGTGGCTGGCCCAGTCAAGAAGCGCTGGACTTATTTCCACGCCGTCGGGAATCCCGTCGCCGTCGCTGTCGGAAGTGAATTCATTGCTGTCCAGGGCGATTTCCAGTTCGTCCGGGATGCCGTCGAAGTCCTGGTCCGCGAAGATCCGTACATGATAGTTCCATGCCGGATCGCTCGTTCCCGACGCATCCGTAATGTTCAGGTAATAGTCTCCGGGTGCCACGATCATCATGGAAACGGCGGTCGAACCTTTCGAAAAGGGCAGGGCCGTGGCCGTCGCCACAACGGATTTGCCGGAAGCAAGGAGAACGGCGAGGACCGGATGCATGGCCGCCGATGAACCGTTCAGGACTGCGGTGTAGCGACCGCTGCTGTCGAGAGTGATTTTGAAGTAATCGATGTCCGGTTTTGCCCCATCGGAATACAAGGCCCCCGTGATGCGTCCGGGCATGACACCGGCGTCCTCGGAAACGCTGACCCCGTCGTTCCGATTCGACAGGCCCGATTCCTTCGACTCGGCATACACGACGTATTCCTGCTTTTCCGGCGTAACCGCGAAATCGTCCTCGACATCGTCGACGCCGTCGCGGTCCACGTCCATCGTATAGTAGTTGCCCGTGCCGTCGCCGTCGTCGTCATAATGGGAGGCCCGGTCATCGGGAAAGCGGTCGACGGCGTTGAGAAACCCGTCGCCGTCCCTGTCCATGTCCACGTCGTCCTCAAGGCCGTCGGCATCCCGGTCCATGACGAGACGGACGGAAACCGTATCCGATAGCGTCGTTCCCTGCCCGTCGCCCACCACGAGAGACAGGGAATATTGTCCCGGTTTGTCGGCATAAAAACCCGTGGCTCTGGTGTTCCTGGATGTGAGCCGGAATTCGGCGGAGGGATCTTCGGCGGAATCGACGGACCACGACCATTCGATACCGCCGCTGCCCGGCGCGCTGAAAAAGATGATTTCCTCCGGACGGGGCGCGGCCATGTTCCGCGTTACAATGCCCGTCCGGTCCGGTCCGATGTCGGCCGTGGGAGCGTTGGTTCCGGCGGGCGCGTTGTCTCCGGCCTCGGACCCGGCATCCGAACCGCCGCTGCATCCCGCCATCAACAATATCCCGAATAACAAAGCACAGACGGCTTTTTCAAGGAATCGTCTTTCCATGGCGATTTTCCTCCTTTCGGACGGACTGTCAGCTGTCGTTCATATCGATCTCCTGCAACATGACGTTCTTCCCCCTTCATCGAGGGGGGTAACCCGGCGGCAGACAGTTTTCTCTTGAATGGAATGGACTTCGAAAAAAGGATCACGAAGGCGAGAGGGGAGAAACTTGACTGCTAAAAAAAACATAGCATGAAACGGTTTCACATGGCCAGAACCAATCGAAGAAACTCTGGAATCCATCGAATGCCCGCCGTCGCCGGCATGCCTGAGACGCGGGATTTCCCGTTCCGTTCAGGAACCTTTCAACGGCCGGGCGCCGGACGTTTTATTCACCCCTTGTCGCCGGCACCCCGCAATTCATGGATCCTGCGGGAAAGCTCGCTCAGCGACACGGGTTTCTGAATGAAGCCGTTGCCGCCCGCTTCGAGGATTCTTCGGGCCTGTCCTTCCAGGGCGTAGCCGCTCAGCAGGATGACCTTGACTTCGGGATTGATCTCACGGAGCATCCGGAACGCCTCTTCCCCCGACATCCCGGGCATGATCATGTCCAGAAGGACAAGATCGATCTCCTTTTTCTTTTCCCTGTAGAGATCGACGGCCTCCCTCCCGCTCTGTGCCGCCGTCACCTTGTATCCGATGTGTTCCAGCATGTGCTGGATCGTCTGCAACACCGGGGTCTCGTCATCGACCAGCAGAATGGTGCCCGTCCCCCGGATGATTTCCGGAGAAATCGACGCGTCCGGAACGGCCTCCTGTTCGGAAGCGGGAAGGTAGATGTTGAAAGTCGACCCCTGTCCGGCTTTGCTGGAGAAATCGATGAGCCCCCTGTGGACCTTGACGATCCCGTATGCCATGGAAAGACCGAGGCCCGTTCCCCTTCCCCGTTCCTTCGTCGTGAAAAAGGGCTCGAAGATCCGTGTCATCGTGTTTTCGCTCATTCCCGAGCCGGTGTCTGTCACCGAAATCTTCACGTATCGCCCCGGCATGGCCGATTGCGGCCTGACGAACGCCTCGTCGAGAAAGACATTCCCCGTTTTCAGGTACAGGTCTCCCCCTCCCGGCATGGCCTGACCTGCGTTGATGAAAAGGTTCATGAAGACCTGCCCTATCTGGTCCGGGTCCACCTCCGCCGTCCACAGATTCTTCTCGAAGTTCCTGTGGATCTGGATATCCTTTCTGGTCCGGGCGAAGATGAAAGCGGCGTTCTCCATGATTTCACTGATGTTCGAAGGCTTCGCGTCAAAATGGCCGCTCCTGGCCACGCCGAGAAGCTGTTTGATCAGGTTCGCGGCGCTTCGGATCTGAATCTCGATGCTTTTCAGATATTCGTTGTGGGGATGCTCCGGCTCCAGTTCTTCCAGCATCAGGGAGACGTTTCCCTGCATGCTCATGAGAAGGTTGTTGAAGTCGTGGGCGAGCCCTCCGGCCAGGGTTCTGACGGCCTCCATCTTCTGGGCGTGGACGAGCCTGGCTTCGAGATTCTTCCTTTCCTCTTCGGCCCGTTTGCGGTCGGTGATGTCCAGGCCGAGGCTCAGAATGCAGGGTTCACCGGACAGTTCGATCCTTTCCCCGGAAATGAGCATATTGGCGATACGGCCGGTTTTATGCCTGAGTTTGAACTCGTAATTTTCCACAACGCCCCGTTCTTCCAATATTTTCAGGTACCGGGCCCGCTCCGCGGGATCGGCCCAGACGCCGAGTTCGACAGGGCGGCGGCCGACAGCCTCTTCCCGCGCCAGGCCCGTAACTTCGAGCCATGCGTCATTGGCATCCTTGATCTTGTTGTCTTCGAGTCCGATGATGGCGATCGAAACGGGGCTTACTTGGAAGATGGTCGAAAAGAGCTCCTCGCTTTTCCTCAGGGCCTCTTCCGCCTTCCGGCGCTCGCTGATGTCCCGGACGATCATGCCCGTCTTCAAGTTGCCGTGGCGGTCCCTGAAGATGGCGGACGAGATTTCACCGGGAAACGGCGTGCCGTCGTTTCGCAGGAAGGTGAGCTCTCCGCGAAACTTGCCGGTGCGCGCCCGCTCTTCCAACGCCCCCTCCAGGCGCGGATCCTTTTCGTCCAGCAGGCCCGCCATGCCGATGCGGCAGATTTCCTCTTCCGTGCGCCCGAAGGTGTTGCATGCTTCCGGGTTGGCCGCCAGGATTCTTCCGTCCGGTGCCGTGAGAAACGCCGCATCGAAGCTGTTCTCGAAAAACGCGCGGTACTGATCCCCCTTCTCCTGCTGTTCCGACTGCATGCGCTCGCTCCGTAGCCTTCTCACCATCAGAATCCCGAGCAGGGCGGTGCCGAGCGGATTGATCAGCAGAACGGGAACGGACAGTTTCGAGAGAACGTCCACGGCGGTTTTCCAGGGCAATGTGAACATGATCGCCAGCATGGCCAGATGAATCACCATGCCGAAGACGTAGAGCTCTCCGAATGAAAGGTCGGCAAGAGACCGGCGGCGGAAACGCCTCCAGACGATTCCGATGGCTCCCGATGCAAGAATCACGGCGATGCCGGTCCATGCTCCGAATCCGCCATGATGAAAACGAAAGATGGATGTCATGGCCATGGCGATTCCCGTGGCGATCGGTCCGAAGAAGAGTCCCGATATGCCGATCAGCACCGATCGCATGTCGAAAACGAGCCCGGGTTCGAATGTCCAGTGCGTCATCATGACGACGATGCCGACGGCGCCGATCACGAAACCGACGGGCACCTGCTGCAGCGGTGTTCGTCTCCGATGCCAGCGGACTTCAACCACGTCGAACAGGAATGCCAGCGAAAGCAGAAGCGAAACGTTCAAAATCAGACCAAGCACGACCGAGTCGTTCATGAAAGCTCTCCTGAAATCATATGAGACAGGATCTTCGATATTTGTCAAATATCATTTGACGAACTCGTAGAAAGCCATCCGCGGGGATTTGCCCGGAACGGGACGCCGGGTTCGAAGCAGGGGGACGGCGGAGCCGTTGCCGATGACCGGCGGTTTTATCTGGCCGGGGATGAGGGGTGAATGGTGAGAACGTCCGGATCCTCGCCGCGGGGCGGACGCCCGGTGCGGGACATCGTCCAGCCCGCCGGCGGAAAGTCATCGAGAGATGAAAAAAAAAGGAACCGGGCGTACCCGATTCCTCCAGGCGGGTCGGTCGGCGGCCCGGCGTTACCCGTTTGCTTCTCCTCCTTCGCAAAGGAGGCACGCCAGGGCGATTTCCACGACCCGGTTCTCCGGGGAGACGAAGGGGAGATTCAGGATCACCGGACGGGACGTTCCCGCCACGACGCCCGCGGTCTGCATCCTGCCGATGAACACCAGGGCCTGGGCGAGAAGATATCCCGTGTCGATTTCGGGGACGAGGTAGATGTCCACATCGCCCGTCACGGCGCTTTGAAGTCCCTTGCGTTTCGCCGCCGCCTGGCTCAGGGCGCAATCGATGTCGAGCGGTCCCTCCACGACGGCCTCTCCAAACTGCCGGCGTTCCGCCATCTTGGAAAGGATCGCCGCATCCAGCGTCGACGGGATCCCGGGATTGACCTGCTCGATGGCGGCCAGGACCGCAGTTTTCGGCGTCTCGATTCCCATGAGGCGGGCCAGTTGCAGCGCGTTGGTGAGGATCTGTTGCTTTTCGGCAAGGTTCGGCTGGTTATGGATGTAAGTATCCGTGATCAGAATCAGTTTCTCTCTTTTCAGAAGGGGAAAAACGGAAACGTGGCTGACGCCGCCGCCCGCGGGAAGAAGACCCGCATCCCTGTCGCGAAGAGCGCGGAGGAGATCTTCGGCGGCGATGCCGCCCTGCATGAGGATGTCCCCGGCACCGTCGCGGACGGCCGCCAGGGCCCGGCCGAGGACCCGCTGCGGGTCGTTTTCCTCCAGGATCTCGTATTCCCCCTCCAAAGGGAAAGACCCGCCGGCCAGGGCTTTCAGGGTTCCGCCGTTTCCGATGAAACAGGGGCGGATCAGCCCGGCGGCGGACGCCTGGGCCAGAACGGGGAAATCCGCCGCAACGGGACGAGGGACGACCATTTTTTTCCTTCCGCCCCGTTTCGCCGCTTCCAGGATGTCTTCGAAGGAACGCATCATCGTATTTCCCCTCCTTGTTTTCCCATGCGATCGGCCAGGACGACGCTCATGGCGATCTGAAGGACGATATTGTCGCTGAAGTCCGAACGGGCGGGGATGCAGACCGGCCCCCGGGAAGTCGCGACCAGGGAGCTCCGTTTCACGTTGAGGAAAAAATCGAGTTTGCACAGGATGTTTCCCGTGTCGAGACAGGGAACGAGGAGGATGTGGGGCATTCTGTCGCCGCGGATTCCGCCGCAATGGTTCCGGCGGTTCCCGCCGCCGAGGAAGATGTCCGTGAAGGAGGTCGCCTCCTCGATGTCGCAGGAACCGAAATCCCCCGCTTCGGCGGCCTTCCGCAGTTCCTTGAAGTCTCCGTATGAAGGGAGTTCCCCTCCCGCATCCCGCTGCCCGGACAGTACGGCGATCCTCGGCCGGGGAATTCCCAGGAGATGGTATACAAATACGGCGTTTCTCACGATTTCCCTCTTGGCCCTGAGATCCGGCCTGATGTTGACTCCCGTGTCGGTGAAGGCGACGAGGTGGTCGATCCCCGGCACCTCCCAGAACGTCACCACGCTCACCGTCATGCCCGAACCCGCCTTTGCCTCCTCGCGAATGATGGAACGGTAAATGTGGGATGTGGGGATCTGGCCCTTGCCGGCGATGGGCGCCTTTCCGGAAAAAAGCATCCCGATCCCGAGGTTGGAGATCTCCCGGGGGTCGTCGCTGGAGATTTTCTGGAACGGGCTGATGTCGAAATCGACTTTCCCCGCCGCCCGGGCGATCTTCTCGCCGTCGCCGATGAGGATGGGTTCGATGTAGCCGCGCTCCCGGCTGATCCTGACCGCCCGCATGAACTCCTCGTCCTCGGGTGCCAGAACGGCCATCTCCTTCGGTCCTTTCTCGCGCGCCAGCCTTGAAAAATCATTCAACGATGCGATCATATCCGGTCCTTTCCTCCTTGGAACGATCCCCGGCGGGTGAAACGGCGCTCCGGGCGCCGGGGATTTTGCATGATCCATTGACTCGGACGAGAGGGTAGTATAGGTTAACTGAAATTAAAAATATATTATTCATCTCAATACGATATTTTTTAAGAATCAATGGAATTGAGACATCTCGCCTATTTCATCGCCGTCGCCGAGGAGCTTCATTTCGGGCGGGCGGCGAAACGGCTGAACATTTCCCAGCCGCCGCTGAGCGTGCAGATCCGCCAGTTGGAAGAGGAAATCGGCGTCCGGCTCTTCGACCGGACCCGCCGGCGCGTGCAGATCACCCCGGCGGGCCAGGCGTTCCTGGACGAGGCCAGGAAGATCATGGCCCTGTCGGAGGAAGCGGTGCGCAGGGCGGTTCGGGCGGAGAAGGGGGAGATCGGGCGGCTGGCGATCGGCTTCATCGGGTCTGCAAATTACAGCGTGCTTCCCCTCGTCATCCAGGCGTTCCGGCAACGGTTCCGGAGCGTCGAGATCTCGTTGACGGAGATGAACACGAGCCATCAGCTGGAAGCCCTGTGCGACGGAAGGATCCAGGTGGGTTTCCTGCGCCCGCCCCGGGGAATCGAGGGCGAGGGGTTGACGGTGGAACCGGTTTTCCGGGAACGGCTCGTGGCGGCCATGCCCCGGAACCATCCCCTGGCGGGGGAGGCGTCCGTAGCCTGGCCCATGCTTGCGAAGGAATCCTACATCATGATTCCAAGGCAGCGGGGTCCCGGTTTCTTCGATCACATCATCGCCCTCTGCCAGCGGGAGGGGTTCAGTCCCAACATCGTCCTCGAGGCGTCCCAGTTCCATACGGTCATCGGTCTGGTGGCCGCCGGCATCGGGATCGCGGTGGTGCCCGCCTCCATGCAGCGTTCCCGCATCGAGGGGGTCGTCTTCAAATCGATTTCGGGAGGGGAGGAGACGGTCCTCCACATGGCCTGGCTTACCGGAAACCCCTCCAGGATTCTCCGGAACTTTCTCGATGCCGCCCGGGAGGCGGCCCGTTCGATCGTTCCCGGTTCGTGACCGTGGAGAGGGGGCCCTGTCCGGGATTGTCACTCCGGTGAAAGGGGTGTATCATACGCCGTCCACGGGCGGGCTGGCAAAAGACGGATGAAGCGTCGATTCTTCCATATCCCGGTTCATGCATCGTTTACGGGGCTGTTTCTTGCCGTCCTGGCGGCGACGTGCGGATGGGCGGCCACAGGCCGGGACGTGCAGAACCGTCTGGACGCGGACATCGACGGCGGGCGGCCCGTGGTGGTGCATGTCGTCGTGGCGCTTTGCGACAATGCCAACCAGGGAATCGTTCCCGTTCCCGGAGCGCTCGGCGACGGGCGGAAACCGCGGACGAACCTGTACTGGGGCGCCCTGTACGGGCTGAAGACCCATCTGGCCGGGGCCGCGGGGTGGGAACGGATCGGCGCCACGAGGCCCGGGGATCGCCGCATCCTCGAACGGGTCCTCCTGAAGACGCGGATTCAAAGGGGAGAGCGATCCGTTCCCGTGTACCTGGTCGCCGACGCCTGGGACGGGGCATGCATCCGAGAGGCGATCGAGGCCTTCTTCCGAATGGCGGCGGGCCGGTCCGTGGAAACGATCGAGGGGACGGACGGTCGGGGTCCCGCGGCGTTTTCCGCCGGGGGGGCCTCGCATCTCCTCGTTTACCTGGGCCACAACGGACTCATGGAGTTCGAAACGGAGAGACCCGTTTCTCCGGACGCGGAATTCCCGGCGAGAAGCGCCGCGGTTC
>ENA-ORXD01001403-ORXD01001403.1-sediment-metagenome-genome-assembly--contig:-NODE-1403-length-20248-cov-4.573943_pt1 | contig 20248 bp, 18 predicted proteins | sample MGYA00237862_ERZ511471 | MGnify/ENA metagenome assembly ERZ511471
GGCGGCCAAGGCGACTCCCTGAGCATGATTGCCAGCCGAGGCGGTAATCACTCCCCGCACCAGATCGGCCGGAGACTGCCCGGCGAGAAAATTGGTAGCGCCCCGAATCTTGAAAGAGCCGGCTCGCTGCAGGTTTTCACATTTTAAGAAAACGGGAGTATTGAGGCGTTCGGAGAAGAAGTGGGAATGAATCAATTCCGTTCGGCGGATTCTCCCCTGCAGCGTTGCTGCGGCTGTTTGAATATCCGAAAAGGAAAACATATCTCACTCCTTTGCGCCGAGGCAGGCGGATAGATACCAACCTTCTTCAATGGTGACATCCATCATTCTCGATGTCTGTTGTTACTCATAGCACTCCGGGCGATGGTCGGGGCCGATGATCTGCACAGCACCGCTCTTCCCCATGCGAAAAGCTGTCAGCATGAATTCGCCCGTGGGATCTCCCTTGAAGTAAATCCTGGCGTTAATGGAATCTTCCAGCGAGTCAGGCACACTTACCTCTACCGAAACCGTAGCAAAATAGATGTCTTTTTCTCTCTGCACCAGTTCTATGGGAACGCGGGCACTTTGCGCAGCTTGGCCTGATTCTGAGGCGGGTGAACTGACTTGGTTGGTGACATCCTTGATGTTGTTGAGGACTTCCTCCTGAGGCAACTGGCCGGTTTTAAGAATGCCAATGTTGTTCAGGCTGACCAGACCCATGCTGTCGGTCCCCCAGGTGATGGAATACCCCTTACTCGTTTGATAAATGGGGATGGCAAAGGTTAGATAGTTGCTGGCGTCGATCATCCACACCGGAAAGGTGGCATAGGTTGAATCCACGCCGGTGACGTAGAACTCAAGGCCACGGGATTCCGCTTCATTTTTGGTGATGGAGAACGAGGGGAGAAAAGGGTCTTGAAAACCTAACTGGACCGTGAAGGGGAGAACGAGGGTTTCGCCCGGATAAATGACGTATTTGTGAAAATCACAAACCTGGCCTTGGTCCGGCAGACCCTCTTCTGTTGCGTTTTCCTCCACAGCCTCTTCGGACATCAGATTGTCTTCTTCTGGTACCGACTCCGGTTCAGAAACGGTAACGTCGGGCGACTCTTCGGGTTTTGATTTTTCGCAAGCGCAAAGACTCGTCAGAATGCCCAGGCTGAGCCCTACTAACAGCATACGGAATAGCATGTGAATCTCCTCCTGCAAATGGAAAAAGAGACCAAGAATTCAACATTATTGACGTATTTTTGTTTATAGGGCTTTAATTTTAACAGGTCAATCGGATTGCTGCATGGGCTGTAGTGATTCTGAGGAGGAATGTTGGTATTGAGACGGAAGAGGAAAAGGAAGTTCAGCAACCACGACCGTTCTGGATGGCGGCGCGGGCCAGTTCATCGCAGCGTTCGTTTTCGGCATGTCCGGCATGGCCACGGACCCAGACCCACTCAACCTGATGAATAGAGGTTAATTCCAACAGACGTTCCCACAGGTCACGGTTGGCCACGTCTTTTTTCTGCGAATTTTTCCAGCCACGTTTCACCCAGCCGCTGATCCATTCGGTTATTCCTTTTTTGACGTATTCCGAGTCGGTGGTGAGGCGGACTTGGCAGGGCCTTTTTAGTGCTTCCAGGCCGGCGATGGCCCCGCTGAGTTCCATACGGTTGTTGGTCGTTTCCGGGGAGTAGCCGGAGAGCTCTTTGACATGACCGTCATAGCGGAGGATCGTCCCCCAGCCACCCGGTCCGGGATTGCCGGAACAGGCGCCGTCAGAAAAAATTTCCACAAGTTTTGTCGGCTTGCCGGGCATGGAATAATCCTTTGTCGATAAAATGCAAACAGCCCCATTGTCGAAGACAATAGGGCTGTTGTTTTTGGCGTCCCCAGGGGGATTCGAACCCCCGTCGCCGGCGTGAAAGGCCGGTGTCCTGGGCCAGGCTAGACGATAGGGACTTAAGTGGTGAGCCGGGGGGGGATCGAACCCACGACCATCTGATTAAAAGTCAGATGCTCTACCGACTGAGCTACCGGCTCGCGTCACAGAAAAACGTTTATACAGAATCCGTTTTTTTAAGTCAACCCTTTTTTTCGATATTTTAGCCCAGGAATGGGTTTTTAACCTGGATCGTCTGGTCGCGGCGGGGCCCGATCGAAATCAATACAACGGGGCAACCGGTGACCTGTTCCAACTTGTACAGATAGTTACGGGCCTTTTCTGGCAGATTCTCAAGGCTGGTGGCATTTTCAAGCGAGCATTTCCAGCCGTCAACTTCTTCATAGACCGGTTTGCAGTCCTGAAGAATTTCGAGATCTGTGGGGAAGTCTTCCAGCAGTTCACCCTGGTAGGAATAGGCTGTACAGATTTTGATGGTGTCCAGGTCGTTGAGGACGTCCATCTTGGTAATAGCTAGGCCAGTCATGCTGTTGGTACGGACCGCTTCGCGCAGAGCAACGGCATCAAACCAGCCGGTGCGACGGGGGCGGCCGGTGGTGGCACCGAATTCCTGGCCGGTCTGGCGCAGTTTCTCACCCATCTCGTCATTCAGTTCGGTGGGGAAGGGGCCGCTGCCGACGCGAGTGACGTACGCTTTGGCGATGCCAACGATTTCATGCATGTGGCGCGGACCGACGCCGGTACCGGTGCAGGCACCCCCCGCCAGGGTGGAGGAGGAGGTGACAAACGGGTAGGTTCCGTGGTCTACGTCGAGCAGGCTGCCTTGAGCGCCTTCGAAAAGAATATTCTCGCCAGAATTGATGCTTTTGTTGAGCATTAGCGAGGAGTTCCCCATGTAGGCCTTTAGGCGGCGGCCGTACTCATTGTACTCTTCGATGATTTCGGCTTCGACCAGGGCCGGCTCGCCGAGGAATTTTTCAAGAAAGAAGTTTTTCTCCGGCAAGACCTCTTTCAGCTTGCGTGCGAAGACGGTCGGGTTGACGAGGTCGATGAGGCGAATGCCGCGCCGGCCGATCTTGTCCTCGTAAACCGGGCCGATCCCACGGCCGGTGGTGCCGATCTTGCGGTCGCCGGAGGCCTTTTCGCGGGCCAGGTCGATATTTTTGTGGTACGGCATGATGATGTGCACGTTGCGGTCGATGACCAGCTGGCGATCATCCTTGAGATAGCCTTTTTTCTTGAGGTTTTCGATTTCCTGAAGAAAAACCTTGGGGTCGAGGACCACGCCGTTGCCGATGATGCAGCGTTTCCCTTCGTGAAGAACACCGGAGGGAATCAGGTGCAGGACAGTCTTTTCATTTCCAACCACCAAGGTGTGGCCAGCATTGTTGCCCCCCTGGTAACGCACCACGTTCTGGGCGTATTCGGTGTAGATATCGACCACCTTGCCTTTGCCTTCATCGCCCCATTGGGCGCCCACAACTACTACGTTGGCCATATTATTGTCTTCTCCCGATCAGATTAAATTGCCAGGTTCCGATCCAGCACGGTTTTGTAAGGAACGGTCTGCTCTTTGCCGTCCCCGATGTGGATGAGGTGCAGGTCGGCTCCTTCTTCTGCAATGAGCATCACATAACGATAGTTCATGAGTCGTGCGTATTCCAGGGTTTTGTCCAAGGGGCGGGGGATGATATCCCGCGCCGCGGAATAACCCTGGTCGCGTAAAGCACGAGCGATTTGTTGCGCCGGCCGTTTGTCGCTGCCTGTCTGGACCAACAGCACGTCCGTATGGCGAGCCGCGCGTTCATCAAGCTCACGGTCCAAGGCAAACAGCAGATTCAGCAGATTGAATGCAAAACCAGTGGCTGCGGCAGGTTGCCCATAGCGGGCCGTGAGGTTGTCGTAGCGGCCCCCGGAACAGACGGCCCGCCCCATTCCACTCAGAAAGCCTTGGAAGGTGATGCCGGTATGATAGTCCAGACCGCGCAGTTCTCCCAGGTCAAAAGTAACGTAATCCTCTACGCCGTAAACTTCCAGAGTTTTCATAACCGCTGCAAGATTATCCAGGGCGCGTCGCGAACGGTCGTTGTTGACGGCCCGGGCAGCGCGTTGCAAAACTTCGCGGCCGCCGAACAGACGGGGCAGGGCAAGAATTTCTTCCCGGGCTCGGTCGTCGACGGGCATATCCTCTAAAAGGGCTTTCAGGCCGGCATTGTCTTTGCGGGAAATGGCCCCTTCAAGCTGGCGTGCCTGGGAGCCGCTAAGGGGCAATCCTTCCATGACGCCGCGGAAAAATTCCACCTGACCGATGTCGATGGTAAATTCCGTGGCTCCCACGGCTTTCATGCCCTCGACGGCCATGGCCACCATTTCGGCGTCGGCTTCGGGGCTGTCCAGGCCAATGAGTTCCACCCCCGCCTGGAAAATTTCCCGGTCCTTACCTGCTTGCTGTTCGGTATGGCGTAGAACGCGGCCATTGTAGCAGAGCCGCAAGGGGAGTGGAATTTCCCGCATGCGGGTTGCGGCGATACGCGCGACTTGGGGAGTGATGTCCGGCGGAAAAGCAACCAACTGGCCGCTTTGTCGGTCATCGAAGCGAAAGGTTTTTTCCCGCAAGCGCTCGCCCAGCCCGCGTTCCAGCACGTGGAGAAATTCGAGGGACGGGGGGATGATCGGGCGAAAACCCCATTGGTTGAAAACCTTTTGCAGGGTCTGCTCAAGATAGGCGATACGTGCCGCTTTGACCGGCAGAAAATCTTTAACACCCTTGGGGAGCGTCGTTTCGATAATGTCGTCTTGTATATTCATTCTGTATCCGGGTATCTGGCGCCGGTCAACTCAAGACGTACGGGGGGCGCCATTCATTTCTGTCAAGCACAGGATTAAAGACTGACCTGTACGGCGGAAATGATATGTTCGTTGTTGCGCAGTTTTTCCAGAACCGAATCTGGAATTCTGCTGTCCACATTGATCAGGGAAATAGCGCGCCCTTGGATTTTGCGGCGCGAAAGGTTCATCATCGCGATATTGATGCCGTTGTCCGCCAGCACTTGACCGATGAAGCCGATCACACCCGGCTGGTCGTCGTTGTGCAGCATCAGAATATGTCCCTCGGGGAAGGCTTCGACATGATAATCGTCGACGCGCACGATGCGATAGTCGTCCTCGCGGAACAGGGCTCCCCATACCGATTTTGTGCCTTCGGCACAGTCAACACTGAGGTGAATGCTGTTGGCAAAGCCGCCGCTCATGTTGCTGCGGGCCTCTACAACGCGAATGCCCATTTCCCGAGCCAGGTGGGGGGCATTGACGAAGTTGACCATGTCGCCATAAACCGGCGTCAGCAATCCTTTCAGCAAGGCCACAGTGAGGTGGCTGGTGGGAAGGTCCGCCAGAGTGCCGGCGTATTCGATGGTGACGCTTTTCAGGCCGCGGGCACAGATCTGGCTCTGGAAGGACCCGAGTTTTTCAGCCAACGCCAGGTGGGGGCGGATGGTTTCTCGCATTTCCGCGCCGATGGAAGGAACATTGAGGGCATTGGTGATGACGCCATTCTGCAGAAAATCAACGATTTGATAGGCGATCTGCACGGTTACGTTGGTTTGAGCATCGACCGTGCTGCCGCGCAGATGCGGGGTGCAGATCACTTCGTCAAGGCCAAGCAGGGGGTTGCTGGGGTCGGGCGGCTCGATGGCAAAAACATCAAGAGCTGCGCCGGCCACCCGGCCACGGCGAATGGCTTCAGCCAGGGCATATTCATCGATAAGGCCACCAATGGCGCAGTTGATAATACGGCAACCGGGTTTGATCCTGCTGAAGGCCTCTTCGTTAAGGATATTTTCCGTCTCTGAATTAAATGGCAGGTGCATGGTGATGAAGTCAGCTTGGGCCAGCAGTTCTTCAAAATTCACCAGTTCGGCACCGAGTTGGCGGATCACTTCCTCGTTCAGATACGGGTCATAGGCAATAACCCGCATGCGCAGTCCCAACGCGCGTTCAACAACTTTGCGGCCAATTTTACCGGCACCGATCACGCCGAGGGTTTTGCCGGCGATGTCGACCCCAATGAAGCGGTTCATCTCCCAGCGACCCTGCTTGGTGGAGATGTTGGCTTGTGGAATGAGTCGAGCCAGGGCCAGCAGCATGGCAATTGTATGTTCGGCAATGGTTGAGGTGCTGCCGATGGGGGTGTTCATAACCACCACCCCTTTATGGTTGGCAGTGGTCAGGTCCATGTTTTCCAGGCCGATTCCGGCGCGTCCCACAACCTTGAGGCGGTTCGCCGCCTGGAGGACTTCTGAGTTTACACGGGTGCCGCCGCGGACGACAAGTGCATCCACGTCGGCGATCTCCCTTACCAATTCTTGGTGGGAGATTCCCGGTCGGTAGAGAACCTCAATCTCCTTGGCCTGTTCAAATATGCGCAGGCTTTCAGAAGACAGGGTGTCAGATATGAGGACTTTCATCGCCATAAAGCACCTTGGCGGGCGGGATTTGCTGCGTTTTTTGGTGATTTTTTTCCCAAAGACAGCACGTTAGCAACAGCGGGAAAGGATGTCAAGGACAAAGCCCGGCAGGAAATTCCCGCGTCCTCTCTGGTCGGAGGATGTGTTTTTCAAAGGGTCAGCCCCTCGTGTTTTTGTGCTCAGTGCGTGTCTTCGCCAGGCTCCATTAAATAGTGGTTGTGTTGCGGGATCACTTCTTTATCATTGATCGCTTTTTTTACAGTGCGAACCAGGTCGCGAATCTCTTCCAGTTGCCTTTCCCGCAGACCTAGTTTTGGCATCTGAGCGCCCGGTTGCAGATAACCGGGGTCGCGAATGAAGTCTATAAAATAATCGATGTCCAGTTTTTCCATGCTGAGGAGATGGTCAGGAGCAAGGATAAAACGCCTGTCTTTTTGGCTTGCGGCGACCGGAGAACGGAACTCCCCGAAGGCGTGACACGACGAACAGAGTTGATAGGTCGGACTGTCCTTGATCCGTTCGCGTATCGATTCTGGGATCTTGGTCGGTTTAAATGTTAGCGGATTTTCGCGATAAAGTCGTTGGTGACAATTGAAGCAGTCGTAATCGGCCCATGGTTCGGACCGAAACCTGTCGGCCGGGGTTTTGGTCCAGGCAGCTTGTGTCAAATATTCGGCGACGGCGTCGACTTCAACCTCTGTTAAGCTGGGGCGGGCATTGGGTGACGTGTATTTAAGCATCATCAAGTCCGTCATGGTTGGTCGCATACGATAGGGGGCTTGTAGAAAACTTTCCAACCAGCCCGTCTCATATTTGAAGCGTTTCCAGGTCAGGCTTGGGGCGTGGTCAGCGCCAAAGCCTTCTATTCTATGACAACCTCGACAGCGTGCAGCCTTCACCAGTTGACGGCCTGTTTCCAGCTGCTCGCTCATCTTATCCAATGATACTTTTTGGGTTTTAGTCGGTTTGGGCCTATTGGCGTGGCGTTGTTGTTCGGCCGGGTCTTGATTTAGCTTTTCAGCCAATTCTGCACATTCGTCAGGGCCGGGGCAAGGGGTGACGCGGGAAACGTCTGCGTCACCGAAAAATCCTTCCTCAATCAGGATGCTCTGTAGCTCGTAATCCACGAGCACCCAGGTTTTCTCGGGGATGTCGCGGAACAGCTCCTTGCCGTTGAAAACATCTATAGTATTGTTGCAGCTGATTTGACCTTGTCGGTTGTCGCCATAGGCGAGGCTAACCCAGGTGATTTGGCTGCCTTCCATTATCTTTTTGTTGAGGAACAGCGGGTGGTTGAAATAAGGAATTCCCGGTCGGCCCTCGGACAGCAAGCCAAAGCTCGATCCCGGAGTCAGGCAGATCAGGAGGATGATAAGTGCTCGCCGCATGATTTTCTCCTCTTTTGTTTTGGCATAAGGATAGCATGTATTAAATGAGGTACAAATTCACTACTTTGTGGCTAGGGAAATAAACGCCTTGATTCGTTTACATCTTGATGGTATTAGTCTGGGCTTGCCGATTTTTGCCTGTTGAGAGTCGCTTCAACATCGTTTTTGCGTTATATAACGAAACAGTGTGGTTATATGGCGGAGCGGGGTCGTCTTTGTGTTTTTGGAGATTTTGTCATTCGGTTGTTTTTCAAGGGTCTTGACAGCAAGGGCAGGTTTGGCATAGATTGTGAAATCGGAATATACGAAAATAATAAAAAAGATATGTTTTGTGAAAAAGGGTCGAAAAAATTATTTGGCAGAGGTTGAACTGGCGAAACACGTAGCAGGGTTTATACTTGGAAACCAAAATCATTAACGGCGACACACAAACGTGTCTAAAACCAAACCGGAGGTTAGTTTAATGTCCAAATTCATCAAAATCGTTAGCGTCTTTTTTCTGATTGCTTTCCTGGCAACGGCAGCTTTTGGCGTTGAGAACAAAGGCAATCCTAAAAAAGGTAAGTACCTGTACAAAAAAACCTGCAAAGTTTGTCATTCGGAAGGTTCCGAAGGCGGTAAGTTGACTCCGCTGTCAAAAACACAGGCACAGTGGGACCGTTTCTTTGAAAAAGACAAGCACAGTGCCAAACCTGAAGCTTTTGAAAAAATCACCCCCGCAGACCTCAACGATATCTGGCAGTTCCTCTATGACCACGCTGCCGACTCCCCGCAGCCCCAGACTTGCGGCTAATTAATCTTAGATCTGCCCTGTCACCGTATGGTGGCGGGGCAGATCTATTTTATGGCTTAAAGTTTGCATCAAACGGGCTGGATTAAAATCCTGCGTTAATTCTAAAAAAAGGACCTGACTGAAATCGGTTCAGGCAGGTCTCATTGTTAAACCCATGGAAGGAGGCACTTGCATGCGTAAACTGCTCGCACTCTTTTTGGCGGCTCTGATCTTTGTCCCTGCCACGGCAATGGCAGCTGCCAGCATTGAGGATCTGCAACTGCAGATCGAAAAACTGAATGAGGAATTGGAATACCTTTCCGATCGTCTCGACAAGCCTGAGCGCCACGCGGCTCTCGACAAGATTTCCTTCAGCGGCGACCTGCGGGTCAAAGCTGACACCCTGCACTACCAGGACGTGACCTGGAATCCCGGGGTCATGATGGACGTTAATGATTTTTTCGGGAAAGCTTTCGCCGACCCTGATGCCTGGGGTCTTGACATGACGGCATTTGATCCCGAAACAGGTGCGATTATCGGGAACCCGATCATCGCTGGTTCGCCCCTGGGTGATTTCTTTGCAGCCTATCCCCATGCAGCCGCTCTCTTCGGAGCTTCAGGGATTACGCCTTTTTCCTTTGTCGGACCCGCCCAAAAAACAGACGACATCAACAACGACATTATGTACACCACCCGCATGCGCCTGAACATGAGCGCCAAAGTGGCTGACAATGTTAATTTCTCCGGCCGCCTGACCATGTATAAGAACTGGGGCGATTCCACCGGCGTGAAGGTGTTCGATTCCTGGGATTCCTTCACCATGGACGGCACCGACGGAGGCAACACCACTGGCGACTGGCTGCGTGTCGAGCGCGCCTATATGGACTGGAAAGACATCGGCGGCAGCAACTTCTACCTCTCCCTCGGTCGTCGTCCCTCCACCTACGGTCCCCCCTCCCAGTATCGTGAGAACGAACTGCGCGGCGGCACCCCTTCCGGCCATCTGGTGCACTTCAACTTTGACGGCATCACTGTCGGTTACCATCTGTCCGAGCTGACCGGCATTGAAGGCCAGACCGTGCGTTTCTGCTATGGCCAGGGTTTCGAGTCTGAATGGGGCAACGGTGAGTTGTACAACGAAATCAACACTGACGATACCCATCTGGGCGGCTTCAACGTCGATTTCCTGAACGATGGCACCAATTTCCTGCAGTTCACCCTGTTCCGCGCTCTGGACGTGACCGACGGCTTCAAAGGCCTCATCGCCTTCCCGACCCAGTTCGCACCGTATTTCGCTCCGGTTTTGAATCAGGATCTCCAGAACTTCCCGACCTTTAACTTTGTGACCCGTGTACAGCCCAGCACCAACATCGGTGACATCACTCTGGGTGGCGTTGGCTTCACTCGTCAGGAAGAAAACGGCATCAACTGGTTCACGTCTTTGGGCTGGACCCAGACCGATCCCAATGGCAAAACTGGCATGTTCGGCGGTCTGCTGAGCGACCCTGTCTATCAAGCCGAATTGAATGAGGACGAAACCCAAATTCTTTTAAAGCGTGTGGGCGTTACTTCCAACGAAAAGCGTGACGGTTTCTCGGTTTATGCCGGTGTGCAGGTTCCTGCTCCTTACGGCAAAGTTGGCTTCGAGTACAACTGGGGCTCCAAATACTGGACTCCCTTCACCCAGGCTCAGGATGACTTGCTTGGCAGCAAGCTGGCCACCCGCGGTCATGTTGGCGAGGCCTACTACATTTTTGACATCAACCCCAACATGTTCATCAAAGTCGGCGGCATGTACTATGACTACGAGTACACCGGCAGCGGCAGCCCCGTTGGCGAACCCCAGAAGGTTGATGACGTGCTGGACGGCAGTGCTGTCTCCATGCTCCCCGTTGTGGACAAAGCTTGGGACGGCTATGCTTCTTTGACCGTCAAGTTTTAAAACAGCTCTCTGCTGATAAAAAAGGCCGACCTTCCGGGGTCGGCCTTTTTTATTTCCTGAAGACAAGGGACTCGCGATGAAAAAATCCGTGTCCCTTGCCGTGTTTTCCGTTACAATCACTTCATTTGTTGCAGCCGGTTGTTTTCAATCGTTCTTCCATCAAGCCAGGAGAGAGTCCATGTTTGGATTGGGTGCGCAGGAACTTATCATCATTTTGGTTTTGGTTCTGGTCATTTTCGGGGCGGGAAAACTGCCTCAAGTCGGTGGTGCTTTAGGTAAAGGAATGCGGAATTTTAAAGATGGGTTGAAAGAGGAGGACGAGGCAGCGGAGGAAAAGCTGCCTGAGCCCGAGCCGCAGACGACCCCACCGGTAACCCCACCGGTCGCAGAAGAGACTCCTGTTGTCGAGGGTGAGTTTGAAGAGGCTTCCCGCGATACTCAAGATATGGAAGAGCCTGAAGAAGAGCAGCCCTGGCCTGTCCCCGAGGAAGATGAGGACGAGGATGATGACGAAGATGACGACCAGGATGATCAGCGTGACGAGAAACCGCATTTGAACTAGGAACGACGTCGGTGACCATTCTCCTTAAAAACCAGTTTGCCAGTGATAACGTTTCCGGGATTTGTCCTGAAGCATGGGAGGCCATGGCCGAGGTGAATGCCGGCTTTGCGAAATCCTATGGTGAAGATCCCTGGACGGCCCGGGCATGTGATCTGCTGCGGGATTTTTTCGAGACAGACTGTCAGGTCTATTTCGTCTTCAACGGCACAGCTGCCAATTCTCTGGCTCTTGCTTCCCTTTGCCAGTCGTACCATAGCATTGTCTGTCACGAGATGGCGCACGTTGAAACAGACGAATGCGGTGCTGCGGAGTTCTTTTCGAACGGCACAAAAATCCTGCTCGTGCCGGGGGAGCATGGCAAGGTCGATGCGGCTGCGGTAGAGCATACGGTGCTGCGTCGTACCGATATTCATTATCCCAAGCCCAAGGTGTTGAGCATCACCCAGGCTACGGAAGTCGGAACCGTTTATTCTGCGGCAGAAAGCGCCGAGTTGGGTGGCCTGTGCCGGCGTCTCGGTTTGCATCTGCATGTTGATGGGGCTCGCTTTGCCAATGCTTTGGCCTCATCCGGAGAATCCCCAAAAGCCCTGACTTGGCAAGCGGGGGTGGATGTTCTGACTTTTGGGGGGACTAAAAACGGCCTTGCGGTTGGGGAGGCGGTGGTTTTTTTCAACCGTCCCCTGGCCCGAGAATTCGACTACCGCTGCAAACAAGCGGGCCAGCTTGCCTCTAAGATGCGCTTTCTCTCCGCGCCGTGGATCGGCCTGTTGGAGAAGGGGGCGTTGTTGCGCCATGCCGAGCACGCCAACCAATGCGCTCGTCAGCTGGCTACGGGGTTGGAAGCTATCCCCGGCGTTCAGCTGGTGCATCCTTGCCAGGCCAACGCTGTCTTTGCCTCCATGCCAATCCCTCTTATCGAGGGGCTGCGCGCTCGCGGTTGGCACTTCTATACCTTTATCGGCAGCGGCCACGTGCGCTTCATGTGCTCTTGGGCGACTCGGGAGCGAGATGTGCAAAACCTGCTGGCCGATCTTGCCGAGCTGACAGCTGGGCAGCCCTAGACCTGATGTCTTGCCGGTTGATTCTGCTCCCCGGGCTGGCTGCTGATGAACGCATGTTTGGCTGGCTCGGTCCCTTTCCTTTTCCTGTTCTCACCCCGAAACTTCCCGATCCATCCCCTAAGGATACGTTATCGAGCTATGCCGCCAGAGTTGCGCAAGGGCTGAAGTTGACCTCTGACGATCTCCTCGGTGGGTCTTCTTTCGGCAGCCTGGTGGCGGCGGAAATTGCTCGACAGAAACCGCTGCGAGGCTTGATCCTTATTGGCGGTGGACTGTCCTCATCCCAATTGGTTCCTGCGGCCAGGGTTTTGGAAAAATGGGGGCGCTGGGTGCCCTTCTTCCTGTTGCGGCGTGTATTGTCCAGCGATTTTTTTCTCAGGCAGGTCTTCGGTCCGGAATCGCCGGAACGCTTGGCGCTGGGGCGGCAGATGCTGCTCGAAACGTCTAAGGCGATGTTGCTCGAGGGAGGGCGTTTGGCGGTCAGCTATTTTCCCCAAACACCTATTCGTATACCGGTCGCGGCAATTCATGGCGGCTGCGACCGGGTTATGGCGCCGCCACCGTGCCCCGAGTGTTGCATCATTTCAAACGCAGGGCACGGTCTTGCCGTCAGTCATCCTGAGGCTGTAACGCGATTTATCCTCTCTTTTGTGAACACCCTACAGAGGTGAATCTGGCTCGTTTAGGGCATGAACGAGCAGGTCATCCTTCCAGGTTTCGAGTTTTGTCAGTAGCGCATCAACCGTCTGATAGGAAATCACCGGAAGGATGCCATATTGGGTTTCCATATCCTTAAGTCCTTTACGCATCCCTTGTTGAACCTGATTAAGACGACCCGGGTCATTGGCCGCTATGGAAAAGGCGAACTTTGACAAACGGATCACTGATTCACGTACACCGAAATAGCCGTTCTCGGAAAGGAGTTCGGCTTTACTCCGAATTTCTGTACAGGCTTGAACCGGAGCCCCGGGAATTTCTCCCAGCAACACAAGGCGCTGGACCCGGATATTTTCCTGGATCAGCAAATATGAAATGAAAAAGGGCGTCGGTTTATGCCGGCTGGTTCGACGTTTGGGAAAATGTTGATGGCCGAACGGAAGCAGAGGGCGGCAGGGACGGTGGTTGAACAAGATGCTGTGTTGCGGTGGTTTTCCTGTCGGATGTCCGTTGCCTGAACCGGGTTTACTCATAATTCCTCCTGATAAATAACCGCAAAGTGCTTCTTTTTCGTCTACAAAGTTTGGACCAATCTTAAAAATCATTTAAATTCATGGTGTTGGGTAAATGCCTTGAGGCTGATCGGTTATTTCTGTCGCAGCTGATAGACAGTTCCAATCGCCCTGCGGTTATTTCTTGGGCCAAAATATGAACGAGGCAGAGGTAAGGTTAACCAAAGGCAAGCCGCAACCTCTTGGAACATAGGATAAAACGACGGGAATTGAGATTGTGGCAGGAGTGAAGCAGGGTGTTCCGGCGTCGCTGTCGGCAGGAGGCGACTTGTTTTCTGGACCCTGTTTAGAGAAGAAATGCGTCGTCTATATGCTTTGTGGACAACTTTTTTTGTTGATAATAACTTAAAATTTAAGGGGTTAGGGTTTGTTTGGCTGTGTTTGGAGCGACCAATATTATTTTAATGCGAATGAATATTTTTTTCGTGCAGGCTTGGAAAAGCTTAAAACGTTAAGGAATTCAACAATTAAATGGGATTTTTTGCGACGAGGCGAATCTTTTTGAACGTGAAAATGAATATTTTTTTTATACATCAAAATGATCCGTCAGATTTTGATTTTAGTCGATGTATACGACAAACAATCAATGAAACCAAATACTTATGGTTTTAATGTAATAGTTCAAAAGGTTGGTATGGACAATGCTATCTATTGGCAGGGCAAGCCAAGATGGACCTTGTGCACACCGGAGGGGAAAATGAACAAGGAGATGGGAATCGCAATCGCAATCCTGCTGTCCTGCAGTACCTCGAGTTATGCTGCAATCGAGTCCGGTGTTGCCATGACCGGTGTTCTCGAAAAAACCTTTCTCGGGGGGCTTGGTGTCGTTGTGGGTCTGCAGTTTGTGGTTGTCATGGTTTTTGTCTGGGCCATAATCGGTGGAGCCTTAGGAAGAAAAAACAGCAATTCCCGCAATACTATGAGTTGCAGATAACGGAGAGTCGAAGTCTTGAATTTTTAAGCAAAAAATGATGAAAGGAGGGCACCATGTATCGGAATCTGTTCTTTCTGGTAACTATCTCCCTGTTGCTCATGACGGCTGGTCAGGCCCGTGCTGAAGTGGCGGTACAGGGCACAGGAGGTGTCATCCTGTATGTCTTTTTTGCTTTTTGCGCCATAATTGCCGTAGCGCAACTGATTCCAGTCGTCAATTTGTTGGTCGGCGTTGTTCGTAGTTTGTTCCGTAAAAGGAGTGTCCGGCAGGAGATTAGGCAGGGCTGACCAACCTTATTCCGAAATGAAATGGGAAAGAAAAAAGTCCGTCACCGCAATCGCGGTGACGGACTTTTTGGTGTTGAGGGTGAGGTACTTGTTACTGCATCGGAGTGATGCGAATTTCCACGCGCCGATTGAGCTGACGGCCAGCTTCAGTGGAATTGTCTGCAATAGGCTGGCTTTCGCCAAAGCCGATGGAGGTCATCCGGCCGGGATTGACCCCTTGGCCGGTGAGAGCGTTTTTCACCACCATGGCGCGGCGTTCAGACAGCTGTTGGTTGTAGTCCTCGGCACCGCTGCTGTCGGTATGACCGGCGATGGTGATCGTGGTTTGCGGATAACTGTTGAGGACCTGAGCTACCCGATTGATCTCGTCATACGAGCCAGCCTTCAAGGAGGCGGAGTTGACATCGAACAACACGTCTGATTTGAAAGTGACGGCGAGCAGGTTGGCGTTACGCTGGATATTGGCACCTTCTACGCCGGCAAGTTGCTCACGCATCATCGCTTCTTGTTTATCCATGTAATTGCCGATAGCGCCGCCGGCCAGGCCACCAACAGCCGCACCGATGGCTGCACCAATCAATGTGGATTCAGTATTTCGGCCAATCGCCTGACCCAACCCGGCACCGGCAGCTGCACCAACGCCTGTCCCGATCACTGCGCCTTGTTGGGTTTTTGTCGGGGGCTGGGCGCAGCCGGCCAGAGCTAAAAGCAGAATCATCGTCCATAACACACATTTTTTCATTGTAAGTCTCCTTCAGGATGAAGTTCAGTCCAACCGCAGGGATTTTCCCCAGGGTGGGTCCAGCAATAATTTAACCATGTCACGATGGAAATGCAATAACGAGAGGAGGGCCCTAATGTCTGTCTATGACTGTGGGTGGTGCCCGACTCGGCAGGCCCCTTGAGGCTTGAAAAAGGCGGGGTTCCCGTGGTAGTTTGGCGATTCGCAAAGGATGAATCAACGCCTTTTGGAGGTTTACAGTATGAAAATTACCCGGCAAGAGGTCGAAGCGGTTGCCCGCTTGGCGCGGCTGGCCCTCGACGAATCGGAACTGGACGCTCTGACCGGTCAGATGGATGCCATCCTCGGCTATGTGGAACAACTCAATGAATTGAATACTGACGGGATCCTTCCCACGGCTCATGCCGTGCCGGTGGAAAACGCTTTTCGCGTCGATGTTGCGCGGCAGGGCATCGGAATCGATAAGGCTCTGCAGAATGCACCGGAGACCGGAATGGACAGTTTTCGGGTTCCCAAGGTTATTGAATAAACAGAGGGGGGGCTGCACGCTCTCGCCCTTTCAGGAGTCGTTATGGATTTGACCGGATACACTTTGCACGAGCTACGCCAACTGTTGCTGCGTCGGGAAACCAGTTCAGTTGAGGTCACCCGTGCTTTTCTGGACCGAATTGCCGCAACAGATGAAGGATTGAATCTGTTTATCACCGTGTCTGAGCAGGAGGCTTTGCAGGCCGCTGAACTTGCCGACCTTCGTTTGTCCCAGGCCGATGCGGCCGCCAGCCCGGTTTTAACCGGTATTCCGCTGGCTCTCAAGGATATTTTTGTCACCGCCGGGGTCCGGACCACCTGCGCTTCGAAAATTCTGGAAAATTTTATTCCCCCATATGACGGCACCGCCGTGAGCAAGGTGAAAGAGGCCGGCGCCGTTCTCCTCGGCAAACTCAACATGGATGAGTTCGCCATGGGGAGTTCCAATGAAAACAGTGCCTTTGGCCCAGCCCGCAATCCCTGGAACCGCGATTACGTGACCGGCGGTTCTTCCGGTGGCTCCGCCGCCTGCGTGGCCGCTCGCCAGGCGGTCGCGTCGCTCGGGACCGACACCGGCGGCTCGATCCGTCAGCCGGCGTCTCACTGCGGTGTGGTCGGCCTCAAGCCGACCTATGGACGGGTGTCCCGTTATGGTGTGATTGCCTACGCCTCTTCCCTTGATCAGGTCGGCCCCCTGACCCGTGACGTGGAAGACTGCGCACTCCTCCTTGGTGTGGTGGCCGGCCATGATCCGGCTGACTCGACCTCGATTCATCGCGACGTTCCGGACTACTGTGCCACCCTGCGCGATGGTGTCGCAGGGATGCGTCTCGGTCTGCCCCGGGAATACTTCATCGATGGTCTTGATCCTGAAGTTAAGCAGACTGTTGAGAAGGCCATCGCTGTGTATAAAGATCTCGGCGCAGAAATCGTCGAAGTTTCCCTGCCGCATACCCAGTATGCCGTCGCCTGCTATTACCTGATCGCCACGGCTGAGGCTTCCAGCAACTTGGCCCGGTACGATGGCGTGCGTTTCGGCCTGCGCCGTGACGAAGGCCAGGGCTTGATCGAGATGTACCGCCAGAGCCGCGCCGCCGGATTCGGGGACGAGGTCAAGCGGCGCATCATGCTCGGGACCTATGCCCTGTCGTCCGGGTACTATGATGCCTACTACCTCAAGGCCCAGAAGGTACGTACGCTCATTCGCCAGGATTTTCTGGAGGCGTTCGGCAAGGTCGACGCCATCTTGACCCCTGTGGCACCAACGCCGGCGTTCCGCATTGACGAAAAGACCGCCGATCCGCTGCAGATGTACCTTTCCGACATCTTCACCATCCCGGTCAACCTGGCTGGGACCTGCGCCATGAGCATTCCCTGCGGAGTATCGACGGCCGGCCTGCCCATCGGTTTACAGCTGATCGGCAGCCCCTTCGGCGAAGAAACAATTTTACGGGCGGCTTATTCTTTTGAACAGGCTACGGATTGGCATCGCCAACAGGCCAAGCTTTAGGAGCTTGAGGGGAAAAGTTATTTAGCATCCTGTTAAGAAGGATAGATTATGCAATCGAAATATGAAGTCGTAATCGGGCTGGAAGTCCATGTACAGCTCAATACCGCCAGTAAGATCTTCTGCGGCTGTTCCACGGCCTTTGGCAGCAGCCCCAATTCCCAGACCTGTCCGGTTTGTCTCGGCCTGCCCGGTGCTCTGCCGGTGTTGAACGAGCAGGTGGCGGAATCGGCCATCAAGGTCGGTCTGGCGACCCATTGCAGCATTGCGCCGCGGTCGATCTTTGCCCGTAAAAATTACTTTTATCCGGACCTGCCCAAGGGGTATCAGATCTCGCAGTTCGAATTGCCGATTTGTGAGCACGGCCACCTTGAGATCGAAACCGAGGCCGGGACCAAAAGCGTCGGCATTACCCGTATCCATATGGAAGAAGACGCAGGCAAGCTGGTCCATGGTGATACCCCGGGAACCTCCCAATACTCCTTTGTCGATCTTAACCGGGCCTGCACCCCGCTGCTCGAGGTCGTTTCCGAGCCGGACATGCGCTCCGCCGACGAGGCCGTGGCTTATCTGAAAAAGCTGCATCAAATCGTGGTCTACCTGGGGGTGTGCGACGGCAATATGGAGCAGGGTTCGTTCCGTTGTGATGCCAACGTTTCGTTACGGCCATGGGGACAGAAAGAATTCGGCACCCGGGCGGAACTGAAGAACATCAACTCGTTCCGTTTCGTCAAGCAGGCCATTGAATATGAAATTGATCGCCAGGCCGATGTGCTCGACGATGGTGGCCGGGTTGTGCAGGAAACCCGTCTGTTCGATAGTGAAACAGGCATTACCCGCTCTATGCGTGGCAAGGAGGAAGCTCACGACTACCGTTACTTCCCCGATCCCGACCTGGTCCCTCTGGTTGTCTCCAATGATTGGGTCGAACGGGTACGTAAGGAGTTGCCGGAACTGCCAGAGGTCAAGCTTGAGCGTTTTATGAAGGAGTTCGGCTTACCACGCTACGATGCCGAAGTTCTGACCGCCGAACGAGCCCTGGCCGAATATTTCGATGCCTGTGTTGCCGCGGCCGGGATTGAAAACAGCAAAGCCTGTTCCAACTGGATCATGGGCGAGGTGACTCGCGCGCTCAACGATTCCAACCTCGGGATCGAACAGTCACCGGTCTCTGCCGACATGCTGGCCGGCATGCTGAAGCGCATCAATGACAACACCATCTCCGGCAAGATCGCCAAGAAGGTCTTTGAGGGGATGTGGCAGACCGGCAAGGATGCCGACACCATCATTAGCGAACAGGGGCTCAAGCAGGTCACCGACACCGGTGCCATCGAGCAGATCGTTGACGAAGTGCTGGCCGCCAACCCCGAGCAGGTGGCTGATTTCAAAGCCGGCAAAGATAAACTCATGGGCTTTTTCGTCGGCCAGATCATGAAGGCCTCCAAAGGCAAGGCCAACCCGGGTCTGGTCAACGAACTGCTGAAGAAAAAACTGGGCTGATTCGGTATCGGCCACCACCGCCATCAGGAGAACCAATGTCCATAAAACCGATAGAATTCCGCGACGGCAAATGCCGCATGATCGACCAGCTGCTTCTCCCTACTGAGGAGGTCTGGCGGGAGTACACAGACTATCTGGGGGTGGCCGAGGCGATTCGTTCTATGGTGGTGCGCGGCGCGCCAGCGATCGGTGTGGCTGCGGCTTTTGGGGCGGCCCTGGGAGCACGCGATATCCAGGCCGCGGATTTTGCCGGCTTCAGCGCTGAATTCGAGCAGGTGTGTGCGGTGTTGGCTGCAACCCGTCCCACGGCGGTGAATCTGTTCTGGGCGCTGGATCGTATGAAACGTGTTGCCAATGCCAACGCGGAACTGCCGTTGGACCAGCTTAAAGAACGTCTGTTGCAGGAGTCCTTGACCATCGCAGACGAAGATGAGCAGATCAACCGGGCCATGGGTCGCAACGGCGCCGAATTGATCCCCGCCCGGGCGCGGATTCTCACCCATTGCAATGCCGGGGCATTGGCCACCGGCGGGTACGGAACTGCTCTGGGGGTGATCCGGGCAGCCCAGGAAGCGGGTAAGGATATCTCGGTGGTGGCCGACGAAACCAGGCCGTTTTTGCAGGGGAGTCGTCTCACTGCCTGGGAATTGCAGAAAGACGGCATTCCCGTCACCCTGATCTGCGACAACATGGCCGGATACCTGATGAGCAAAGGGGAGATCGACTGCATTATCGTCGGTGCCGATCGGATTGCTGCCAACGGGGACGTCGCCAACAAGATCGGCACCTATACCGTGGCAGTCCTGGCCAGGGAACACCATATCCCCTTTTACGTGGCGGCGCCGCTGTCCACCATCGATCTCGCCATCCCGGACGGCAGCCTCATCCCCATCGAAGAGCGGGATGTCCGGGAAGTCACCCACAGTGGCGGTCGACAGCTGGCGCCCGACGGCATCAAGGTGCGCAATCCGGCCTTCGACGTGACACCGGCGCGGTTGGTCAGCGCTATTGTGACCGAACGCGGCGTCGTGTGTGGAAATTACCTGGAGGGACTTAAGGCGATAGTGACCGGGGAGAAATAATGGAACCTTACGCAGCCATGCTGCAGGCTTTACAGGACAAGGATCGAGCCGCTCTGGAGCGGCCGGCGCGCCGAATCCGGCGCGAACCTGTTCCTCGTGATCGCCGACAACAGCGCGGGCATGAACGTCCAGGATCCCGGCGCCGATCGAAGTCGCGCCGCGATGCTCCGCGAGGCCCTGGATGTCACAAAGGCCGACTGGCTTGCGGCTCTGGCCGACACGTTTCCGCTTCGCCAGTACATCTTCGATTCGCGTCTGCGTCGGGCTTCGGATTTCTCCGAGCTGACCTTCGAAGGCACCGCCTCCGCCATCGGCAATGCCCTGCAAACGGTCGTGGAACGATATCGCGACCGCCCGGTCGCAGGCGTGCTA
>ENA-ORXD01001404-ORXD01001404.1-sediment-metagenome-genome-assembly--contig:-NODE-1404-length-20242-cov-3.481875_pt1 | contig 20242 bp, 23 predicted proteins | sample MGYA00237862_ERZ511471 | MGnify/ENA metagenome assembly ERZ511471
AATCAGAGAAAGAGTAGTTCGGCGCTGAACCGAATTCATCCAGCGGCCAGAAAGAGAACCAGGCCTTGCCTACGATTGATTCCAAGGGCACGGTCCAGCCACCCCGTGAATCGCTGCTGTTGTTGCGATTGTCTCCCATTACGAAATAGTGCCCTGCGGGTATAACCCGGCTCTCATAGTTGTAGAGCGGCAGTTCGGCGATATAGGGTTCATCCAGGGTAATGACGCTACCATCGGCCTGGGTTACTATAACCTCTCCCCCGGTAATGGTGATTTTCTCCCCGGGCAGGCCGATGACCCGTTTTATGTAGTTATTGGTGGCGCCAGTTTCTTCGGGTGGATCGAAAACAATGATGTCGCCGCGTTCGGGCGTACCAAAATTGTAGGACATCTTGTTGATGAGGACCTGTTCGCCCCGGTACAGGTTGGGCTCCATGCTCTCGCCGATGACCTCGGCTTTCATCAGCGTAGTCTGCAGCAGGATAAATATTACCAGAGCCGACAGGACCACAATGCCGATTTCGCGCAGCCAGTATTTTAAGGTTTGGTTCATGTTCAATCCTATTATACTTCAACCCCTGTTCAATTCCAAAATTATTGACAATTTGCCGCTAACCAATAAAACGCAGTGGCGTTTTATTGGTTAGCATAATTAAATTGCAGGAGGAATATATGCAAAAATCTACGGTATTGACCATTTTTCTTTCTCTCGCTCTGGTAATCACAACCGGTTTCGGGCTGAGCAGCCTGTTAACCAGGCAAACAGCCGCGGAAGACGCGGGCAATTATATGACGTTCAGTTCGCAGAATAACGGCATATGGGTCAGCGGCCAAGGCAAGGTCACTGTTATACCCGACATTGCGGTTGTAGTGATGGGCGTAGAAACGCAGGCGCAAAATGTGGGCGATGCCCAGCAGGAAGCCGCCGAAGCGATGGACGCTTTGATGAAAGTTCTGGAAGGAGCCGGGGTATCTCAATCCGATATCAAAACAGCAAACTACAACGTTCAACCTGTTTATACCTGGGACGAACCGCAAAGAACTTCGATTATTACCGGTTACCGGGTTAGCAATTCTGTTACGGTAAAGATTAGACAGGTAAATTCGGCCGGGGAAATCATTGACGAGGTAGTCAGGGCTTCTGGAGATGCGGCCCGGATTAACAACGTTTATTTCACTGTTGATGACCCTGAACAGTATTATAAACTCGCCCGGGAAAGAGCCATGGTCGATGCAAAATCCAAGGCAGAACAAATGGCTGCATTGAGCGGGGTCCAGTTAGGCAAACCTACCTATATATCCGAGGGCAGTACCTACTACCCGCCGGTCATCCGGTACGACAATGTGTATAAAGAAGGCGATGCCCAGGCACCAGGCACTCCCATTACTCCCGGCGATGCCGATATCATATTGAATGTCCAGGTCGTCTACGCCATCCAGTAAATATACATTCGCCGTTGACTGTTGCCGGCCGGTAGTAAAATACCGGCCGGTATTTTTTCCCTGAATATTTCCCCGGTAGCGTAGTGGATATATTTGGCGTATTTGCAGGTTTTCAAAACGGGGTGATAGAATCATACCGTGAAGTACATGCTTGAAGCGCTTGCTCTGGCCAGACTGGCTTTGGGGAACGTGAGTCCCAATCCAGCGGTAGGCGCGGTCATTGTCAAAGACGGAGTGATTATCAGCCAGGGTTATACCCAGCCGCCCGGCAAGGAACACGCCGAGATTGTAGCTTTAAAGCAGGCAGGGGATAAAGCGCAGGGAGCATCGCTGTTTGTTACACTTGAACCCTGCTGTCATTTCGGCCGGACGCCTCCCTGTACCCGGGCTATTATCAATTCCGGCATATGTGAAGTTGTAGCTGCAATCACCGATCCCAATCCACTCGTTGCCGGCAGGGGACTTCAAGAGTTGGAAGAAGCCGGAATTAAGGTAATCCTTGGAGTCGGAAAGGAAGAGGCGGCTGAAATCAACGAGGCTTATATAAAACACACCGTTACCGGACTGCCGTTCGTAACAGCCAAATTCGCCATGAGCCTTGACGGTAAAATCGCAACCCCGGGCGGGGATTCCAAGTGGATTTCAAGCGCTTCATCACGTTCTTATTCACATATCTTGCGCCATCACCATGATGCCATAATGGCAGGAATAAATACGGTGTTGAAAGATAACCCCCATCTCACCGTAAGATGCGGCGCCGGCCGCGGAGGCACTTCACACCGGCAGCCAACCCGGGTGATAATCGACAGTTACGGAAGGACCCCGCTTGATGCCCAGATATTGCATGAAGCCGGCCGCACCATTATCGCCATCGGCCAGGATGTTTCCAGCGACAGAAAAACCAGCCTTGAAAACAAGGGGGCAGTCCTTATTGATTTGCCGGTTATCAACGGTTATGTGGACCTGGAATTACTGCTGGAAAAACTTGGTAAAATGCAGATAACCAGTATAATGGTTGAGGGCGGTAGTTCGATATTGGGCTCGATGTTCGACCACAAGCTGGTTGACAAAGTAGTCGCCTTTATTGCTCCTATCATCATCGGCGGCCAGGAAGCAAAAACCCCGGTGGGCGGGATCGGTGTGGATAAAATATCCTGGGCACCCAGGCTTGAAAACATAAAAATAGAAAGATTCGAAGATGATGTTATGGTAAAAGGTTACATCAGGAATTAAAATGTTTACCGGTATTGTTGAAGAGACGGGCGCGCTTGAACGATTCATTTCGAATCAGATGACTTACAATGCTAAAATAGTCATCGAAGGCATGCAGATCGGCGGCAGCATAGCGGTAAACGGAGTGTGTCTTACCGTTACCGGTTTTACCAGAAACAGTTTTACTGTAGAAATAATGCCGGAAACATTGAAGCGTTCCAACCTTGGCGTGTTAAAACCGGGGGACCGGGTTAACCTGGAGAGGCCGCTACAGCTTTCGAAACCGCTGGGCGGGCATTTTGTTCAGGGGCATGTCGATGGCACCGGTACCATTAAAGCAATAAGCCCTGTAAACGGAGCAACCATTGTAACCGTCTCCGCTCCCGGTGGCATAATGCGGTATGTGGTGGAAAAAGGTTTTATCGCTATCGACGGTATAAGCCTTACGGTTGTCAGCTGTACCCGGGAGGAGTTCAGTCTTTCCATTGTAGGACACAGCCTGGCAAATTCTACTCTCGGTTTTAAACAACCGGGCCAGATCGTCAATATCGAGGTTGATATTTTAGCCAAATACATTGAAAAAATGGTAAAACCTGGAGAGAGCACGATTACGCTCGATTATCTTTCCGAACACGGTTTTACAGCATAATAGCGAGGTATAAAAATGGCATTTGCCACCATTGAAGAAGCTATACAGGATATAAGAGCCGGTAAACTCATCATCGTTGTCGATGATGAGAATCGTGAAAACGAGGGCGACCTTTTGATGGCGGCAGAGAAAGTTACCCCGGAAGCCATTAATTTCATGATAAAACATGCCCGCGGCCTGGTATGTATGCCGCTTACCGGAGCGCGGCTCGATGAGCTGGATATACCAATGATGGTCGAAAAGAACACTTCTTCTCATTGTACGGCTTTTACCGTATCCATCGAAGGCAAGGAAGGGGTAACTACCGGAATTTCGGCTTATGACCGGGCCAGAACGGTGCTGACTGTTATAAACCCGGCCACCAGGCCTGAAGATATCGCCCGACCCGGGCACATTTTTCCTCTCAGGGCAAAAGATGGCGGGGTTCTGGCACGGGCCGGTCATACCGAAGCTGCTGTCGACCTGGCCAGGCTGGCCGGGCTTTATCCCGCCGGTGTGATATGCGAAATAATCAACAGCGACGGCACTATGGCGCGCCTGCCTCAACTCGAAAAGATCGCTGCCAGGCATTCCATCAAGATAGCGAGCATAGCAGATCTGATTGCCTACCGCATGCGTCATGAAAAACTGGTGAACGTGGTAGCCAGAACCAGGCTTCCCACCAGGCATGGCGAATTCCAGGCAGTGGCGTATAAGAGTTCAACTGAAGATGGCGAACACCTGGCGCTGGTATACGGTGATATAAAAACCGATGAGCCGGTGCTGGTGCGTGTGCACAGCGAATGCCTTACCGGTGACGTGCTGGGTTCACAGAGATGCGACTGCGGCGAACAGCTGGATGAGGCTTTGAAACGTATCACCCGGGAAGGCAGGGGAGTACTTGTATACATGCGCCAGGAAGGCAGAGGCATCGGTTTTCACAACAAACTAAAGGCATATGCATTGCAGGACACCGGGTTGGATACCGTAGAAGCCAATATATGCCTGGGCTTCAAAGAAGATTTAAGAGATTATGGAACAGGAGCTCAGATTCTGGCAGATTTAGGATTACATAATATCGTTTTACTAACCAATAACCCGCGCAAGGTTGTCGGCCTGGAAGGTTATGGTTTGACGGTAGTAAGAACGATGCCTATAATTATTGAATCTAACGAGCATAATCGAAAATATTTGGAAACAAAGCAGAAAAAGATGGGCCATTTGCTAACACTGGATAACAGGGAGCAATAGTGGCTCGTTATAAGGAGAAGGTAGATATGGGCAGGAATTTCGAAGGCAACCTGGATGGAAGCGGGTTAAAATTTGCCCTGGTTATTTCCCGGTTTAATGAATTTATTACCAACAAGCTTCTAGACGGAGCCATGGACGGCCTTATCCGGCACAATGTAACCAAAGAGGATGTCGATGTCGCCTGGACACCCGGCGCTCTTGAAATACCCCTGGTAGCTCAGAAACTCGCCAGGGGGAAGAGTTATGACGCCATAATCTGCCTGGGGGCGATAATAAGGGGCGGCACTCCGCATTTCGATTATGTTGCCACCGAACTCAGCAAAGGCATTGCCAAGGTCAGCCTGGATGCGGATATACCGGTTATCAACGGAGTTATCACCAGCGACAACCTGGAACAGGCGATTGAGCGAGCCGGGTCCAAAATGGGCAACAAAGGTTTTACCGCTGCTTCGAGCGCTATCGAAATGGCCAATCTTCTTAAAGGTATGGACTGATAGTTAAATATACCGGTAGACCTTATCACCCTTTCGGACTCTGTCGGGGACCTTGATTCCAACGGACTGGTTAATGCCGGCTTGCTCGACATCGGTATGGTCAATTTGCATTGATTCGACCGTCATGTCCAGATCGGTCGTGTGGCCCAGAATATGGATTCTGTCCCCCTTCTTGAGTTCTCCTTCAAGGTCTATACCGGCAACCATCGGGTGCGAAAAGTAATCTGAAACGTGCCCGATCTCTACCTCTGTCATATCCCACCCCCATTGCACATAATCTTAAAATAGTATAATTCCGGAACCGGTCCAAATCAATAACCCATCGGAATAATTATTGGACGCCGCCTGTCTTTTTTTGACATTTAAGTCCCCGGCTAACTATAATGTGCCAGGCGCAGTTCAGTGAGGGATTTTGGCAGACAAAGATAAAAACAAATACGAAAAGAAAAACCAGCAGGATACCGAGGATATTAAACGGCGGCTGGATATGCTGGATCACCGGCTGGATGATATCGATACCATGGTCTCAGCAGTAATAGAACGTGTTATGGTACAACCGATTTCACTTACGTTGAGTTGCCCTCACTGTAACCGCAATATTGAGATTTCAATGATAGGCAACAAGAAACCCACGGTTTAAAAACAACCGGACCAACGGGAGAGACATAATGCAGATTATCTCAAATATAAATCGTTTCAGATATGGCATTTTTCAGTGGCGTATGAGCCTCAGCATCCCCGGTAAAATCGCCATGATGTTCGGCATGGCTGCGCTGACCGGTCTTCTTGCCCAGGTAAGAATCCCTCTGCCTTTTACCCCTGTTCCTATCACCGGCCAGGTAATGGCTGTGCTGCTTGCCGGTGTAGTTATGGGTAAATGGTGGGGTGGTGGCAGCATGGCACTCTATGCAGGGCTGGGCATTGCAGGTGTGCCATGGTTTACAGGGTTTACCAGCGGGCTGGGTGCTACCGGAGGTTACATTTTAGGCTTTGTTCCGGCAACGCTGTTTCTGGGTCATTTTGTAGATACCCATATCAAATCCCGCAGGCTTCTGCCTTTGCTGGGGCTTATGCTGATTGCTACCCTGCTGTATTACATTCCGGGGGTGGCCTGGCTCGGATTATGGTTGAACAGCAGCGGTATAACCGATATCGGCTTAAGCGGGTTGCTGGCTCTCGGAGTCGGGCCTTTTATTGCAGTTGATATCCTTAAGGCAGTTTTAGCCGGCCTGATTGCTTTTGCTGTAATTCCCCGGCAGGACGAATCCAGTTAATTTTTGACTAAACAGCCTTAAACGTATTAGTATTATTTTAACGTGGGCGGTTAGCTCAGTTGGTTAGAGCGCCGCGTTGACATCGCGGAGGTCAGTGGTTCGAGTCCTCTACCGCCCACCATGTATACAAAACCGATACGATCGCACCATAATTCGTATGTCAGAGTTCATACTTTACTCGTTCTTACCCGCAGGTAAAGATATGTTGAAAGTGCTGCCTTCGCCTGGTTCGCTTTCTACCTCGATGTTTCCCTGATGTTGGTTAACGATAGAATGGCATATCGATAAACCCAAACCGAACCCGGTCTCTGAAGGCCGGCTGGATGATATGCGGTAAAAACGGTTGAAGATTTTTTCGATATGCTCTGGAGCAATGCCACAACCGGTATCGCTCACTTTGATAACCACCTTTTTATCCTGCCTGAATGCCTCAAGGCTTGTCCGTCCGTCGGCAGGCGTGTTTTTGGCTGCATTATCCAGCAGGTTGGAAAGCAGCCGTAAAAGCAGCTTTTGATCACCCTTTACATACAGGTCATTTTCTGATTGATGGGTGAAAGTTATGCCCCTCTCTTCAAACAATGGCTCAAAGGCTTCAACTGCGGTGTCTACCAGGGTTGAAATATCTAAAACTGGTTTATCGGCAAGGGTGCCTTCATCGATTTTGGCCTGTGTTAGAAGTTCATTAATTAGCCGTTCCATGGTTTCCATGCGCTGGTAAAGATTAACCAGCAACTGTTGGTCGACTCCACCAGTTTTGGGCTTGGTGAGGGCATAGGAAACAGCAGTTTTCATAGAAGCAAGAGGCGTTCTGAGCTCATGAGAAGCATCCGAGATAAAATGATGCTGGGAACTGAAGGCTTTTTCAAGCCGTTCTGTCATACGGTTAAAAGAGTCTGCCACTGAACCGATTTCGTCGTCTGAATAATACTCCACTCGGTAGCCCAGGTTTCTTTCGCTGATATTTTCAGCTGTTCGGGCAATAGTTGAGAGCGGGGTTACAGTCTGCCGGGTAAAATACCAGCCAAAAAAAGCAGCCATAAATACAAGCAACGGTGAAAGGTAGAAGGTTTGGCGAAGTGAGTTCTGGACCGAAACAAGCATTTGCAGTGAAGCTTGATCTACACTGGCTACAAGCAGGATATCGCCATATTCTTTGATTTCATAATAATAAAAGACCCGCTCGAATAACCCACCGCTGAAGTAGTTAATAAAAGTACCAGGGAAATGGAGCCCGTAAACTGTAACTGGTCCGGTACCATCATCTCCATCGAAAATGAAACTGGCACTTCCATCTTGAGCAACGGTGGTAATAAAACCCTGTGCCTCAAACTCTTTAAATCGGCTTAAGATCTGACTTGCTGCGATGTTTCCAGGGATGGATGGCAGAACGACCTCTTTGGGGTTAATTCCTTCCAGATACCCAAAGCCTATTTCAAGTGTTTGCTCGATAGATTTATATGCCTGGTTTACATTGATGTAGTAAGTTAGTGCCAGAAAGGAAGCAAGCAAGATTACCACAGAGATAACGTAGAACGCCGGCAGCTTGAAAGCCAGACTGTTCATTCTGTTACGCATCCCGAATAACATACCCCAAACCTTTCACGGTTTGTATTACAGATTCCTTGTCATCCGGGCAGAGTTTGCGGCGAATACGGCTTATCAGTACCTCGATTACATTAGAAAAAGCCTCAGAATCGCAGTTCCAGAGGTGTTCCTCAAGCATTTCCCGGGTTACTACGGAGTTTTGGTTATACATCAAGTATTCTAAAACAGCATATTCTTTAGCCGTAAGGCTAACAGGCGAATTAGCATGTGTTACTTCTTTGGATGCTGTATCTATTGACAGTTGCCTGTTGGTGAGTATAGCACTGCATTCGTTGACTGAGCGCCGCTTCAGTGCACGAAGACGAGCACAGAGCTCAGGAAAACTGAAGGGTTTAACCAGATAATCATCGGCTCCAGAGTCAAGACCTTTCACCCGATCATCTTCCTGGCTGCGCGCGGTTAGCATTAGTATGGGTGTTTTGATTTTGCTCGCTCTAATAGCCCGGCAAACCTCAAAACCATTACGGCCAGGCAGCATTATATCCAGTATGAACAGGTCATAATCATATGCTTTTGCCATATCAATGCCATTGTTACCGTTATTAACCCAATCTACAGCGTAGTTTTCCTGTTCAAGCCCGTGTTTTACTACTTCGGCAAGACCGACATCATCTTCTACCAGTAATATTTTCATGCCTTGCATTATAACACCCTTACCTTAATAGTATCTGAATAGAAAAACTTGCTAATCAGGTAATTCCCGTTCAGGTTGTGTTCAGGTTGAGGTGTTATCATTTACAGCATCCAAACGACGTGGAGGTCAGGTTATTGTGAGAGCAGGTATTAATACTTCCTTAGTGCAGCTTTCCCGGATAGAACTGAAGAAACTCTTCAGGAACCCGAGTTTTTATTTTCTGGCTGTTGTCCTGGTATTACTCACTGCATATTTCGCTAGTGTTCCTGCTAGTTCCTATCAATCCCGAGTGCAGGGCCTGGAAAGCCTGCTATTAAGCACATACAGCATGATTGAAAAAGGTCACCCGGTGTTGCTTGGGGATGCACCTGACTGGTTTAACCCGGAAGATTACCCCTTGATAGACTCAAGCGGTGCAGTTATCTCTCAAAATGCTGAAGTGTATAAACAGATTAACCAGGAGCATTTTCGAGCCCAGGTGGATGCATATACCGCTGAAAACGGAGACTACTCCTTTCCCAATCTAATAAACAAAGGTGCGCTTCAAGCATCGCCATTTCTGGTAATATTTCCGCTGATAATGGCTGTTATTCTGTTTACCGCCGGTTACCATAACGGCAGCTACCGGCTTATGATAAGCAGGGGCGTCAAGCGGTCAGTTATTGTAACAGCAAAGTATATGTTGCTTGCAGTAGCTTCTGCGATATTTGCCTTGCTTGTCGCCGTCACCCTTTTTGCAGTCATAGTGGTAATGTATCAAAACTTTAACGCGGTTAATCCTGCAGCTTTTTCTATGTCACAGGCAGTTAGCGCCATCTGGATGTTTTTGTTAATCAGCCTGGTTTATATGGCATTAGGCGGTTTGACAGCTACTGTTTTAGCTTCTGCTACTCCGGCATTACTTGGTGGGTTCGTGCTTGTATTTCTCTCTATCAGTTTTTTCAATATCACTCCCTGTGATCAGGGTTTTCTTGCAGCTGTATCACCCTTCACGTTAGGGCACAATATTGGCAGTATGTTACAGGAAATTTTTATCCCGACAAGTGGTGCGGTCGACCCTTCACCGTTTGTCGAAACGGTTGTTACTGGCGGCCAAGCAGAGAAATGCTATCGCGGTTTTAACCTCGCTCTAACCTTGACGATATTGTACACCTCGGTGTTTATACCCCTGACATATTTGATATTTAGAAAAAAGGAACTAAAGGGGTAAAAATGGGCGCTCGAAATTTTGGATAGCACCTTGAAGAGGGCACTTTTTTGGGCTGAACTCAGATTGTAACAATAAATCTGTCTCAGTGAACGCAGGGAGGTGACTATGATGCGATAGCATAACTTGTATGGATATTATTATTATCAATTTGATGGAGGAGGCAATATCATGAGGAATAAGACGATAAGAATCATACTTACCACCTTTACTGCTTTTCTGCTTTTCTTACTTCCGCTCGGAGGAACATTAATTCATGCTCAGGATAAGGGTGATGATGCCGCATTATTCGAAAGAATCTGGACCAATATGAATCAGGTTGAAGATCCGGACAAGTATTTTTCAGAACTGCCCAGGGAAATTCAGGAGTTCATGATTTCTGAATTATCTCATGTTGAAGTTCGAGTAAAGTCGATTGAGAACTTTGAAGAATGAGGAACACAAGCTGTTTGTATCTTAGTCGAAGGTTGGGTGGGAGTACTTATTCCAGAGCACGTTTTTGATTTTTCCCAAACAATATCCTGGGCTTATAATGGCGAAATCATTCAGTATATATATGAACATTATTATCAGGCTGAGTGTTTAGCGGTCGGCATTGTATTCGGGGGTATTGTAAATAATTGGTCCAACGGGGGAGTTGGGTATGAGTGGTTTACTGAATATCACCAAGGTAAGTTCCAATTGAAAGTGGGCAGCTGGGTAATATGGGAATTACTCCCACATGTCGGGATGGTTGCGTATAACGATGGAACGCATTTTGGTTGGGGCGGAGACGGCACATAGGTGATTTTCATGTTGCCGGGGACACAATGAGGGTACCCCGGCAACATGCTCATTCTTTCATTATCTAATACATCTACATTTGCTTTATTGGCTCCGTCAATTATAGCTAGCGTTGTATTTGTATATTTTTCCTTCTCACTTATGAACACGCCCTATACTTGATCCGGTTTCATTGAAACCCTACCCTTGTTAACATTGGGTTACAACTTAGGCAGTAAATTTTGTAACCTGTTTGGTACTGCTGATTACAATTGGATCTTCTGGACTACCGAGATGATTAGATTTACAAGCTTGTTTGATCCTACCTACCGGGGTACAGGCTTGGCAGTAATTGTTGCAATGGTATTTACTGTATGATTTGCTCTATTGAGCATCGTACTATTTATGAAAAGGAATTGAAGGTGTAAAAATCGAATGACACAAGGAACAATGCTGAAAACACAAAACCTTACTAAGCGGTTTGACAAGATATTGGCTCTTGACGGGCTTAACCTGGAAATATTGCCCGGCCAGGTGTTCGGCTTGCTTGGGCCCAATGGTTCGGGTAAAACCACCGCTATATCACTGATTCTGGGGCTCATCTGGCCCAGCGGTGGTAAGATATACCTTTTTGGAGAAGAGCTGAGACCTGAAACTCTCAAAAGAGTCGGTGCGGTGATGGATTCTCACGGATTTGACCCCAGTTACTCAGGGAGAGATAATCTGCGCATGTTCGGCAGTTTGCATAAAAAGGTGGATGAAAAGCGGGTAGACGAAGTGATTGGATTGGTCGGGCTAGCCAACCGTGCCCACAGCAGCTTAAAAAGCTACTCCATGGGCATGAAACAGCGCCTTTCAATTGCTTTGGCCATTCTTGATGATCCGGAACTCTTGATATTCGATGAGCCAACAAATGGAATGGACCCGGAAGGCATTGCTGAAATCCGCGACCTGATATCACAACTTGCCAGGCAGGGTAAAACCGTGTTGCTTGCCAGCCATATGCTGGCTGAAGTGGAACAGGTATGCACTCACATGGCTATATTGAAACATGGCAAGGTGGTTAAACAGGGGGATATGCTCAAAATAATGCTTGAAGCCGGGCGAAGCGAGCTTGAACTGGTGGTTGTTGATCCTGAAAAAGCGGTAGCCGTGCTGTTTGATGCTGGCTACAATGCGAGAATCGAAGATGGTATGGTGGTGGTAACGGCTCATGAAGGCCAGGCAGAACACGTATCGGCCGTATTGGCCGACCACGGTTTATTTATAAAGGAAATGCGAAGACGCAAATCAAACTTGGAAAGCGTATTCCTTGAAGCTACCGGGGGTAACAAGAACCAATAAATTATGCACAATAACTGGTTATTTCTTAAGACACGAAGGACTTATGTCCTGTTCAAGATGAGGAGGAGCTAATGATGCCACCCGGACCCCTGGAGATAGGGATAATACTGGCCTTTGGTGTTTTGATATCCTTGTTATTTTTCATCGCGCTCGCTGTTTTTCTTTTAATATTTATTAAGCAAACCATAAGGAATCAAGTCAGGGAAGAAATACTGAGATTCCAGGAAGAAATGAACGGGCAAGACAAAAAGTAAGAGAGGATAAACAAACGATAGGTTGGTAGAGCGTGCTGTAACGCGGAGTTTGTTCATAGTTTGATGCTTCACCTTATTGAAAGATCAAAACTCATCGAAGTTCCCCTTGTACAGCACGCTCTACGGGGCAGGATTTGAACTTCATGGCTTCTTATGTCTATCTGAAGCTATTTGCCAACAATAGTTGTAACTCAGGAACAATACCTTTCCTCTCGAACAACAGTTCGGAATCTGTCAACCAAGGCCCACCATTTGCTCTCCGTTTCAGCAACCAGGCAAGCAATCTATTGTCGGCTTTTTATAAGCAGCATTTATTACTGCAAATTATGCCTCTCTGAACAAATTACAAGATCTCACTTAATACTTTAAAATCAGTACAATATGTTTACCACTATTGCGAAGTTTCATAGAATTATTGTTGGACTGCATGAGTTGAAAAAGACTGTTACCAATAGAGATGTGAACAGGCATCGAAACTAGTTGTCGAGATATCGGCTGATAATACTTACCGCATTCAGGGTACCGTTTTCCATATGTATCAGATGGGATATCTTCAGGCATTGCTCTTTCATGGAAGAGCTGGACTCTGCCGTTTGTATAGCTTCAGCCAGGTTATCTGCCGTCAGACTTTTACGAGAAATGGGCGCTGGGCCAGCGCCTGTTTTGGCAATTTGGAGACCCCAAAACGGCTGGTCCCAGGCATATGGAACCGTTACGGTCGGCACCCCCGCTCTTAAACTTTGGGCAGTCGTGGAAGCGCTGCCGTGATGCACGACAACAGCCATTTGAGGGAAAAGCCACTCATGGTCTACCCAGCCTGCATTAAGAATTGTAGGGGTTATCTTTTCGGGAGCGGTAACTTTTGGCCCCGATTGAACTATTCCCCTTCTGCCCTTTATTTTAAGGGCTTTTACAATGATTTCAAGTAATTCCTCATTATTGGCATCCGGCATACTGCCAAAGCCAATATATACAGGCCTAGAACCAGATGAGATAAAATTCTGAATTTCCGGCGGCGCATTATATTCCAGGGGATTATCAAAAAACCACCACCCGGTGACATGATGATTCTCATACCAGTCGGCCGGCCTGGGCAACAGGTGACGGCTAAAACCATACAGAAACAACTGCGATTTCCATAATTGGCTGCTGTACGGCCCGCGCCGGGCTAACGGCGCCAAACCAAGCGAGGAACACCGCCAACGGTTGATAAATGGCCGGTTGAAATGCCAGTACAACTGCTGTACGATGCGGTGTGACCAGAGGTTGCCTGTTTTACCAAACCGCGCTAATGTGCCAAGCCAGGGTGACGGGAAAGCCGCGGTTGGCGTCAACGGCTGGAGTCCGGCCGCGATACTTTTTATATTCAGCTTTTCAGCAATGGAATATCCAACCCAGCCAAGCGGGGAGTAAATTATGGCATCCGCCTTCCGGCAAGCCTGCCAACAGCTATCGAATATATCTTCAAGCAGATCGTCCGCCAGGCACCTGAGCTTTCTCATCCAGTGAACAAAATCAGAACTGGCTTCAACCAGCGAAAGCAATTCCCCCTTATTCAACCAGTCGACAGGGTCGCCGGCAATGGGAGCATAATCCAAACCTTTGTTCGTAATGAATTCCCTGTAGGAATGGTGGGTGGCAAAGGTAACGCGGTAACCAGCTTTCTTGAGGCTTGCCGCCAGAGCTGCATGAGGGTAGACGTCACCCAGAGTGCCGATACAGATTATTACAATGTGTATAACAGTCAATTCTTTTTACAAAACTTAAAAATAAAATGATATCGCCCGATTTCTCGAACTGGTTAGGAGTTCCCCGCCAGACAGCACCCGGGGCCAGACAAATGCCAGCCAAACAGCTTTGCGGCTTACCATTGATACGACAAATTGAAACCATCTTCATGATTCAATTTCATGCCATTGCACCGGCGATAATGGCCCAGGCTAATTATCCGGCAGACAATCCCTGATATTGCCTTCATTGCCCGGGACATGCTTGAATTCTTCGGGTAAGCTGTCATTCAAGTGGTCGGCAAACTTGATTAGACCTTCGACCGTGCTGTGAGTTCCCCATTCCCCGGCAGTTTCCTCATCCAGTTCCTCGTCAGCAGGCATATCAAGCATGTGCGCCAGGTGTTGCGGGCCGGTATTATTTAAAGGGCATTTGAGGGCAATGCAGTGCTGGCTGGAAGTGCAACTATCGCCGTCAACATCCACGGAGCGAACCATCATGCGCCTAAGCGGGTCCTTGCCAATAACCATGTGCCGGATTTTTCCACTGTAGCCGCAAACCGCAACGGCAAAGTCTGACCCGCCGGGCAGCTGGTAATCTAACCATGTTGTCAAATACTGTGGCATTTTTCACCTCATTTCGATGATAAATTTTAAATAAAGTGTTTCCATATCAAGGGATATTTAACTTCTTTTCCTTCATATTCCTGCGCCTGCATATGCTCCAATTCGTTTATCAATCTTTTGGATGTGTATTTCCGGTATGTTCGGCCCAGACCAAATAGATCGATATCAAATATGCAGGTAATAATGCGTTCAAACCACCATGATCGGCGCCTGAATTTCTGAACTTCTATCCGGTTTTCGGCAGGTAGAGGATGCCACATATAAGGGACATCAACTGTTTGCCATTTTCCAGTTATATATTTGACGGCTTCCATGCATGCCAGTGAGGCGTTCAACCAAACATTGGGGCATAACTGGGCTTCAATGACCTTACCATCGCGCCATTTCTTAAACCATTCTATTCGCCATTTGCCTTCGGTGATATGCCATCGTCTGCCGCAGCGGTTTAAAGGGTTTCGAAGGAAATAATACAGCTTTTTGTAAGAAAGGCCGGGAGGGCTGCCGAACAGGGCTGCGGGGTCGACTGTCTTTTTTAAACCGGGAGGGTATACTTCGACATAGCCGGTCAGGCCGCTTGGCATACAAGTAACGGCGAATTTATTAAGCTCCTGGGCAAGAATAAGACCGTAACAACTGTAAGCAATATCATCCGACTGGGCAAAGAACACATCACTGGAGCGGATAAACGGGGAGAGTTCTTCCGGGCTCAGTTTTTTTATTACCGCCTGCACGCGTGCATCAGGGTTGATGCGCTTAATGCCGGCGGCAATCATCTCGGCCTTATATCGTCCGATAGTATCGGTATAACAACCGATATCGCGGTTGGTGTCGCCCGGCAGGTACTGCTTTTCATCTATCAAAGTAAATTGCTCGACACCCAGCCTGGCAAGCATGTGAGCGATAGTCCCTCCGGCAAACATACCCAGAATGGTGATCCTGGCATCCTTTAAATTCTGCTGTTCCAATGCGGAAAAAAGACCCGCGTTGATGGCAAAAGCCTGCCCGTAGCGAAAGCTTTCGAGGTTTATGCTGTCAGCCGTATTTTCTCTTATTAACATTTTTAAAATGCGGGGTTATATAAGGCCGCCGTCGATATTGATTACCTGAGCGGTTATATAGGCGGCTTTATCCGATGCCAGAAACACTGCCAGGTCAGCCACTTCATCAGGTTTGCCGGCCCTGGGAATGGCCAGCCGGGAATATATGTTTTGCAGATGTTCGTTTGGAATGGTGTCCATCATACCGGTTTCTATCAAACCCGGGGCAATCGCGTTGACGGTAACGCCTCGGGAGCCTGCCTCGCGAGCCACACTGCGCGTAAACGCCATCAAACCACCCTTGGCAGCGGAATAGTTAGCCTGCCCGTAGTTGCCCCGCTGGCCTGCTACGGAAGCCAGGTTTATGATTCTGCCCCATTCCTGCTTCAACATCGAAGGCAGGCAGTATTTGGTGCACAGGTAAGCCCCTTTCAAGCAGATATCGATCACCCGGTTCCAGGAGTCATCTTTCATTCTAAGTACCAACTCATTACTTACCACGCCGGCATTGTTTACCAGGATATCGATGCGCTCCCATCGCTTTATTACCTGTTTTACCATGGCTTTGACTTGATCTCCGTCGCTTACATCAGCTCTGACGCAAACAGCCCTGCCGCCTGATGACTCGATTTCTTGAACTACCTCATTGGCCTCACTTTCATGCTGGCAATAATTTACGGCAACAAGGCTTCCATGAGCAGCCATCTGCAGGGATATGGCACGGCCTATGCCGCGCGAAGCTCCTGTAACCAGGGCGATTTTCCCCTCGAGTTCTTTCATTGTTCAAACCGCCTTATGACCAGGCAGCAGTTTTGTCCGCCCAGGCCGAATGAATTGGACAGGCAGGCATGGATTGTTGTATTCCTGGCTGTATTTGGAACGTAATCGAGGTCACACTCGGGGTCGGGCGTTTCATAATTAATAGTTGGCGGCGCCACGCTATTTAATATACTTATTACCGAAGCGACTGCCTCGACGCTTCCGGCTGCACAACCCAGATGGCCGAGCATTGATTTATTGGAACTCACCGGTATCCGGTTGGCATATTCGCCCAGCACGAGCTTCAAAGCATGGGTTTCGATCGAATCGTTAAGCCTTGTACCGGTACCGTGAGCGTTTACATACGAAATGTCTCTAGGTGTTATTCCAGCGTCCTGGATGGCGTGTTGCATAGCTCTGGCTCTCTGGTAGGGTACGGGAGCAGTTTCACTAATGGCATCGAAGGACCAGCCCGCGCCAGCCAGTTCTGCCAGTATCACAGCATTCCGGCTGAGGGCATGTTCCAGTGTTTCCAACACCAGCATACCGGCTCCCTCGCCGTACACAAAACCGCAACGGTTGAGATCGAACGGCCGGCTGGCTTTATCGGGATCCATCTCGCGCGACAAAGCCCCGATGCGTCCGGTTGCGGCGATTGCCAGCGGGGTAACATTGGCGCCTGACCCGCCGGCCAGCATGACATCAGCCCGCTCCAGGCGAAGCAGGTTCAACGCGGTGCCAAGTGCATCGCTGCCGCTGGAACACGCGGAATTTACAGTAGTGTTGATGCCTTTGGCCCCAATCTCGAGTCCCACGTGTGATGGAACCATACTTGCCCGGTATTTACTGACCACCAGCGGATCCACCCGGTTCGGGCCTTTACGGTTGATAATTTCGGCCTGCTCTCCAAGGAGTTCCGGCATACCGCTGGTCCCGATGACAACACCAACCCGTTCAGCATCTTCAAGCGATATGTCTATTCCGGCATTCTCCAGAGCCATTTTAGACGCAGCGATGGCAAACTGGGAACACCTTCCAGTACGGTCCGCCCGTTTAATATCCATGTAGCGGCATGCATCGAAATCTTTAACTTCAGCCGCAACTTTAACGCTGAAATCGCCGGCATCAAATAACGTAATAGGCCCTATGGCGTTTGTACCGTTAACCAACCCTTCCCAGAAGGTATCGAGGGACAAGCCTAAAGGGCTGATCACTCCGAGGCCGGTAATCACGATCCGCTTCCGGTAATCAGTCACTACCATGCTCTTTCAAAGGATCTAAGTAAGTATAACATTCCTCATTTGGACGCTCATTTTCTTTTGTATAAACCACTACCTTTACGAATCCTTTTTCTGCCCAATCTTTTTATTAATATACTCAACAAAACCTCGCATATTTGTAATACCGGTAATTTCATCATCCGGAATCTCAATTTCAAATTCTTCTTCAAGTGCAACCAGGATTTGCACTCTGTCCAGTGAATCGGCATCCAGGTCTTTGAAAGTTGTATCGCCATCGAAATGGGCACCGGGTTTCCTGGTTACCTTCAAGCTTATTTGTTTTAATTTTTCTTCAATCGGATCAGTCAAATCCGGATATCACTCCTTTCGTATTTTTAGCCGCGCTGTTCCTGCCAGTACGGTTACTTCCTCTGTGTTTGTTACCTTAACCTCGCACAATATTCTTCTTGACCCCCGCCGCGCGCAAATATTTTTGATTTTACCTTCCGACACCAGGACATCTCCGGGGAAAGCCGGCTGCTTGAATCTCACTTCAAGTTCACCTTCATCAAGCCATATCTCTCCAAAGTTTTTCAGCATCATGTCTTCAACCAATTGCAGGACCAGCATTCCATGAGCAATAGTTGAACCGAATTTAGTCTTCGAAGCATAGTCGACATTTATGTGCAGGGGATTATCATCTCCGCTGATAGAAGCATATCGGTCAATATCACGCTGTGAAATTTTCCTGCATACCACTGACAGTATCCGGCTGCTGGTGACGGGAATGTTTGGAAAGTTATTACTTGTCATTTTCCTCACATTTGCCCGGAAGGCAGTAAGAGGTTGATCCTGCCGTGAACAACCGGCTGCCGTTTAAAATTTAAAATTTTAAAAACCATGGCTAGCAAAACAACGTTGCCTCTAGTAATGAAAGTGCCGATTCGGCCCGAAAAATACACCGTTTCTCCAGGAAAAACATTGCCGCTATGGGTCAGAAACGCATGAGTATGAATGGTTCCGGCTGGAATATTTCCCAGCCTGGATAATTTTGCCATACATATGCCAGCCAGGACCGTGGGCGATACAGGCATTCTGTTCGAAATCATTCTGGTACCACATGCAGGTTCCACGCAGTAATTCAGGCTGCATCCGCTTTCCAGCATGAAGGATACTTCAGGAATTATCTGCCCTGGATAAGGCAGTGATTTTTCAAACAATCGCAACCTGTTAAACTCCCTCAACTTGATAGGACAAGCTCATCTTAACAACACCACACGCAAGAGTCCATATTAAATATTTATCATTTGATACGCATTTGCATGTTATCTAAAATAACTGAATGGTGACCGCATTATTGAGCCAGCCGGCATTTCAGGTCAGATTACATGTTTCCATAAAAACGGCAGTCGTGGTTTTTTGCCGGCTGCTTCTTCCTTTTCCATCCGCGCAAGGTCATTTTCCAACGCCTTAAGGGTATTCTTTTGTAAAACTCTGCCGATACCCAGCTTTTGTGTATTGAATACCCAAAATATGTATTTGGAAAAAAGCCATGTTCTTTTGCGGAATCTTTTGACTTTTATACGGTTTTCGGCCAGTTCAATCTGCCACATTTTGGGAGGTTCAATGGTTTTAGCCTTGCCGGTTATAAATTTTATGGCTTCTATACAGGCCAGGGAAGCACCAATCCACACCGACGGACAGAGCTGGGTAAGGGTGGTTTCCCCCCGGCGCCATTTATTGAACCACTCTATCCTCATCTTACCCTGGGTTATATGCCAGCGCCGGCCGCTGCGATTTACCGGATTATCCTGAAACCCTTTTAGTGCGTCATAATCCAGGCCGGCAGGCCCCCCGAACATGTCGGTTGGGTCATAGATTTTCGACTGGCCCGGAGGGAATACCATAATATAGCCGGCCATTCCCATCGGCATATAAGAAATCCCCAGCAGGTTTTTTTGTTGTGCCATTATTAACGAATGTGTCGAGTAGGCGAGGTCATCGGCTTCAGAGAAATATACATCTGTGTTATCCAGCACAGTATCGAGTTCTTCCAAGGAAAGGATCCGATTTACAGCGGTTACACCGGCTTCTGGATTGATGCGGAGTATTTCCTTCTTTATAACTTCCGCTTTATACATGCCGATAGTATCAATAAAACAGCCGATCTGCCGGTTTAAATTGGTAATGGAATAGGTATCAAAATCTATCAGGGTAAAACGGGCGATACCGCTTCTGGCAAGCATAATTGCGATTACACCGCCGGCACCCCCGGTGCCCGGTGCTCCCGCACCCGGCGGTGATGTGCCGAGCGACACCGGGAAGATCCTGGCGGCGGTCGGTTACCTGGTGGGCATCGTTGCGCTGATCGCGATTCTCATCGAGCCCTATAAGAACGAGCGGTTCGTCAGGCACCACGCGGTCCAGGCTCTTGGGATCTGGGTCGGCTGGATCGCCATCAGCGTCGTCAGCGCGATCCCGGTCATCGGCTGGATCATCTCGGCCGTCGGCTGGATCGCCCTGCTCGTGTTCTCGATCATGGGCGCCGTTAAGGCGTTCCAGGGCGAGATGTGGGAGATGCCGGTCGTCCACGGACTCGTCAAGCAGTTCATCTAGACGCTACGGCAGCGGCGCGGGCTCCTCGGTTACGGTGAGACCGAAGCCCTCCCTGATGGATTTCTGCAGCACGATATGCGCCGCGCGTTGCAGGGCATTGACGGTCCTGTGCGCGTCGGGCGGCAGCAGCAGGATATGAATGTCCGGA
>ENA-ORXD01001406-ORXD01001406.1-sediment-metagenome-genome-assembly--contig:-NODE-1406-length-20229-cov-10.327362_pt1 | contig 20229 bp, 9 predicted proteins | sample MGYA00237862_ERZ511471 | MGnify/ENA metagenome assembly ERZ511471
GATTTCGACGGAACTCTCATCGATGTCAACAATGCCGCCGTCGAGATGCTGGGCTATTCGAAAGAAGAGCTGCTGGCCATCGGTCTCTCCGGTATCGATTCCACGCTCAAGGAGGATGACATCAAGGCGCTCGCTCATGCGATGCCTTCGGACGGGTTGCAGATCTTTGAGACGTCTCACACGGCCAAGGACGGGAGGATATTCCCCGTCGAGGTGTACTCCAGCCTCGTGACGTATCAGGGGAGACCGGTGATCCTGAGCATCGCCCGGGACATCACGGAGCGCAGGAAGATACAGCAGGCGCTTGAGGAGAGCGAGAAACGCTACCGGGTCATCGTCGAGAACGTCAACGATATCATCTGGACCATCGGTCTGGACTTCCGGTTCATCTATGTCAGCCCGTCCAATGTCCGCGTCTCGGGATATACCAGGGAAGAAGTCATGGCCATGTCGCTGCAGGACATGGTCGCCCCCGAGTCCCTCGAACTGGCCGCGCGGATGCTGGCCGAAGAACTCGCCCTGGAGGCCTCCGGGGAGCCCTTCGACCCGAACCGCTCCCGGACCCTGGAGGTGGAGATCTACCGGAAGGACGGGACGCACACCTGGCTGGAAGCGGACGCCACGTTCAACCGCAATCCGGACGGCACCCCGAAGGAGATCCTGGCCGTCGGCAGGGATATCACCGAGCGCAAGCGGGCGGAAGAGGCCCTGCGGGCAAGCGAAGAGCTCTACCGGACCGCCATGGAGACCACCAACGACGGTGTCTCCATCGTCCAGGACAACACATATGTGTATGCCAACCAGAGATTGCTGAACACCCTCGGCCGGCCGGATGAGAACCTCATCGGCACGCCGAACGGACAGTTCGTGCATCCGGACGACTGGGCGGGCGTCGTTGCCGCCTATGAGCGCAGGCCCGAAGGCGCGCCCGTTCCTTCCAATTACGATGTCCGCATCATCAAGCCGGACGGCTCCATTATCTACGCCCACATCACTTCCACGAAAATCATGTACCAGGGGAGACCGGCCGTTTTGAGTTTTATCGTGGACGTCACCGAACGCAGACAGGCCGAGAATCAGCTGCGGGAGAGCGAGGAGAAGTACCGTCTGCTGGCCTCTTACCATCAGCGGCTCAACGATATCTCCATTGCCTTCTCCGAGGCGTCCGGTACGGATGATCTGTTCAATACGATTTCGGAATCTCTTCGCCTCCTCACAGGCGCCATTGCCGCTACCTTTTCATGGCATGATCGGGAAGCGCAGGACTTAAGACTCGCATCACTGTCGATCGATCCAGCGGCAGCGGATGCCGTGCGTTCCTTCTTCGGCCCCGAGATATTAAAAGAAATGAATATGCCGATGAGTTCGGCTATCGCGGAGGAGATGATCACTCAGGGTATCAGGAAGCCGAAAGATCTCCATGAGCTTACATTCGGGATGATACCGCAGGAGGTCTCCGATACGGCCATGGAGGCTGTCGGGTGCCGGCACCTCATCGCCCTTGCCGTTAATTATTCCGGGGAAGTGCTGGGCGCGTGCGTTGCTTATCTGCCCGGCGATCAGCCGGTGGTGCCGGACGACGCATTGAAAACGTTCGCCTATCTCTCCGGGATAGAGATCAAGCGCAGACGAGCCGAGGAGGAGCTGCGGGAGAGCGAGGAGAAGTACCGGACCATCCTGGAGAGCATCGAGGACGGCTACTGGGAGGTGGATCTGGAGGGGAGGTTCACCTTCTTCAACGACGCCATGTGCCGGATATCGGGGCAGACCAGAGAGAAACTCATAGGGGTTGAGGCCTTCCGCGACGCCACCCCGGAGACCGCGGAGAGGATGTTCAAGGCCTTCGAGGGGGTATACCGGACAGGCCACCCCGCCGAGCTGGCGGATTACGAGATACTCAAGGGGGACGGGACGAAGGGGTTCTATGAGATGAGTGCCCACCTCATGCGGGACGAGGAGGGGAACCCGGTCGGCTTCCGGGGCATCACCCGCGACGTCACGAAGCGCAAGGAGATGGAGCAGGCGCTGGCGGAGAGTGAGAAGCGCTACCGTATGATCGTCCAGAACATGAGCGAGATCGTCTGGACCATCAACACGGATCTGCAGTTTACGTACGTCAGCCCGTCGGCTGTGTGGGTGGCGGGGTATACCCCGGAAGAAACGCTCAAGACCCCCTTACAGAAATTCCTCACTCCCGAGTCTTTTGCCCTGGCAACCGCAAGGCTGGCGGATGAGTTTGCCCTGGAGGCCAGCGGAGAGCCCTTCGACCCCAACAGGGCGGTTACCCTGGAGCTGGAGGCGGTCCATAAGGACGGCCACACCTTCTGGCTGGAGATCACCGGCACGTTCAACCGGGACGAGAAGGGCACCGTCACGGAGATCCTGGTGGTGGGAAAGAACATCACGGAACGCAAGGAGGTCGAGATAGCCCTCGCGGAGAGCGAGAGGCGCTACCGGATGATCGTGGAGAACATGCGCGATATCATCTGGACCATGGACCTGAATCTCAACTATACGTACCGCAGCCCGTCGAATATCCAGATCACCGGCTACACCCCGGAGGAGATCACCGGCACCCCGCCGAGGGATCAGATTACCCCGGAATCGTACGCCCTGATCGAAAAGGTCCTGGCGGAGGAGCTGGAAAGGGAGTTCGGGGGAGGACGCGTCGACCCCCGCCGGTCGAGGACGCTGGAGGTGGAGGTGTACCACAAGGACGGCGGAACGGTCTGGATCGAGGTGACGGGAACATTCATTCGTGACGAAAGCGGCACGCCCGTCGAGATTCTGCTTGCCGCCAGGGATATCACGGAGCGCAAGAGGATAGCGGATGAGCTGAGAAACAGCGAGAGGCGCTACCGGATGATCGTGGAGAACATGACGGACATGATCGCGACGGTGGATCTGAATCTGCGGTACACCTACCAGAGCCCGTCCATCGAACGGGTTACCGGGTACAGCGCGGACGAGCTCGCGAATGCCTCCGCCGGCGAACGGATCACGCCGGAATCCAGGACCAGGGTGGAGCAGTTCCTGGCCGATGCCCTGGCCCGCGAATCCCGCGGAGAACCCTCCGACTGGCTCAGGAGGCAGACCATCGAGGTGGAGGCGTATCACAAGAAGGGCGGGACCGTCTGGATCGAGATCACTCCCACCTTTATCCACGACGGGAACGGCGAACCCACCGGTATCCTCGTGACCGGCAGGGATATTACGGATCGCAAGAAGGCGGAGGAAGAGAAGGATAATCTCGAGAAGCAGCTGATGCAGGCGCAGAAGATGGAGACCGTCGGCCGCCTGGCCGGCGGGGTGGCCCATGACTTCAACAATATGCTCAGCGTCATCCTGGGGTACGTGGATCTGGCCAAACTGCGGCTGGCAAAGGAGCATCCCGTCCTGAAGGATATCGTTGAGATCGAGAGGGCCGCCATCCGCTCCCGCAACATCACCGGCCAGCTCCTGGCCTTTTCCCGGAAGCAGATCATCGCTCCGAGAGTCGTCGATCTCAACGACCTGGTCGTCAATGCGGAGAAAACCCTGATCCGCCTCATCGGTGAGGATATCGAGCTGAAGGTTGTACCCGGCGAGGATCTCTGGGCGGTCAAGTTCGATCCGTCGCAGATCGAACAGATCCTCATCAATCTGGCGGTGAATGCCCGCGACGCGATGACCGGCGGGGGAAAGCTGACGATCGAGACGGAGAACATCGTCCTCGATGATTACTACTGCGAAAACCATGTCGGCTTCAGGCCCGGCAGCTACGTTCGAATGTCCGTCAGCGACAACGGGGAGGGGATGGACCAGGAGACGCTGCAGCATATCTTCGAACCCTTCTTCACGACCAAGGAGCCGGGGAGGGGCACCGGCCTGGGGCTGGCCACGGTCTACGGCATCGTCAAACAGAACGAAGGCTTCATCAACGTCTACAGCGAACCGGGACACGGGACAACCTTCAACATCTACGTGCCGCGTACGACCGAGAAGCGAAAGGTACAGAAAGAGACCCCGGAAGAACCGGCGGTGACCGGAGAGGGGAACATCCTCCTGGTGGAGGACGACCCCATGGTCCTCGAGATCACCAAGGGGATGCTGGAATCCATCGGCTACAGCGTGATCGTAGCGGAAACCCCCCGGGACGCCGTATCGATCTGCGAAAAGCCCGACATCCCCCTCGGCATGGTGATCAGCGACGTGGTGATGCCGAACATGAGCGGAAAAGAGCTGAGGACCAGACTCATCGAGATACGGCCGGGCATCAAGGTGCTCTTCATGTCCGGCTATCCGGCCGACGTCATCGCCCACCACGGGGTGTTGGAAGAGGGGGTGCACTTCCTCCAGAAGCCCTTCAGGCTGAGGGACCTGGCCCGCAAGGTACGGGAAATCATGACGGCGGATCAATGAGAGATACCGGGAACCCCGGGCGATTCGGCAGGGCCTCTCATACAACACCACACCCTCCCGACGCGGAGGCGTCACTCCTTAAAACCATTGACAACCGGTGCCAAAGGTTGTTTATATAAACCTCCGGCGGGGGATTCCTCTCATTTACGCAGGTACAGATGACGAGAGGGGCTGGAGGCCGTCGTCCGCGTGCGTCCCTTTCATGAACCGGCCCCTTTCCCTGCTTGCACCGGCGGAAACGGCGGTGTCTCTCCTGAGAGCCGTGCGATTGTGCAGGGGACAAGATCATTGCGGGGGGAAAGGGTTCATGACGACGGAGGGGTTGAATATCAGGGAACGGATGCGTCTGCAGGCGGCCGACAGGGGTCTGTTCGAGCAGGCCAGGGCCTGTGCCTGTGAGTACATGGATCAGGTGTACGATCGCGGTGTCGTGCCGACCGGGGAAGCCATCAGCCGTCTCGACCTCTTCGATGAACCCCTGCCCGGGGCGCCCGGCGATCCGGGGGAGATCCTGCGCCTGCTCCATGAATGCGGCTCCCCCGCGACGGTCGCTCAGACCGGCGGGAGGTACTTCGGATTCGTGAACGGGGGGACCGTCCCCGCCGCCATGGCGGCACAGTGGCTGGCCGACGTATGGGACCAGAATTGCGCCCTCTACGTCATGTCGCCCATCGTGTCGCGGCTGGAGGTCCTCTGTGAACGGTGGCTGATCGATCTTCTCGGACTTCCCTCCGGGACGGCCGCCGGGTTTGTCAGCGGGACGTCGGTCGCCACGATGTGCGGGCTCGCGGCGGGACGGAACGAGCTGCTGAAACGCCTGGGGTGGGATGTCACGCTGAAAGGTCTCTTCGGCGCCCCGCCCCTCCGCGTCATCCTCGGGGGGCAGGCCCATGCGTCGGTGTTCAAGGCGCTGGCGCTTCTGGGTTTCGGCCGGGAGAATATCGAAGAGGTGCCGGTCGACGGCCAGGGGCGCATCGATGCGGCGCGAATGGCGGAGCCGGATGAGCGCACCTTGGTGATAGCCCAGGCCGGCAATGTCAGTACCGGCTCCTTCGACCCCATCGATGAGATCTGTGACCGTGCCGGAAATTCCGGCGCGTGGGTTCACATAGACGGGGCCTTCGGCCTCTGGGCCGCAGCCTCCGCGGGCAGGCGCTTCCTGACCCGGGGGATCGAGAGGGCGGATTCCTGGTCGATCGACGCCCACAAGACGCTGAATGCCCCCTATGACTGCGGCATCGTCCTGTGCCGGGATCGGGAGGCCCTGATAGGGGCGATGCAGGCGGCCGGTTCGTATATCCAGTACAGCCGGGAGCGGGACGGGATGCTCTATACCCCCGAGATGTCCCGGCGGGCCCGGGCCGTCGAGCTCTGGGCGACGCTGAAATCGCTCGGAAAAACGGGTGTCGAAGAGCTGGTCGACGGTCTGTGCGAACGGGCGGAGCAGTTCGCCGGTGAGCTCCGTGCCGAGGGGTTCCACATCCTCAACGATGTGGTCTTCAATCAGGTCCTTGTTGCCTGCGACGCGCAGGAGGAGACACAGGCGACGCTGGCGGGGATCCAGGAGTCAGGCGAATGCTGGTGCGGGGGAACCGTCTGGAACGGCAGACCGGCCATCAGGATCAGTGTGTGCTCCTGGGCGACGACGGCGGCGGATGTGGACCTTTCCGTGGCCGCCTTCGTCAAGGCCCGAGCACGGGCCCGGGCGGCCGGCGGGCAGGTGTTGTGACGGATTTTTGACGTGTAGTGTCATGAATGCAGGCCACCAGAGGGGGATGCCATGAATTCAGAGCAGATGAAAGAAGGGGGAGCGGCGAAGGATGTTGTCTGCGGGATGGACGTGTCGACCGATTCTCCGCATCGGTACCAGTACCAGGGGAAGGATTACTATTTTTGTTGTGATCACTGTCTGAAGAAGTTCAAGGAGGACCCCGAGCGCTACCTGCAAGAGGAAACAGCCGGGGGAGAGACGCTGAAGGACGTCGTCTGCGGGATGGACGTATCGGCCGATTCTCCGCACCGCCACCGGTACCAGGGGAAGGATTACTATTTCTGCAGCGGGCACTGCCTGCAGAAGTTCAAGGAGGATCCCGAACGCTACCTGAAGAAAGGGCCGGCGGCGCCTGAGGGCAAGGCCGACGGGGCGGCATGCTACACCTGTCCCATGCACCCGGAGGTGATGCAGGATCATCCGGGGAGCTGCCCGAAGTGCGGGATGGCCCTCGAGCCTTCCGGGGCGCCCCCCCGTGCGACCAGGACCGAGTATACCTGTCCCATGCACCCGGAGGTGGTACAGGACCACCCGGGGAGCTGCCCGAAGTGCGGCATGGCCCTGGAGCCGCGCACGGTCACCCTGGAAGAGGAAAATCCGGAGCTGGTCGATATGACACACCGCTTCTGGATCAGCGCAATCCTCGCACTCCCGGTCTTTCTCCTTGCCATGACGGCCGATCTCTTCCCGGCCCTGCTGCCGGAGGGGCTCTCCCTGCGGGCCGTTCAGTGGATCTCGTTCATCCTGGCCACGCCGGTGGTTCTCTGGGGCGGCTGGCCCTTCTTCGTCCGCGGCTGGCAGTCGATCCTGACCTGGAACCTCAACATGTTCACCCTGATCGGTCTCGGCGTGTCGGTAGCCTGGACCTACAGCGTAGTCGCCCTTCTCGTTCCGCGTATCTTTCCCCCCACCATGCGGATGGAAGGCGGGATGGTACACGTCTACTTCGAGGCGGCGGCGATGATCACCGTCCTGGTCCTCCTGGGCCAGGTTCTCGAACTGCGGGCACGCTCGCGAACCAACACCGCCATCCGAATGTTGCTCGAACTCGCCCCCAATACCGCGCGGATCGTCAGAGCCGACGGGACGGAGGAGGACATCCCCCTCGAACAGGTCAAAACCGGCGATGTGCTGCGGCTGCGTCCCGGGGGAAAGGTTCCGGTGGACGGCACGGTGATCGAAGGGGAGAGCAGTGTCGACGAATCGATGGTCACCGGTGAACCAATCCCGGTGGAGAAGGGCCCCGGGGACGCCCTGATCGGGGCGACCACAAACGGCACGGGGAGTCTCCTGATGCGGGCCGAGAAGGTGGGGGCCGAGACCCTCCTCGCGCAGATCGTGAATATGGTCGCCGAGGCCCAGCGCTCGCGCGCCCCGATCCAGCGGCTGGCCGATGTGGTGTCGGGGTATTTCGTCCCGGCCGTGGTAATCGTCGCCGCGATCGCCTTTGTGGTCTGGTGGGTGTGGGGACCGGAACCGCGCCTCGCCCACGCCATCGTCAATGCGGTAGCCGTCCTGATCATCGCCTGCCCGTGCGCCCTGGGGCTCGCCACTCCCATCTCGATCATGGTGGGGACCGGACGCGGCGCCACGGCCGGCGTCCTGATCAAGAATGCCGAGGCCCTGGAGATCATGGAGAAGATAGACACCATCGTGGTTGACAAGACAGGGACCCTCACCGAGGGGAGGCCGAAGGTGGTCGCCGTACGGGCAGTCGAAGGGGCCAGGGAAAAGGAGGTGTTGCGTCTGGCCGCCGGCCTTGAGATGGCCAGCGAGCATCCCCTGGCCGAGGCCATCGTCCGGAGCGCCCGGGAGCGGGGGATGGAACCGGCCCCGGCCGGGAATTTCCGGTCCGAGACGGGAAAGGGGGTGACCGGGAGCGTCGACGGGCGCAAGGTCGTACTGGGCAGCGCCGCTCTCTTCGAAGAACTGGGGATCGACCCCGGTGATCTGGCCCGTGAGTCCGAGGCCCTGCGTTCCGAGGGGCAAACGGTCATCTTCCTGGGGGTCGACGGGAAGGCGGCCGGTCTGATCGGCGTCGCCGATCCCATCAAGGAGTCCACCCCCGAGGCGATCCGCGACCTGCACGCCGAAGGGATCACCATTGTGATGCTCACGGGGGACAACCGGGTGACGGCCGAGGCCGTTGCGGACAAGCTTGGTCTCCACCAGGTGCAGGCCGAGGTGCTCCCCGACCAGAAGGCGGCGGTGGTAAAGAGGCTCCAGGCCAAGGGCCGGATGGTCGCCATGGCCGGCGACGGGATCAACGACGCCCCCGCGCTGGCGCAGGCCCAGGTGGGGATCGCCATGGGGACGGGAACGGATGTCGCCATGGAGAGCGCCGGCATCACCCTGGTCAAGGGGGACCTGCGGGGGATCGTCCGCGCCCGGCGTCTCAGCCGGGCGACGATGCGCAATATCCGCCAGAACCTCTTTTTCGCCTTCATCTACAACTCGATCGGCGTGCCGATAGCGGCGGGCGTGCTCTACCCCGTCTTCGGACTGCTCCTGTCGCCCGTCATCGCGGCGGCGGCGATGAGCTTCAGCTCGGTCTCGGTTATCAGCAATTCGCTCAGGCTCAGGCGCGTGCCGTTGTGAGCGGTGTCACCTGAGGATGTTGTGCCGGGAGAGACATTGTGATAAGGGAGCTCAACCGAAATGAGCTGGCGGTGATGAGCGGGACCGGCAGGCATCATACGGCGTTCGGCAGCATGCAGCCGGGTGCAAAAACTATCAGATGAAAGGAATGGGTATATGGTCACTGAGATCACCGCGCAGGAACTGAACACGGAACAATTCATCAACGAAAAGGTCGAAGAGATCAGGGAGGCCGTCGGGGATACCACGGCGATCAACGCCCTCTCCGGGGGGGTCGACTCGTCGGCGGTCACCATGCTCGGGCATAAGGCCCTGGGAGATCGACTGAGGACCATCTTCGTCGAAAACGGGATCATGCGCGAGGGGGAGGCCGAACAGGTCGTCGGTTTCTTTAAGAAACTCGGCGTTACGGTCGAGGTGGTCGACGCGCGGGATGAGTTCTTTGCCGCCCTCAAGGGTATTACCGACCCGGAAGAGAAGCGCGAGGCGATTACCCAGACCTTCTATCGGGATGTCTTCGGGCGCATCGTCAGGGAGAGCGCGGCCACGTGTCTCCTCCAGGGGACGATCCTGACCGATATCGACGAGACCGTCGCGGGGATCAAGCGACAGCACAATGTCTTCGAACAGCTCGGAATCGATCCGCAGGAGGCCTTCGGCTACCGCATCCTCGAGCCGCTCATCCAGCTCCGCAAGGACGGCGTGCGAAAGGTCGGCGAGGCCCTCGGGCTTCCAGCCGACCTGTTTAACCGCATCCCCTTTCCGGGACCGGCCCTCGCGGCGCGCGTCATCGGGGAGGTGACCCCGGAGCGCATCGAGGCAGCCAGGAAGGCGAACCTGATCGTCGAGCGCCTGCTCAGGGACAGTGGAGCCTTCCAGTACATGGCAATCCTCCACGAGGACCGCGTGACCGGGATGCGCGGCGGAAAACGCGACTTTGGCAGGCAGATCGAGGTGCGCTGCTGGGACAGCGTCGACGCGCGGACGGCGACACCGACCCGGCTCCCCTTCGAGACCCTCGATGCGATCGCCGGCGAGATCGTCCGCGAGGTCCCCGGTGTCGTCAGCGTCACCTACAACATCGCGTCGAAACCGCCCTCAACGATCGAGGCGGTCTGAGAGAGGAAGCGTGCATGGGCAAGGCCCTCACACGGAAGATACTGGAGCGGCACCTGGTCGAGGGTATCTATGAGCCGGGGCGTGAGATCGGTATCCGCATCGACCAGACCCTGACCCAGGATGCCACCGGGACGATGGCGTACCTGCAGTTCGAGGCCATGGGGGTGGACCGGGTGCAAACGGACCGTTCGGTGAGCTATATCGATCACAATACCGTGCAGATCGGGTTCGAGAACGCCGACGATCACCGGTATCTCCGGAGTGCGGCCGCCCGGTACGGCGTCTACCTGTCCCGGGCGGGTAACGGTATCTGCCACCAGGTGCACCTGGAGCGGTTCGGCAGGCCCGGGTCGACGCTCCTGGGCTCCGACAGCCACACCCCTACGGGGGGCGGGATCGGGCAGATCGCCATCGGGGCGGGAGGGCTGGACGTGGCCCTGGCCATGGCCGGGCAGCCCTTCTACCTGACCTGTCCCCGGGTGATCGGGATCACCCTGACGGGGAGACTCCAACCCTGGGTGAGCGCCAAGGATGTCATTCTTAAGGTTCTTGAAATATTCGGGACGAAAGGGAACGTGGGATGCGTCTTCGAGTACGGCGGGCCGGGGGTCTTGGCACTCTCCGTCCCGGAGCGGGCGACGATCGCCAACATGGGGGCGGAGTGCGGTGTCACGACCTCCATCTTCCCGAGCGACGAGGAAACGAGGCGGTTTCTCAGCGCCCAGGGGCGGGAGGGGGAATGGGAAGAACTGGCCGCGGACCCGGACGCCCCGTACGCGAAGGTCGTAACCATCGACCTCTCCGGTCTGGTTCCCTTGGCGGCGACCCCGCACAGCCCCGGGAACATAGCCGTCGTCAAGGATCTGGAGGGGACTGAGGTGCACCAGGTCTGCGTCGGCTCCTGCACCAACTCGTCGTACCGTGATCTCATGGTGGTCGCGGAGACCCTGAAGGGGAAGAAGGTCCACCCGGGGGTCAGCTTCATCCTGGCACCGGGTTCCCGGCAGGTGGTGCACATGCTGGCGAGAAACGGGGCTCTGGCGGATCTCATCGAGACGGGAGTCAGGCTGGAGGAGAACGCGTGCGGGTTCTGTATCGGTAACAGCCAGTCCCCTCAGACCGGGGCCGTCTCCCTCAGGACCAGCAACCGGAACTTTCTGGGCAGGTCGGGGACGAAGGACGCGGATGTCTACCTGGTCAGCCCGGAGACGGCGGCCGCTGCGGTGATAACGGGCAGGATCACGGATCCGCGGGGAATCGGGATCCCCTACCCGGAGGTCGCGATTCCCGAAACGTTCCCCATCGACGATTCGATGATCATCCCGCCCCCCGACGACCCGGAGGGCATCGAGATCTACCGGGGACCCAACATCGGAGAACCGCCGACGAGCGAACCGCTCCCGGGAACGGTGTCCGGTATCGTGACGATCAAGGTGGGGGACAACATCACCACGGACCATATCATACCGGCCGGCGCGCGGATGAAGTACCGGTCGAATATTCCAGCCTATTCCCGGTATCTGTTCGAAGTTGTTGATCCGGACTTCTACGCGCGGGCCCAGGAGGTGAAGGATGCCGGCCGGCACAACATCATCGTGGGAGGGCTCAGTTACGGCCAGGGCTCTTCCCGCGAGCACGCCGCCATCTGTCCCCTGTATATGGGGGTGAAGGCGGTCATCGCCCGGTCCTTCGAGCGGATACACGCGGCAAACCTGATCAACTTCGGGATCGCCCCCCTCACCTTCAAAAACGGGGAAGATTACGATGCCGTGCAGCAGGGGGATTCGCTGGAGATCCCCGATATCCGCGGAAGGATCGGGACCGGCAGGCCGCTGGTCGTCAGGAACACGACCCGGGGGGGCGAATATGAAGTTGCGTGCGATCTCTCGGAGCGGGCGAGAAAGATCCTCCTCGCCGGGGGGGTGCTGTCTCTGGTCAAGGATACGAGAAAGCAGGAGAAGGATGGATGGGTAAAAAGATCAGGGTGAAAAACCCCCTGGTGGAGCTGGACGGGGATGAGATGACGAGGGTGATATGGGGAATGGTCAAGGAGAAGCTGCTCCTCCCCTACCTCGACATGAAGATCGACTATTACGATCTGGGTCTCAGGATGCGGGACGACACCGGCGACCGGGTGACCGTCGATGCCGCCCGCGCCATCATGAAGTACGGTGTCGGGGTCAAGTGCGCGACCATTACCCCTAATGCGGCGCGGGTCGAGGAGTACGGCCTCAAGAGACAGTGGAACAGCCCCAACGGCACCATCAGGGGGATGCTCGACGGGACGGTCTTCAGGGCGCCGATCCTGGTCCGAAACATACGGCCGGCGGTCGCCGGCTGGAAGCGGCCAATCCATATCGGGCGGCACGCCTATGGCGATGTTTACGAAAACAGGGAGATCAGGGTGCCGGGACCCGGAACAGCGGAGCTGGTTTTCACTCCCCGCGACGGCGGGAAGCCGGTGCGGAGGATCATTCACGAGTTTGCGGGGCCGGGGATCATCCAGGGGATCCACAACCTGGACACTTCCATACGGAGTTTTGCCGCCGCCTGCTTTACTTACGCCCTGGACCAGAAGATCGATCTGTGGTTCGGGACGAAGGATACCGTCTCCAAGACCTACGATGCGCGCTTCCGAGAGATATTCAGCGAGGAGTACGAGGCCAAATGGAGAGGCACCTTCGAGGAGTCGGGGATCGATTACTTCTTCACCCTTATCGACGACGCCGTCGCGCGGGTCGTCAAGTCCGAAGGAGGGATGCTCTGGGCCTGCAAGAACTACGACGGGGACGTCATGTCGGACATGCTCGCCTCGGCGTACGGAAGCCTGGCGATGATGACCTCCGTCCTTGTATCGCCGCAGGGCTACTTCGAGTACGAGGCTTCGCACGGTACCGTCCAGAAACACTACTACAAACATCTCGCGGGAGAGGAGACCTCCACGAATTCCACGGCGTTGATCTTCGCCTGGACGGGCGGCCTGAAGAAACGGGGGGAGCTGGACAAGACTCCCGAGGTCACTGCCTTTGCCCGGAAGGTCGAGGATGCGGTGATCGAGACGGTCGAGGGGGGGACCATGACCGGCGATCTCATGAGGATCGCGGACCCGGACCCGAAGAACCGCCAGGTCTCCACGGAGGGATTCATCGACCATATACGGCAGGTTTTGGAGGAAGCAATGTAAGGGGGAACAGGTGGCACAGAGGGCGATCAGAGAGGCGGACGGCAAGAGGATGCTGGCCCGCCTCCTCGGGGAGTATGCCGGGGAGAGATACATACCCCGGCACAGGGCCCTGTCGATCGGACCCGGAACCGATCTGGAGAGACTTCCCGGCAGGCATCCTTGGCTCCTGAGGGAGCGGCTGGCGGTCAAGGTCGACCAGCTGATCAAGAGGAGGGAAAAGAACGGATTGATCTTCCTCGACGCCGACTGGAAGAGCTCCCGGAGGTGGATCGGAAGGCGGATGAAGAAGAAGGTGACGGTGGATGGTGTTACCGGGATGCTCGACCATTTCATCGTGGAGCCCTTTGTCCCGCACGGCGCGAAGGAAGAGTACTATGTGGCCGTCATCTCCCGCCGCGGGGGTGACGACATCCTCTTCCATCATGAAGGAGGGAGCGATATCGGTGATATCGACGGAGTGGCCGCCCGGCTGCCGGTTCCCATCGGTGCCACACCGACGGCGGGACGGATCGAAAAAAAACTCCTCGGCAGGATTCCAAAGGAGCGCAGAGCCCTGATCGCCGGTTTTATCGAGGGACTCTTCAAGTTCTACGTTGATCTGAACTATACCTACCTCGAAATCAACCCCTGTATCGTCTCCGGAAAGAGGATCATTCCCCTGGATCTGGCCGCAAAGCTCGACGACACGGCCGCCTTCTTCAGCGGAACCACGTGGGGGAGGATACGGTTTCCGACTCCCTTCGGCCGGATGCTCACGAAAGAGGAGGCATACATAGAAGAGCTGGACTCCAGGACGGGGGCATCGCTCAAGCTGACCGTTCTCAACCCCGCAGGGCGCATCTGGACCATGACCGCCGGCGGGGGCGCCTCCGTGATCTACGCCGACACCATCACCGACCTGGGGTTCGGGGAGGAGATGGCCAACTACGGCGAGTACTCCGGAAATCCCAACGAAGAATTCACCTATCTCTACGCAAGGACGATCCTTGACCTGATGACGCGTACAAGAAACCCCCGGGGGAAGGTGCTCTTGATCGGGGGAGAAATCGCCAATTTTACCGACGTCGCCGTCACGTCCCGGGGGATCATCCGGGCCTTGAGGGAATACTGCGGGAAACTCAAAGAGGGGAAGGTGACGATCTTCGTCAGACGCGGCGGCCCCAACTTCCGGGAGGGGCTGGATGATATGAAGACGGCGGGGGACGAGATGGGTCTCCCCGTCCATGTATACGGTCCGGAGACGCCTATGACCGGGATTATATCGACGGCCCTGGGGGGAGGGCGATAATGGCACGGCAGAAAAGAGAAGGGGAGCACGAGCTTTTTACCCGCGAGACCCAGGCATTCATCTACAACATGCAGGTCGACGCCATACAGCGGATGCTGGACTTCGACCACGTCGTGGGGAGGGAGATCCCCTCGGTTGCGGCCATCGTCGACCCGACGGGGAGCGAATCCTTCCAGAAGTTCTTTTTCGGCCCCGGTGAGATCCTGGTCCCCGTCTACACCTCTCTGGCGGCGGCCGCGCGAAGACATGCAAAGGCGGATGTCCTGATCAGTTTCGCATCCTTCCGGTCCGCCTCCCGGTCCGCGGAAGAGGCATTCGAACTGAAGCAGATCAGGACGATCGTCCTGATCGCCGAGGGGATCCCTGAACGCCAGACGAAGAAACTGATCGCACGGGCCGACAAGCTGGGGAAGGTGATCATCGGTCCGGCCACGGTGGGGGGGATCCGTGCCGGCGCCTTCAAGATCGGGAATACGGGGGGGACCCTGGAGAACATCATAGAGGCAAGGCTCTACCGGCCGGGCTCCGTGGGATTCGTTTCCAAGTCCGGGGGGCTTTCAAACGAGGCGTACAACATCGTAGCCCGTAACACCGACGGCCTCTACGAGGGGATCGCCATCGGCGGCGACCGGTATCCCGGAAGCACCCTTCTCGATCACCTCCTGCGCTACGAGAAGAACCCCGCCGTCAAGATGCTCGTCTGCCTCGGAGAGGTGGGGGGGATGGATGAGTACGAGATCGTTGACGCCCTCAAGGACAGGAGGATCACCAAACCTCTGGTGGTGTGGGTGGCGGGGACGTGCGCGAAGGCCTTCAAGACGGATATCCAGTTCGGACACGCCGGGGCCAGGACGGGGATCGATGTCGAGGGGGCTGATGCAAAGAACGCTGCCCTGAGAGCCGCCGGGGCCGTTGTCCCTGGCTCCTTTGATGATTACGCCGAGAAGATCCGCCGGACCTATGAAAGACTGGTCACGGAGGGTAAGATACGGCCCGTGCCGGAGGCGGCGCCCCCGACCGTCCCCGCCGATTTCGATACGGCGCTGAAGGCCGGGATGATCCGCAGGCCGGCAAGCTTCATCTCGACCATCTCCGACGAACGGGGAAAAGAACTGCTGTACGGGGGCCTGCCCATCTCGCAGGTATTCAGGAAGGATATCGGTATCGGCGGTGTCATCAGTCTTCTGTGGTTCAAGAAGTTGCTTCCCCGATACGCGACGAAGTTTATTGAGATGGTCCTGATGACTGTAGCCGACCACGGGCCTGCGGGCTCGGGGGCCCACAATACCATCGTGACCACAAGGGCGGGGAAGGACCTGATCTCCTCGCTGGTGTCGGGATTGCTCTGTATCGGGCCGCGCTTCGGAGGCGCGCTGGACGGGGCCGCGCTTCAGTTCTCGGACGCCCTCGACCGGGGGCTCACCCCCCGTGAGTTCGTCGATGCGATGAAACAAAAGGGGGCCAATATCCAGGGAATCGGGGATCGCGTAAAATCGATCCACAACCCCGACATGCGGGTGGCCATTATCAAAGACTACGCCCGAAAGAATCTCAAGGACACGACACTCCTGGATTACGCCTTGAAGGTGGAGAGGATCACCACATCCAAGAGAGACAACCTGATCCTGAATGTGGACGGCTGCATCGCCGTCTGTTTCGTGGATCTTCTCAGGTCCGAATTCTCACGGAAGGAGGCGGACGAGTATATCCGGATGGGGTTGCTCAACGGCCTCTTCGTCCTCGGGAGGAGCATCGGCTTCATCGGCCACCACCTGGACCAGAAGCGCCTCAAACAGGGGCTGTACCGCCATCCCTGGGACGATATCGCCTATCTGAAGGAGTAAAACGGAGGGAAGATACAAGAAATTGTGCAATTTTCTCCCAACCTTCCCTGTACCGGGTGAGGCGGGGGAGAGCTCTGCGGTTCCTCTTTTTTGTGGCGTTGCACATCCGTCACTTTCACGCCGGTTTTGCCAGCAAGCGAAACCCAACAGACAATTATAGAGGGGGCAGGATGAAAAAGATCAAGATCACGTGTATAGGGAATTACCCGCCGCGGGAATGCGGGATTGCGACCTTTACGAGGGACCTGGTCGAATCGATGGAAAGAACCGATCGGGCCGAGTGCTCCGTTGTCGCGATGAATGATCAGGACCAGGACTATCCGTATCCCGAGAAGGTGCGATATGTCATTCGGCAGAACCATCAACGGGATTATCTCAAGGCGGTCAAATTTATCAATTACAGCGATGCCGATGCCTGCGTCCTGGAACACGAATTCGGGATATTCGGCGGTGACAGCGGCATTTACATCCTTCCGTTAATCCATCGGCTCAAGATCCCCCTTGTCGCCACCCTGCACACGATCCTCGAGAAGCCTTCCTATAACGAACGGGCCATCATCCATGAGATCGGTGAAAAGGCCGAAAAGGTGGTGGTGATGAGCCATCGGGCGATCAGGTTCCTGACCGAAATCTATGATGTGCGGCCGGATAAGATAGAGCTTATTAAACACGGGGTCCCCGATCTCGATCTTGTTCAGAGAGATCAGTATAAAAGGAAGTTTAACCTGGAGGATAAAAAGGCCATCTTTACCTTTGGCCTTCTGAGCCGCAGCAAGGGGATTGAAACAGTACTTCAGGCCCTGCCGCAGGTTGTCCAAAAGCATCCGGATGCCGTGTTCATCATATTGGGCAAAACACATCCGGCCGTGTTGCGCACTTCGGGCGAGGAGTACCGGAATTATCTGCGACGCCTGGTGGAAAAGAACAATCTGAGAGAACAGGTATATTTCTATAACCGTTTTGTCAGCGCGGCGGAACTGTTTGAGTATCTATCCGCCATCGATATCTACATTACCCCCTATCTGAATGAGGCCCAGATCACCAGCGGGACCCTGGCGTATGCGGTAGGAGCGGGGGCGGCCGTAATCTCTACGCCCTACTGGCACGCGCAGGAACTCCTGGCGGACGGGAGGGGAAGGCTGTTTGATTTTCACGATTCAAACGCACTGGCCGGTATCCTCAACGAACTGTTGGATAACCCTTCCACCTTGCTCGAATTGCGACACAAGGCTTACACCTACGGGCGAAAGATGACATGGCCCGTTATCGGGGAGAAATATGCCGACCTCATGTACGATGTGGCGCGATCCTATCCGGAGGTGAGCGCTAGAGAGGAAGCTATCGTCGATCCGCTGATTCTTCCCCCCTTCGATCTGGTCCACGTCAGGCAGCTCACCGACGATACCGGTATTATCCAGCATGCGAACTACAGTGTGCCGAGCCGTAAAGAAGGATACTGCCTGGACGACAATGCCCGGGGGCTTTTGGCGGCGGCCATGGCCTGTCGCCAGAAGAGAGACCCGGTGGCCCTGCGTCTTCTGCCCACGTATCTCAGTTATATCGATTATATGCAGCGCGATGACGGCCTGTTCAGGAATTTTCTGAGCTACAATCGAACCTTTCTTGACGAGGTCGGATCGGATGATGCCTTCGGACGAACCATATGGGCCCTGGGATACCTTATCCGTTTCTCCCCCCACGACGCCTTCTTTCAACTGGCCAACCAGCTGTTCTCAAAGGCGTATCAGCATTTTAAGGACGTGCGTTCCATTCGGGGTATTGCCGACACGATCATCGGTGTCTGCCATTATCTCCATCGCTATTCGAGCGATGAGGGGATGAAAGAGACCCTTAAGGAGATGGTACGGCGGATCGTAGCGCAGTATAAAGACGAGGCCGATGATCAGTGGCACTGGTTTGAACCGACGGTGACCTATGACAACGGCATTATCCCCCTGGCCCTCTTCCATGCCTATGAAATGACAGGTGATGAAAAAGTCCTGGCCGTCGCCCGCGAGATGGCGGACTTCCTGGAAGGAATCATTTTTAGAGACGGATATCTTGCGCCGGTGGGGTCCGACGGCTGGTATGAAAAGGGCGGACAGTGTGCTCGGTATGCGCAGCAGCCCATTGACGCGATGGCTATCGTGATGATGTTCTACCAAGCCTCTGTCGTCACCGGTGACAAGCACTATCTTGACCGGATGGTTGCATCCTTCATGTGGTTTCTGGGTGAAAATGATCTGCGGATTCCGCTCTATGATTTTGAGACACGCGGCTGCTGCGACGGCCTTGAAAGTCGCGGGGTAAACCGGAATCAGGGCGCGGAGAGTATCCTGGCGTATATCATCTCCCACCTGACCGTCCTTCAGGCCCATGAGCAGGAGACTCACTGGCTCTAACGTCCTGACGCGGAAGTCGATCGGGGTGTGCCCCGGCCGGTCACCCTCCCGGCCTGACTTCGCGCGCGCGCCGGCCCTCAGCCGTTCAGGAGCCGGTCCAGAATCTCATCAACCCGCACCGTTGCGAACCCCGAGGCGTAATCCGACATCCCGTACGGTATGATCAGGTCGCCGTTACGAATGAGGGAACCACAGGAATAGACAACGTTCGGCACGTAGCCTTCCCTCTCTTCCTCGTTGGCCATCAGCAGCGGTTCCTTCAGCTGACCGATGATGTGCGAAGGATCCTCCCGGTCGAGCAAGACGGCCCCCAGGCTGTACCTCCTCATCGGGCCCACTCCATGAGTGATCATCAGCCACCCTTTCTCCGTTTCAAGGGGGGAGCCGCAGTTGCCCAGCTGAATAAATTCCCAGGGATACTGGGGCTCCTGTATCTTCCGGGCATCGTGCCAGACATGGATGTCGTCGGAGAACATCAGGTAATTATTGACCCCGTCATAGCGGGAGATCATGGCGTACCGCCCTCTGATCTTTCTCGGAAAGAGGGCCAGATTCTTGTTCTGGACATGCTCGCCCTGGATCGGGCTTATCTTGAAATGATAGAAGTCTTTCGTTTCTATCGATTTGGGCAGGATGGTATATCCGTCATACGCCGTGTATGTCGCGAAGTAGGTGATGCTGCCGTCATCGTCGATAAATTTGACGAACCGCGCGTCTTCGATGCCGTTGCTTTCATGGGCGGAGACCGGGAAGATGACGCGTTCCGATATGTCGGTATCCAGGGAAAAGGTGATTTCATAATGCGAACTGGCCAGCCAGTTCATGGAATCGAGCACCTTCTTTTTGGTGTAACTCAGATCCATGGCCATGGTGCTTTCTGCAATACTTTTCTGAAGTTCACCGTAGGTAAATGTATCTCCCAGCCTGTCCATGACGGCTCCAATGATATCTTTCTTAACATGCATCTCGTGCAGTTTTTCCAGAAACTTTTCCTTGTCATACTCGTATAGTTTAAGGTTCTCGGGCAAATCAACGAATTTCGCGGCAGGTTTAAAGATCAGCTCATTATTGCATGTAATAATGCCGCTCCTGAAGACGATCGACGAGATGTGCCCCTCCCCGACTGCCCGAAAACTGACGATGACCCGCCTCTGACCCTCTTCCAGGTTTCCCTGGTTCGGATCCTCCACGATCGATGGATTAAAAAAGGCGGCGGCTTCTATTGCGTATTCCAGAGTAAAATAGGACCCAATGAGGAATTTCTTTTTGAGAGACAGGGACTTTGGAAATATGCCGGGATCTGATGCCAGTATACCTTTTACTGTATTAAAATTTTTTTCAAATATCTTTGTAATGTTGCGATGCCGACTTGAAAAATCAGCCAGAACCTGGTTGAGCGCTGTTTCAACTTCCTGATCGGATAAATCCAATATACGTTTGACTATAACCCTCGCCCTCTTCCCGTCACCAGAACCGGTCATGTAGAACCTGGCTATTACCCGCGCAGGATCCGGGTAAAATTTATTCGTTAATCTTTTGACATTTAAGCTCATCGGGATCTCCCTCCAAAAAAACACAGGGAATTATCTGCCACATTCAACCATCTAAAGTCAAAAGGAAAA
>ENA-ORXD01001407-ORXD01001407.1-sediment-metagenome-genome-assembly--contig:-NODE-1407-length-20198-cov-3.485811_pt1 | contig 20198 bp, 17 predicted proteins | sample MGYA00237862_ERZ511471 | MGnify/ENA metagenome assembly ERZ511471
GACCTTACCGGCGTGGACATCAACCACTATATGGAGATCGATTTCAACGCTTTTCGAGACGTTACCGATGCCTTGGGAGGCGTCTACGTCGACGTGGATAGGCGCTACTACAACGACAATCCGGAATGGGAGCTCATCAAGCTCTCGCCCGGGTATCAGCTACTGCATGGAGACAACGCCCTCGACTATGTCAGGTACCGTCACGATCAGAACATGGACTTCGGTCGCATGGCGCGGCAACAACGGTTCTTGGCCGCGGTGCGGGAGCAGGCGATGGGCTGGAATCTCCCATTCAAGCTGCCGAGACTGGTGAGTGCTCTCTTCCAGAACATCAACACCGACCTGGGCACAAACGATATCCTCGAACTTGCCCATTGGGGAGTCCGGCTGGATGGCGCCAATATTCGGCAAATAAGCTTGATCGGCGCGACCGACACTATTGGCGGTGCGTCGTACGTGCTCCTCGACGAGGATGCCCTCAAGGAAGCAGTCACGGCGCTCCTTACGCCTCCGAACATATCTCTAGGCGCCTCGTCGGAGCCTTCCACGGCCACGACGACGCCTCATCAGTCATCGACCACAACCACGGTGATCGACAACCTCGATGGCTATGTCATCGACGTGCTCAATGCCAACGGCCGCTCGGGTGAGGCCGGCTCTACGGCCGAATGGCTCAGAGGCCTCGGTGCCAGGGTGGAGACCGTCGGCAATGCCGGTCGTGCCACCCAGGCCGCTACCACTGTGGAGTATCCATCGGGAATGGCCGAGGAAGCCAAGTTGCTCGCCGGAGTCTTGAAAGCCGAGACAGCAAATAATAGCGTCCTTGAGCGGCTTACCGTCATCCTGGGGGAGGATTTCAGCGTCCCGTCCGGCAGGCCGGGCCAGCCGGCTGTCGACAGCATCCCCGGTGCAGGCGGCTGGAAGACCATTGCGAAGGAGACGCCATTCGCGGTGCAGGCTCCCGCCTATCTCCCAGAAGGCTACAGCTTCGTGGAGAAGATGCCCGTTGAGGGAGCGACTTACGATATCGAGGTTGATGGAGGTACCGAGCCTGCCTTCAAGATGCTCTACAGGTATTGGGACGACGGGGATCGGACCGACCAATACATGGGCATCACTGAAACCACTTGGACCGATGCCCCCGCGGCAAGTGAGGGAGTCGAGGTTGAACACAACGACACCACCTTCACGATCGTGGGAAGCAACGGGAAGGTGGAGCGCGTTTGGTGGAAGTCCGACGGGGTTCTCTACTGGGTTTCGAACACCCTGTCGTATCTTCTGTCAAAAGACGAGATGCTCGCCGTCGCTCAGTCCATGATTCTCATCCCGGCCGAATGAAAGTGCTTGTGGGCCCTCGATGCGCCCATTCACCTCTCGTCGGCGTTCAGCGGGCGATCGGAGCGCTCTCCGAAGGCGGTCGCGACGTGGTATCGCTTTCCGAGATCGGCGTCGAGGATCTGTCGCGGCCTATCACCCCAGCGGAGCTTGATCGCCTTCGCCGGGCACTTGGAGGCGACGATAGGGTAATGGGCTACGTTTGTTTAGGTGTGGCCCTCGATGCAGACAGGCGTGGTGAGTTGGTGTTGGTTGAGGATCACATCAATCTGACCTGGTGTTCCCCGCTCACGGGACCCAATGATGATGAGTGGGGCCCCCGGTTCCCGTCGATGTCGAGCGTGTACTTCACGGGCCGTCCTGCCGGTTTGCTGCTCGAGGGGCCGCTGTCGAGCGATATGATGATAAGACGCGGTGTGGTCGCCGGCGTATTCGACGACGTGCGTCCAAGTAGATTCGAATCACAAGCGGCGCGCGGCCAGGAATGTGTGGCGCTGAGTTCGGAATTGGTTCCAGTGATAATCGCCGCCGCGCACATGGGGCTTCAGGTGGCCGCGGTGGCGGTGACGATTGAATGAGACGAAAGGGAGTATGGCAGTGGTCGATCATGACGTGAAGGACGAAGGCCTGGCCGCCTCGGGGGTGCTGCGCATCGAGTGGGCCGAGAAAGAGATGCCCGTGCTCGGCCTCATCAGAGAGCGATTCAAGAAGGAGAAGCCTCTCCAGGATGTGCGCATAGCCGCCTGCCTTCATGTGACCAGCGAAACGGCCAGTCTCATGCGGACTCTGGCTGCCGGCGGGGCGCAACTGGCGCTCTGCGCCTCGAATCCGCTGTCCACACAGGACGATGTCGCGGCGGCACTGGTGATGGAATACGGGCTCAGCACGTTTGCGATAAAGGGCGAGGACCGGGAGACCTACTACCGGCATATTCAGAAGGTCATCGACTTCGGTCCTCAGATCACCATGGACGACGGCGCGGACGTGGTCGGACTCCTGCACTCTGAGAGAACGGACGCGTCCGCTGGTGTCCTAGGAGGGACCGAAGAAACCACGACCGGCGTCATACGCCTCAAATCGATGGAGAAGGATGGGGTTCTCCTCTACCCCATCGTGGCCGTCAACGAGGCCATGACCAAGCACATGTTCGACAACCGCTACGGCACGGGTCAGTCGACCATGGACGGGATTATCCGGGCCACGAACCGGATGATTGCCGGCAAGATCGTGGTCATTGCGGGCTACGGTTGGTGTGGACGTGGCGTCGCAATGCGGGCCAAGGGTCACGGCGCCGACGTGGTCGTACTCGAGGTCGATCCGCTACGTGCGCTCGAGGCCCTGATGGATGGCTTCCGTGTTATGCCGATGGCGGAAGCGGCACCCATCGGCGACATTTTTGTTACCGCGACAGGCGACATCAATGTCATCCGCGGTGAGCACTTCGAGGTAATGAAAGACGGTGCCATCGTGGCCAACACCGGACACTTCAACGTCGAGATTGACATACCGGCTCTCGAGCGCGTGGCGGTCTCGAGGCGGCACATGCGTGAATTTGTTGAAGAATTCGCGCTCCCCAACGGGAGAAACGTGTATCTGCTTGCCGAGGGCCGGCTGATCAATCTGGCGGCCGCGGAGGGACATCCTTCGAGCGTGATGGACATGAGCTTCGCCAATCAGGCGCTGGCGGCGGAATACATGGTGAAGAATGCCGACAAGCTTGAGAAGCGGGTCTATGATGTTCCCGAGGACATCGACTCGGCGATCGCCCAGTTGAAGCTGCAATCGCTTGGGACGGGCATCGACGTGCTCACTCCAGAGCAGGTGACTTATCTCGCCAGCTGGAACATGGGGACCTAGTCCGTGGCGGTACAGAAGAACGGACCGGGCAATCAAGCCGCGGGCGTCCAGGAAGACCCTATCCGGACGGTTGAATGGCGCGACGGCGTGGTCACCATGATTGATCAGACACGGCTTCCCCTCGAGGAGACCTACGTCGACTGCCGGTGCTGGGAGGAAGTCGCTGACGCGATCCGGGAAATGGTCGTGCGGGGAGCCCCTGCACTCGGGGTAGCAGCGGGCATGGCGATGGCGCTGGCCGCTAAGACCGCCCTTGCGGCCAGCGCGGGAGACCCCAGCCGCTTCCGGGGCCTGCTTCAAGTTGCATCCAAAGGCCTATTCGAGACGAGACCCACTGCCTATAACCTTCCGTGGGCGCTCAAGGAGATGGAACGCATCTGGGAGCGAAACGATCTGACGCCCGCCGAGATCACGGCGGCGATTGAACGCAGGGCGGTGGAAATACATGAGGACGATTTGGCTTCCTGCAAGGCGATCGGCGAATATGGCGCCGACCTTATCAGTGGAGAACAACTCGTGATTCTCACGCACTGCAACGCGGGAGCTCTTGCCACGGCGGGCTACGGCACCGCCTTGGGAGTAATTCGCTCGGTGCATGCGCGCCATCCCAACCTTCACGTGCTGGCTGACGAAACGCGGCCGCTCCTCCAGGGCGCCCGTCTCACGGCCTGGGAATTGTGCCGAGAGGGTATCTCAGTCGAACTTATTACCGATAGCATGGCCGGCTACTTCATGTCCAGGGGGGAGATCACACACGTCGTGGTGGGCGCCGACCGCATCACCGCGAACGGTGACGTTGCCAATAAGATAGGCACCTACACGGTGTCCGTTCTCGCTCGAGAGCACAGGATTCCCTTCTATGTAGCCGCACCTTTTTCAACGGTGGACAGGTCGCTCAGAGACGGCTCCGTGATCCCGATCGAGGAGCGCGAGCGCCAGGAGGTCATTGGTTTTGGCGACTTGTGTTGGGCGCCGTCGGCAGTGCGGGTACGCAATCCGGCGTTTGACGTAACGCCGGCCAAGAATGTCACCGCAATCATCACCGAGCGCGGTGTGGCTTTTCCGCCATACGAACGCAGTCTTGACCAACTCGAATCAGAGGGGCGATAGCGGCCCGCGTAAGGCCGGACGCTCAGAAGGAGGGAGAAGATGAGGGTCATGATCATGGCCGCCGGCAAGGGCACCCGGCTTCGGCCTCTCACTGACTTCATTCCCAAACCGATGGCGCCCATCGTGAATCGACCGGCCCTCCACCACATCCTCGCTCTGCTACGGCGGCACGGCTTCGGCGAGATAGTCATCAATCTTCATCATCTACCCGAAGCAGTGACCGGACATTTCGGCGACGGGGGTACCTTGGATCTCGACATCGCCTATTCGTTCGAACCGGAACTGCTTGGGACCGCCGGTGGGGTGAAGAACAACGAGCGCTTTCTCGGCTCGACCACGTTTCTCGTCATGAGCGGCGACGCCTTAACCGACATCGACCTCACCGGACTGGTCGCTACTCACCGCCGCAATGGATCGATCGCGACTCTCGCCGTCAAAGAGGTGGCCGATCCCAGCCAATTCGGTGTGGTCGTGGCCGACGACGACAATCGGATCGTGGGGTTTCAAGAGAAGCCCCCCTTGGCCGAGGCCCGCTCTCGCCTGTGCAACTGTGGCATCTACGTCTTCGAGCCCGACATCCTCTCTCATATCCCTCCGGCTCAGTTCGACGACTTCGGCAGCAGGCTCTTCCCCGAGCTTCTGCGGCGGAAGATCCCGTTCCATTGTGCTCCTGTGGACGAGTATTGGAGCGACGTCGGCAACCTAGGCGAGTATGTCAAAGGCAACAGCGACGCCATGGAGGGCCGAGTGAGGGTCAACGTCCCCGGTCACGAGGTGCGTCCGGGCGTATGGATAGATGATCGGACCGAAATCGACCCCTCCGTTCGCATCGAGCCGCCGGTCGTGATCGGCAGGGACTGCGCAGTCGGAAACGAAGTGCTCATTGAGGGGCCGGCGGTGATTGGTTCCGGGAGTGTGCTCGGCCAAGGGTCCACCGTCTTTCGAGCCATTGTTCTCCCCGATTCGGTCATTGCGCCAGGTTCTGTGGTCATCGGCGGCGTGGTGGGTAGGCAGCTCGGAGCACCTGTCCAAGGCTGAGCGTGGACTCGCAGATTGACCCGAGCACTCCGGGCGGCATTCCCCCAGTTGAGGGTGGGCTCGTTGGCTGGTGGCGGGACACGGTGGCCGAACCCCTGCTTTCCTTCGTTTTTCCGCCTCGCTGCGTCGGCTGTCGTGATTTCGAGAGTCATCTGTGTGCCGCCTGTAGGGAGACGCTGGCTGCAGTGGACGGGGCGCGCGCCTGTGCGCGATGCGGGGAGCCGGGGTGTTTCTCGTCAACGGTGAGGCGATGTCCTTATTGCTGGGGACAGACCCTGGGCTTCGCTGGTGCTCGGAGCGCGTTTCTCCACAGGGGAGTCGCTCGAGACCTGGTTGCCGAGTTCAAGTTCGGCGGACGGCTGGTTCTCGGTTCGGTAATGGCAGAGCTCGCCGGACCAGCCTTCCGCGACTACGTGAGCACAATCGCTCGGTCGAACCAGGTGCTTGTGACGTGGGTTCCTGCCCACCGCATCGCTCAGCGGCGGCGTGGGTACAATCAAGCTGAGGTGCTTGCAAAAGCCTTGGCACGAGGCGGTGCAGAAATCAGCCACACGGACCTGGTCCGCAAGGTGCGGGGTACGCATCATCAAAAGGAACTCGGAAGAGGCGACCGCCAACGAAACCTCGAAGGCGCCTTTGCAACCAACCAACCAGAAGCCGATCGCGCGGCAGGCGAATATCAGGCTCTCGTGTTGGTGGATGACGTCTATACAACCGGTGCCACAGCGCATGCGGTTTCTTCGGTCCTTACCGTCGGCACGGGATTGCCGGTTTATGTTTTTACCTTCTCCCGTGCCGTGACCGCCCGCGGTGAATCACATGACTGAAGGAGGTGTGCTATCTTTCAGCGTTCGCACAGAAGGAGCGACATTGCCCGGGTCAAGTTGGGGACCCAAGATCGCATGATTTCGACGAATCAAGGAGCATGATCCGCGTGAACCTCACCGTCAAAGGCAGGAATCTAGTTTTGACCGAAGCGATCAGCTCCTACGCCGAGGAGAAGATGGGCAGGCTGGGGAGATATCTGGCCGACGGTTCACGCTGCGAAATCGAATTGTGGACCGAGAAGAATCCCAGTATCGCGGAGAACCAGGTCGTTGAAGCCACCATATTCACGAAGGGCCCGGTTATTCGAGCGCGCGAAGCCTCTCCCGATATCTATGCTTCCATCGATCTTGTTTTCGCCAAGCTCGAACGTCAGGTGAAAAAATACCGAGGCAAGCTCGTCTCCCGCTCGCAGGGAGCTCACAAAGAGGCCTTTGCCTCCGAAGGATTCAGGCTGCCGGAAGAGGCCGAAACGATCGAGCAAGAGGCTCCGGCCCCGCGCATCGTCAAGACGAAGCAGTTCATGATCAAACCCATGACCCCGGAGGAAGCGGCTCTCCAGCTGGACCTCGTGGGGCACGATTTCTTCGTGTTCACCAATGCCGAAACACAGGAGACCGCTGTCGTATACCGCAGGCGTGACGGCAATTACGGGCTCATCGAAGCCCAGACATGAGGGTTATTCGCTCTCGATGATCAAGGTTGTTGACAAGGTACTTCGCTTCGGCGAGGGGAAGAAGCTCAGGCTCCTCGAAGACGCGGTTGCTCAAGTTGGAGCGTGGGGCACCGAGATTGGCGCTCTGTCCGATCAGGAATTGCGGGAGAAAACGGTCGAATTCCGCGGACGTCTCGGGGACGGAGAGACTATCGACGACTTGATGCCGGAGGCTTTCGCCGTTGCACGCGAGGCGGCCTTTCGCACCACGGGCATGAGACCGTTCGACGTGCAGGTGATGGGGGCAGTTGTACTCCATCAAGGTTCCATCGCCGAGATGAAGACCGGCGAGGGCAAGACTCTTGTGGCGACCATGCCGGTCTATCTCAACGCGCTGGCCGGGCGAGGCGTCCATGTCGTTACGGTCAACGACTACCTGGCAGGGCGCGACGCGGCCTGGATGGGACCCGTCTACGAGTTCCTCGGACTGTCGGTCAGCGCCCTTCAGAACAATATGGAGTCAGAGGAGCGACGCAAGGCCTATCAGGCCGACATCACTTATGGCACTAACACGGAGTTTGGCTTCGACTATCTGCGCGACAACATGGTTCTACGTCTGAATCAACAGGCGCAACGGGGCCATTTCTTCTGCATCGTCGACGAGGTCGACTCGATTCTTGTCGACGAGGCCCGGACCCCTCTCATCATCTCCGGCCCAGGCGAACGCGCCGCGAAGACCTACTACGATTTTGCCCGCATCGCCCGCAGGTTGAAGCCGGGAGAAGACGAAGACTACGAACTCGATGAGAAGAAGCGTACCGTGGCCATCACTGAGAAGGGCCTGGCTCGCGTGGAACGAGAGCTCGGCATCGACAACATCTACGAAGATCTCTCGGGTCAGTTGGTGAATCACCTGATGCAGGCTCTGCGGGCCGCGGCGCTGTTCAGACGCGATGTCGACTATCTCGTCGACGACGGCGAGGTGAAGATCATCGACGAATTCACAGGCCGGGTGCTCGAGGGTCGCCGTTACTCGGAGGGCCTTCATCAGGCGATCGAAGCCCGCGAAGGCGTGAAGATCAAGGAAGAGAACCAGACTCTCGCCACCATCACGCTGCAGAACTACTTCCGTCTGTACGAGAAGATTGCAGGTATGACCGGCACCGCGGCCACCGAAGCGGACGAGTTTCGCGAGATATACCAGATGGAAGTGGTGGTGATTCCCACCAACGAGCCCATGATTCGGGATGATCGCAACGACCTGATCTATAAGACGGAAAAGGCCAAATTCAAGGCCGCGGTCGAAACCATCTTTGACTGCCATGAGCGTAGCCAACCGGTGCTGGTCGGCACGGTTTCGGTCGAGAAGTCGGAGCATCTGTCTGAGATGCTCAAACGCCGCGGAGTTCCGCACGAAGTCCTCAACGCCAAGCACCATGCCAAGGAAGCGACGATTATTGCAGGCGCGGGCCGGCCCGGAGCGGTGACTATTGCCACCAACATGGCAGGCCGGGGTACCGACATCAAGCTGGGCGAAGGCGTGGTTGAAGCGGGCGGCCTCTTTGTTCTCGGAACGGAACGCCACGAGGCCCGCCGTGTCGACAATCAGCTGCGGGGGCGTTCGGGTCGGCAAGGCGACCCCGGTGTGAGCCAATTTGTTATCTCCTTGGAGGATGATCTACTGAGGATCTTCGGCGGCGAGCGCATTCACCGCCTGATGGACCGTTTCGGGCTCGAAGAAGACGTTCCCATCGAGCACAGCCTCATCTCGCGGTCTGTTGAGAGTGCACAGAAGAAGGTTGAAGAGCAGAACTTCCAGATCAGGAAGCGCGTCCTCGAATATGACGACGTCATGAATAAGCAGCGCGAGGTCATCTACGCGCAACGCCAGCGGATTCTCAGCGGTGAAGACCTGCGGGAGGATGTGCTCTCGATCATCGAACGCATCCTGCGGGAACAGGTATCACTTTTCACCGGGACCTCCTCGTTCTCCGAAGAGTGGGATCTCGAGGAGATGTTGACGATGCTTCGCACCTTCTATCCGACGACGCTCAGCCTCGAGTCCCTCGGCGATACCAGCGCTCTCGATGCTCAGGAGTTGGCTGATCTCGTGATAGAGGATGCCGGCAAGGTGTACGAGGCGAGGGAGGAGCGCTTCGGACCCGAGACCTTGCGCGAAATGGAACGCTGGGTGCTGCTCCGTACGATCGATTCCAAATGGCGCGATCATCTCTACGAGATGGACTACCTTCGAGAGGGTATCGGGCTGCGAGCGTTGGCTCAGCGTGACCCGCTGGTTGAGTACAAGAACGAAGGCTTCAAGATGTTCCAAGAGATGATGGAATCGATCCAAGCCGATTTTGTTCGTTACCTCTATCATCTCGAGATCGTCCGCGAAGAGCAGCCGCGCGAAGGACCGCAGGCGAAGGGTCTCGCGTACTCCGGCGGAGGCGATAGCAGCTTGGCTCAGAATTTCCAGGCTGCAGGCGCGGCGGCCGCAGCGCGGCCGGCTATGGCCGACAGTTCGGCCGAGGCATACGATGCGGCTCAAAAAGCCGCTCGTACGGTGGTCGCTCCCCGGACCGTGAGCACCAAGGTCGGACGCAATGATCCGTGCCCCTGCGGGAGCGGTCGCAAGTACAAGAAATGTTGCGGAGCCTGATCTCGCGACGACCTCGGCCATCTCGGCCGGCCCTCGAGACACGCATGCTCCATCCTAGGCTATAATTCCCTGCACGATGGGCGAAAAGACAGACAAACAACAAACGTCCCTTGCCGAGTACAGAGAGCTGCTCCAGGCCTTCAGGCAGAAGCTGCTCTGGGCAAGGGACTATCTTTGACCCCGATTCACTTGCGCGCGACATCGCCGGTCTCGAAGAGACGATGCGCGCTCCCGACTTCTGGGAAGATCAAACCTATGCGCAGAGTCTGAGTACTCGTTACAGCCGACTCCGTAGGAGGCTGGAAGAATACGAAGAGCTCGCGTCTCACGTGTCCGACATGGAGACCGTTCTGGACATGGCCGAGGAAGAAGCAGATGATGATCACATTCCCGAGGAACTTGAAGAGGAGGCCGCGAGGGTTTCGGCTGTCATCGGCGCCACGTTCGACCATCTTGAGGAGCAGAGGTTGTTCACCGGCGAGTTCGACGAAGGGGATGCGATCATCAGCATTCACCCAGGGGCCGGCGGCACAGAAAGCCAGGACTGGGCCGAGATGCTGTTGCGAATGTACCTGCGTTGGGCTCAGAACCGCGGTTTTGCGGTCGAATTGAACGAAGCCAGCGAGGGAGATGAGGCGGGGATCAAGAGCGTTACCTTCACTGTTCACGGCGAGAATGCCTACGGTTTGTTGTCGGCCGAACGCGGCGTCCACCGATTGGTTCGGATATCCCCCTTCGATTCAGCGAGCCGCCGACATACCTCGTTTGCCTCGGTCGATGTGACGCCGTTGATCGAGGGAGAGGTAGAGTTGGACATCGACGACAAGGAACTCCGCGTTGAGACCTACCGCTCCTCGGGTGCAGGCGGCCAGCACGTGAACAAGACCGACTCAGCCGTGAGAATCACCCATATCCCCACGAGAACGGTGGTTCAGTGTCAGAACGAGCGCTCGCAGATTCAGAACCGCGAGACGGCGATGAGGATGCTGCGAGGCAAGTTGCTGCTCTTGGAGCACGAAAAGCGCGAACAGGAGATGGCGAGAGAGAAGGGAGAACAGAAGGAAATCGCTTGGGGCAGCCAGATCCGTTCGTATGTGCTCGCCCCCTACACCCTAGTCAAGGATCATCGGACGAACTACGAGAAGGGGAACGTCGAGGCCGTCCTCAATGGAGCCATAGACGACTTCATCAGGGAGTATGTCTGGCAGAGAGCGGCCGGAAAGCTTGGTCGGCCGGCGGCCTAGCCGCGCCGGGCAGAGGCTTTCTGGAACTCTTGCAGAATATGCCAGAGTGCGAAAGAACGGAGGATCAGGTAGCACGTGATCAAGTTTGAAGATGTAACAATGATCTACCCGCCAAGTACTGTGGGCCTGGAGAAAGTGAGCCTACAGATCGAGAAGGGCGAGTTTGTCTTCTTGGTCGGGCCCTCGGGGTCTGGCAAATCGACCTTCATTCGCTTACTGATAAAGGAGCTCGAGCCCGATCGCGGCCGGATCGTGGTCGACGAAAGGGACCTCGGGAAGCTGCGGAGGTGGAAAGTCCCCTATCTCCGCCGGAATATCGGATGTGTTTTCCAGGACTTCAAGCTCCTTGCCAACAAAACTACCATCGAGAACATCATGTATGCCTTGTTGGTCACGGGGAGCGCCAATGGGGCGTCGCGGAGGAAGGCCAACGAAGTGCTCTCGCTGGTTGGGCTCGGGCACAAGGCGGCCAGCTATCCCCACGAACTCTCCGGAGGAGAGCAACAGCGGGTGTCCATCGCCAGGGCGTTTGTGAATCATCCACCACTGCTGATTGCCGATGAACCAACCGGCAATCTCGATCCCGATACTTCCATGGGGATCATGCAGCTTCTCTACCGCATCAACAAGACCGGTACCACCGTGATCATGGCCACCCACGATCGCGAGATGGTGGACCGTATGCGCCGTCGGGTTATCGCGCTCGACGCGGGGAAGGTAGTGCGCGACCAGAAGCGAGGCGGCTATGGCGAGGATTAGCTTCTTCCTGCGGGAGGCTTTCGGCTCCCTTAAACGCAACTACTTCATGACCATTGCCGCCCTGGTGACGGTCTTTCTATCGATTGTCGTGCTTGGTGGCGTTCTGGTCTTTGTCTACACGACCGACGCTCTGCTCAAAGAAGTGGAGCAGAAGGTCGAGATCACGGTGTACCTGAAGACCGACCCTGACCCTGCTCCGGCCGAGATTGACGCCATGCGGACCGAGATCATGAGTTGGTCCGAAGTCAAGAGCTCCGTTTACGTGAGCGAAGTCGATGCACTTGAGCGAATGAAAGCGGACTTCGGCGAAAACGCCGACATTCTCGACGATCTCTCCAGCAATCCGTTGCCTGCCTCATTTGAGATCGCCCTTGTCGATCCGCAGACGGTTGACACAGTGGCTGCGCGGTTCGAGGGTCGGGCCATCGTTGATGAAGTCAAATACGGCAAAGAGCTTGCCGACAAGATCTTCACGTTCACATCCCAGGCACGCAACTTCCTGCTCATCTTCATCGTGCTACTTGGGATAGTGGCCATTCTTCTGATCTCCAACACCATTCGGCTGTCGATCTTCGCGCGAAAGCGGGAGGTGGAGATCATGAAGCTGGTTGGAGCAACCAACTGGTTCATTCGCTGGCCGTTCCTGATAGAGGGTGTCACGGTCGGCTTCATGGGAGCAGTAATTGCCACGGCGCTCGTGCTCGTTCTCAACAGCTTCCTCGTCGGGAAGCTTAGGGAGGGCATGCCGTTCCTGGCGATCCCACTCGATGCCGTCCCGTACGTGCTGGTCGCGCTGATCTTGCTCGGCGTCGGCGTGGTAATCGGAGCCGCAGGCTCGGGCATTGGCTTGAGGCGCTTCCTCAAGGTCTGAGGCAGGTGCGACTTCTGAGTCCGTATTCATTAACACCGCGGCGCGTATTTACGAGAGTCCTCGGAAGCAAGCGAGCCGCGGCGGCAATTTTCGCCGCCGCGGCGCTGCTTGCCATGTTTGCTGTGGGTGTGTTCGTGGCGGTCCCCGCGCAGGCCTCCTCCACAAGCGAACTGAATCAGAAACTCGACAGCACCCGGTCGCAACTCCAGCAGATCCGCGAGAAGATCAAGCAGGCCGAAGCTACGAAAAAAGCGGCGCTCGAGGACATCGACGCGCTTGACCAGGACATAGACGTGCTGGAGGGCAAGCTGGCCGAGGCTACTGAGGCTCATGAGTCTGCCGGCGAAGCGTTGGATGCGTTGCGGAGCCGGCTTGATGAACTAACGAAGGAACTCAACCGCAAGCGGCAAGAGCTCAAGCGGACCGAGGGTGACCTTCAGCAGCAGCAGCAGGTCTTTGATCACCGGATTGCGAGCATCTACAAGTCGGGCGGGCGTGCGGCCTATTTGGAGGCCCTCTTCGAGCCAGGGTCAATCGGCGACCTGTTGGACCGGATCGCCCTGCTCTCGAGAATTGCCGATCAGGACAATCGCGTTCTGGGGCAGATCAAGGATCTGAAGAGCAAGGTCGAGGATCACAAGACCGCTCTGGAGACAGAGCGAGTGCGGGTCGCGAGCCTGGAACAGGAGCAGCGCTCTCTCACCGAGCATCTCGAAGCGCTGGCCGACGAACGGCAGGCTTCGCTCGATCAAATCGAAAACGCCCGCGCCTCGAAGCAGCGGATAGTTGAGGCCGCCGAGAAGGACCAGGCCTCATGGAACAAGCAAGAGGACGCACTCCTAGCCGAATCAGACCGAATCAGCGCCATGTTGCGGGCGGCGGTCGAAGCTCCGCCAAGCACCGGCGGCGGGCAGCTATCCTGGCCGGTCAACGGCCGGGTCTCGTCTCAGTTTGGGTACCGTATTCATCCGATCTTCCACGTCCGCAAGATGCACACGGGAGTGGATCTTTCGGCCGGCATGGGGGTGCCCATTCACGCGGCGGCATCGGGTACGGTCGTCTCCGCAGGCTGGCGAGGCGGCTATGGCAAGTGCGTTGTTATCAATCACGGAGGCGGTCTCGCGACCCTCTACGCGCATCAGTCGCAGATCTTGGTATCGGTGGGACAAAAAGTCGACAGAGGAGAGGTCATCGGCAAGGTGGGCAGTACAGGCTATTCAACCGGTCCTCACCTACATTTCGAGGTTCGAGTCAACGGCTCACCGGTCAACCCATTGTCATATCTGTAGATATGAACAGAAATACAAGACTCATCTTCTCAATCGTGGCCGGCTTAGTGGCAGCGCTCATTCTCGTCTCCGCAGGCTTCCTCCTGGGTGCCGCCTGGGATGTGGGCGGGTCGGTTGGAGCCATATTTTCCGATCACGGGGGTTCCGCGGGCTATGAGCTACAGCAGGAAGTCCTGGATAAGCTGGAGTCGAGTTACTACAGGGATTTTGACGCCGAAGCTCTCAAGGTCGATGCCATCGATGGGATGGTTGCCGGGCTAGACGATCCCTATACCGTCTACATGGATCCCGAGGAATACGCGAGCTTCAACGAGCAGACCAAGGGCTCGTATAGCGGGGTCGGAATGACGGTGGAGATGAAAAACCGCCTGGTGACCATAGTTTCGACCTTCAAAGGGAGCCCGGCCCAGCTGGCCGGCGTCCGGTCGGGTGACCTGATTCTGAAGGTGGATGGCGTCACCACGGACGGCCTGAAATTGGATGAGGTGGTAGCGAAGATCAAGGGCGCGGAGGGGACTTCGGTCGTCCTGGAGCTGTATCGCCCACCAGCGACCACCACGACAAGTACTCCCAGTGATGCGGGCGGCGAAGGCCGATCGACTGAGGGAGTGACGGCGAACTCATCACAGCTTCCGCCCGGCGGCGCGACCAAGGACTACACGCTTGTGCGAAAGGCCATTGCAGTTCCCGTCACGGAGCGGGAGACCCTCGAGGTCGAGGGGAGGACCGCGGCCCTCATCCACTTTTTCACGTTCTCTGACAATTCAGCAGAGGAGTTGCGCGGTCAGGTCAAGAAGGCCATCGAGACTGATGGCGTCGACGCCATCATCCTTGACCTGCGCAGCAACGGCGGCGGCCTGCTCGACGAGGCGGTGTCGGCAGCCAGTGTCTTTATCCCCGGCGGGGTTATTGTGACAACTGAAGGGCTTCATTCTCCCGAGGAGGTGTACTCGGCCGAAGGCGGAGCCTATTCCGACATTCCCCTCTACGTGCTTACCGACCCATACACCGCCAGCGCCTCAGAGATTCTTGCCGGTGCGCTGCAGGACCATGACCGGGCTTTGGTTATCGGCGAAACGACCTTCGGAAAAGGTCTGGTACAGATTCTTTCGCCGCTCAGCAACGGCGGCGCGGTCAAGCTCACGAGCGCGGTCTATCTCACTCCCGATGGGAGGGACATCAACCAGACCGGAATCGCTCCAGATGTGACGGCTTCCGACGATCTGACCACAACCGACGTGGACGAGTGCGTCGAGGCCGCGCTCGACTCCATAGCGTCCGACTCAGCGCAAGAGTAGGCTACTGCCGATGGAGAAACGAGCCGGCATGAGGCCTCGATTCTTCGTCGATCCCGATCTTTCCGCGGGCTGGGTCGACTCTCCTCTCGATCAGGAGCAGAAAGGCTGCCAAGATGGCGTCGGTCGAGAAGTCGTCCTGGATGTGGACGATACCTGTCATGCCCTCAAGGTGCTGCGCCTCAAGCCCGGCGATGAGTGCGAGGTGGTCATCGGCGGTCCCGACAACGCGATGGTATTCACGGCCCTGGTTGTGAGTGATGATGCACTCTTGCGCCTGCGACTGGTGCAGCGGCTTGGGACCGAAGAGGAAGGTGCACGCTACGCACGGCACATTGGATTGGTTCAAGCGTTACCCCGGACGGCGGCGGTTGAAGAGATCCTCGAGAAGGGGACTGAGCTGGGCGCAAGCTCGTTCGTCTTGTTTCCGGCGGCCAATTCACACGCTCGGCAGACCCGCGGAACCGGCGAACAGGTTGCCCGCAGACTTACGCGATGGAGGCGAATCACCCGCGAGGCGGCCAAGCAGAGCAAGCAGGTGCGGGTTCCCTCGGTCGAGCTGACGCACTCGTTCGGAGATGCGCTGCAGAAGATTCGGGCGCTGGGCGGACTCTCGCTGGTTCTGGAGCCCTCAGCAATGACCACCATTGACCTGATGCTCGGTGGACGGGTTGACACGAGGGTGGTGCGTCTATGGGTGGGTCCCGAAAGCGGGTGGACGCAACAGGAGCTGGCTGCCTTCGCAGGGGCGGGCATCGAGGGCGTCAGGCTTGGCCGCAGCATTCTTCGCACTGAGACCGCGGGTCCTGCGGCTGTGGTGGCGGCGCGTCTGGCCCTGGAGGATTGGTAGTATAATTTGCGTTCATGGGCGACTGCATATTCTGTAGCATCGCAAGCGGCGCAATACCCAGCGAGGTCGTCCTCGAGGATGGGGCTTTCGTCGCGTTCCGTGACATCCATCCCAAAGCCGTTCAGCATGTTCTTATCGTGCCTCGCAAACACATCACGTCTCTCAACCAACTGGAACAATGGAAAGACTGCGAGGGGCACGCGCTGCTCGCTTTCGCAGTGAGAGTCGCCGAGAGCTTGGGTATCAAGGAGACGGGCTATCGTCTGGTGATCAACATAGGGCGCGACGGAGGCCAGGAGGTACAGCATCTTCATGTTCACGTCCTGGGCGGGGAGGAGTTGGGTGGTTTGTGATGAGTGTCCTGTCAAGTCTTCAGGAATCGGTCAAGACCGCGATGAAAGCTGGAGACAAGGAAAGGGTGGCTGCGCTTCGTATGGTTGTCTGTGAGTTACAGAAGGAAGCCAAGCGCACCCGGTCGGAACTTGACGAGGCGAGCGAGTTGGCGGTGGTACGGCGCGAACTCAAGCGGCGTGAAGAATCCATCGAGGCTTTCAGAGCAGGTGGTCGCGAAGACTTGGTCTCCTATGAAGAGCGAGCTGCCCAGATCATCGGTCAATTGCTGCCCCAGCGAATGACCGAAGACGAGCTTTCGACCCTGATTGACAGGGTCATCGCGGAGACGGGCGCTTTCTCGGCCCGCGATATCGGCTCAGTCATGTCGGCCGTCATGCGCGAAGGGGGTATCCGCGTCGACGGCAAGACGGCCTCGCGACTCGTCAAGGAGCGGCTCAGCGCGTGAGAGGGGTTTGCGTGGGCAGTCCCGACTCCAGGAGGCAAATCGACCTCGACAACCGGGTAGCCGCGGAATTCGTGGGGGAACACGACGCGCATTTGCGCGCCCTGGAAGACCTGCTTCGGTGCAATATCAGCCTTCGCGGGAATCAGCTCACCCTCTCCGGGTCTCAGCAAGAGGTCGAGCGCGGGACCGCTCTCATCGAGCAACTTCTCGAGTTGCTGCGCGCGGGTCGGCCCCTTGATCGTTCGACGCTTGAGCTGGCCGCTGGGCTGAGCAATGGTCCGCGTGACTGGGCTAAGGACCTCGAAAGCATTGTCGGTGATGTCATTCTCGAACATCGCGGGCGGCGGATCCGGCCCAAGACGGTGAACCAGAAGACGTACGTCGACACGATCCGCAACAGCACCATCACGTTTGGCATCGGCCCGGCCGGAACTGGTAAGACGTACTTGGCGATGGCCATGGCTGCCAAGGCATTCCTGTCGAACGACGTTGCCCGCATTATTCTGACTCGGCCCGCGGTTGAGGCAGGCGAGAAGCTGGGCTTTCTCCCAGGCGGCCTCATGGAAAAGGTCGATCCGTATCTTCGCCCCTTGTTTGACGCACTTTACGACATGATGGACAGCGATCGCCTTACCGAGTACCTCCAGCGAGGCAGTATCGAAGTGGCGCCACTGGCCTACATGCGCGGTCGCACCCTCAACGACTCTCTGATAATTCTCGACGAGGCTCAGAACACCACCCCCGAGCAGATGAAGATGTTCCTGACCCGCTTGGGTTTTGGGGCCAAGATGATCGTGACGGGAGACATCACTCAAATCGACCTGCCAAAGGGCCAGCGGTCGGGTTTGGTTAACGTCCGTGAGGTCTTGGCCGATATTCCCGACATCACATTTGTTTTTTTCGACAGCCACGATGTTGTCAGACATAAGCTGGTGCAGAACATTGTTTCGGCGTATAAGCGTCACGGTGAGAAGCGTGCGGTCGATCAGATGTCCTCACGGGGTCAGTCCCGGGGGGCTCGACACGGGCGGGGGACCGCCGCCCGCGATTCCTGAGGGCCGCATTACTAGATGAATCGATACCGCTTTTGGCTGCGCGAGCGGCTGGCAGACTATCGAGGTTGGATCGAAGGTCGCGACCAGGTTCGGTTCGAGTTCGTGCTTTTGGCCTGCCTCATAGTCGGAATGACGGCCATCATCGCCTCGGCGTACCTGCCTTCTCTCTCCGGGTTTGCTGTGGGCAGGCCTGCCCCTCATTCGGTCGTGGCCGGCAAGTCCATCACGGCGCTCGATATTGAAGCCACGGCCACCTTGCGGCAGGAGGTTGCTGAGCTCGTAGAGCCCGTGTATTCGGCCGACTTGAACGCCCTTCCGGCTGCAATGACCGAACTCGAACGATTTATTGATGATGCAGCCGAGATTCGATCCCAGGTGACCGGTCCCGAAAGTATCGAGGAATTGCTGCCGAGTCTTCGAAGGATTGCCCCCACCCGGGCATCGACCGAGACCCTGCGCTACCTGCTTGCAATCGACGACCCAACCTTCGAGCAACTTATCAACCAGTCGCGGGGAGCTCTGAGGACGGTATTCGCTGAACAGATCACCGAGCGGACGATCGAGACCGCGCGGGCTAATCTGCGCTCCATCAGCAACGCCCTTGCTCTATCGCCGGAGTTGGCCGAAGCGCTGTACGACGTCACCTCGGGTTTCGTGCGGCCAAACCAGATGGTGGACGAAGACCAGACGGCTGCCCGCCGAGAGGCGGCCGCGAATCAAGTTCAGCCCGTCGTGCTTCGGGTGCTCGAGGGCGAGCCGGTACTACAGGAAGGCCAGGTCGTCACGGGCCAGCACATGTTGATCTTGCAGGCCCTTGGCGAGCAGACTCGTTCGGGGTGGAAGATATGGGTGGCAATTGCATTGTTTGTGATCCTCGAGACGACTCTGTTCTCCCGGTTGCTACACCGCTTCAACAAAACCGCCGGCCTCGACAACAATATGCTGCTCGCTTTGGTCGCTCTGATGCTAGGCGCCACCGCCGTAGCGCGCGGACTGGTGGTGCAGCCACTGTCGCCGTATCTCATTCCGGTGTCCGCCATCGGCATGACCGTGGCCATAATCCTCAACGCCAGAAGCGCCACCTTGCTGGTGGCACTGACTTCGGTGAACATCGGTATTCTCACCGATTTCGACATGGGATACGCGATCACCGCGTTCCTAGTGGGATGCTTATCGCTTTACCTGGTGTCTCGGGTGGCTCAGCGCGCGGCTCTGCTCGGAGCTGGGTTCGCGACGATGCTGTTGGGCGCCCTCACCGTGTTCGCCGCGGAGTTGTTCAAAGACGCCTCTGTGGGGGATGCTCTCCAGTCCAGTCTCTGGGGTCTACTGAATGGGATGCTTGCCGGTGTCTTGACCATTGTTCTCTTGGTGATTCTCGACACCGTCTTCAATCTGACGACCCCGCTGCGGCTGCTCGAACTGGCCAATCCGGCTCATCCTCTCTTGAAGAGACTCCTTCAGGTTGCCCCCGGCAGTTACAACCACAGCATTCTCATGGGCAATCTCGCGGAGGCGGCGGCGGAAGCAATCGGAGCCGATCCTCTGCTGGCCCGGGTCGGCGCTTACTACCATGACATTGGGAAGACGGTCCGTCCGGAGTACTTTGTCGAGAACCAGATTTACGTTGACAATCCTCACGATCGTCTGAGCCCCAACCTGTCAAAGCTCGCAATCACTGCTCACGTCAGGGATGGGGAGCATCTTGCGAAGCTCTACGGCCTGCCCGCACCCGTTGTCGAGATCATTAGGCAGCACCACGGCACCTCGGTACTCTCGTATTTCTATCACAAGGCCCTTGAGACCTCGAAAGACCCGGTCGAAGAGGAGAGCTATCGGTATGAGGAGCAGAAGCCGCGATCGAAGGAAGCCGCCATCGTCATGCTTGCTGATAGCGTAGAGGCGGCGGTGAAAGCCATGCCCAATCCAACGAGACGCAAGATCCAGGGATTGATTCAAGAGATCATCAAGCAGAAAATCCAGGACGGTCAACTGGATGACTCCGCCCTTACCCAGAGTGATCTGCACAAGATTCGCGAGTCTTTCGACACCAGTCTACGGGGACTCGTCGGTCATCGCATCCGCTATCCGGAGGGCAATGGGCAACAGGAGCCCCGGGTCGCTCGGCCCTCAGGTGGCGGTCAACCTCAGGCTCCGCCGCCCAGCGCGGTAACTCTCAGGACTCGTTCGTCCAGAGGCCCCGGGTCTTCGCGGCCCACCGATCAGGGACGGGGGTAATGAGCGATGATCGCGCAGACTGCGCCGAGGTAGTCGACACCACGGGCACCGGGCCGGAAGGACGCGCCGTGGGGGAACTGGCTCGAGCTGTGTTGGTTGCCGAGGGAGCACACGGCCGGCTCGGTGTGACCTTCGTCGACGAAGCGACCATCACAGACCTTAATCGGCGCTATCGCGATCTCGACGAGCCAACCGATGTTCTCTCGTTCCCCGCCGGAGGATTCGACTCGGCTTGGCCGGGCGTGGAACTCGAAGACGCTTCCCCCGACTTGGGCGAGGTGGTGATCTGCACGAGTGTCGTCGAGAAGTATGCGGCAGA
>ENA-ORXD01001408-ORXD01001408.1-sediment-metagenome-genome-assembly--contig:-NODE-1408-length-20182-cov-4.489082_pt1 | contig 20182 bp, 16 predicted proteins | sample MGYA00237862_ERZ511471 | MGnify/ENA metagenome assembly ERZ511471
AAGGTCGAAGACGGGACGACGACCACGGACTTCTCGACCGAGGAGCATAAGCGCCAGATCTCAATCAATGCTGCCGTGGCTACCCTTCGGCACAAAGGCAAGACCATGTTCGCCCTTGACGCTCCGGGTTTTGCGGATTTCATCGGGGATGTCCGTTCTTCCATGCGCGTCTCCGATTCCGCCGTTGTTGTCGTCAGCGGGGTCCACGGGGTCGAGGTCCAGACCGAAAAGGATTGGGAGTTTGCGGAAGACTTCCAGGTTCCCGTCCTGTTCTTCATCAGCAAAATGGATCGGGAAAACGCAGACTTTAACCGCACGGTCGGCGACCTTCGAAAGTACATGAGCGAGAAGGTCGTCCCGCTTTACCTTCCGATAGGAAAGGAAGCCGGTTTCAAGGGAGTCGTCGATGTCCTGAACGGTAAGGCGTACCTCTATAAGGGCGATGGAAGCAAGGAATTCACGGAAACTGAAATTCCGGCGGAAATGGCCGATGAAGTCCAGGCAGCCCGCGAGGCGCTTGTCGAACGGATCGTCGAAGCCGACGACGAGTTGATGATGCGATACCTCGACGGAGAGCAGATTCCGGGCGAAGAGCTTGGAGCGGCCCTCAGGGTTGCAGTGGTCAAGAGAAATCTTTTCCCGGCGGTTCCCGGCTCCAGCACCGCGAACGTGGGTATTTTCCAGTTGATGGATGTCCTGGCCGATGTCATGCCGTCCCCGCTTGAAATGCAGCCGCGCGAAGCGGTCAAAAACGGGGAGCCGTTCAAGATCGAGCCCAAATCGGATGGCGTTTTTTCGGCCCTCTGTTTCAAGGTCATGGTTGATCCCTATGTCGGGAAACTCTCTTTCCTGAGGGTCTTCTCCGGGAGCCTGACAAGCGATCAGAACCTCTATAACGTGAACAAGGGCGAAGAAGAACGGATCAGTGCCTTCAAGTTCATGAAGGGGAAGGATGGGGAGGACCAGAAGGAAGTCGTCTGCGGCGATATCGTTGTCATCCCGAAGCTTCATACCACGACCGTCGGAGACACGTTGAGCGTCAAGGGCGCTTCTTTCCAGTACCCGCCGATCCAGTTCCCGCGCCCGATCTACAGCGTCGCCGTGACTCCCAAGAGCCGGGCGGACGAAGACAAGCTCAGCAATGCGATCCATCGCATGAGGGAAGAAGACGCGACCCTGCATTTCGAGAAGAACCCGGAAACGGGTGACAACGTGCTGTCGGGGATGGGGGACGTCCATCTCGACATCATCCTGTCAAAGATCAAGGACCGCTATGGGGTCGAACTGGAAACCGGAACGCCGAAAGTCCCCTACCGGGAGACGATCAAGAAATCCTCGAAAGCCCAGGGAAAATACAAGAAGCAGACGGGCGGACGCGGACAATACGGCGACGCGGTCATCGAATTTTCTCCCCGGGAACGAGGTGCGGGGTTCGAGTTCCTCGACAAGGTCGTTGGCGGAGCGGTTCCGAAGTCCTTCATTCCCGCGGTTGAGAAGGGATTGCGAGAAGCCATCCTGAAAGGGGTGCTTGCCGGGTTCCCGACGGTCGATTTCACCGCGGCGCTGGTTTTCGGTTCCTATCACGACGTCGACTCTTCCGAAATGGCATTCAAGATCGCGGCATCGATGGCTTTCAAGAAAGGGATCGTAGAAGCCGCTCCGATCCTGCTGGAACCCATCATGAGCGCGGAAGTCGTCGTTCCCGAGGAATACCTGGGAGATGTCATGGGTGATTTCAACAGCCGGAGGGGCCGGATCATGGGAATTGACAGCCGCGGGCGCCTGCAGGTCGTCAAGGCACAGGTTCCGCTCGCGGAGATGTTCCGGTACGCGATTATCCTCCGGTCGATGACGTCGGGACGCGGTTCCTTCACGATGAGCTATTCGCACTACGAAGAAGTGCCTGCTGAAATCGCAAAGAAGGTCATTGCCGCGCACAAGGTGGAGGAAGAAGAAGAGAACTAGTATCGGATAAAAAAAGAGGCCGGCTGTAAAACAGCCGGCCTCTTTTTTTGTGTCCGTTTCCCTGAATCTAGCGAAGCAATGCAGATTCGATGGCGGGAAGGTTTGCGTTCATCTTCCTGGACAGGTTTGAGAGTGCCCGAACCAGGCTTTGCGAATTGCCGTAAGGGGCTGCCCCGGCGGGCTGATGCCGCTCCTGGCCGGTGAGGCTCGCAAAAGAGCCTTCCCTTTCCGTCCAGGCCGCTATCGGAAGGAGGGTCTCAACCTCCGCCATTTCCAGTTCCCCGGGCTTAGTCGTCAGGCTGGCGGAAAATTCCAGGCCGGCAAGGTCGGCAGAAGAAAGCCCCGGTTTTTCCGGACTCACCCCGACGAAAACAAGGGCCTTGACCGTACCGGACCGCACGAGCGCCCGGACCTCTGTTGCGCCGGCCCCGATGGCATTGAGTGACAGAAGACCGTGGGCATTTGAAGCCTCGTGCAGAACAAGAACACGGCGCTGTTTCAGGGAATCGAGAAGCGGCAACACTTCGGAGGCCAAGTCGGAGTTAGAGGCAAAAGAACCTCCGAAAAGGGAAGAAAGCGTTTTTGCGGAAGCCAGAATACTTCCTGCGCGGTCGATGTCCTCCGCAGCGACCCCAGTCAGGGATTCCACCTTGGCTGGCGTGTAATCCGAAAGGGCTTCGGGTACCGGTGATTCCTTGCCCCGAAGAGTTGCGGCAAGGATTCCCCTGATGAGGTGTACCGCCGATCCCGCTCGGGGAACCAGTGACAGGGTTTCGCCTCTGGCCAGTTTTTCGGGCATGTGGCCGATGCTGACGACGGAAGCATGGCGGGTGCGCATTGCCTTGCGAATAAAGGATGTCAGGACGGGCTGCCGGTTGTCCGTGTCGGCATCAAGGAGTAGGAACGTGTCGGAAGCGTTCAGGTCACCGTAATCTTCCGGTTTCCAATCGGGACCCCATTTTTCCTTGAAGGTGTTCCAGGCGCCTGAAGAGGCATCAACACCGAAAAAGCGCACGGGAGCATTGGCAAGGCAATCCGATGAGAGTTTTTCCAGTGCCAGGGCTTCTTCGTTGCTTAGGCCGCCATCAGCCAGGACAAGAACGGAATCGGGGCCGTGGGCCTTGAGAACGGCACTCAATTTGGTTGAGACATGGGCGAGTGCGTTTTCCCACTCGCTTTCAAAGGTTTTCCCGTTGACGCGCATCAGCGGAGTACCCAGCCGGCCTTCTGCCGTGCTGGAAGGAAGCCCTCGTCCGATACGGCAGCTGTTGCCCTGTGTCGGGGAGGAGGCCAGGTCGAGATCCGTCGTGACTCGCACCAGTCTTGATGAAGCCTTGTCCAGGTTTAGGACAAGGTCGCAGCCGACAGGGCAAGCCGAGCAGGCGGTCGGGACCAGCACCGGTTTTTCGCTGTGCGGCCACCGTGGTGCCCTCTTTTCGGTCAGGGCGCCGACCGGGCACATCTGTACGCAGAGCCCGCAGGAGGTGCACTCCGATTCGTCCATGGGTTTCCAGAATTCCGTGTCGATCAGGCCTTCGAAACCCCTCTTGGTGAAGTCGATGGCATGGAACCCGGCGATTTCGTCACAGGTGCGGACGCATCGTCCGCAAAGGATGCACTTGTCCATGTTCCTGTCATAGAAGGCGTTTGCTTCGACCACGCGCGGCAGGTGTTCGCCCGCAACGCGCTCAGGGTCAACATTGTAATCCTGGCCGTAGCGCCGCAGGCGGCACTCGTGCAGGTCGGAGCAACCACACTCCATGCAGCGTTTCGCATCCCTGAGGAGCTGTTCCTCGGTCAAGCCGGGCCCGTATTCCTTGAAAGCCATCTTGACACGCAATTCAGGGTTGATATGCGCAACCTGTTCTTGGGGTTGTTTCTCGATATGAGTGAAATCTTCGGGCCCGAGATCCGTTCGAACCACGTCGTACTCGAAGGGTTTCTGCGCCTTGCCGGTCGTGATGTAGGCGTGTATCGATTCCGCGGCGTAATGGCCGTTGCCGATGGCTCGAACCGCGATGTCGGGACCCGTTTGCTGGTCGCCGCACACGAAGACGCCCGGCAGGGGAGTGGCATAGTTGTCGTCAACGATCATCTGTTTCCCGTTATGGATCGTTTCGGGGAGACCTTCGAAGCGAATCTGCTGGCCAATGGCCGCAATAACGGTATCGACCTCGAGACGTACGATCTCCCCTGTGGGGATGGGCTTCCGGCGGCCGGATGCATCGGGTTCGCCCAGCACCATCTTCTCGCATTCCAGCGCTTCGACTCGCTCGGTGCCGACAACGGTTTTCGGAGCCATCAGGAAAAGGAACTCGACGCCCTCTTCCATGGCTTCCTGGATCTCGATGTCCTGTGCCGGCATTTCCTCGCGGCTGCGCCGGTAAACGATACTGACCGATTTTGCCCCAAGTCTTAGGGCGCAGCGGCAGGCATCCATCGCTGTGTTTCCGCCTCCGATTACCGCGACGCGAGTTCCGATTCCGGTCGGAAGATCGTTGTTGACCTTGTAGAGGAAATCGATGCCGCCGATGACGCCGGGCAGGTTCTCACCCGGGGTTCGCATCGGCGACGACTTCCAGCATCCCATGGCCAGCAGAACGGCGTCATTCTCATCTCGAAGCTGCTCGATCGAAACGTCTCGCCCCAACGCCACGCCATGGCGGACTTCGACGCCGTGGTCTACAAGCCACTGGGTTTCCTTCTTGAGGACTTCCCGCGGAAGACGGTAATCCGGGATCCCGTAGCGCATCATTCCGCCAAGGTCGGCTTCCTTCTCGTAAAGGGTGACCCCGTATCCCAGTTTCCTCAGGAAATAGGAAGCCGAGACGCCTGCAGGTCCTCCACCCACGACAGCGACCTTGCGCCGGTTTTCCGTGATGACAGGGATCGGGGTAAGGGCGTCGTTCTGAAGGCACCAGTCACCCACAAACCGCTTAATTTCGCGAATGGAAACAGGCTGTTCGTCCACGAAATTTCGCCGGCATTTCTCTTCGCACGGTGCAGGACAAACCCTGCCGATAGAGGCGGGAAGGGTGATGTTCTGGTGCAGGGCGGCAAGTGAAGCCTCGTAATTGCCCTGGGCAGCCAGGTTGACGTAGCCCTGGACATCTCCGTGAGCAGGGCAGGTTAGCGTGCACGGTGGGCGGCAATCGCCGACATGGTCGGAGAAAAGCAGTTCGAGTGCCAGCTTGCGGGCCTTTCTGACCCTTTCCGTGTCAGTCTGGATGACCAACCCCGGTGCGATGGTCGAGGCACAGGCTCGAACCAGGCTTTTTGCACCCTTGACGTCAACGAGGCAGACTGAACAGCCACCGTGCACGGAGAGATGCGGGTCGTAGCAGAGAGTGGGAATCTCCACGCCGCAATCCGCGCACAGGTCGAGTATCTTCTGACCGCTGTAGCCATAGACTTCCTTGCCGTCAAGGATGACCTTCACATTGCGTTCCATGGTCATCGCTCCTCCTTACTCCACGCTGATGGCGCTGACGGGGCAGGCTTTCAAGCACTGTCCGCAGCGGATGCAGATATCATCGTTGATGACATGCGGTTTCTTGATCTCGCCGGCTATGGCACTGACAGGGCAGGCACGGGCGCATTTCGTGCAGCCGATGCACTTGGCCGGGTCGACCGAATAGTGGATGAGCGCGGAGCACACCTTTGCAGGGCACTTCTTGTCGCGGATATGGGCGATGTACTCGTGCTCAAAGTACTTAAGCGTCGTCAGGACAGGGTTCGGGGCAGTCTGGCCAAGTCCACAGAGGGAACCGTCCTTGATTTGAGGGGCCAGTTCCTTCAAAGTCTCAAGATCTTCCATCTTGCCCTTGCCTTCGCAGATGCGCGTAAGGATTTCAAGCATGCGTTTCGTTCCGATTCTGCAGAAGGGACACTTCCCGCAGGATTCCTTCTGTGTGAACGAGAGGAAGAACCTGGCCACGTCGACCATGCAGGTCCCCTCGTCCATGACGACCATTCCGCCGGAACCCATGATGGCCCCGGTTGCCGTGATCGACTCGTAGTCTACCGGAGTGTCAATGCGCTCTGCCGGGATGCATCCTCCTGAAGGGCCGCCCATCTGGACCGCCTTGAAGGCCTTGTCGTTCTGGATTCCCCCGCCGATGGAAAAAATGACGTCCCTAAGGGGCATCCCCATGGGAACTTCAACGAGGCCGCCCTTCTTGATCTTCCCCGCGAGGGCGAAAACCTTCGTTCCCTTGCTCTTTTCAGTGCCGTATTGGGAAAAGGCTGCGTGCCCGTTGGCGATAATCCAGGGGATATTGGCCAGGGTTTCAACGTTGTTGATGTTCGTAGGTTTACCGAAAACACCCTTGTGTGCCGGGAAGGGCGGCCTTGGGCGGGGCATGCCCCGTTTCCCCTCGATGGAGGCGATTAGGGCGGTTTCCTCGCCGCACACGAATGCGCCGGCTCCCTCCTTGATGTAGATGTCGAAAGAAAAATCGGTTCCCAGGATTTTACGGCCCAGATAGCCCTTTTCCCGGGCCTGGTCGAGGGCCTTGTTAAGGTGCTTGATTGCAAGGGGATATTCCGCCCGGCAATAGATGATTCCCTGGGCGGCTCCGATCGCGTATCCGCAGATAGCCATCCCCTCGATGACGCTATGCGGGTCTCCTTCGAGGACGGAACGGTCCATGAAGGCACCGGGGTCGCCTTCGTCGGCATTGCAGACGACATACTTGGAATCACCTTTTGCGTCATGGGCGAACCGCCACTTCATGCCCGTTGGGAAACCGGCTCCGCCGCGTCCTCTAAGACCGCTTTTCAACACTTCGTCGATGACCTGGTCCTGCGAGAGCTCGACGATGGATTTGCGAAGGGAGGCATAACCGCCCCGCTGTTCGTATTCCTCGATCTTCTGCGGGTCGATAAGGCCGCAGTTCCTTAGAACGATACGGACCTGCTTCCCCATCATGGGGTTCTCGGGGGCTTCCTGGACCTGGCTAAGTATCGGAGCCTGGGCCGTTGTTCCCGAAAGGATATCTTCAACGAGGGCAGGAGTGACTTCGCCGTAAATGGAGCTTTTGCCGTCACGCTCGATCTCCACGAGAGGTTCATGGAAACAGAGACCGATGCAGCCGACCTTTTTCAGCTCGACATCCTCACGGTCCTTAAGCAGAGACTCGATCTTTTCGTATACCGGGCCGGCACCCGCCGCAATTCCGCAGCTGGACATGCCGACTTTCACGATGATCTTTGACAACTCGGACACCTCCGTTCAGTCGGCTTTTCGATAGGATTCCAGGATTTCGACCGCTTTTTCCGGGGTCAGGCGACCATGCACTTCATCGTCCACCATCATGACCGGAGCCAGGCTGCAGCAGCCAAGGCAGGCGACGAACTGGAGGGTGAAGAGCCCGTCCTCCGTCGTCTGTCCCTCTTCGATGTTCATGTGCCGCTGGAGCATTTCCCCGACCCGAAGCGAACCCTGGACGTGACACGCGGTTCCCCTGCAAAGGCGGACCACATGCTTGCCCTGGGGCTGAAGCCGGAACATCGCGTAGAACGTAGCGACCCCGAACATCTCCGCTGCGGGAATGTCCATTTCCCGTGACAGGAAGTCCAGGGCATCGCTGGAAAGGTAACCGATCTTTTCCTGGACCGCAGCCAGAAGCGGGATCGTGATCCCCTTGCCGCCCTTGTAACGCTCGATGATGGGTCTTAAGGCTGTCTCGAGCTCGGGCTTTCCCATGACCAACGTTGGCATTGGTTTCCCTCCTTGCCCACTCCACACAAATTCGGGGGGAAGCGTCGCGGCTCCCTCCCCGTTTCATCCGCAAATCGCTGTAATTATAACCTTTAAAAGGATTTTCCGAGAAAAGGACCATCTGTGAAATAAATCGAGAAAGGCACGCAGTTGATATCGCCCAGGCGGGGGTCGCAAGAGCCAGATTGACATTCAGTTACATTGTGATAATATCCCCATAGTGGTATACGATAACGGTTCGCACTTTCTTCGCGGGAGGAGATAAGGCATGAGCGTTAAAGTTTATTCAACCCCTACGTGCCCGTGGTGTACAAAGGTGAAGGATTTTCTAAAGCAGATGAACGTTGCCTACGAGGAGGTCGACGTTAGCGCCAACCGGGAAGCCGCGATGGAGATGGTCAAGAAAACGCGGCAGATGGGGGTCCCCGTCACCCAGGTCAACGAGCGTTTCATCGTCGGCTTCAACGCTTCCGAGATTGAAGGCGCCCTGAAAGACGCCGGAATCATCAAGGCCTAGACAGGTTTCCAATGAATGACGCAAGAAGGGGCTGGTTAACCAGCCCCTTCTCGATTTTGTGATTCCCGGAGGTGGTCAAATGAAAACGAACCTTTTCACCCTTGGCCTGGGCGGGGTCGTCGGAGACGGGAAAATCGCTCCGTTCATAAGCGAAGAGCAGCTTTTGTCCCTGGAAGAGCCTTTGAGGAGAGCTGAAGATCGTCTCAGGGGGAATGCCGAAAAAGGAACGCCCGGGTATGGGTGGATGAATCTGCCCTACGCCGATATTGAGCCGGTTCGGGAAGCTGCCGAAAAGCTTGGAGACTTCGATTCGATCGTGCAAGTTGGAATCGGAGGGTCCGCGCTGGGGAACCTCATGCTCAACAATGCCTTCCTTCATCCCTACCACAACGAGCTGAGCCGGCGTGAGCGCAAGACCCCGAGATTCTACATGGCCGACAATCCCGACCCGACGAGCCTTTCTGCAATATGGGACTGTATCGACCCGGAACGCACCGCCTTCATTGTTGTGAGCAAATCCGGTTCGACGGCTGAAACCATTGCCATCTTCGTCTGGTTTTTCGACCTTCTCAGTAAGAAAATCGGTCGGGAAAAAGCGCTTGCACGATTCATCTTCATTACAGACCCGGAAAAGGGGATACTTCGCGAACTTGCTTCAAAGGGAGCCCTCGGTTCCCTTTCGGTTCCTCCGGATGTAGGCGGGCGGTTTTCGGTGTTTTCGCCCGTCGGGCTGCTTGCCGCAATGGCACTCGATCTCCCCGTCACGGATTTGCTGGAAGGCGCCCGACGCATGGATGAAAAACTGAAGATGGGCAAAGGTATTTGGGAGAACCCTGCCTGGATATTGGCGGCGCTGCATGTGCTCCATTTCGGGAAAGGACGTCCCATGACCGTTACGATGCCCTACTGCGACGGCCTCGAGCGTTTTTCGGAGTGGCACGCCCAACTTTGGGGTGAAAGCCTTGGGAAAGCTGGAAAGGGGAGTACCCCGATACGCGCTCTGGGGGCGATCGACCAGCATTCGCAGGTGCAGCTTTACGTCGAGGGTCCTGATGACAAGCTTTTCACGCTGATCGACGTCAAGGGGAAGCGCCCGGAAATTGAAATTCCCGCAATCGGTTCCGCAGAACTCTCCCCGGTTTCCTACCTTGGTGCCCATACATTTTCGAACTTGCTGTCGGTGGAGGCTCAATCCACGGCAGCTGCCCTCATGAAAGCCCGCAGGCCCGTAATCTGGATGGAAATGCCGTTGCTGGACGGGGTCAGGCTAGGAGCAATGGTCTTCCTCTACGAAATGGTGACCGCACTGGCAGGGCTTCTGTTCGAAGTGGACCCGTTTGACCAGCCTGGTGTGGAGCAGGGGAAGCGTTATACTTATGGGCTGATGGGAAGGGCAGGGTACCGCAGCGATGCGGAGGAAGCATCCGAGGGATTCGGAAAAGTCCTCGCAAAAACCCTGTCCGTTTAGGGGGGATGGTTTTGCTCAGGATGGACGGATGCGTAGATGAGCTGCGAAAGAAAGTCTCGGATTTGAAATCAGGTGGAACCAGTATAGGGCTTGTTCCGACGATGGGTTTCCTGCACGAAGGGCATCTTTCCCTGGTGAGAAAGTCGAGGGAGGAAAACCAGGCGACGGTCGTTTCGATTTTCGTGAACCCGACCCAGTTCGGGCCTAACGAAGATTATGAAGCTTACCCTCGTGATATCGAGCGTGATGCCAGCCTCCTTGAAAAGGAAGGCGTCGATATCGTTTTCTCTCCTTCGCCGACGGACCTTTACAAACCGGACCATTCCACGTTCGTGACTGAAGACGCGGTTAGCCGGGATCTTTGCGGGGCGTCGAGACCCGGCCATTTCCGCGGAGTTTGCACAATCGTGCTGAAGCTCTTCAATATCGTTACGCCGGACCGGGCTTATTTTGGAGAAAAGGATTTCCAGCAACTCCAGGTCATCAGGCGGATGGTCCGTGATTTGAATATTCCCGTGACGATAAGAGGCTGCCCGATCGTCAGGGAACCGGACGGCCTTGCCCTGAGCAGCCGAAATGTCTACCTTTCGCCATCCGAACGCAGTGATGCCCTGGCCCTGAACCGTTCGCTGAAGGAAGCGAAAAGGTGTTTTGAGGGCGGGGAAAAGAGTGCCGCAGCGCTTGTGAAAAGCGTAAGAAGAGAATTGGAAAAGGTTGAGGGGCTCGCAGTGGAATATGTCGCACTGCGGGACGCTTTCGATCTTTCGATTGTCGAAGAAGTGGAGAAACCCTCTGTTCTCGCCCTTGCGGTTCGCGTCGGTAGAACCCGGCTTATCGACAACATCATCCTGAACGAGGTGAGCTCATGACCTGCCGCCTGGGACTGAACGATTTTCGGAGGATGAAACTGGAAGGCGAACGAATCGCCATGCTGACCGCCTACAATACCTGGCAGGCACGCCTGGCTGAGCAGGCAGGAGCAGAGATGCTTCTTGTCGGCGATTCTGTGGGAATGGTCGAACACGGCCTTCCCGACACCCTTGGCGTAACGCTGGAAATGATGATCCTTCACTGCGCGGCTGTATCCCGCGGTTCCGAGAAAGCCTTCCTTATCGGGGACCTGCCGTTCATGTCCTACGAGGTGGACGACCGGGATGCCGTCAGGAATGCGGGCCGCATGATGAGCGAAGGAAGGGTCCAGGCGGTGAAGCTTGAAGGCGGCCTCAGCAGGGTAGAGACGATCAGGGCCATTGTCAGGGCCGGAATACCGGTCATGGGGCACGTTGGTCTCACGCCCCAGTCTTCGGTTGCCCTTGGAGGGTTCAAGGTCCAGGGCAAAGACCGTGCAGGAGCCCGCCGGGTCATGGAGGATGCCCTGGCGGTTGCCGAGGCCGGAGCTTTTGCACTGGTGCTGGAATGTGTCCCGGCACTGCTTGCGGAAAAGATCACCGAAAGGCTTTCCATACCGACGATCGGAATCGGGGCGGGCGCCGCCTGCGACGGGCAGGTTCTCGTCATTCACGATGTGCTGGATCTTTACGGAGCTTTTCGGCCGAAATTCGTCAAGGTTTTTGCGGAGGGGTCCAGGACAATCTCCGAAGGGCTTTCGCGTTATGTTGCAGAAGTCAAGACGGGCGGGTTTCCCTCCGGCGAGCATTCCTTCAAGATGGATCCCGAACTTCTAGAGGACCTGAAATGAAAGTGACGATCGTCGGCTGCGGGGCACTTGGGAGCCTCCTGGCTTTCAAGCTGGTTCGCGCCGGGATCGATGTCGGCGTCTGCCAGAGGCCCGGAAAGCAGTTCGACGCCATTCGTGACGAAGGAATAACATTCATAGACAGGGATGGGAAAGCCGAAAAGGTAAACTGCATGGTGGAATCCCGCCTGGATGATCTCCCACCGGCCGACCTGGTGCTTGTCCTTGTCAAGGCTTACCAGACTGAAGATGCGGCGACCGCCCTCAAGGGGCACGTGCTCCGTGAGGTTGTCGTCCTCACTCTCCAGAATGGCCTGGGAAATGCGGAAACCCTGGCAAGAGTGATAGGGGAGGAACACGTGGCGGCGGGCACCTGCACCTATGGAGCCCATAGAATTGGTCCGGGAAGAATCGCCTGGGGTGGAGACGGACTGGTCCGATTCGGTCCATGGAAAGTAGGAGAGGATCTGTCCCGCATCGAAGCCCTCATGCAAAAAGCGGGGATCGAGACCAGGCTTGAAAGGGACCCCAGGAGGGCCCTCTGGGAAAAGGTCATCCTTAACGCTTCAGTCAACACGGTTTCAGCCCTGACCCGCCTCAAAAATGGCCAGATACTTGAATCGCCCGAAGCCGTCGCTCTGATGAGAAAACTGGTTGAAGAGGGGGTAAGGGCGGCACACCTGGCGGGTGAGGCGGTCGAAACCGGGCCAATGTGGCTTCTGGTTCGAACGGTCCTGGGGAAAACGGCTAACAATAGGACATCCATGCTCCAGGACGTTGAAAATAAGCGTAAAACGGAAGTGGATGCCATTGTTGGGACGCTGGTTGATCAGGCTAGGGAAAACGGCGAGACACTGGCAAGGCTTGAAACGGTTTACGCCCTGGTTAAATCCCTGCATTTGGGGGGTTTGAAGAGGCACGAATGAATTGGAAGAGGTGAGGGTTTTGTTGGAACCGCAGTTGCTTTTCGTTAAAGGGGTAGAGGTGGAGCGTGAAGGGAACCCCATCCTCAGGGGGGTTTCCATGCAGGTGCGTCCGGGTGAGATATGCGGCGTCCTTGGACGAAACGGAGCGGGGAAGTCGAGCCTCGCGTATGCGATCATGGGGCTTCCCCAGTATTCCCCTGCAAAAGGGCGCATCTGGTTTGACGGGCAGGACATCACGGACTGGAACGTCACCGACCGGGCCCGGGCCGGCATCACCCTCGCATGGCAGCATCCGGCCCGTTACGAAGGGATACCCGTCCGGGACTACCTACGGCTCTCCAACCCTTCGGCCAACGAAGAGAGTTTGGCGGAAGCCCTCCACCTGGTCCAGATGGAACCCCTGTACCTGGACCGGCTTGTCGACAAGGGGCTTTCCGGTGGAGAGCGAAAGCGTATCGAGCTGTCCTCGATTTACCTGATGAAACCCAGGCTCGCGATCCTTGACGAACCTGATTCGGGAGTTGATCTTCTCGCGCTTGGCGAGGTCATGGGATTGTTCAAGATCCTTGCCACGGGAGGCAGCAGCGTCCTGATCATCACCCACAGGGAAGACGTTGCCGCGGCCTGCGACCGTTCCTACCTGATGTGCGCCGGCAAGATGATCCTTGAGGGAAGCGCCGAAGCCGTGAAGAGGTACTTCCTCTCGCAGTGCGAGCCGTGCCTCGAGCTTGAACCCGACAGGACCGGGGAGGTGGCCGCAAGCCATGCTTAATGTGACGGAGGAGTACAAGACACTTGTTTCCATCGCGGAACGGACGGGGGGGATCGAAGGTTCCTTCGGTTCCGAAGAGGCGATATACGTTGTGGTTCACGGGAACCACATCCTGGCATCCCACGCCTTGCCGGGAGTCCTGATCGAGGCGACCGAAACCGAAGACGGCATAGATGCCAACATCACGGTTGAAGCCGGGGTGACCGTTCCAAAGCCTGTTCATCTTTGTTTCGGGCACCTCGCCACGTCTGGAAGGCAGGTCATCAAGAGCCGAATCCGGCTTGAAGAGCGGGCCTCCGCGGAGTTTCAGGCTCATTGCATTTTCCCGAACGCCATCGACTTCCTACACGCCATGGAGGGGGAGATCCACCTTGGCCCCTTCTCGAGTTTCAGCTATAGGGAAGTCCATGTTCACGGGCCTGAGGGGCGCATTGACGTTCGCCCCGTAAGCCGGGTTAGAATCGACGAGGGAGCGATCTACCGGGGGGATTTCACGCTCGTGGAAGGACGCGTGGGAAACCTCGAGATCGACATTGACGTGGAAGCCTTCGGGAAAAGAAGCCGTGTCGAAATCACGTCGAAAGTGTACGGTAAATACGATGATTTCTGCCAGGTTCGCGACATCGTCAGGTTGACGGGCCCGGAAAGTTCGGCGTTGATAAAGGCGAGGGTCGTCCTGAAGGATAAAAGCCAGGGGAAGTTCCTCGGTCTTGTGGACGGGGCGGCTCCCGGGGCGCGGGGACACGTGGATTGCACGGAGGTCGTCCAGGGAGAGGCAAAAGCCGTAGCTTCCCCGGTCGTCCAGGCATCCCACCCGGAGGCGGAAGTCACGCATGAGGCGGCAATTGGAAGGATTGCGGATGACAAGATACAGGGACTCATGGCAAAAGGGCTCTCGACTGACGATGCAATTGATTTTGTCGTGTCCGGGCTTTTGAGGTAAAAATGGACCAAAGATAAAGAAAGAGGGGCCCGGCCAGAAGGCCGGGCCCCTCTTTCTTTATCTTGTTTCAAATGTGGGGATACATGGCATCCTGGACGACGATGCCTTCGTTGTCGTCTCCGCTGGTATAGACCGAAAAACTGCCCCGGTATATCCGGATGGCGGGGTGGGGACCAAGTTCGTAGGGGCTGTCGTCAAGTGCGGGTTCATCGAAGACGTTGTTTCTTTCCCCGTCGTAAACGGGCATGTAAAGAACGTCGTCGACTTCGAGGTCGGAAAAGAAATGGGTTCCGTAGGAAAGTTCCGGCATGAACCCCATCTTCGGGATGCCTATCTCGACGATGCAGCGACAGTTCGTGAGCTCGTTGTACTTTACGGGAACCCCGAGCTGCGGATTGCTGGACCCGACACGCCCCGGGGCGGCGAGAATGAAGTGTTTCCCCTCGAGCTTGGCGTTGATTGACCCAAGGGCACGAGCAATCTCGTAGAATTGGCTGGTGAGGGCGTAAACGCGGTGGTCGACGTAAACAAGGTAGGGGATGCCCTCAGCGTAGCCGTTTGTCACCATCCTGTCGGCCCGGAAGAGGATTTTGCGCCCTTCTAGATCAGGCTTTGTTCCTGTTCCGGAGGCTTCGCCCTTCCAGAGAGGACGGCACTGAAGCAGCTGCAGTTTCTGGTCCACCGGTTCGTATGCGAATTCAAGGTCGGCAGGGACACCCATCGCCTCTTCGAGGAAAGGCAGCAAACGCCGCATGATATCGAAGAAAGGTTTATGGCGGCAGGGGAAATCCTCAAAGGAAAAGCAAATCTTCGACGAATCGCTCTGGAAAGAGGGAAAGCTGCCGATATAGGTGAAATAACCTCCGAAGTTGTCGGGGTTGTATATCTGGGCATAAAGGCGGAAATTGGGGACGTGAGGGATGATGTCTTTCCAGGATCGAGTGATGTTCAAGGTCAAAAGCTGTTTCTCCTCGAGGCCGACGGCCTGGAAAGCCTCCTGGGAGTGGCGCATGATATTGAAGGGGTTAAGGCCTTCCGGCCGAAGCATGGGATTGGAGAGGGAAAAGGTGCGTGCGTAACCTCTTTTAGTGCTGAGTGTCCCCAAGCCGAATACGATGCGCAACACACCGTCCTCAGCCTTGATGCGAGTTGTCCATCGCCTGTAATTCCGTGAAAATCCCACGCCGGCCATCGCGGGGTAGAAATATTTTCCGCGCCACTTGCCGGCCATTCTCATCAGGATCAATCCCATCTCGTCTTCGGGGAGGCCGTGTTTTTTGCGGTAGCTGCCTGCGGTGGGGAAATAGGTTCGCGCATAAATTCTCTTCATTTGCTCGACAACCGCATCGACCCGTTCCGACATGGTCTGGTCGGCTCCGTTTATGAGGAACGTGGACATGTACTTCCCCGCAAAAGAGTGCTTTAGGGAATCTTCCAGGCGGGAACTGCTTCTGACGACAACCGGGTCCGTCATCGTGGAAAGATATTTTTCGACGGTTTTGACGGCGTAATCGGGAAGGGGGGTCGAAAGGAAGGCATTCTCAAGCAAATCCGGGTCACGAGCGCTTAAAAGCGAGTCCAGGCGAGGAACACTGGATAGAAAATCATGGAAAACCCCGATGCCGAAGAAAGTGCTTGGGGTAATTTCAACTTTCTCGAAAAGAGGGTCGCCGCTTTCCCTCAACTTGCGCATGGCGAAAAGGAGGGATCGGCCTTTGCCGCCGATCGTGCCGGTTCCGGTGATATTTCCCCTGTATTCGTCGTCTTGCTGCGGGTCCCAGGCAAAATAGCGATCAATCGTGCTGGAATCGAAGCCCATGGATTCTCTCCTCTCGGATGTTCCCGTCTTTGTCGCGTTTCTCGCCTCTCTAAGAGGAATTCTAGATGAAAACGGCAGCAACCGGAAGGGGCCAGATGATCAAAGATTGAAATGCCAGCCGTTGTCGGGGTCTGCACTGGACTTCAAGGCGTGCAGGACATTGGATTTCAACTCACCGGCGGATCCAGACAGTGCAGCGACTTGTGACTTGACCCACACCCTCCGGCTTTCCGCAGCAAAGGGGCAGCGGAAGTCGACCAGGGGGAATCCGAGGCGGTCGGATTCAAGGGTGATTTGGGATTCCTCGAGATAAACAAGAGGACGAATGACCTTGACTTCAGTTCGGTCCTGCCAGGTCATGGGTGAAAAGCAATGAAACCGGCCCGAGAAAAAAAGGTTCAGCAGGGTGGTTTCAACGACATCGTCCAGGTGATGGCCGAGACACAGGGTGGTGCAGTTACTGTCGCGGGAAAAGGAACTCAATGCGCCCCTGCGCATGTTGGCGCAATAGCTGCAGGGGGACTTTTCCTCTCTTTCTTCGATCAATCGGAAAATCGGGACCGGAACGATCCTGTAAGGGATATCGAGCGATGTGCAAAAATCCGCCAATAGGTCCAGGTTGACTTTTCCTTCGGTGGGGTCGATCGTGCAGGCTTCAAGGCCGAAGCGGACGGGACTCCTCGATTGTAGCCCCTTGAGTGCTGCCAGCAGGAGCAGGCTGTCTTTTCCCCCGGACAAGCCCACCATTATGCGGTCGTTTTCCTTGATGAGGGAAAAATCGTGGATCGCTTCCCCTATTTTTCTCCGGGTGTTCCTGCTGATCTCGGGAATTTTCATTCATGCGGCCTCCATCGTCTATAATAGGACCCAAGACCCAGTACGGAGGTGCCCCTTCATGCAAAAGATCACCATGCTCGTGGCTGAACGTCACCGTCTTGTAAGGGACAGCCTGCGACACTCTCTTGAGCACGAATCCGACCTGAAAATCCTTGGGGATGCCTCTGACGGCCCCGAACTTCTTCGGATCGCCAGGCAAAAACCAGCAGACCTTCTCCTTTTCAATGCAGCCATGCCGAACCTCGACCTGAAGGGGGTCATCGGTGAGCTTGCGGGTGCGTGCAGGTCAATGAGGTATCTTGCGATTACTGGAGAAGAGAACGAGGAGCGCATTTCCAGCCTCGTTTCCCTGGGGATACAGGGCTTCATCCTTCCGGATTCCAATTTTTTCGAACTTCTCTGTGCCATACGAACCGTCGCCAGGGGTGACCGGTACGTCGATCCCAAGCTAAAGAACACTTGCAGCAGCGGCATAAACCCGAGACGGGACGAAATGTCCCTCCTCATGGAATTGACTCCGAAAGAGAAGGAAGTCCTCTACTGGGTTTCACAGGGGTTCTGCAACGCGGAAATTGCCAATATGATGGTCCTCTCCGAGAAAACGGTCAAGAACCACATCAGCCACCTCCTCAAGAAACTGGATGTCAAGGATAGGACCCAGGCTGCCGTTCTTGCCTGGAAGCTTGGTCTTCCCCAACAGGGCCCGGACCGTATTGGCCTCATTTAGAGCGAATCCCGGGAAGGGGTTCCTTTTTTCGGACCAATACAGCGGTAAACCGCAATTGTTATGGTAGAGTGGCTACGCTTGCGCCGAGGGCAAAACGAGGTCCTCCGGAGAAGAAAGCCCTTTGCAACTTTCCCCGCCAAAGGAGGAGCCGAGGCTTGAGTCTACGTAAAGGCATCGCACTTTTCCTCGGAATAACCCTGCTTTCCGTCGGACTGGTCCTTTTTTTCACAGTGGACAAGGAAACGCTTCGATTCATATTTTCCGCGAAAAAGTCCATTCTTCTGCAAGCCCTCGGTCTTGTCGTTCTATCCTGGGTGTTTGACGCGCTCAGGTTCATGTCCTTTGCCCGTGCTGCAGGGGAAAGGGTTGGGTTCCGGCTTTCAATCTGCCTTTCCTGGCTAAACTATTTCGGCTCGGCGATCACTCCCATGCAGGGAGGGGGAGGCCCTTTCCAGATTTATGTCCTTTACCGCAACGGAGTAGCGGTAGGCAAGGGAGTCGCCATCACCTTGACACGAACGCTCGTCACCCTTTTCATCGTCGGTTGCGTCGTTGCCATGACACTGATCTTTGCGCCGGATATCCTTTCCGGGAGTTCTTTCGTCACCGGGGTATTTTACTATGTTGCCGCTTTCGTCCTCCTGACCTGGGTCCTGGTTTCGTTGAGCCTCATCTATCCGGAGAGGGTCAAAAAATTGGGTAAGATCATCACCCTGCTCCTGAAAAGGATCGGGATAGTGAAGCCCATGATGGTTCTAATGGTCGTCCGGCGCCTCAACAGGGAAATCGACAATTATACGGAGAATTTCAGGCTTTTCTTCACCACCGGTTTCAGCTTCTTCATTACCGGAATCGCTCTGTCCTTTGGACAGCTTTTCTGCCTCTGGAGCGTCCTTCCCACGCTGGTGAAAGCTGTGGGCTTACCGATTAGGTATGGGCAGGCCATCCTCATACAGGCCCTTTTCAACTTCGTCATGTATTTTGTCCCAACACCCGGGGCCAGCGGTTTTGCCGAAGCGGGCGGAGCCACCATCTTCAGCTACTTGATACCCCTTAACCTGGCGGGTGTCATGGCGATCGGCTGGCGATTCTTCACCGAATACCTTGCCATCGGGTTGGGAGCCATCGTCGCGCTTCGCTTCCTTGGCTGGGGTATGGCCGAGCAAATCCTCGACGAAGCGAAAAGGGAAGAAAATGAAGCTTGATGATCTCCGAAGCTGGGTTTTCCGGATGCGCGGAGGGATATGGACGGCATTGGCCCTTCTCGTGCTGATGTTGGGCAAGCCTGGCGAAGGGTTCCTGACGGCGGGATTCCTTGTCGTTCTCCTCGGACAGGGGCTTCGTTTCTGGGCTGCGGGTTCCATAGAGGGATATCGCAGGGAAACCGTCAATGCAGCGGTCCTTGTGACCTGGGGCCCCTTCGGGCTGGTCAGGAACCCATTGTACCTTGGAAACGGCATGATCGGCCTGGGGTGGAGCCTCATGTCAGGCCTCCTGGCGATCCCCGTGTTTTGCGGAGCTTTTGTGCTTTTATACGGTTTTTTGATCATCCCCCACGAAGAGGCTTTCCTCAAGGAACGTTTTGGTAACAAATACCTGGATTACCTGGCCACGACTCCACGGCTCCTGCCGTTGAAAATGCCGGGGTGGGATCGCCTGAAGGGTCCGTTCGAACCGTCACGCTTATGGAACAGCGAACGGCACTCCGTTTACGTGACAATCGCCGGTACAGCCGTATTCGTCCTCAAGGCGAAGGGGGTTATCTGAAAATGAAATGGATCGTGGTCAGCCCCGGGGAAGAAAAGCAGTGGGCACTGCTGCTTTCGCCCATGGGGAAGTGGGCGGCCCTTTGGGGAAACACGGGCCTTTTCAAGCTGGAATCCGCACTTGGGGGATCGTTTCCCCAGACGGGCAACGGACCGGCTCCCGCATGGCTGGAAAAAGCCTGGGGGCAGTTCTGGAACGGGAAATCATTCGAACCACGGCTTTGTACCGAAAAGAAGGTTTCTATGACGACCGCGGGCGTTTGGGACATCGTGCTCGGAATTCCTTTCGGGGAAACCCTCTCTTATGGAGAAGTTGCCGTTCGAGCAGGGATACCGGGCGGAGCGAGAGCCGTGGGCTCTATCATGCGGTCGAACCCATGGGCCCTGTTTCTTCCTTGCCACAGGGTGATAGGGAAAGACGGAAGAATGAGGGGATACGGCGGCCCATCGGGTGTCGGCCTGAAATCGGGACTGATCGAGTACGAAAAACAACTTGTCGCAAAAAAATAAAGGGAGCCTCTGAAGAGGCTCCCTTCCAAGTTTTTCAGACGGGGCAGGGCCTAAAGGCGAGAGGCCCTTCCTCCGAAAAGCCTTTCCCAGGTATCCGTATAGACCTGTCCCTTTGGTAGCGGGTGAGCGGCAAGTCCTTCCGCAATGGCAGTTTGCGCGACAGCTTCCGCGACTTTCGGAACAACCTCGTCGCAGAAAAGGTCGGGCATGATGTGCTGGGGAGTAAGCGTTCGCCGGTCGACGACGCTTGCTAAAGCTCTCGCGGCAGAAAGGAAAATGGCGTCGTTCAGGGACGCGGCTCTCACATCGAGGGCACCGCGCATGATGCCCGGCGTTGACTGGAGATTGGAAATGACGTTCGGGAAATCGTAAAGACCGGAAGCCACAACCGCGGCTCCGGCCGCAAGGGCGGCTTCCGGGGAAATCTCCGGTTCCGGGAGCGCCTGGGCGAAAACGATTGGATTGGGTGCCATGGTTTTGATCCAGTCGGAAGCCAGCAATCCACCCTTGGACA
>ENA-ORXD01001411-ORXD01001411.1-sediment-metagenome-genome-assembly--contig:-NODE-1411-length-20144-cov-3.531868_pt1 | contig 20144 bp, 14 predicted proteins | sample MGYA00237862_ERZ511471 | MGnify/ENA metagenome assembly ERZ511471
CTCTCCGTCATCCTTCTTTGCGTGTTTGGGCTCAGGCGCCTCGTCAATGAGGATATTGGGGTTGTCTTTCGCGGGGTGAAGGACAATGATCAGGCGATACGGGCTTCAGGATTGAGCGTCACTTATTATAAGGCGATTGCTGTTTTCTTTGCGGCTTTGATGGGATGCTTTGGTGGCGCCTACCTGGCTCACCTCTACGGCTGGGTCGGAATGTCCCTGCTTTCGATGGACTTTTCGGTCTTTCCTCTCGTGGCCACCGTGGTAGGCGGTCCTGGAACCATTGCAGGGCCCTTAGTGGGATGCTTGCTCCTCGTTCCCATCTCGGAGATGCTGCGTGCGTTTGGCGCATTGCGGATCGTCATCTACTCGCTGATCATGGTATTTTTTATACTGTTCTGGAGTGAGGGCCTCGTTAATTGGGCGAACCGAAAGTATGAGCAGTTTGAACACTGGGTGAGAGTTTAAAAATGGCAAGCGCGCTACTGCAGGTAAGAAACCTGAGCAAGTCTTTTGGTGGGGTGAAGGCCGTAAATGATGTGAGCTTCGACCTGCACCGGGGTGAGATTCTGGGTGTGATAGGACCGAATGGCTCAGGGAAGACCACCACAGCAGCGAAATTGGGTGAGCGATTCAAAGACAGCGGCAAAAAGGTAATGTTTGGTGCCGCAGATACATTCCGGGCTGCCGCCGTTGACCAGCTTCAAATCTGGGGAACTCGCCTTAACATCCCTGTTATAGCTGGGCAGCCTGGTGGTGACCCAGGCGCTGTTGCGTTTGACGCAATCCAATCTGCTGTGTCAAAAAACACGGATATATTACTGATCGACACTGCCGGTCGTCTGCATACCCGATACAATCTGATGGAAGAACTGAAAAAGGTACATCGTGTTTCTGGTAAAGCACTGCCCGGGGCGCCCCATGCCACCTGGTTGGTTTTGGATGCGACAACCGGGCAAAACGCGCTCCAACAAGCGCGAATATTCAAAGAAGCTGTTGCGGTCACAGGAATAATTCTAGCTAAATTGGATTCATCCGCCAAAGGGGGGATGGTTTTCGCAATACAAAAAGAACTTGGCTTGCCAATACTCTTTGCCGGCCTGGGAGAAAAATCCTCCGATTTAATTCCTTTTGACAGGCAGGCATTTATTGATGGTATTTTTACAAAATAATTATTTGGAGATACGATAATGCTGGATTTAATTGAACGATTGAACGAATGTAACAAACGAATTCAAAACTTACAGGAGCGTCTTTGACTTCCCCGAAAAAGAAGTAAAACTAAGCGAACTTGAGAAACGATCAGAAGACCCCAATCTCTGGAGTGACAATCAAACAGCACAAAAGGTGATGAAAAATCTCGCCGATTTGCGTGATGAAATTTCCTCATGGAAAGCTCTTACAAATCGCATCCAGCAAACCCTTGAATTAGTTCAAATGGAGGATGAGAGTCTTCGAGAAGATCTGACTACAGAAATCGAAGCCATTGAAACGGATTTAGATAAACGGGAGTTCACCGCGATGCTCTCCGGCCCATACGACCGCGGGAACGCAATTCTTGAGGTTCATGCTGGTGCGGGTGGAGTTGATTCCCAGGATTGGGCCTGGATGCTTGAACGTATGTACCTGCGTTGGGCTGAATCACATGGTTATTCTACCGACATTCTTAACTTGTCAGAGGGTGAAGAAGCTGGCATTAAGAGTGTAACCATAGCCATTACCGGACGATATGCCTACGGTTATCTAAGATCAGAAAAAGGTGTGCATCGTTTGGTTCGCCTTTCCCCCTTTGATGCAGCCCATCGACGACATACTTCATTTGCCTTGATTGAAGTTCTCCCGGATATTGAGGATGACAGTTCGGATATTCAAATCAGCCCTGATGACATAAGGATCGACATTTACCGATCTTCTGGAGCGGGGGGGCAAAATGTCCAAAAAAATGCCACCGCTATTCGGATCACGCATATCCCCTCCGGAATCGTCGTTACCTGTCAGAATGAACGTTCGCAACTCCAAAACCGGGAAAATGCCATGCGCGTTCTGCGTTCCCGGTTAATGGAGAAAAAACAAGAAGAACAGGATGAACACCTGGCAGAACTGCGTGGTGAATATACCAAAGCAGAGTGGGGTAGCCAGATTCGGTCGTACGTACTCCACCCCTATCAAATGGTAAAAGATCACCGCACCAATTACGAAATGGGTAATACACAATCTGTGCTGGATGGCGATTTGGATGGTTTTATTGAAGCCTATTTGAAGAGTTTCTGATCGTGTGTTACCACAAAATGTAAAAAAGCGGGCTCTCGCCCGCTTTCTTACTAAAACAACGTTTTTGACAATTCTACCAATGACAGGTCCAGTTGTTTCTTATTGGACACAACCTCTTTCAGCGGGATTGATCCTGGACGGCCATTAACCCAACCAACCAATACACCGGCTTCGCCCCTTTCCAAAGCGTTTATTGCTGCCGCTCCCAATCGAGTAGCCATTATCCGGTCAAAAGCGCCCGGATTCCCACCACGTTGGACATGACCCAAAATTGTCGCCCTCAGTTTAAAGCCCAGCGCATCTCTGTTTTCATCGCAATAATTCATCAACTTTTCCGCGTTATATTTTGCCCCTTCAGCCACAACAACAATCGCATGGGCTTTCCCAAGCTCATAAGATCGATAAATAACAGCGGCAACTTCTTCGGGTTTTGTGACAACTTCAGGAATCACCACCATTTCAGCGCCCCCAGCAATACCTGTCATCAAAGCAAGGTAACCACAATCTCTTCCCATTACTTCAATCAGGAACGCTCGCTGATGCGAAGAAGCAGTAGTTTTTAATCGGTCCACGGATTCGAGGGCAATGTTTAGTGCCGTATCCACGCCAATCGTGATTTCAGAACCATACAAATCATTATCAATTGTAGAAGCGACACCAACCACGGGGAAATTCAATTCTGAGAGCTTATATGATCCGGTTTGTGAACCATTGCCACCAATCACAATCAAAGCTTCAATGCCAAATTGGTTTAAGGTTCTAATGGCTTTTGCCTGCCCTTCCGGGGTTTTAAATTCTAAACAACGAGCGCTGCCCAACATTGTTCCCCCAAGTTGAAGAATTCCTGAGACATCCCTGGCTTTGAGGGGAACAATCCGTTCTTCAATCAGGCCTTTATAGCCTAACCGAACTCCAAACATCTCCCATCCTTTATCAATTCCAGTCCGCACAATAGAGCGGATGGCTGCGTTCATGCCGGGTGCATCTCCACCACTGGTTAATACAGCTACCCGTTTCATAATTCCTCCTCAAGATATATCACAATAGAATCAATCAATTAAAAAATTTTATCACGATTCGGTCACTTAAATATATGACAGATGGTAACTAAATTAGGTCATTATGCAACTTTAATTTATCCAGGAAATTGAATACAATCAGAATATGCCTGTATTTCTAGACTACTGAAACCTTGTACTTCACTTTTTGTTCCATTCAAAGGATTGCCCACCACCACTTACAAAATCATGACTCATTTCCGGATAAATAAACACCCAATTCTAAATGTACCACAACGGCAACCAATCACTTTCTACTGGAAAGAACAAGAGTTGACCGCCTATCAAAACGAAACTATCGCCTCAGCGCTTGTAGCGAATGGGATCCACATATTTGGACACCACCACAAAGACCAATCCCCTCAGGGCATTTTCTGCGCAAATGGGCAATGCTCGCAATGTCTGGTTTTTGCAGACGGAAAACCTGTCAAGGCCTGTATGGCATTGATTGAACCAGATATTCGTATTGAACCTATGGAAGGACTTCCGGCTCTTCCAGCAATCTCTGGTATCCCTGAAACCAAGGAAATAGAAGTAATCAATATCCCAGTATTAATTATTGGAGGTGGCCCTGCAGGGCTTTCAGCGGGTATTGAGCTGGGAAAACGAGGGATTCCTGCGATCTTAATAGATGATAAACATCGTTTAGGGGGCAAGTTAGTCTTACAAACCCACCGCTTTTTTGGCTCATCTGCTGCGGTATACGCCGGAACGCGTGGAATTGATATTGCCACAAAACTTGAGCAAGAAATAACTCGTTATCATTCTGTACAGATCTGGCTCAACAGTACTGGCCTGGGAGTTTTTAGTGACCATAGGGTAGGGGTTCTCAAGGATGGAAACGTTTATAAGCTCATCAAACCGCAAGCTCTTCTTATTGCGGCAGGAGCGCGCGAAAAATCTTTAGCCTTTATGGGAAACACACTGCCGGGCGTAATTGGTGCTGGCGCCTTTCAAACTCTTGTCAATCGCGATCTGGTAATCCCGGCAAAGAAGTTGTTCATCGTTGGTGGGGGAAATGTAGGGTTGATTGCAGGGTATCACGCCTTACAGGCGGGTATCGAAGTGGCCGGCCTGGTGGAGGCGCTTCCGGAATGCGGAGGATACAAAGTTCATAAAGACAAATTACTGCGATGCGGTGTTCCGGTCTATACCTCACACACTATCTTGAGCGCCAATGGAAAAGAAAAGGTGGAATCGGTAACCATCGCGGAAGTAAATAAGAATTTCCAGATCATACCTGGAACTAATAAATCATTTGCATGTGATTGCGTATTAATCGCGGTAGGCCTTGAATCAGTAAATGAATTCTATCTCAAGGCACAACAATATCAAATGAATGTTTTTGCTGCTGGTGACGCGGATGAAATCGCCGAAGCTTCTGCCGCAATCTATGCTGGAAAAATACGCGGTTTGGAAATCGCAAACGCCCTTAACGCAAGTCGCGAAATAATCCCCGGTTATTGGCACGAAATGTCGGAAATCTTAAAATCGAAAGCAGGGCAATCGGATCAGGGTCTCTTACCCGAATTAACTGATGGGGTCTTGCCTGTTCTGCATTGTACCCAGCAAATTCCCTGCGACCCCTGCAGCGCACTGTGTCCTAAAGAACTGATTGAGATTGGCGACAACGACATTCGGAACATTCCAGTATTCCTGGGAAACGCATATCAATGTATTCGCTGTAAAAAGTGCGTCGCCGGATGCCCCGGGTTGGCAATCACTCTTGTTGATTCGCGCAAAGATCCGGATTACCCGATTGTCTCAATTCCCTTTGAGTTTAATATTGAGGTTTTGCGGGAAAAAGAATTGGTTACTCTTCTCGATACAACCGGGGATTTTTTAGGAAAACTGCCTATCTCCCGTGTGTACGCAATTCCAAAAATGGATAAAACTTTGATTGTTGAAGTCAAAGCACCAAAAGCATGGGCAGCCAAAATCGCTGGTATTCAGGTGCAGGATCCCTCCATTACTGCCCCTCTGAATACTGATATCGAAAACATTGAGAATGACACCATCATTTGTCGCTGTGAACGGGTCACAGCCGGACAGGTTCGGGAATTGATCCGCTCTGGACATCGCGATATAAACCAGATAAAAGCCATAACTCGCGCCGGAATGGGGGCTTGTGGAGGTAAAACTTGCACCAACCTGATTTACAGTCTGTTCAAACAGGAAGGAATACCCCTCAAAGATATAGTGAATCACACCCTTCGCCCCCTGTTTATTGAGGTCCCGCTGAGCGTTTTCGCTGGCGAATCCACCGTTAAGGAAAATGAACACAGTGAATGAAAAACAGCTGCGCAAAAGCTATGATGTAATCCTGGTTGGCGCAGGTTCCATTGGCACACCATTGGCTTTTTATTTATCAAAAGCAGGGTTGCGCGTGCTGGTTATTGACCAAAACGCCAGTATAGGCCAGGGATCTAACAAAAAGGCGATCGGTGGCATACGTGCCACACATTCCGACCCCGCAAAAATCCGCTTATGTATGGATAGCTTAAAAACATTTTCAACCTGGAAAGAAGAATATGGTGATGATATTGAATGGTATCAGGGTGGGTACTGTTTTGTTGCGTATCATGACATCGAAGAGCAAAAAATTAAAAACCTGCTTCGAACCCAAAAAAATCTTGGATTGAACATTTCCTGGCTGGATAGAAAGGATTTATTGGAAATTGTTCCAGACCTGAATCCTGTTGAACTTCGTGGTGGATCTTTCTCACCAGAGGACGGAAGCGCTTCCCCCCTCCTTGTCGCTCACGCCTTCTACATCCACGCCATCCACCAGGGAGCAGAGTTTCGGTTTAATGAAACTGTCACCGGATTAGAGATTAAAAACAACAGAATAACAGGTGTTACCACAAACCGTGGATCTTACGCATCCGAAATTGTAGTAAATGCCGCGGGCGCCTGGGCCGGTCAAATTGCCGCCCTGGCAGGAATTAAATTACCTGTCCATCCTGACGCGCACGAGGCTGCCGTCACAGAACCTGTCGCCCATTTTCTAGACCCAATGGTTGTAGATATCCGTATGGCTCCAGGATCCTCGAACTTCTATTTTTACCAGCACGCGACCGGTCAATTTTTTTTCTGCATAACGCCAGAGCCAAAAATTTGGGGGTTTAATACCGAAGAAACCAGTAATTTCCTTCCTCAAGTTGCAAAAAGATTGGTGAATGTCATGCCACGCCTAAATCAAATTCGCATCAGACGGACCTGGCGAGGTTTATACCCGATGACTCCTGACGGTTTCCCTATTGTAGGCTGGTGCAACGAAGTTCAGGGATTCTATCTAGCGGCAGGGATGTGTGGGCAGGGTTTCATGCTTGGCCCTGGCGTTGGAGAATTGGTTACGCGCAATATTCTAAATCAGACCACAACCGAAGACGAGAGTATTTCAAATTATATCTCCCCTTACCGCACTTTCTCGGAACAGGAGATGTTGCAATAAAATTTCATCCATTGCATATTCCATTGGTTACGGTAAAATCAATAACTGTACAAGAATTAAGTGGCGCATTTGGTTTTGCGCCACTTTTAAATATCGAATTACTCTCAACGAGGAAGGCATGACAATTAAAGGTTTGATTTTTGATTTTGACGGCTTAATTTTGGACACAGAGACACCCCAATTTAATGCCTGGAACGATATTTACAAAAAACACCAATTGGATTTCTCTATTTCTTTATGGGCCAAATGTTTGGGTACGGATCACAAAGAATTTGATCCACTCACAAACCTTGAGAAAGAGGTGAATGTAAACCTGAATCGCGACGCAATTTACGAAGACTTTTATAAAAAAGCACTACAAACGATCCTTAGCCAACCACCGCTACCTGGTATCGTAGAAACATTAGATGCTGCGCGATCATTGGGCTTAAAGGTCGGCTTGGCCTCCAGTGGCGATCGGCCCTGGGTACAGGGCCACCTCACGCGCCTGAATTTACTGAACCGGTTTGAGTGCGTCTATACCCGCGAGGATGTTGAAAGAGTCAAACCCGATCCCGAATTATTCCAGCGCGCCATGAAATATCTGAAAATTAAGCCAGAAGAAACGATCGTCTTTGAGGACTCGCCCAACGGTATCTTGGCTGCTCGCAGAGCTGGTTGTTCGTGTGTTGCTATCCCAAACGAAGTCTCCAAACAGCTAGATTTAAGTCTGGCAAACCTCAGGTTGAAAGCAATAAACGAGATTCCTTTAACCGAATTAATCAAGCGCATTATGACTGGTACGGGAAGAAACAATTGATCATTTAGAAAAAATAATCGGCCTCATTTTTTTCTCATCACAAGCCCAATACACTGCAAATTGTTTCAGTTTGTTGAACTCGTCCGTAGAATCTTGAAACAATGCCTGATGACAGATTATACTTATCTTAGTATGACATCATCGCCCGCTGCACCAACCAGGAAACAGGCTCATGAAAATTGAAACTCTATTGGATACGCTTCCAGAAAAATATAGTGTTGTTGACCGCGACCTGGTTAAACGCGCTTACTATTTTGCGGAGAAAGCACACGAAGGCCAATTGCGTGCTTCTGGCGAGCCCTATATCACCCATTGTGTGGCAGTTGCTTCTATTCTTGCCGAGCTTAGCGTCCCCCCCGCGGTAGTAATCGCGGGAATACTGCACGATACTGTTGAAGATACTACAATTACACTGGGTGATATTGAGCAAGAGTTTGGAGAGGAAGTAGCCAAGCTGGTTGATGGAGTCACCAAACTAACCAACCTCCCTCGGGTATCTCGGGGAGACCAACATTCAGGTCCGCGAAATCCAATAGACGATGAAGATGACGATGACGAGGCTTATGAATCAGATCTGACGGATGGTAGTATTCGCTCCAGCAGAAGGGATCTACGTAATGAGACTCTTCGAAAAACCTTCGTCGCAATGGGTGAAGACATCCGTGTGATTCTAATAAAACTGGCGGATCGTCTGCATAATATGCGCACCCTGGGCTATATGCCCGAGCACAAACGCAAAAGAATTGCTCAGGAAACCAGAGATATTTTTGCTCCATTGGCCAATAGACTGGGAATCTGGCACATAAAATGGGAATTGGAAGATCTGGCATTTCGCTACCTCAATCCAAAAGAGTACAAAGAAATCGCCGAAAATCTGGCTGAGCGTCGCACATCTCGGGAAGACAAAATCACTAGCATCATCGAACAGTTACACGCCATGATGGACAAAGCCGGCATTCAGGCGGAAATATCTGGTCGGCCTAAACATTTTTATTCGATCTTCAGAAAAATGATGGATAAAAGCAGGGCGTTTGATATGGTGATGGATTTGCGCGCCGTGCGCCTGATTGTCCCCGACATCCCTTCTTGCTATGCCGCTCTAGGCATCATTCACACACACTGGCGGCCTATCCCTCAGGAATTTGATGATTACATCGCTGCCCCAAAAGATAACTTTTACCAATCACTGCATACAGCAGTGATTTATGAGGACGGAAAACCGCTTGAAGTGCAGATCCGCACACAAGAAATGCATCAAAACGCTGAGTACGGGATTGCAGCGCACTGGCGTTACAAGGAAAAAGTTAAACAACAAGATAAGGCTTATGAACAGCGGGTTAATTGGCTCAGAAGGTTGATGGAATGGCGCCAGGAAGTTGAAGACGCTCAAGAATTTGTCGATGGAATGAAGAGCGATGTCTTTGATGATCGGGTTTACGTTTTCACGCCCCGCGGAGATATTATTGACCTGCCCGCGAACTCCACACCGATTGATTTTGCTTATCATGTTCATACCGAAATCGGTCATCGCTGTCGGGGCGCAAAAATAAACGGAAAACTGGTAAATCTTGAATACACACTTAAGACAGGTGACCAGGTTGTCATTCTCACAGCCAAAAAAGGGGGACCCAGTCGAGATTGGCTTAACCCCAATCTTGGCCTGGTAAAAACTCAGCGAGCGCGCTCAAAAATACGCCAGTGGTTCAAAAAACAAGACTTTGAACAGAATATGAATCACGGCAAAATGGTCTTCGAAAAAGAACTTCAAAGACTTGGAATTGAAGGTGTCGATCTTGAAAGCCTGATTGATAAATTTGAATACAAAGCCAGCGAAGATTTATATGCCGCGCTGGGGTGTGGCGATATATCCATCAAGCGGATCATAAACGCCCTTCCAGAAGCCCAACAAGAAATTGAACCTTTGCCACCACTCCGCCCTACCTCTGACGCAGTAGAACTTGGTACAGCCGTTACCGTAGTTGGCTTGAAAGGAATACTGACCAATATCGCCAAATGTTGCAACCCCGTTCCCGGTGATGAAATTGTTGGTTACATTACTCGCGGACGCGGAGCGACTATTCATCGAAAAGATTGTCCAAATATGCTGCGAATGCAGGAACACGACAAGGAAAGGATCGTATCCGTCTCCTGGGGTCAGCCTCAGCGAACCTATCCGGTAAACGTTCAAATAAAAGCGTACGATCGCCAGGGTCTAATGGGCGACATCTATAATGTTATCAATAATGAAGGTGTAAATATTTCTGACATCAATCTCAAGGTAACACATAACCTGGCCGCGATAAAATTAGTATTGGAAATAGGCAATATTGAACAGCTCAGTAAAGTTCTCAATCGTATCGAAAACCTGCCCAATGTCCTCGAAGCCCAACGCCTCAGACCGGGTTAATTCCACGACTTCCCTTAATATAAAAATAGCTCCAGTTAGTACCTGGAGCCATTTATTATGGCTGGGGGTGAAGGATTCGAACCTCCACATACGGATTCAGAGTCCGCTGTCCTACCGTTAGACGAACCCCCACCGCTGCAGCACAAATAATACCACAACTCAAATTTTCCGTCCAGATATTTCTCGCTTTATTGACTGCCCACCTCAAAACATAAATCACGGTATAAAGAACCAACCATCAATTTGAATTTAACTAATATCCGGTTAGGTTAATAAGGTTAATAATAAGGATGCGAACATTTATATTTTCCAATATACTATTAGCGAGGTGATCTTACATTCATTTCGATGGAGAGAATACCATTATGCCAATTAGTGATTGGATGACCGTTCCAGCGCCAGCTATTGACCCTTATACCAGAATTGATGATGCCAAGCATATCATGCTAAAACTGAACCATAGAACCCTAGCAATTGTTGAGGACGAAAATCTTGTAGGTATAATCACACGGCGGGATATCCTGAAATTTGATCCTTCTTCCAGAATTCCGGTTGCCTTTTCTCCTTTTCAAAATAAGATTGAATACAAAATCGTAGAAGAAATCATGACAAAGCATGTTTCCGTGGTTAACGAAAAAGACAGCCTTGGAAACGCTGCCAGAATCATGATTGAAAATAAGTTTAACGCCTTGCCTGTTATTAATGACACTGGACTTCTGGCAGGTATGCTGACAACCCCAAATCTGTTTGAGTTCATTTTTAGTAACTCAACCCATTTACCTTTTTCAATTCCGGTCAGTAAATGTATGTCGACCGCCATAATCTCTTTATCTCCACAAGCCACTTTATGGGACGCGAGAACCATTATGATGAAAGAATTTATACGATCCATTCCAATTTTAAATAAGGGCGATTTAGTTGGTATCGTGACTCGCACAGATCTCTTGATGCTCAATCCATCACTATTTTCTCAAACCCCAAATGATTTACAATCCATTAACGAAACTACTTTGGAATACATCATGACCAGCAAACCAATTACAGTGGATGAAAATACCCCAATACCAGAAATCGCAAAAAGAATGTTGGAATACCAGATTCACAGTATTCCAGTACTCAACAATAATGAAAAACTCACAGGTATTGTTACCGAAACAGACCTTTTTCAGCTTATTGCTGATAACGCATAATCACCCGCCAGATTTTCCAGAGAATCAGCGTTTATTTTGTCGGCGCGGACAATGGTATGGAAAATGTGAACTTGCTTCCCTCACCAGGTATGCTTTCTGCCCATATTTCACCCCCATGCGCCCTTATCAGACTCCGGGCAATTGATAATCCCAGGCCACTTCCACCTGAAGACCGGTCTCTGGATTCATCTATCCTATAAAACCTTTCAAATATGTGCTCCACCTGTTGGGTCTCAATACCCTCTCCTGTATCCTCAACAGACAACTGGGCATAAGAATCCGTTCTTTTTGCTACACGCAATGTCACGGTTCCGCCATGTGGTGTGTGTTGCATTGCGTTAATCATCAAATTGAGAATCACCTGTGATAATCGTTGACGGTCCCCACACACCCATATTGGTTGAGGAAATTCGACCATCTTCAGAGTGACTTGATTCTCCTCAGCGTTCAATTCCACCCTACTTAAGACTTCACTTGCCAACGCGTTCAGATCCAAATCCACAAAATTCATTCGAAGTTCACCGGCGTCTGCCAAAGAGAGTGTTCTCAAATCCTCCACCAACCTGTTGAGATGTTCGACCTCCTTTTGCAATCCTCTGATGGTTTCTGGCGAAGGCTCAAGCACTCCATCTTCAATGCTCTCCAAATCTAACTGCAGAACAGTTAAAGGCGTCCTCAATTCATGGGCAATATCCTCAGTGGCGCGCTTTCTTAACCCATCCAACGCCGCAAGACGTTCAGCCATGGTATTAAAGGCAATCGTCATTTCACCCAGTTCATCAGTACGTGTAACCGGAATTCTTAAAGTGAAATCCCCCTCAGCCACCTGACTTGTTGCCCGAACCAGATTTTTAACCGGCGCAATAATTCTGCGCGATTGAATTGTGCCTACAATCACTACAGCCACCAACGCTAAACTGAAAGCGATAATCATGACCTTATTAACCTGTTTTAAGAATGCGTTTTGCAATGTTGTCAACCTCCCGAGGCTGGAAGCGACAAAAACTGTTCCCACTTGTTCTCCCTTTGCGTAAACAGAAACACCCTTATCCAGATTTTCTCTGAGAGAGGGTATCTCTGGGCCAAATGGATCGCTATCTGCAATGATGTTCATGTCCCGATCAATCAAGATCAACCTTTCATCTCTTGGCACAATGGTCAACTCGACCAACTCAAATCGGAAAAACTGGAACGGTCTTTGGTTTACTCGAAAAGCCGTCACGGGCAGCCTAAACGAATCAAACACTAACTGATCAACCCCATTCCAGGATTGGTTCAATTCATAATATCTTCCAAACGCCTGGGCCATTCGACTGGCATATATTTGTCCAGAACTAAACACCAGATCATTAAATCTCCCTACAATAATTCGGTTGGTAAACAACACCACTAAACCGGTTGTCAGGGCGACAATCATTAAAAAGCTAATCGTTAAACGATTTTGCAAAGAATCGCGCATACGTTTAAACAATTCTCAACTCCCATCACCAATAAATCGATAACCCACCCCAAATACAGTAAGAATGTGCTTGGGGTTGGAAGGTTCGCGTTCCACTTTTTTCCGCAGATTATGAATATGCACATCAACTGTTCTCTCAACCCCTTCGAAATAGCCTAAATGAGCCGCTTCCAAAAGTTGATTGCGCGAAAAAACTTGGTTTTCGTGTTTGATCATATGATAAAGCATATCAAATTCAATGGGCGTCAACGATTTTTTTACACCACCCACAAAACATTCCCGTGTAACAACATTGAATTCCACCTCTCCAAAGCAAAAAACCTCAGCTTCCCCCAAAACCTCGCCCTGTATACGACGCAGTACCGCTTTTATCCTTGCGGTTAGTTCCCTGGGGCTGAATGGCTTGGTAACATAATCATCCGCCCCTAACCCCAACCCCATCAATTTATCCCCCTCTTCCACTTTTGCGGTCAGGATAATAATCGGGACATTAGTCTCTCTGCGAATTTCCCTGCAAACCTCTAGACCATCTTTACCAGGTAACATTAAATCCAGAATAACCAGGTCCGGTTTTTCTTGAAAAAAAGCGGCGATTCCATTTACACCATCAAAAGCAAGACAGGTCGCATAACCTGCATTTGCCAGATATTTCGCAATACCTTCAGCGATCCGCTTCTCATCCTCAATAATCAATATCTTTGTCATAATTTCTTTTTACAAATCACTTTTGTTAACCAAATCGCTACTCTTATAAAATACCGTAAAAATATTCAAATGATGTTAACAGATTATCAGGAAATCGTTTATTCAGTCACTTATTTTTGTCTTCCTCACCGATCTCCAGGAAAAATTTCCGAAGTGATTTCATCCGCTTTTGTGAAATACCAATTTTCTCAAGGCTCACAACATCTTCACTGATCACTTTCTTGCCTAATCCAGAATGCCTCCACATTTTTAAATCTTCTTCCAGAGGTGAACCAATGATATCTTCACGAGTAACTCTTCCATCCTGCATGACAATGACCCGATCAGTCTGTTTTGCCACTGCAAGATCGTGCGTTACAACCAGAAACGTAGTTCCCTGAGTGGCGTTGATATCTCGAACCAATCTCATTAGCTCTTCGCCACTGGTTGAATCTAAGGAGCCAGTAGGTTCATCCGCTAAAATGAGTTTTGGGCTATTTGCGAGCGCCCTTGCGATTGCTACTCTTTGCCTTTGCCCTCCGGAAAGTTGCCCAGGCAGGTGTTTCATCCTGTCCCCCAACCCAACCAGTTCCAGAAGCTCTTTTGAACGTTTCCCCTTTTCTTTTGCAGGAGCATAACCCGCCATTGGCACTTCAACATTCTCCTGGGCCGATAAGGTCGGTAATAAATTGTGCAATTGAAAAACAAATCCAACCATTTTAGCGCGGAAGGCATCTTTATCTTTCAGCTCAGACAGATCCTGTCCATTGATTAGAACCTGTCCGCTGGTAGGAACGTCCAACGCGCCAATCACATTTAGCAATGTGCTTTTCCCACTGCCGCTTGGACCCATTACAGCAACCAGTTCACCAGCAGCAATCCGCAAGTTGATATTGTCTAAAGCATAAATTGGATCGCCGTCACCATAGATTCTGGTTAGATTTCTGGTTTCCACCACCCATTTTGATTTTTCCAACATTTTACATCCTCCAGGGCCCGTGACCACACAAGTCACTTGCTAACTTCAATATCTACAAAGGCGGTCATGCCCCAACGCAACCCGTCCGGAATTGTATCCAATGCTATGAGAACTTTGTAATTCACTCCAGCACCCTCATCAGATTTAGGTGCAATTTTTGTGACAGTACCTTCGATTTGTGATTCAGGTAAAGCGTCAAAGGAGACATCCGCTTTGTCTCCAACTTTGATACGCGCAACATCAATTTCGCTCAAATCAGTTGTTTCAACCTGCAAGTGCTCAAGATTGGCCAGCATCAGAACCGGTTGTCCGGCCATGACCCATTCGTCAGACCGCATATATATTTCACTGACCGTTCCCAAAAATGGCGCTTTTAAAGTTTGTTGACTTAACACCTCATTTGCCGCTTCCAGTTGCGTCTTTGCGTTTTCGACCCTTGCTTCAGCAATCCGAACCTGTTCTGGATCTGGTCCGTCTTCCCATTTCTGATACACATTTTCTGCGTCGTTAAGTCTGGCTTTTGCCAACTCCACAAGTGCTTCTGCTTTAGCTATTTCATCGACATCTGGCTTCCCTAAAGCGTAGTTCAGATTATAAAGTGCCCGATCCCGATTTTTACGCGCGTTGGATAAAGCGCTGAGCGCCTGCGCTCTTTCAGGATCATCTTCAGACCGATCAGCGAAAGCCTCAAAATATTCTTCCGCGTCGTCAAGCGCATCTTCTGCCAGAATATAATCGGCCCTTATTCCATCCAGGGTCGCGTCGCTAACTCTCCGATACTCTTTTTTATCACGCTCCTCAATTTCATCTTCCAGGTCTATCCTCGCCTGAGCCAGATTAACTTCAGCTTGAGCTCTGGCTGTCTCAGCATTTTCATAAATATCTTGTAAAGCTTTTTCTGCAGAAAGCAGCTCCAATTCTGCAGTGGTAACAGCAGCCTTTAATTGACCACTTCCCGCTAACCGAACCAATTCCTGATCCATTTCAACAAAATCACCCTCGGACACAAAAATATCCTGTATCATGCCCGAATTTAAAAAACTGAGTTGCCCCCATTCAAATGGCACCACTTTGCCTGTCGCACTTACTATTGGAGTAAACTCTGCCAAAGTTATTGTCTCTTCTAGAGGCGCTTCCTCTGTTTTGCCGGTGGAACAACCTGAGAAGATCAAACACAAAAAAATAAACAAAGCCAATGTCAAATAGTATCGACCTTTCACTTTATCACCTCCTACTTATACATCAGGTTCTCCTGAACCCATTTTATTTATTCATATCGCAGTGCTTCAATCGGGTGCAAATTTGTAGCCCTAATCGCAGGGTACAAACCGCCAAACACACCCAAAGTCACTGAAACCGTAATTGCTCTAACAAAAACACCTATTGACCACTGAGAACTAATCATCCCCCCTAACATGGGGGCATTGTTCAGTGAAAAAGTTATAAAAAATGCAACCAAAAAACCAACCATACCTCCAATAAAAGACAGTAGAAGCGATTCTTTCAAAATCATTTTTAAAACAATTCTGCGCCTCCAACCTAACGCTCGCAGGACTCCTATTTCTCTTGTCCTCTCCAAAACAGACATCAACATTGTATTCATCACCCCCAGACCACCAACCAAAATCGCCATAATAGAAATTGCCCCCAGCATAGAATCGGTTGCTTCCATATCAGGCATTTGATCAGCAAACTCGCCGCTTAGAGAAGCGTGAAGATCAGGATATTGCTTGTTAATTTTATCGACCACTTCAGGCGCATCCCGAGGATCAACCAACTTGACCATATACATGGTGACTTTTCGAGGGCGTCCCATAAAAGTCTGCGCGTCACGAAGCGTTATAACCCCACCCATTTCTTCCCAGCTAATACCAGATTCGAAAATTCCAACCACTTTAAATCGATTACCAGCAAGTTCTAACGTTTTACCAACTGACGTGTTTAGCGATTCGGCAATTCTTCTGCCAATAATAATTTGTCGATTTCCATATAATGCCTCTCCCTCTACCATGCGATATTTCCGAATAGCGCTTTCATTAGGAGCAAATCCCAAAATAATAAAAAAGCTATTGTCTTCAGGCAGCATGATGGCTGTCATCGCCATCCCACTTACATTGGCAATTTCTGGGAATGCAGCAATTTTCTCCCCGATTCGTTCATCAATTGCGCTCAGAGAAGTATCAGAAACATCCGCTTGCCTTATCATAATTTCCGCATCCGACCCAATTGCCATTTTTGTTAAATCGGAAGACAAACCCTGAATTATTCCCTCCAGTGCCATTATCGCGCCTACTGTCAGAGCAATTACAGATAAAGTAAGTATAGTTCGTACTCTTCTTTGCCAAAGACTTTGCAAAGCCATTCCTCCAAATGGCAGCCGGTGAACATGCTTGCCAGAACTCCCCCCTTCATAACGGATTGCTTCTACCGGTTGCAATTGTGATGCTCTCCAGGCAGGATATACCCCACCTGTAACACCCAAAACAAAGACGGTGATTAACGCTTGTAAAATCAGACCTGTATGGATGCTCCCGGAATTGGCACCAAACAATACCGTATTCTTAGATAACATATATATCAACAACCATCCCCCTACAGCACCGATCACCCCACCGATAAAAGACACAACAATTGACTCTCCAAGTATCATGAGCATAATCCGTCTGCTGGACCATCCAACTGCTCTCAATACGCCGATCTCACGTGTCCTCTCCATAATAGACATCAGTGTTGCGTTCATCATTCCTACTCCCCCCAGAATAATAGCCAAACCCGCAATTACCCAAACAAATCCGCGTAAGGAATCATCTAGTATCTGCTTATCCCCAAATTCTGAGGTGCTGGATAAAGAGAGTTTAGGCCAGAGTCGCGTTACACGCTGCTCTAATCGTTCTCGATCTGCCGACTTCTTCAATTTTATATAGTAAAGACTGACTTGATGCTGCTTACCCAACAGATTTTGTGCTTCGGAAATCGTCAAAACCGCGCCGCTATCCTCAAAACCATCGCCAGTTTGATAAATCCCAACGATACGATATACACTCCCGGTTAAACGTATCGTATCACCCGGAGCTTTCTCGAATGTTTCAGCGGCGGCAGAGCCTAATAGAATTGGTTTACCCTTCTGCCTTGATACCTCCCGATCATATAGACCCACGCCGTCAATAATGTTAAAGCGGTCCAGGATGAAACTATTTTCCGGAAAACCAAAAACAAAGAAATATGGCGTACCTTCTGTTTGAACAATGCCCTGTAGCATCCCGCTTATCGCCTCCACTTCGGGCATGGCTAAAAGATCATTGCCAACTTTTTCTTCCACGGAGCTGTAACTGATATCCATAGCATCCGGCTGACCCAGAACAAGGTCAGCCCGACTTCCAGAAAGCATAGAATTGTATCCTGCCTGCAATCCATCCGCCAATGCGCCCAGGCTAATTATAGCCATCACCCCAATACTGATGCCCAACACAGTGATTATTGTTCGGGCTTTTCGGCGAAGCAGATTCTTAAAAATCATTTCAAACCTTTTGTGTCAACAAATTGATTAAAGTACAAAAACACGTCTAATATCAAGTAATATTTTACTCTGTACCTTCAATTCAAACTCAATCATTTACCCCATTTGACTCACTACCCTCACCCGCTTAGCATATCCAACTCTAAATTTATAGAAATGTTGTTTCATGCACCGATTCATGGTAAATTATATAGTATAGATTCCACAAAACAGGATCCCGGACCGCAAATTAATGACACAATCAAAAAATAAAACTGCGCTATTAACATTGACCACAATTGTCGCAATTTGCTTTAGCGCGGGTTTGATCGCGCTTAACAAAAACGCGCAACTTGCATTGATATCAACAATACTGCCTATCTGTCTGTTGGCTTATCTTTCTCCTCGATATGTCTATCTGGCCATCATCATTATCTTGAATTTAAGCGGTTTATATTTGACTGGGAAAAATCCTCCGGCAATCAATATTGATGTGCTTGACTGGATCGTTTTTGATATTATCAGCATATTTCTCTCAGAATTTCTCATTAATCTGAAAACAACTCATTCAAAGGAGGTTGAACTACTTACTAAACGAGATTTGACCTATTCAAGCATCCTCAAATATATCAACACGGGTGTTTTGATCTTTGAAAACGCTGAACTTTACTTCATCAATGATCAGCTTTGTAAATTAACTGGCTATTCCATGGACGAAATGAAAGATCTGACGTTTCTCGATTTGGCACACCCGGATGAGAAGCATAAACTGTCCGATCATGCGTATCACGATCCAAATGCTATGACAAATCATACGATACAATTTTGGATCAAAACCAAAAATGGCGAGGAGCGATTTATTGAAAACTCTTATCTCTATTTCCAATTAAGTTCCATAAACACTTTTGAAATGATAATGACTAGCGATTTGACCGATCAAAAACGTAAAGAAGAGATCCTGGAGCTGAACCAAAAATCACTGGAAAGGCTTCTTTCTAATCTACCCGGATTGGCTTATCGCCGAAAAAATGATCCATCTTATAAGATGAAATATGTTAGCAAAGGTTCGAAAGCTCTCACTGGTCATCTGCCTGCTAAATTTTTAAACAACAAAACTTTTTCCTACAAAGATCTAATCTATTCAGAAGATCGAGAATCAGTTCAATCTAAAACCAAACAAAACGCGTCCATAGACGAAGCTTTTCAATTGATCTATCGTATCATCACCAGTGAATCTGAGACCAAATGGGTTTGGGAACAAGGTAAAGTGGTTCCAGGTTTCAACAATCAAGTCGACTTAGAGCTGGAAGGGCTCATCATAGATATTACAGATTACATGCTTGCAAACCAGGAATTGAGCCAGAGTGAACAAAAATATAAAGCCCTGGCTAATAGCATCACCGACATTTTTATGGCAGTTGATAAAAACTTAACCATTACTTACTGGAATACTGCGTCAGAAAAAATGACAGGGATCAATTCACAGCAGGCAATGGGCAAAGCCATACACAAAATTTTTCCGACCATTCAAGGCTTTGCTCTAGATGAATCTTTAGAAGATGCCCTTAAACAACAAAAATCCAAACAGTTTGTTCAGAAATTAAGGATCAACGGGGAAGAACCATTCATCGAAATCAATATTTACCCTTCCGCTTATGGAGTTGCCATTTTTGGAAGAGACGTAACAGAAAAGATCGAAGCAGAAAACCAATTAAAATACTTAAGTACGCATGATGCTCTTACAAGAATTTATAATCGCGCATATTTTGAGACTGAAATGGAACGGCTTCAAAATAGCCGTTTATTCCCAATCAGCATAGTAATGGCAGATCTGGATGGATTAAAATATGTCAACGACAGTCAGGGGCATTCTGCCGGCGATGAACTATTGCGGCAAACCGCAAATCTATTGAGAGAATCCTTTCGTACCGAGGATGTTGTTGCGAGAATCGGTGGAGATGAATTTGGAGTTTTAATCTCCAATACAGGCGCGGATGCGGTGCATAACGCAATAAAAAGAGTCCGAACTAAAATCCAACATCATAATAAAGCACACCCCAATTTAAAAATTAAACTATCGATTGGGGTAGCTACCACCCAAATAGGTGAGAAATTGGAAATGACCTCCAAAAGAGCAGATAAAAAGATGTATGAAGATAAAAGCACTCATAAAGGGGATACTCGAGAATTAAAGCCATACTGATTTTATTTGCAGTATCATTATGTTTTCAATTTCCTCCATTGACAAAATGAACTTGCCTTCAGGGAACATCTTCACATGCTTAAAAAATTTGTGTTTCTCTAATAAACTCTTCTTTGTGTGATCTTTAGAACCAAACAGAAAGATGTA
>ENA-ORXD01001412-ORXD01001412.1-sediment-metagenome-genome-assembly--contig:-NODE-1412-length-20138-cov-3.167090_pt1 | contig 20138 bp, 17 predicted proteins | sample MGYA00237862_ERZ511471 | MGnify/ENA metagenome assembly ERZ511471
CGCCTTCATTTTCTTTCCAAGCGCTGGCAGGGCCCGCTGGTCGCACTGAATTGCTCGGCGTTGAGCCCTTCTCTCATTGAGTCGGAGCTGTTCGGATATGAAAAGGGAGCTTTCACCGGTGCACAGGTTGAAAGGAAAGGGTTTTTTGAACTCGCCAACCAAGGCACCTTTTTTCTGGATGAGATTGGAGAAATGCCGCTTCATCTTCAAAGCAAAATTTTAAGGGTTTTAGAAGAGAAAAAAATTACCAAGATAGGCGGAAGCAAAAATATACCTATCGATGTGCGTACTGTTTTTGCAACCAATAAAAATTTATGGGAAGAAGTAAAAAAAGGAAATTTTCGCGAAGATCTCTACTTTCGTTTAGCTGTTGTACACATAACACTGCCTCCTATAAGAAAACGCCCGGAAGACATAGATTTACTGGTGAATTACTTTCTTAATTACTTCTCAATGAAATACGACAAACCAATGAAAATGATCGAGAAGGAAGCCATGAATTGGTTGCTGAATTACCCGTGGCCCGGTAATGTTAGAGAACTAAAAAATGTCGTCGAAAGATTGGTACTCTTTAACGCTTCCGATGAAATATTTGCGTTTGAACAATCAGAGCACAAAGGCGAGACGGATTTCCAGGTCGATTTTGGATCGGGTCAAATTATACCCCTGAAGAAGGCCGTGCAGAAATTCGAAGAAATCTTAATAAGAAAAGCTTTGGATAAATATGGTTCAGTAGCAAAAGCCGCTAAAATACTTAAAATAAATCCGGCAACAATTCACAGAAAAAAGAGAATCTAGTGGGGCGCCGAAAAATATTTTAAGAGGAAAATCCCCGATATGTTCCGAATTTTCTGATCTCCTGAAAACCGCAGGCCGGGCATTTTTCATCATACCAGCCAAGGGAGCGCCGCATTGACCACCTCCTGACAGAAAATTATAATCAGGCAAAGTTTAACTCACACTATGCGTCAAGGGGATGACATAAAGTTCATTGACCACATCTTTCACGCCCGGCACTTTGCGTGCCGCAGTTTCGATGCGTTTAATGTTATCGGCTGTCGAAACTGATCCTTTTAAGGTGATCACACCACCGACCGCTGTTACCTGAATGTAATGCAGCGGGATTTTTTCATCATAGGCAATGCGGGTCATAACCTGCTGGCCCAGACATATATCTTGGATCCGTTTTTCAGTTTCTTTCTCTTTAGCCACAGCGCCGAAGGTGTGCAACGCTTCCTTGATCAGCTGCACGCCCGTTTCTACGGTTAAAGCCCGCGTATTGATGATCAAATCGTAGTAATCGCAATCTTCCCAATCGACGTGAAAAAAGAAGCGGTGAAAACCGGCACGATTCTGATCGCTTTGCCTTACGGTTTGTTCCGCCAGATGATCATCGTAATTAAAGCGTTCTTTGATTCGTTGAATCCTCATCTGCAGCGGAGCTACCACGCTGACCCGTAATACTCCGGGGATATCCTGAAATAATACCTGCCCTCCTCTGCCAACGATGATACAGTTTCCATTTTGCGCAAATTCATAAACGCAGCTTTTCAAAAAATGTAGATATTTTTCTTTTTCCGATGAGGAAAAAATATCCCAGACATGTGGCCTCTTTTCATCATAACGGGCCAGAGTTTGTTTGGGAATGCCATATTTTTTCCCGAATTGCTCTTCCAGCACAGCATAATCGAAATAGGTATACCCCAGTTCTTTTTTCAGTACCTCACCAATCAAGGTTCCCAGGCTCCCTTTTTGTCGGGAAATTGTAATAATTGCCATTAACTAAACCTCCCTTAACCCAAAAAATAAATCTGCGTTTATAATTTATCTTTGCCCTGCCACAGCCCAAATATTTATGCGGCTGTTTCACTTTTTCAGAAACGCCGTGGAAATTTCCGGTATATAAGTAATCAAAATCAGTAAAATCAACCCACCAATCCAAAATGGGAGCAGCCTACGCCCGATTGTTTGCAGCGGTATTTTAGTAAAGCTGGATGTGACGAAAATGGAAGACCCGACGGGTGGAGAGGTCAGACCAAGCAAAAGGTTGAAGCACATAATCACGCCGAAATGGATCGGATTAAGGCCATAATGTTCAACCGCAATGGGCAGAAAGATCGGGGCCAGGACAATACAAGCCGCTGTGGTATCCATGATGGCCCCCAAAATCAGAAGGAACAAATTTATGACCAGTAAAAATACTATTTTACTTTCACTTACGGAAATAAGAAAGTTGGAAAGCGCTTGTGGGACTTCTTCGATAGCCAGAAACCTGGCAAATCCGGAAGCAAAAGCGATAACCACCATCATGACAATGGTGAGCTTTGCCGATTCGGCCGTCAGGCGATAGATATCTTTGAAACTAAGGGTCTTATAAACAAAAAGGGACACAATAGCCGCATAAAGGCAGGCAACCGTCCCCGCTTCCGTGGGGGTAAATATACCGCTGTAGATGCCACCCATGATAATTACCGGCACCAGCAGCGCTAAAACAGACCTTTTTAAGACCATGGACACATTGGCAATGCTGCGGTTGGCCGGCAAGCCCTGATAGCCATTTTTCCTGGAAATCACGTAAGCCGTAACAGACAAGGAAATAGTAAGCAGTAGACCCGGTATAATTCCCGCAATAAATAAATCACTGATGGACACACCCGTAACGGCGCCGAAGATAACAAAAGTCAAACTTGGCGGAATCAGTGCGCCGATAATTCCCGAGATACAAAGCACAGCTGCGGAAAATGGTCGGGGATAATTGGCTTTATCCATGCCCGGCAGCATAATGCCGCCGATGGCCACCGTCGTTGCTGTGGCGGAGCCGGAAATAGCACCGAATATCGTACAACTTAAAGTGGCGATAATGGCCAAACCGCCTGCTATCTTACCCACAATCAGATTGGCCAGCGCGACCAGCCTCTCTGAGATGCCGCCTTGTTCCATCAGTTTACCGGCCAAAACAAAAAAAGGAACAGCCATGAGCGGAAATGAATCTAACCCCGTCAGCGCACTGGAAACAAACAGGGAGACATCTATTGAGGAAAAGATAAGCATGGCGGCAACCGCCGCGATACCGATCGCATAGGCAATGGGCATACCGATGGCAAACAAGGCAAACATAATTATCAGCATATATACTGCAACCATTGTTACACCTCCTGCTTGGATTTGGATAAGTGGTATATCCTTTGCACCGAACGGAAGATAACCAACAATGCCGACACCGGTAAGACCAGATAAACCAACCACATAGGCAGGCCGGAAGCTGCCAGCGTCTGGCCAAAAGTTACTTGCTTTAGAAAAACTTTATATCCGTAATAGCCGGTGATCAATGTGAAAACGATGATGCCCAAATTTGTGATTATTTCCAGGATCCGGCTGGCATTTTTAGAAATTACCAAATTGATCATATCCACACGCAAATGGAGTTTTTCTTTGATGCACCAGGAAATGCCAATGAACATGCACCAGATAAAAAGATACCTTGCTATTTCTTCCGTCCAGGAAATGGTCATCTCAGCAGGTAATACGTAACGGGTTATAACTTGAAAGTTTGACAAAATTACAAACAAAAGAAAAGTAGTGGCACATACAATTTCTTCAACATATTTATCAATAAAGTTAAGGACCTTCAATTCCCATCCCCCTTCATTTGCTCTTAATGACTATCTGGCAGGAAAAGAATGGCCGGTCGGTCTTTCACCGGCCCGGCCATTCACCATTTCCACCAAGTTATTTTTTACCTTTTTTCGTCTTCTTGCCGGTAGTGACTGTTTTGGCTTTATCCACAAAGGCCTTGGTTTCGTCGAAGATTTCCACTCCCACCTTTTCCCGCCATGTTTTATATACCGGCGCCAACAACTTTTGAAATTCTTCTCCTTCTTTCGGCTTCAATGAATAAAACTTAGTTCCTGCTTTGACCATGGCCGCCACTGTTCTGGCTGTTTCATCGTCGCTGGCTTTTTTCGTTGCCGTCGTATAAACGGAACCCGCTTTTTCCAGAATGTCCTGCTGTTCTTTGCTCAGCGAATTGAATTTTTCGAGGCTCATGCACAGGTAGGCCATAGCGAAAACATTATTTAACTGCGTAAGTTCTTTGGCAACTTCATATGTTTTGGTCATGTGCACCAGCGGTGTTGTCGTATACAGAGCGTCCATTACCCCCTGCTGAAACGCGGTAAACAGCTCACCGAAGTTGACCACGACAGGTTTGACACCCAGCGTTTTAAATACATCCACAATTAGTGGGCTCTCGCCGGTTCTGATTTTCAGGCCCTGAATATCCGCCGGTTTCCTTATCTGTTTCTTGGCCAGCAGTGCATAAGAGCCGATGTCTCCCTGACCTAAAATCTTCACGCCTTTGGTTTCCAATTTCGCTTTAATTGTCTTATAGGATTTAGATTCATCAAAAACGCGGTAATAAAGATCTCTGTCGCCAATGAGCCACGGTATGTCGTAAACTAAAAGCTCGGGCATACCGGTGAGATTGCTGAGGGTAAAACCTGTGGTAATCCCCAGATCCACATTACCCATCATCAGGGATTCAATAAATTCTCTTTCCGGACCAAGAGAAGCATTGGGATGAATAGTAACGTCCATGCTGCCTTTAGATGCCTGCTCGACGAACTTTTCAAATTCCACGGCGCCGATGGCGAGACTGAAGTCCGTCCGCGCGCCATGCGCCAGTTTCAGGGTCGTCTTCTGTGCCTGAACCGTGTCCGACAAAACCCAGCTACTGACCACAAAAGCCAAAACCAGGAACACCGTTGCTGTCATTTTCTTTTTTCTCATTATCTACCTCCCTATTCTGAAAAATATTTTAATACCAAACAATTAAGTCGGTATTGACTGATTTTTGTCTTCTGCGTATCCAAGCATTTATTGTAGTAAATGCCGATTGTTTGTTCTTTTCTAGTCTCAGATAATTTTACAAGAATGCCGGATGGACAATTGTTCCAAAGATTAAGTCAGATACTTTTGATTTTATCTTGAGCGGACAAAAAATGATGACAATCTGCGATAAGCTTTATTTTATTAAAATCGAACTTTCTTTTAAAAAATCTCCCTTCCAACAGCTATCAAGTTTGCCGGAAAATACCGGAACTTTTTTAAAGGTGGGCATCCTTAAAAGATTTTTTTGAGATTTGCAAGCTATTTTTGTGAGCCTTAAATTGAACAAATGGCCGAACGACAGAAATATTTTTTTCTGCATATTAGCAATCGGACGCTGCTTATTCAACAAAATCATCAAGATTTCCTCTTGTTCTGGAGAGTGAGCGGTAAATAATTTTTTGCCATGAACTATCTGCAAAAGCAAAGATAAACTCTATTCATTTTTTACTCGTTTTTAATATCTTTAAATCATTTGATATGGGGACTCAAGGAGTGGTCGTTCCGGGTGAAACCTCAAAAGCAGATGCTGTAACCACAGTTACTTTCTCCAAATACAGCCCCTGGGGTAATCGCAGCGCGTGTTCCTGCATTAGGGCAGGCGGACGCATGGCTTGGAACTGGCATCCTTATAAACAATGCGCTAAGATGGAATAAATAATAAAGCTATCCCTCAGCAAAAATATTGCTATAGCCGTCATCGCTTTTGATACGGAAGAAGATAAAATTCACGCCACAGCGTAATACTGGTTTGACCTGGGAGTTAAGGTAATTTGGCGGGATCAGATAAAATGCTTCTTTCCCACATTTTTCCCCGGGCTTTAAAGGCAATAACTCTGCAATTAAGAAGCTAGCTTTTTTACCCTCTTGCCGACAAACTGCGAAAAAATCAAGAAGTACTCAACAGTACTCGGGGAAGTATGATGATAGCTTCCTTATCAAATCGACTTTCTTTCTATTTCAGTGTCTCGAGGTAGGCTTCAACCATCCCTTTAATTTTTGCATCCGACCATTGCCGGGGGTCAGCCATATCGCTTTCAAAAATCATCGATTTAATTCCTTCTTCTTCGAGAACATTGCGATAAAAAACCTGACCGACGGCAACCGCGCGGCAACTGCGGGTGCGGTGCAGGATAGCTCCATCTATATTGTAGTCCTTAATCCATTGTCTGATCAGTTTGCTGCCTATATTTAGCGATGAGATAGCCGGATTACAGGATTCCGGCAACATTTCGGAACCGCTGTCGTGGATCCAAACGGCTTTTTGCCAAGTACGCTGAACCAGCGCTTCCAGGGGATCATCAACGACTATTTCATGGGGTTTACCGATATGATACATGACAATTAATGGAAAAACTACCCCCAAACTTTCCAGGTAATTGAAAAAACCCAGATTAAACCAAGGAGGTATTCCCATCCAAATGAAACGATGTTTTTCATTTGTGACCACACCGACTTTTTTGTCCACCCGCTCTTGCACTTCTTTATACATGGCCTGATAAAAGTCGGATGCTTCTTTTGTACCCAACATATAAAGCTGAGGCACAATCGCCGAGAAGTAATCGACTGCAGACATCGGACAGGGGCTAGCTTTGCATAATTCCAGCGTTTTATAAGCATATGATTCAGCTGTTAAAGCATTTTTCACTATTTCTTTTAGTTTATCTTTGTCTAGCTTTTTACCCAGATTCTTTTCCAGAAACTCAACCTGCGCCGCTAAATCACGCCGGTGAATTTCCAAGTAATGTTCGGCAATCTGGGGGTCATGAACATCAACGTCAAATGGTGGGCAAACCGGATCGCTATTAAAGATTGGAATATCCAGAAAGCGTGTGGCAATCGCCTGAAACCATTTATAACGGGGCTCACAGGCCATGCCGGACCCCAAAAGCATGGTGGGGTTTCCCAGCCCTCGAGGCACTGGAGATTCAGGCGGAACATTGCCCACTTCCTTGCTGCGACGACAGTAGCCCATGGAGTTCAACAGATAAGAACATAAGTCATTATCAAAGCCGTCCGCTTCCGCAATTTCAATAAATTTCGTGGCCACACCACGGGCCGCACAAACCGTTCCAAAATTTTCCGGCCATTCCCAGGGCAGGTCAAAAGCGGTCAGCAACTCCGGGGGTACGCCCTGCATGCACCAAGCCAATCCCTTCTTATCGAAATCAGCTGCTTCTTCCTTGGCATAAAAACTTGGTAAATACTTCCTGATATTTTTTGTGGTGTCCAGGGATTTCATCCCCCTTTTCAAATCTCCCATTTAATTCTCCTTTTTTCTTATTCCTTGCGCTTACGACCCAGGAAGATCCTTTCGGGATCAATTTTTTCCCGCAAGACAGTCAATTCCTTGTCAGTAGGCGGTAAAGCCGGCTTGGCTCTGCTGACATTAATATCAAAGGCTGTGTTGGCTTTAATCTGCTCGAGGGTAATTCCCGTATCGGCAAAATATTGATCTACGTACATTTCTTTTGTCGTCTCATCGAAACGCATAACGCCCATATCGGAGATTACCACTGCTGGTCCGCCCCACATCCCTAATTCATCCCTAGGTACCAGCAGCCGCCCGGGGAACTTGTAACATTTCCAACCTGGTGTTGTGAGGAAATCAACTCTCTTTACAAAGCGACGTTTTTCATGCACCATTGTAATAATGGTCCTATTGGCTAAAGTTCCAATATCACTTGCGCCACCAGATCCCGGTAGCCGGTGCGTAGGCTTGAGATAATCTCCGATGACTGTGGAATTAAGATTTCCGTAAATGTCAATCTGCGCTCCACCCAAAAAACCGACATCAATGCGCCTTTTTTGTAAAAAAACATTCATTATTTCAACTGGACCTGCCACCCAGGGACTTTTATAAAACCAGCGGGAATCTGACACCGACATCGGCATATGCATAGGCTTCGGATGATAGATACCGGCCTCTGTAACCATCGATATGTTCGGTGCATGAGCAGCTTTAGCAAGAAGCGCCGCCAACATCGGCAGGCCGGTACCAACGAAAACTACCTCGCCGTCTCTAATGACGCGTGCGGCGCTGACGGCTAACATTTCCATTAAATTATATCCGCAATTATTTTCATTCGGCGAAGACATGATTTTATCCTCTCTTCCTTTGTTTAAATGCTTCTTTTCAAATTTGGATTGTAACCATAGGCCGGGTCGGCCGTGATGGCTTTAATTTGCTCTTTGCCTATTTTATTCAAATAGGCGGCATGATCCGGCAAGTCGAAAACCCATTTATCGAGCCACTGACGAAATGTTTGTTCCTTCTTCGAAGCTTCAACGTAATCCTTATAAAACCAAGGATCGGTGTCATGATAGCCATAACAGCCGCCGGGATGGGAACCGAAAGGAACTTCCACAATGGCGTCGACAAACTCCCCGGGTATGGAATTAAGATTTGTATTTTCTTTTAAAAATTCTTCAGAAACAATTTTCTCGGTCGTGACAATTGTATATTTAGCTGCTGCCGCATACCAGATATCGCCAAACTGTGGTCCATTTATTCTGATTGTCCCCTCCTCACCAACTTCCTGTACATGGATAATGGCCACATCTGGACGTGCCGCCGGAATCAAAATTACTTTATTACCTTCCCAAAATGGATCATCTATTTCAAGATACCTTTTCTTCGCAATTTTGGGATCCTTACCCCTCAGATCTTTTAACGTATCATACTCAGGGTTAAGCATATCGGATCCTTTTAGGGCCAGCGTCGGAATAAAAGGCAAACCCATGGCCGCAGCATAGGCACGCATAAATACAGAAGTAGTGGTTTCTTCTAGATGGCGGAAATTTGTTTTGCCCTCTTCAATTACCCTTTTTACATTATAGCTAAAACCATATGCTTCATGCCCGTGCCAAGCTGCCTCGCATATTTTAACGCATCCCGCCCCAATCAGCATGTCACTGATGGTCCCTGTAGCCGATGCCGAAAGATAGAGATCTTTTTTACCTTGGCGGATAATTTCATAGGCGGCGGCCATTGGCGTACGGAAGATTGTCCAGCCACCAAGCACTATAGCATCGCCGTCTTTAATTGCCTCAATAGCTTCTTTTAATGTTTTTCGCTGTTTTAAGCCCATTCTTTTCCTCTCCTCTTCATATGTGTTTCTAAAGCACCTAGATCGGCACCTCACCATATTAAAGTTAAAGTGTCTTAGGTATTTTTTACCCTCATTTATTGAGCATTTCCAAAAAAGATTCCAGTCGGTTACCGACAGCTTCCTGATTACCTAAAGTATAATCATCATTAATAAGGAGCATGGGACAATTACTCTCGGTCAACAAATCCTTTAAATCAGGGCGATCCAGCTTATGGATGTCACAAAAAGAGATCACGTACCCCACAACCCCCTGGACACGATAATCTTTGATCTTCTTCAAAATATAATCAAAGCGTCGTATACCAGCCTCACGAAATGTGCGAGGACAAACAAAATCCCGGAAATATCTTTCCATGAGGCCCTCATTGACATCTTCCGTCAGCACGACATCTTCGTTGTAACAACGTGTGCCGATACAGGTATCGTCGGTAACTACCTGCGCTCCCCTTTTTTCAATCATTTCCACCAACGCTATATCGTCCATGATGCTGCCCCAGATCATCAAGCGCGGAGCGCGTCTCCCCTCGGAAATAATGCTCCGCCCTTTGACTTCCTCTAAGACTTCCTTTAACAGAATATTGAATTCATCGGCAGGTATTACCATTCCCACGATGAGCAACTTGAACATTTCTGTTCCCGATATCGGAGGAATGTCCATCTTTCTCATGTCGTAAAGTTCCCGCACCAAAGATCTATTAGCATTATACAAGATAACGGCTTCTTTAATTTGTTTATCGGTAATCTGTCTGCCGCCAAATTTCTCCAAACTTTTCCGGAAGAAACCTAATTCCCGACGGAAAAAATCTTGCGACTGCGAACTGACGACATGCGGCACATTAAACATGTAGGAATAATCTATTTTTCTAGCTTTCTTCCAGGCGCCGTAAACCCTTTGTACCATGTCGCAACTGTGTGCGATGACCAGACCATCCAGAAAATTCATCCTTCCTTTGAGATCCTGGTCAAAGCAGTTGCGGACATAGGGACAACCCAGCGCCTCGATATAATTATCTGCCTCACTGATGTGGTCGCCCATTTTACCCATAATACGATAGGGTACCATTCCCGCCGCGGTAATTAACTCCGGTGGTGCAAAATAGCACAAGTAGCCGATGATCTTTTTCCCTGCAGCTTTCAGTTCCTGGACGCGCCGGTCACGCTGTAAATAAAGTTCGCTGACTTTTGCCAAACCTTTTCTGGTTTTCGTCATTTTCATTTCTCCTCTAAAACATTTTCTTTGTCGCTACTCGCACGGAATAAAATATTACTTTAAGAAAAACTGGGGCAACCAAAGAGACAGCTGCGGTATATAAGTTACCAAAATCAAAACAGGTATGGCGGCAAAAAATAAAAATTTCATAAGATAGGGAAGTATCTCCGGAATAGGCAGTCCACTGATTTTACTGCCCACAAACAGGTTGGCGGCAAAAGGTGGTGTAATCAGTCCAATCCCCAGGTTAAGCGTAAGTATAGCACCAAAATGCACCGGATCTACGTTAATTTGTTTCATCAGCGGCAGAAGAATCGGGGCGAGAATTAATATCGAGGTATTAGTTTCCATAAACATCCCGACTACAAGGAGGAAAATATTGATGAAAATCATTATCAATATTTTGTTATCGGAAATGCCCATAACAAATTCTGCAATCCGCATGGGGATACTTTCGATCATTAAAATTCTACCCATGACGCAGACAAAACAAATTAAAAACATCAAGACCGCCGTAATCGACATCGAACCTTCGAAAACACTTAGGACATTTTTTAATTTGAGCCCTCTGTAAAGAAACACTCCCACGATCAATGAATAAATTACAGCCGCACAAGCCGCTTCTGTCGGAGTGAAAATGCCGCCATAAATGCCTCCTAAAATCAGGATGGGCATAAAAAGTGCCGGCAGTCCCTGAAAAGTTGTTTGACGGATATATTTAAATTTTTCCGCTTTATTTGTATAGCCTTGTTCAACCTTAACATTATTAAAATGACCTGTACGAGCAAGGTAATAAATTACAACCATGTAAGCAACTGCCAAGAAAATCCCGGGAATAACTGTAGCCAGAAATAGTTCCCCCACTGAAACACCCCCCGTAACCCCATAGATTACCAACGGGATACTAGGTGGAACTAGAATACCTAAAAAACCGGATGCAGAAACCAAGCCTACACTTAATGCCTTGTTGTATCCCCTTTCATCCATTTTCGGGAGCATTACCGAACCGATAGCCGCTACTGTAGCCACTGAAGATCCTGAAACTGCCCCAAAAAAAACGCAGGCCAACACCATCACATACGCCATGCTGGCGCGAATTTTACCCATGATGGCCTCGGCAAAGTTCACCAGTCGGTCAGATATCCCGCCTTCTTTCATTAAATCACCAGCCAGAATAAAAAAAGGAATAGCCATCAGAGGAAAAGAATCCAGCGATTGGAAAGCAACCGAAGTAACCATTGTCTTTTGGAGATCCATAACCCAAATAGCAATAATGGAACCAAAGCCAAAGGCAAATGCCACCGGCAAGCCAAGTGCTAATGTTATCAATAAACCAATAATTGCATATGTCATGTCAGGCCCCTTCACCTACATCTTCAATAACGTTCTTATTCTGAATAAAGCTGAGAAAGCCTTTCAGTAACCTTACAATCAAATGCCAGCAAGAGAAGATGCCGGCAACAAAAAGAGAGCTGATTGGAATCCAGTAGGGCATTTCGAGATCAACTGTTTTTTGTCCTGATTGGATGGCATAAACTAGGTACTCCCAGCTCCACACAGAAAATACGATCATCACAAAAAAGGCAACAACATCTAGAAAATACATAAGAACTTTTAAAATCGTCTGATTTTTTATAATCGTAGTCAATGCGTCCAATGAAATATGGCTTTTCCGGTAAACGGCCAGGGCTGTTCCCAAAAAGACCAGATAAATCATGCAGTAGCGCGCTAATTCCTCCGTACCCATAATTGACATCTCTAAAACGTACCTAAAGATAACTTGCACAAAAGCTGCTATGCTCATCACAATCAGGAGTATCGTCCCTATTGTTTTTTCAATTTTCTCTAGCCACAAGTCTATCTGATCCAATATTTTCATGGTCTTGTCCATGGAGCTACCTAAACCTTTTCTGTGCTCTTACCATCTAGAGAAAATAGATGGTAAGAGCCTTTTGGTTATGATTAAAAAAATTCAGTTGTTATTGTTCTTTTCTCAATCTATCGAGAACACCGGCGGGGAAAACACCCTCAAATTCACTCCAGATACTGCGCCCAACATTGATAAATCCCTTCATTTGTTCTGGAGTTAGATCTATCACTTCCACACCAGACTTCTTTATTATATCCAAAGACTTATTGACAGCAGCCCTGTTTATCTCCCGTTGATATTTGCTGGTTTCTTTAGCTGCTGCCAGCAACTCTTTTTGCAGTTCCGGCGTCAACCCCTGCCATACTTTATTGGAAATAGCGATACTCGCCGCCGTGTACATATGGTTTGTCCTCGTCATATACTTCTGCACTTCATAGAGACGGGAACTTTCTGTCAAAAGGATGCCATTTTCCTGCCCATCAACAGTCTTTTGCTGCAATCCCGTGTATAATTCCGGAAAAGCCATTGGTGTAATGACTGCGCCCATCTTTGTAAACAATTTTACCAACGATGGCGCCGGAGGCACTCTGAACTTAAGACCTTTCACATCTTCAACCGACTTAATTGGTTTTCTATTGTTGGTCATAGCCCGAAAATCATTTTCAAAGAATTCCAGATTTCTGATGCCTATTTCCAGCATATACTTACCGATTTCCTGACCTAACCAGCCCCCGCCATAGATCAAGCGGTCCGCCTGTTCATAACTACTGATAGAATAAGGCATATTCGTTAAATCCAATTTCTTGTTAAACCCGGACAAACTGCCATAATTTACGAAGCTCATTTCGATGGAACCACGCTGAAGCCCTTCGCCAATTTCCCGATCACCACCCATTAAACCATCGCCAAAAACTTTAATTTCAACCTGACCTTTTGTTTTTTTCTTCACCAAATCAGCAAAATATAAAGCAGCTTTATGCTGAGTCGAGGTTGATGAAAAAACATGCGGCATTTTAAACTTATAGGTTTGTTCCGCAGCTCCCGCTATCCCTATCCCTACAGTTGCCGACAGAAAACCAAAAAAAAGCAACCACACAAAAATCTTTTTACAATTATTCATCTTCTTACCTCCTTTTATATTTGTGATTTTAAATACTATATTTATACTATTCATACTGGATTATTTTTCATCCAGTCTTCCCTGGCATACAGGGCTGCACCCAAGGCGCCCGTAAATTGCGGCTTTTCCGGCACAGAAAGGAGAGTGCCTACCTTATCTCCCAAAATTTTGACCACACCTGCATTCTTTGCAACACCGCCTGTAAAAACTACCTCTTCCCCTTCTTTAATCATATTTTTGGCCAAAGCATAAACCCTAGTCGTCACGGCATCTAGTATCCCATAGACCAAGTCTTCCGGTTTAGTGCCGCGAGCAATGTGGTTGATCACCTCACTTTCTGCAAACACTGTGCAGACGCTTGTTATTTTTACATAACTTTCAGCGTTTAATGCAATTTTTCCAAATTCTTCAATATCCAATTCCATGACTTTGGCCATCACCTCCAGAAATCTACCCGTGCCTGCTGCACACTTATCATTCATCCGAAATTCAACAATAGATCCGCTTTTGTCAAGCCTGATCACTTTGAAATCCTGGCCACCAATATCAATGATTGTCCGAACATGAGGAAATAACCAATGGACACCTTTCGCGTGACAGGTAATTTCTGTAATTTGCCTATTGACGTTGGCAATGCTGTGCCTTCCATAACCCGTAGATATGCGATAAGCAATATCGGCATCCCTCAATCCCGCATCCTGCAAAGCAATATCTATCGCTTTTTGTATTGATTTGGCACTGTTGGCTCCGGTCGGAACGACCACATTGGAAATAATATTATCCTCTGCAAGAATAACAATTTTTGCCGTAGTAGAACCACTGTCAATGCCCATGGAATAAACCATTTAACTTTTTCCTTGCTCATATTAATACCCAGCGCTCACTACGACAAAACATCTTTGGATTAAGCATAGCACTCAGCATTATATTATTATTTTCATCCATTTAGAAAATTTTTTTAGTTCTTGCATGTATTATGCCATGTTTTTGAAAAGTTAATACTCTGCACACTTAAAATAATTTGCCATGATTTAAAGCACAATAGGCCTTTTCATTTCTTACAATTATGTAACTAATATTGCATTTTTGTAAGATTTGATTTATACGGTCCCCATTATCGATAGAAAAGATCCCAAAATTAAAATACAAGGAGCCCGCTGCATGCTTTATCTTGATGACGGCATTATTGATCATATAACGAATCCAATTATCATCACCGATAGCCAGGGCAAAATATTAAAGAAAAATAAGGCAGCCACCTTCCTGATCAAACAATTTTTTCCCGATGCGGAAATTATGCGCACTATTTTTCAGATTGACTCCAATTTCCATTCAGGAACAGGATCGCTATGCTCTCCCCAGTTCATGAAAATCGGGGAAACCACAAAAGCAGTAAATGTGTTTTTCATAAAGAATGAACAAAATAATCCTCATTTTCTTCATATTTTTGGATCTTCATCAATTCTCAAAACTGTTAATTGCAGTTCTTTGCTGAACTATATTGATGATGCAATTATCATTGTTAATAAGGAACATATAGTAGAAGAAATTAATGAAGCCTTTTTCCGTTTAACGGGAGTCGAAACCAAATACGGTAGAGGCTGGAAGATTGAAAATTCGATAAGAGATGGGGTTCTTAAAAAAGCTGTAAGTTTGCGGGTATTTAAACTCAAAACACATCAAACGGCGAAAATCCAATACAAAACAGGCAAAACAATTTTCTGGTCAATGTCTCCTGTTTTCGACAAAAATGGCGAAGTCGAATGGGTAATTGGCACAGGCAGGGATATCAGCGAATTAGTCCGACTGGAAGCTAAATTAGACAAAATTGAAACACTGAAGGCAAGATATTACGAAAAATTAAGAAAATTGGAAACCTCGCGGCATAAAACAAATATCATCTTTGTCAGCAACGAAATGAAAATGGTCATAGATGTTCTTTTGCAGGCCGCCTCATCTGACGCACCTGTTTTTATCTGGGGAGAATCTGGTGTAGGAAAAGAATTGATTGCCAACCTGGTACATGAGTCCAGCTCACGCAGAAAAAAACCATTTATCGCGATCAATTGTGCGGCAATTCCGCATGATCTGTTAGAATCGGAATTATTTGGCTATACGGAGGGGGCCTTCACCGGCGCCCAAAAAGGCGGCAAAAAGGGATTATTTCAAGAAGCGGAAGGTGGCACAATTTTTTTAGACGAAATTGGAGAAATGCCCTTCTCCATGCAAAGTAAACTTCTCAGAGTGTTGCAAACAAATGAATTGATGAACATCGGCGGCAATAAAAAAATTAGTGTGGACGTGCGCATCTTATCTTCAACTAATTTGTCTAAAGACAAATTATTAAACAATTCTCATCTAAGGCAGGATTTGTATTATCGATTAGCAGCAATTCCCATTTATGTGCCGGCTCTTAGAGAGCGAAAAGAAGATGTACCGGTTCTGGTTGACCATTTTTTAAAAATATTTAATCTCCGCTACAAAAAAAACAGGAAATTATCGGGACGTCTTTTAAGGCAACTTTATAAATATGAATGGCCGGGAAATGTCAGAGAACTTAAAAACGTTATTGAAAGACTTGTCATTCTAGACAAATCTCATGAAATCTTCGAGGTTGACCATGCGGGGGAAAATGATTTCAACACAGGAAACAATGATATAATCGTGCAAAATATCATGCCCATGAAAACGGCCCTGCATACAGTTAAAGGCCTTCTGATAAAAAAAGCCTTGGATAAATACGGATCAGTATTGCAAGCCGCGAAAATACTGGGAGTAAATCCGGTGACAATCCACCGGGAAAAAAGGAAAATGGCTTATACCAACAGCAAAAACAGCATGTAAAACGTAAAAGATCTTTCCTGCATCCTTGGACATGATGCTATCGGTCAAACTGCTCTGACATTGCAGCATCAATGTTTACCTGACCATCTGCCTGCCGATTTCATAAGCCTTTTTCAGGAGCACCTTGTCCTCGGCAGCCGGAATTTCATGACTGTCGGCATGAATGATGTGTCCCACCACTTCCATCCCCAGCCCGCTTCCAGTCATGCCGCTTAAGTAGCGAATGGATTTGACGTACTGTTCAGGATTGGGTGCGCCTTGGGAAGTAACCAGGGCATAAGTTTTACCCAAGGGGACTACAGAGTCATAGCCTCCTTCCGGCCGATCGGCATAGAGAGAATAAAGCCGGTCAACAAAAAGCTTCATCTGTCCGGATATGCGGTACATATAAATGGGGCAACCGATCACCATGCCGGCACAGCTTTTGATTGCCTCCAGATACGGGCTCAAATCGTCTTTTTGCTTGCAGAAGCCGGGCTTTTCCCGGCAGCTCAGGCATCCCTGGCAGCCTTTCAGATTGATTTCATGCAACCGCACTTCCTTAGTTTGAGCGCCTTTGGAGCGTGCACCATCCAAAATGGAGGCGATTATTGTCGATGTATTTCCTCGGCGCCGGGGACTGCCATTAAAAGCCAAAATCTCCATTTCAAGCCCTCTTTTCCATTTTTGGCTTCCATAATTTATATCATTCACCATGTCAAGAATAGAGAACGTTCATTTCTGCTTCGGAACAACTTTTTTCTTGACACAGGCAAATCTTTCTTTGTATCAATAACAAATGAACAATAAACAGAGAAATAATCGGATCCGCTTTTCCGGAATTTATTTCTATCAGACACTATTTCGAATCCGGTCAACATTAAGGAAGGGGATTTAATCATGACGGCATCTGCACAGTTGGATATTTTATACGAGCAAAGAGGCAAGCGTGCCAAGGAACTGCGCAAGACAGGTAAAAAAGTCATCGGCTACTTTTGCTGCTTTGTGCCGGAAGAAATTATCACAGCGCTGGATATGGTTCCTTATCGCATCCAGGGCAGCCAAAGCGACCCGATCGATCAGGCGGATGCTTCTCTTGAACCCATGACCTGTCCTTTTGCCCGGAGTTGTTACAATATGGCCTTAAAGGGGGATTATGATTTCTTGGACGGCCTCGTCGCAACCCACAGCTGTGATACGATCGAACGTATGTATCCCATCTGGCTGCACAATAAGCCTTCACCTTTTAATCATTTGATTAATGTGCCCCATATGACCGGACCCAGCTCCGCTGAATTCTACCGCCAGGAGTTGATTTATTTTATTAAAAAACTGGAAGAATGGTCAGGCCGTAAGCTGGATCAAGAGAAGCTCCGGGATGCCATCAAACTATCCAATGAACGACGCGCTTTGTTAAGAGGACTTTATGAATTAAGGAAAGCAGATCCGCCTCTTGTTTCCGGTACGGAGATAACCAAAATGCTGGTTGCGGGCATGGGCATTCCAACCGCTGAGCATATTGACCTGATCCAAAAATTCAGCGCCGAGGTCAAAGAGCGTCCCCGGTCCGGGCAGCAGAAATGGCCGCGCCTTTTCATCTGGGGCAACGAAATCGACGATATTGCTTTCATCAAGCTCATCGAAGAAAGCGGCGCCCATGTGGTTATGGACGATCTTTGCACCGGCTCCCGCTTTTTCTGGGAGGTATCGCCGTCCGTTATATCCGGACGCACTGCCCAAGAAGCATTGATCTGCAAATCACAGACCGGCGCAAAGACCTGGAAAACCGCTATGCGTACATTAAGCAATATGTGCAGGAATGGGGCGTCCATGGCGCGGTCTTTTATATTGTCCGCTACTGTGATACTTGCGAACTGGAGGGGCCGGATCTGCGCGAATACTTAAATGGTATGAAATTGCCGGTGCTCATGATTGAAGACGATTACTCTGTTTCGACAATCGGTCAGCTGCGCACCCGGATCCAGGCCTTCCTGGAAATGATTGCCTAGGGGGAAAAAACCATGGAAGAAAAAGAACAGGCTAAGACCACAGCGAACAAAGGTACGGAAGCGGCGCGGCAGATAAGATCATTGGTAAAAAATATTTATAAGTCCGCGCACGAGGCTAAAGCAGCCGGCAAGAAAGTCGCCTATTTCATGGTCGGTTCTCAATATGATGAAATAGTTCGCGCGATGGATATTGTCCCGCTGCCGACCGAAAATTACGCCGGCCTTTGTGCCGCCAAACGTGACATGGATCGTTTTTTACTGAAGGCGGAAGAGGACGGCTATTCCCAGGTGCTGTGCAGCTATGCCCGGATCGGCCTTGGTTTTGACAGTTTGAGAAAAGAAATGGGCGGCATTCCGGAAAACTCCCCCGACGGCGGCATGCCCCTGCCGGATATGATGCTGGGCAGCAGCGCCGCTTGCGATCCCCGTTTTAAATGGTATCAGGCCACAGCCCGCTACATGGAGGCGCCCACCTACAGTATCGATATCGTCGCTCCACCCGCCGATGACAATCTGCAGGAGGTGCGCGATTATTATATCAAATATCAAAAAGACCAGTTGCAGGGGTTGATCGCTTTTCTGGAAGCTCAGACCGGAAAAAAAATGGACAAAGAGCGCCTTTGGGAAACGATTCGCCTGGGCGACAAGGCCTGGCAACTCTGGTATGATATTGACCGCCTCCGTGTTGCTGCTCCCAGCCCGATGCCTTCCCAGGATCATTTCAGCGTCATGGTAGCCGCCTACTACTATTCCGGCACCCAGATTGCAGTTGATTTCTATCAACGCCTCTATGAAGAAGTCAAATACAAGGCTGAAAACAAGATCGGCGTCATACCCGACGAAAAATACCGTGTGCTTTACGGCGGCGGTCTTCCTCCCTGGCATACCCTTTGGATCTTCAATTACTTCGAAAGCTTCGGTGCTGTTTGCGTGATTGAAAATATGTACCGCGGCTATGACCCGGTCGAAGTGCCTGCCCATGTCCAGGACCCTGTGGAGTATCTGGCGTGGCGGACTTTCCTGCGCTTAACCCAACGCCATGAGCAGGCCAGAGCAAGGAGCGGCTCTCCCGCCGTGGAACGTTTACTGGAAATGATCAGAGATTATGCAATCGACGGCGTCGTTTTTCATGCCTGCCGCTCCTGTCGGGCCAATACGATCGGTCAGGTACATACCAAAAACATTCTGGGCAAGTTCACGAATATTCCCATGATCCAGCTGGTCTCCGATATGGTTGATCTGAGGGACTATTCCGAAGCGCAATGGAAAGCGCAGATTACCGCCTTCATCGAAGCGCTTGCCGGCCGTCGTACTGCGGCCTGAAATAGACATGCAGAAAGAGATCACAATAGATGCCATTTGCCGGTATTGATATAGGTTCGACGATGACCAAGGTGGTTATTGTTGACCGGGACGAAACCGTGCTCAGTGCGATCATCGGCCCCACTGGCGTTGAACACCGGCACCTCGCCCTGAAAGTCATGCAGGAAGCGATTGCACAGAGCAATCTCACCATCGGGCAGATTGATTTTATTGTGGCCACCGGTTATGGGCGGATCAATGTGCCTTTCGCCGATAAGCAGGTGACGGAAATAACCTGCCATGCCCGGGGCATCCGCGCACTTTTTCCGGCGGCCCGCATCATTATCGATATCGGTGGTCAGGATTCCAAGGGCATTAAGCTCGATAGCGAGGGGAAAGTAGCTAATTTTATAATGAATGACAAATGCGCCGCCGGCACGGGACGCTTTCTGGAAGTGATTGCCGAGACCCTCGACGTCCCCCTGGCTGATATGGGCAAAATTTCCTTAACCGCCAAAGAATACGTTAAAATATCCAATACTTGTACAGTTTTTGCCGAGCATGAAGTGACTTCCAGATTGGCCGAAGGGGCAAAGATACCGGAAATCATCGCCGGTCTGCACCAATCAATCGCTGGCCGGGTCGTCAATATGGTGCGTCATCTGGGAATAGAAAAAGAAGTGGTTGTCACCGGCGGCGGCGCCAAAAATATCGGGCTTGTCAAGGCCATCGAGGATAAGGTCGGCTCCCCCGTGCTGGTGCCGCCGGAACCTTTTCTGACCGGTGCCTTGGGTGCCGCCCTGCT